>Ga0164296_1000093_pt1 | contig 110940 bp, 97 predicted proteins | sample GEODES057metaG_FD_113533 | JGI IMG/M metagenome (GOLD analysis project Ga0164296, IMG submission 113533) | Dystrophic lake water microbial communities from Trout Bog Lake, Wisconsin, USA - GEODES057 metaG | ecosystem: Environmental > Aquatic > Freshwater > Lake | place: USA: Trout Bog Lake...
AAAGTCGCCATCACTGCCGCCATGCGCAAACTTCTCATCATCGCAAACACCGTCGTCAAACAAAAACAACCCTGGCACTCTTGACTGCCAATACGGTTGCTGAGCCTGTCGAAGGATGCGCGCAAACGGTTGAGTATGCGCGTTTTTTTCGCGCGTGGGGCGGGTGTCGGCGCGCATCCTTCGACAAGCTCAGGATGAGCGGAGGTGTTTTAAAACAGGTACTTGAGGGATTGTGTTAATCCTCAGGCCCAAAAGAGCCAAGGCTTCCTGATTCACCACCGCTGCGACCATTCCGCCATCACGCCAACCCTACTGGCGCGCACGCCGCCCTGCCGGCGCCGGCGCAGCCATAGCACCGACCAGTCGCCGCGCTGCATCCGCGCCGCCAGCCGCAGCCCGGCGCGGGCATAGGCGGCGCGCACCGTGGCTTCCTGCGTAGCGAGCAGCCCCGACAGCAGGACATGCCCGCCCGGCACCACCGCAGCGGCAAAGGCCGGGGCCAGTTCGACCAGCGGCCCGGCGAGGATATTGGCGATCAACAGGTCATAGGGGGCGCTCGCCTGCAACAGCGGGTGGTCCATGCCCGCCGCGACGACCATCGTCATCCGCCCCGGGCCATCGCCGGTCGCGACATCATTGGCGGCGGCATTGGCCATGACCACCGGCGCGCAGACCGGGTCGATATCGCTGGCGATCGCCCGCGCGCGCGGCCACAGATGCAGCGCGGCAAAGCTCAACAGCCCGGTGCCGGTGCCGATATCGGCGCAGTCGCGCACCACCACCCCGCGCGCCTTCATCGCCGCCAGCATCGCCAGACACCCGGCGGTGGTGGCATGCTGCCCGGTGCCGAACGCCAGGCTGGCGGGGATCACGAAATTGCGCACCCCGGCCGCCGCGCTGGGCGGATGATCGGGGGTGTGGACATGAAACGGCCCTTCTCGGATCGGTTCGATCCCGGCCTGGCTGAGCGTCACCCAGTCGGTATCGGGCAACTGTTCGACCACCGCCTCGGGCGCCGGGCCGTCAAACAGCGCGGTGATCATGGTCAGGTCGTCCGGGGTGGGCCGCCGCGACAGCCATGCTTCCAGTTGCCAGTCTTCGGGCCGGTCGGGGGCGATTTCGCTGCCCGCCAGCACCACCTCGGGGTCCCAGTCATGGGCATCTTCGTGCGCCAGCAGCGCCGCCTGGACCACCGCGCGCGGCGCCAGCAGGGTGACTTTCCACGCGGTTTCGGCGTCGGGTTCAGCGGACATGGCTGGCTCCATTGGCATCGATCACCGCGCCGGTCATGCTGGCCGGGGCGTCGAGCGCGCAAAACGTGGCGATCGTGGCGATTTCCTCGGCGCTGGCGACGCGGCCAAGCGGGATCTGCGCGGCGATCGTTGCGGCATCGGTTTCGGCCAGCCAGTCGGCGGCCATGTCGGTGGCGACAAACCCCGGCGAAAGCGCATAGCTGACAATCCCGCGATCGGCATAGCCGCGCGCCAGCGTCTTGTGCAGCGCGATCATCCCGCCTTTGGCAGCGGCATAGTGCCAGTGATCGGGGCTGTCGCCGCGATGCGCGGCGCGGCTGGCGATATGCACCAGCCGGCCCGGGGTGCCGCCGGCAAGCCAGTGGCGCACCGCCGCGCGCGACAATTCGGCCGCTGCGGTCAGATTGATCCGCAGCGTATCTTCCCAGGCGTCGAGCCAGGCGAAATCGGCGGCATCGATCGGATTGGCATCGAACCGCCCGGCATTGTTGATCACCGCGTCGATCCGGCCATCGGCCAGCGTCAGCGCTTCGTGCCACAGCGCCTGCGCCGCGCCGGGCTGGGCCAGATCGGCGGCGATCACCCCGGGGGCGGCGCTGCGGCCATGGCCGATCACCCGCGCGCCGCGTGCGGCCAGTTGGCGGGCGATCGCCGCGCCGATGCCACGGGTCGAACCGGTAATCAGGATGGTGGGGGAATGCGCGTTCATGCCAGCGCCCTTATCCGGGCGGGGCCGGGGCCGCAACCGCAGTGATCGCGATCAAACCTTTGTCGATGGGTGGTGCGGACAGGTTGCGCACTGCGGCATTTCGACTAATACGACTCGCGCTTGGCCGGGGCTGGTGGTCGCATCGGTGATCTGCCCCGCCGCAACGATTGGTCAGGAGTATTCATGGCGCAGGCACACGGCAATCGGCCGATTTCGCCCCATCTGCAAATCTGGCGGTGGGGCCCGGCAATGGCGGTTTCGATCCTGCACCGCATCACGGGCAATGGACTGGCGTTTGCCGGGCTGGGCCTGCTGCTGTGGTGGGTGGGGGCGATCGCTGCGGGTGAAAGCAGCTATCAGACGTTCGTCACCTGGGTCTGGGCGGGCAATGGCCCGGCGCTGTCGTTCTGGACCGCGATCCTCGGCAAAGTGGTGCTGGTCGGGCTGACCTGGGCGTTTTTCCAGCATCTTGCCACCGGTTTGCGCCATTTCGTGCTCGATATCGGCGCGGGCTATGAACTGCATGCCAATGCCCGCTGGTCGGTCCTGACCGTGGTGTTTTCGCTGGCGGCCACCACCCTGTTCTGGGTGTTTGTGCATACCGCACGCTGATCCGACGATTGCGAGGGTTTCATGGGTAACGGTACTTCAATCGGACGCGTGCGCGGGCTGGGCTCCAGCCATTCGGGCACGCACCACTTCCTCGCCAGCCGGCTGACTGCGGTCGGCAATCTGGTGCTGATCCCCTGGCTGATGGTCAGCCTGGCGCTGCTGCCGGCCTGGGACTATGCCACCGTGCGCGGCTGGATGGCGCAGCCGCTGGCGGCCACCGCGATGGTGCTGATCTTTATCAACACCGTGTGGCACGCGCGGCTGGGCGTGCAGGTCATGCTCGAAGATTATGTCCACGAAGCGCCTGGCAAGCTGCTGGCGTGGCTGCTGGTCAATTTCGTGCCGGCGGCAGCGGCCGTGTTCGGCATCGTTTCGATCATCCGTATCGCGCTTGGAGGCGCCTGAGTCATGACTGCCGCATACAAGATCATCGACCACACGTATGATGTGGTGGTCGTCGGCGCGGGCGGTTCGGGCTTGCGCGCGACGATGGGCGCGGCGCAGGCTGGCCTGCGCACCGCTTGCGTCACCAAAGTGTTCCCGACCCGCTCACACACCGTAGCGGCGCAGGGCGGGATTGCCGCATCGCTGTGCAACAACACCCCCGATCACTGGACCTGGCACATGTACGACACCGTCAAGGGGTCGGACTGGCTGGGCGATCAGGACGCGATCGAATACATGGTGCGCGAGGCGCCGGCCGCGGTCTACGAACTCGAACACGCCGGGGTGCCGTTCAGCCGCAATGCCGATGGCACGATCTATCAGCGCCCGTTTGGCGGCCACATGCAGAACATGGGCGAAGGCCCGCCGGTGCAGCGCACCTGCGCGGCGGCCGACCGCACCGGCCACGCCATGCTCCACGCGCTGTATCAGCAGTCGTTGAAATACGATGCCGATTTCTTCATCGAATATTTCGCGATCGACCTGATCATGGAAAACGGCCAGTGCCGGGGCGTGATCGCGCTGTGCATGGATGATGGCTCGATCCACCGTTTCCGCGCCCATGCCGTGGTGCTGGCGACCGGCGGCTATGGCCGCAGCTATTTCACCGCGACTTCGGCGCACACCTGCACCGGCGATGGCGGCGGCATGGTGCTGCGCGCCGGGCTGCCGTTGCAGGACATGGAATTTGTCCAATTCCACCCCACCGGCATCTATGGCGCCGGGGTGCTGATCACCGAAGGTGCACGCGGCGAGGGCGGCTATCTGACCAATTCCGAAGGCGAGCGGTTCATGGAACGCTATGCCCCTTCGGCCAAGGATCTCGCCAGCCGCGACGTGGTGTCGCGCTCGATGGCGCTGGAAATCCGCGAAGGGCGCGGGGTGGGTCCGCACAAGGACCACATCTATCTGCACCTTGATCACATCGATCCCAAAGTGCTGGCCGAACGCCTGCCCGGGATCACCGAATCGGGCAAGATCTTTGCCGGGGTCGACTTGACGCGCCAGCCGCTGCCGGTGGTGCCGACGGTGCATTACAACATGGGCGGCATCCCGACCAATTACCACGGCGAAGTGGTCACGATCGGCGCCGACGGCAATCCCGAAACGATCGTGCCGGGGCTGTTTGCGGTGGGCGAAGCGGCCTGCGTGTCGGTCCACGGCGCCAACCGGCTGGGGTCGAACTCGCTGATCGACCTCGTGGTGTTTGGCCGGGCCACCGGGCTGCGCCTGAAAGAGCTGATCAAGCCGGGCACCGCGCATGCCTCGCTGCCCAAGGACAGCGCCGATCTCGCGCTCGGCCGGCTCGATCATTTCCGCAATGCCAAGGGCGGATCGCCGACCGCGCAAATCCGCACCGAAATGCAGCGCACGATGAGCCAGCACGCCGCCGTGTTCCGCACCGACGAATTGATGGCCGAAGGCAAAGTGAAGCTCGCCGCGACCTATGAACGGATGCAGGACATCGGCGTGTCCGACCGCTCGCTGATCTGGAACTCGGACCTCGTCGAAACGCTCGAGCTCGACAACCTGATCAGCCAGGCTGCGGTGACCATGCACAGCGCGTTCAACCGCAAGGAAAGCCGCGGCGCCCATGCGCACGAGGATTTCCCGCATCGCGACGACGAAAACTGGATGAAGCACACCGCAGCGTGGTTCACCGGCTGGGGCGGGCAGGGCGGCGAAATCCGCATCGATTATCGCCCGGTCCACGAATATACGCTGACCGACGATGCCAGCTATATCAAGCCAAAGGCGCGGGTATACTGATCGCACGCGCCGGTGCGGCAAATCCGGGCCGGGGTGACCACACCCCGGCCCGTGTTGTTTTGGAGCATGATACGATAGGAAAGCATCGCATCATGCTCCAGTGTGGTGGATTCGAAGTTCGCTTGATCAAACCTTGTCATGCTGAACTTGTTTCAGCATCCATCGTGCCCCGCAAAAAAGCGGCTTTTGGGGAGAAATGGACCCTGAAACAAGTTCAGGGTGACGGTACGTTCATGATGCGAACTTCAGAATCATGACACCAGGATTCTTTGTTTTTGCATGATTTTTTGCGAAAAACCGGTGCCCGTTTTTTCGCATCATGCTCCTGGCCCGTGGGGGAACGGCAATGTCCGATGATGATTATGTCTATGACGAAGACAGCGGCGAATGGCTGCCGGCGGGCGAACTGGCCGAACGGCGCGCGGTGGCGGGGCGCGTCGAAGTGCGCGATGCGGTGGGCAATCTGCTCGCCGATGGCGATCAGGTTACGCTGATCAAGGATCTGGATGTCAAAGGCGCCGGGCAGACGCTCAAGCGCGGCACTTTGATCAAATCGATCCGGCTGACCGGCGATGCGCAGGAAATCGACTGCCGCTTTGACGGGATCAAGGGGCTGGTGCTGCGCGCCGAATTCGTGCGGAAGCGCTGATATGGCCGGCAGCCAGGATTTTGTCGCCGACCCGCGCAACGATGCGCTGATGGTCTTGGTCAACGGCGCGCTGGTCCCGCGCGAAGCCGCCACGGTGTCGATCTTCGACGCCGGGTTCGGCGTGGGCGACGGGGTGTGGGAAGGGGTGCGGCTGCACCGGGGCAGCATGCTGTTTCTCGACGCGCATCTCGATCGGCTGTGGCAGGGCGCCGGGGCGATCCGCATCGACATCGGCCAGACCCGCGACGAACTGGTGGCCGATCTGGTGCGGCTGCTTCAAGCCAACGGCATGACCGATGGCGCGCATCTGCGCATCATGGTCACGCGCGGGGTCAAACGCACGGTCAACCAGGACCCGCGCGCCGCGCTGGGCCGGGCGACGATCGTGGTCACCGCCGAATTCAAACAGCGCGGCAGCGCGCTGGCGCAAGGACTGCACCTGGCGACGGTATCGATCCGCTGCACCCCGCCGTCGATGTTCGACATGCGGCTCAATTCGCACAGCCGGCTCAATCTGATCCGCGCGCTGCTCGAAGCGATCGATGCGGGTGCGGACGAGGCGCTGATGCTCGATCCGCAGGGCAACATCGCCAGTTGCAACGCGACCAATTTCTTCTGGGTGCGCGATGGCGTGGTGCATACTTCGTCGGATCTCTACTGCTTCAACGGGATTACCCGGGGCAATGTCATCGCGCTGTGCCGCGATGGCGTCGCGCCGCTGCAGATGGGCGATTTTGCACCCGAGCAGCTGCTCCACGCCGATGAAGCGTTTGTCACCGGCACGATGGGCGGGATCACCCCGGTCGCGACGATCGACCGCCGGCCCTTGCCGCAAGTCGGCGGTCCGGTCACCCGGCGGATCGAGGCGGCCTATGCCGCGCTCAAGGACGCCTATGCCGCCGGCACGGTGCACCTGTGACGATCCGCATCGCGATGTGGTCGGGGCCGCGCAACCTGTCGACCGCGATGATGCGCGCGTTTGAAAACCGCGCCGATTGCGCGGTGGTCGATGAACCGTTCTATGCCGCCTATCTCGCCGCCACCGGGCTCGATCACCCGATGCGCGACGCGGTGTTGCAGGCGCAGCCGCAGGATTGGCGGGACGTCGCCGCGCTGCTGACCGGCGCCGCGCCCGATGATGCGCCGGTGTGGTATCAGAAGCATATGACGCACCACATGCTGCCCGGCTTTGGCCTCGATTGGGCGGCGGGGTTTCGCCATGCGTTCCTGATCCGCCGGCCCGAGGAGGTGCTGGCTTCTTATGTCGCCAAGCGCGAATCGGTCACGCTGGCCGACCTCGGCTTCACCCGCCAGGCCGAACTGTTCGACCATTTCGCGCAGATCACCGGCCAGGCCCCCGCCGTGATCGACGCCGCCAGCGTGCTGGCCGACCCGCGCACCGCGCTGACCGGCCTGTGTCAACGCCTCGGCATCGCGTTCGACCCCGCCATGCTGTCCTGGCCCGCCGGCCGCCGCCCCAGCGACGGCGTCTGGGCCCCGGCGTGGTACGCCGCCGTCGAACAGTCCACCGGCTTTGCACCCCCGCGCGAACCGGTGTCGCGCGCCGCGCTGCCGGCGCCCTTGGCACGGGTCGCCGAACAGGCCGAGCCGAGTTATCGCTATATGCAGGGCTTTGCGTGAGGGGGCAGGGATTCCCCGTCCCGACCAGCGCAAAGCCAGCACCTAACCACCTGATTTATAAAATCCCGGTTCGTCCTGAGCGTGTCGAAGGACGCGCGCAAACGCCAGCCCCGCGCACCAAAAAATGCGCCCAGCCACACGTTCGCGCGCGTCCTTCGACACGCTCAGGACGAACCGATATGGGAATGTAGGGTCTTGGTGGAAGGGCCGTGGGGCGGGGATTCGAACCCCCCAGCGGAGCGGCTTGCCGCGCAGCGCCAACAAAAGACTCAGGAGGTTGCTTTTCGGCCTGGCGGCGCTGGTGACGCTGCCAAGCCGCGCCCTTGCTCCGATGATCTACCTCCGCTGGCGAGGGCTCCACCCGATCGGTTCGCGGGCGCAAAAGGGGGACGACTTCGCCTCCTGCCTCTGCGCGGCCGGCATCGTCGACCCGACGGGACGTGGGCATCCGCGTGCCTGCCACCATCGTCAGTTGCAAGGCTTCCTCCCGAAGGTATTCGGCCGCCTTCTGCTGCACGAGATCATTGACGCCTATCGCGGCGAGGCACGCCAGCGATTCCGCATCGAACCCAATGCCCTTGCCAAGTTCAAGCGCCCGGCTGAGCTTTCGAGATACCTATACGATCGAAGCGGAATGAAACCTGCGCATATTGCCTCCAGATATTTGGAACCCGCGCGGGCAAAACCGCCCATACGCGCGTGCGGGCGTAGCCCTGTGGCTAAAAACGCCGCTACGTCAACAATGGTTCGGCGCCAATAACCTCGCAATATCATTGGGTTACCGAATTTTTCCGCACCCTAAACTATTACGGCGACGGATTTCAATGCTTTGCGGTCAAAAGCCTTTGTGTGCCAACATAGTGCTGGTACGTTTCGCAATGCAAACCGGCAAATCGATGGGGGTGGCATGTGAGTGCGTTGCGCAACCTATTGGCTGTTGTCACCCTGGCATTGCCGCTGCCTGCCTTGGGTCAAGAACAAGACTTGCCGCCGGTGAGTTCGACAATCAGCTCCAACGAACGATTTGAAATAGTCGAATCGCCCCTTGCGGTCCGATGGACCTTTCGGCTGGACAAGTTTTGCGGCAACATCTCTATGATTGTAAAGGATTCCAAGGATGAAAATCATTGGGAAACTATGAGGTCTATTCCGCAAACGACTTGCGGCAAGGTCATGCACAGTCATTACCAGCTTTTTTCTTCTGGGCTCGCTGCAAAAATGACATTTCTGATGGACACATCTAGCGGGTTGACTTGGCAACTTGCTCACGATCCAAAAACTGACGAGAATTTTTGGTCGCTGATTGATTAGCTGTAAAGTTTGGTTTGTAGCCCGCAGGCCACAAAACCTCTAAAATTGGCGCGATTTTTGGGCAATGCCTACTTTAATTTTGCCACCCGGCCTCTGCCCCCGTTTACCCAAGGTGCGGTTCGCGCGAGGGGGCGGGGAGGCGAGCCGCTCACGGCATTGGTCGCGGTCGATTCTCTTTGCCGTGCTTACACTGTGCTTACACGCGCCCACCAGAACTCTGCGGGAGGTAGCGCAACGAAGTCTAATTATTTGAATTGATTGGTCGGGACGAGAGGATTCGAACCTCCGACCCCCACACCCCCAGTGTGATGCGCTACCAGGCTGCGCTACGTCCCGACCTGAGCGCGGGCCTATAAGAGCGGCTTGGCGCGATGGCAAGCGGGATGCGGTGCTATTTTTGGGCGCGGGGGGCTGGCGGGGGTGCCGGGCGGGTTTGCCATCGCTTTGGCAAACTGCTAGGCGGCGCGCGGTTTGATTGGTGGCGGGGGTTTAAATCGTCGCCGATCGGCCCGATATGGGCGGCATTGCCCGTCCCGACCTCTTGGTTACCCAGCGCATGAACGGACCTGCCTTGCTTTCGATTCTTGACCAAGCCGCTGCCCAGACCGCCGGTGATCCGCCGGTGTTCCTGCAATATCTGCCGTTTGCGGCGATTCTGGTGGTGATGTATTTCTTTCTGATCCGCCCGCAATCGCAGCGGCAAAAGGAACATCAGCAGAAACTGGCCGGGCTCAAGCGCGGTGATCAGGTGGTCACTGCCGGCGGGCTGATCGGCAAAGTGCTGAAAGTGGACGACACCACGGTCGAGCTGGAAATTGCCAGCGGGGTCAAAGTGCGCGCGGTCAAATCGACGATTGGCGACGTGGTGCCCCCGGGCGGCGCGACTGTGGCCAACGACTGATCGCGCGGCACAGGAAGGGTCCAAGACATGCTCGATTTTCCGCGCTGGAAAGTGCTGTTCCTGTGGCTGGTAACGCTGGCGGCCGCGCTGTCGGCGCTGCCGTCGGTGGTCGACATGGCCGGTTATCGCTGGCCGGCCGGGGTGCCAGAGCCCAAGGTCAACCTCGGGCTTGACCTTGCCGGTGGCAGCCACCTGATGCTCGAGGCCGATCCGACCCAGGTGCGCAATCAGCGGATCGAGGCGATGGAAGATTCAGTGCGCAACAAGCTGCGCACGATGGCCACGCCCGTGCGGATCAGCGACATTTCCAACAACAACGGCGCGCTCAGCTTTCTGGTCGAAGACGCCGGCAAGATCGACGCGGTGCGCGAAGCGGTGCTGCCGCTGACCAATGGCGCCGGGCTGACCGGCAAGCGCGACTGGACGATCAATGTGGTCGACGGCAACCGCTTCGTGTTGTCACCCACGCAGGAAGGCATCGATCAGGCGGTCAGCCAGGCGATGGAGACCGCGGTCGAAGTGGTGCGCAAGCGGATCGACGCGCTGGGCACCAAGGAACCGACGATCATCCGTTCGGGCAGCAACCGCATTGTCGTGCAGGTGCCCGGGTTGCAGGACCCGGCGGCGCTCAAATCGCTGCTCGGCCAGACTGCCAAGCTCGAATTCAAGCTGGTCGATGAAAACGCCTCGCCCAATGACGTGGCGCAGGGCGTGGCGCCTCCGGGTGATGAGATCCTGCCGTTTGCCGATGCCAAGGCCGGGCAGCCGGCGGCCAAGATCGCGCTGCACCGGCTGGGCGGGATTCGCGGCGACGAATTGAACAATGCCACGCTGACCACCGAGCCGCAGAGCAACCAGCCGGCGGTCTCGATCACTTTCAACACCGATGGCGGGGCAAAATTTGCCAAGCTGACCCAGACCAACACCGGCAAGCATTTCGCCATCATCCTCGATGGCAAAGTGCTCTCGGCGCCCAAGATCAACGAACCGATCCTCGGCGGCAGCGCGATCATTTCGGGCAGCTTTACCACCGACAGCGCCAGCCAGTTGGCGATCGCGCTGCGTTCGGGCGCGTTGCCGGTCGATCTGAAAGTGGTCGAAGAACGCACCGTCGGGCCGGACCTCGGCGCGGATTCGATCCGCAAGGGGATGATCGCGATGGGCGTCGGCACGCTGGCGCTGGCGGTGTTCATCCTGGTCACCTATGGCCGGTTCGGCGTCTATGCCTGCTGCGCGCTGCTGCTCAACGTGTTCATGATCCTGGGGGTGATGGGGCTGATCGGCACCACGCTGACTTTGCCGGGGATCGCCGGGTTCGTGCTGACGATCGGCGCGGCGGTCGATGCCAACGTGCTGATTTACGAACGCATCCGCGAAGAACGCCATCGCGGCCGGCGCGTCGTGCAGGCGGTCGAGGTCGGCTACAAAGAGGCCACCCGGGCGATTTTCGACGCCAATTTCACCAATGTCATCGCTGCGGTGCTGATGGGCATTTTCGGCTCGGGCCCGGTCAAGGGGTTTGCCGTGGTGCTGATCATCGGCATCCTGACTTCGGTGTTTACCGCCGTGGTGATGACGCGGATGTGGGTGGCGCAATGGCTGCGCCGCGCGCGTCCGGCCGATCTGCATATCTGAGCGGGGAATGATCAAGCCATGAAACTGCTCAAGCTGGTTCCCGACAACACCAATATCCATTTCCTGAAATGGCGCGTGCCGTTCTACATCGTCAGCGTGCTGCTGGTCGCCGCCTCGTGGGGGCTGGTGCTGACTCGCGGGCTCAACCTGGGGGTCGATTTCATCGGCGGCCAGATGATCCGCGTGACGTTTGAACGCAGCGCAGAGGCGCCGGTCGGCGTGTTGCGCGATGAAGTGACCAGGCTGGGCTATGGCGAACCGGTGATCCAGCGGTTCGGCAAACCCAACGAGGTGTCGATCCGCATGAAGCTGCCGGCGGGCGCCGATCATGATCCCTCGCTGTCGGACAAGATGGCGCGCACGATCACCAGCGCGGTCAAGGCCAGCCATGCCGATGCGCGGATCGACGGGGTCGATTCTGTCTCGGGCAAAGTGTCGAAAGAACTGGGCTGGGACGCGTTCTATGCGCTGGGGCTCGCGGCGATCTTTGTTGCCGGCTATATCTGGGTGCGGTTCGAATGGCAGTTCGGGATCGGCGCGCTGCTGTCGCTGGTGCACGACGTGTCGTTGACGCTGGGGATGTTTTCGCTGACGCAGCTTGAATTCGATCTCAATATCGTCGCCGCGCTGCTGACGCTGATGGGCTATTCGCTCAATGACACTATCGTCGTCTATGACCGCATCCGCGAAAACCTGAAAAAGTATCGCAAGATGCCGATTCCGGAATTGCTCGATCTGTCGGTCAACGAAACGCTGGCGCGCACGATCGTCACCTCGCTGTCGATGCTGATCACGCTGGTGGCGCTGCTGCTGCTCGGGCCGGCGGTGATCTTTGGCTTTACCGCAGCGATCACGCTGGGCATTTTCATCGGGACTTACAGCTCGATCTATATGGCCGCGCCGATCCTGATCTGGCTGAAAGTCTCGTCGCGCAGCTTTGTGCCGAGCGAGGCGAAGACCCCCGAATTCCGCTGATCAGCCGATCGCCGCGCGGTAGATTTCGGCCAGCCGCGCGGCATTGTTGTCCCAACTGAAGCGTTCGGCGATGCGCGCGACCACGGCCGGATCGGCGTTTTCGGCCAGCACCGCGTTCAGCCCGGCGGCAATCGCCTCGGCGTTGCGCTCGACCAGTCGCCCGGCGACGCCACTGTCGATTACCTCACGCGCGCCGCCGACATCGGGAATCACCAGCGGGGCGCCGCTCGCCAGCGCTTCGATCCACGCATTGGCGATGCCTTCGCGGCTCGATGCCAGCACCATTGCGGATGAGGCAGCGAGCAGCAGCGGCAGATCATCGTGCCCCAGCGCCCCGGCGAGGATCACCCGCTCGGCCAGCCCCAGCCGCGCCGCCTGCGCGCGCAGCGCGGCTTGATCGGGGCCGGTGCCGGCGAGTACCAGCACGACATCATCGGGCACTTGCGCCAGCGCGTCGATCGCCAGCGCGTGGCCCTTGATCGCGATCAGTGCGCCGACGCTGGCGATGATCCGCCCGTGCGCCGGCAGCGCCAGCGCGGGCAGGCGCCGGTTCAGTTCGGCGCGTGCCTCATCGCGCGGGCGGGGATAGAACCGGCTGTGATCAAGCCCGGTGTAATGCACCGTGATGCGCCCGGCATCGAGCCCGATGCCCGCCATGTCGCGCGCCAGCGCCGCCGATACCGCCAGCATGACCCGCGCCTGATCCCCGGCGGCGATGATCTGCGCGCGCGCGGCCGGTTGCATGCCCCAGTGCAGGATATCGCCGCCGCGCGCCTTGATCGCCAGCGGCAGGCCGAGATCGCGGGCGATCCGCGCCGCCGCCGGCCCGTCGGGATAGAAGAATTGCGCATCGACCATGTCGAACGGGGTCTCGGCATGCAGCCGCCGCGCCAGCGGCAGGACGCTGGCGGCGATCAGCGCCGGATTGAACCGCCCGGACAGCCCCGGCAACAGGGCAAAGCGTGGGTGATGCACGGTGATCGCCTCGCCCGCTTCGATCGACGGAATGCCCGCCAGCGCGGCATAGCGCGTGCGCGCCAGCAGCGCGGCGGGCAGCGGCGGCAGCCCGATCGGGTTGATCACCGTGACCTGCCAGTCGCCGCGCCGCGCCAGCGCCTCCATCTGGTTGCGGACAAACCGGCCAAACCCCGGGCGCGGCGGCGCCGGGTACAGCGTGGACAGCGACAGCAGGCGCAAGGTCAAAGGCGGCGTACCAGCATTTCGGCGACGCCCAGCCAGGCCGGGCGGTCGATCACCACCTGGCGCTGGCCGATCCCCGGCGGGAGGATCGCCACGCGTTCGCCATCGCGGTCGATCATCCGGCCAAAGCTGAACCGGCCGCCCGGGCGCGGCGCCAGCACATCGCGGTTGAGCGCGCGGGCATAGTCATCCACTTCGATCTGGCGCAGCCAGATCTGATCGCCGGTGCGGTATTCGCCGGCGCTGGCTTCGACCGCGATCACCACCAGCCGGGCATCGCCGCCCGGCACGATCGGAAACACCGCCTCGGCCGGGTGCGCCAGCGGTTCGGTGCCATTCACCCCCAGCCGCGCGATCAGCGCCGGGCTGCCGCCGGTTTCGGCGCGCACCAGCATTTGCGGATCAACCCCCAGCGCGGCGGCAATCCGGTTCATCCACGCCAGCGACAGCGACCGCATGCCGGTTTCCAGCCGCCCGATCGTCTGCGCGGTGGTCGGCGGGGCGCAGCGCGCGGCGACTTCGGCCAGAGTAAGGCCTTTTTGCCGGCGGATGTCGCGGATTCGGTTGATCATTGGGGGAATCTCTTGGGTCGTGGTCGTTCGTTCAGGCGGGCCAATGTGCGATAACCTGCCCTTTGGGGCAAGGGGGCGCGAACCAATCCGGCAAAAATTCGTGCAACTTCGGGTCTGGGACAGCTCTGATCAAGTTGCCATGATGATGTGCCACCATTGAGCCCCTCCCCTCAGGGGAGGGGTTGGGGAGGGGTGTATGCGGTTGAAATGGCGTGAATTATCTCGTGCTCCGAACACCCCCACCCAACCCTCCCCCTGAGGGGGAGGGCTCTATGTGCGGTTAATTGGTCGCGTCGGATTGTGCTGCGCCACTTCTCCGGAAGGTTCCCTAGCTTTCAACCAGTTCGGCCAGTTCCAGCCAGCGCATTTCGGCGGCGTCCTGTTCGGCGCGCAAGCTGTCGATCTGTGCGGTCAGCCTGGCAAACCGCGCCGGATCGCGGGTATAGAGCGCCGGATCGGCGAGCAGCGCCTCGACCTTGACCAGTTCCGCGCCGATCGCCTCGATCCGCGCCGGCAGCAATTCGTAATCGCGCTGATCCTTGTACGACAGCTTTGATTTGCGCGGCGGCGGTGGCGGGGGCGGGGCAGCCGCGGGCGCTGTGCTCGTTTTGGCCTGTGGCCGCGCGGCGGCGCGTTCCTTGCGGATGCGGTCCCATTCGGCATAGCCGCCGGCCACCACATCGACCCGGCCCGAGCCATCGAGCCCGAGCGTGATGGTCACCGTGCGATCGAGAAAATCGCGGTCGTGGCTGACGATCAGCACGGTGCCGTCGTAATCGGCGATCACTTCCTGCAACAGATCAAGCGTTTCCAGATCGAGATCGTTGGTCGGCTCGTCGAGCACCAGCAGATTTGATGCACGGGCAAATTCGCGCGCCAGCAGCAGCCGCGAGCGTTCGCCGCCCGACAGCGTGCCGACGCGCGCTTCGACCAGCCCGGGATCGAACAGAAAGTCCTTGAGATAGCCCTGGATATGCTTGCGCGTGCCGCGCACGTCGATCCAGTCGCCGCCTTCGGCCAGCACATCGCGGATGCGCTTGTCGGGCGCCATCAGGCTGCGTTGCTGGTCGATCATCACCCCTTGCAGCGTCTTGGCCAGCGTGATGGTGCCGCTGTCGGGGGCCAGATCGCCGGTCAGCAGTTTGAGCAGCGTGGTCTTGCCCGCGCCATTGGCGCCGACCACGCCGATGCGATCGCCGCGGGTGATGCGCAGCGAAAAATCGCGGATGATGGTGCGTTCGCCAAACCGTTTGCTCACCGCATCGGCGACGATCACCGCCTTGCTCTTGGCATCGTCGGTCACCAGCGCCAGTTTGGCCGCGCCTTGCGGGCTCAACATCGCGGCGCGCGCGGCGCGCATTTCGTGCAATTTGGCCAGCCGCCCCTGGTTGCGCTTGCGCCGCGCGGTAACCCCGCGTTGCAGCCAGTGCGCCTCGAGCTTCAGCCGCGCGTCGAGCCGTTCGGCGGCGCGGGCTTCTTCGGCATAAACCGCCTCCATCCACGCTTCATAGCCGCCAAAGCCGATATCCTTGCGCCGCAGACTGCCGCGATCGAGCCACAAGGTGGCGCGGGTCAGCCGTTCGAGAAAGGTGCGGTCATGGCTGATCGCGACGAACGCCCCGTTATAGCGTTGCAGCCATGATTCGAGCCATTCGATCGCGGCGAGATCGAGGTGGTTGGTCGGTTCGTCGAGCAGCAGCAGATCGGGCTCGCTGGCCAGCGCGCGGGCCAATGCGGCACGGCGGCGTTCGCCGCCGGAGGCGCTGTCGGCCTGGCGCGACAGATCGATCCCCAACTGGTCGGCAATCGCTTCGACTTCGTGGCGCGCCGGGGCATCGGCACCGTGCAGCGCAAAATCGAGCAGCGTGGCATGGCCGGTAAAGAACGGGTCCTGTTCGAGCGTGATGATCCGCGCGCCGGGCTGGACCGAGCGTTTGCCGCGATCGGCCTCGATCGTGCCGGCGATCAGCTTCATCAAGGTGGTCTTGCCCGCGCCGTTGCGCCCGATCAGCGCCAGCCGGTCGCGCGGACCGATCGCCAGATCGATATCGCGAAACAGCCAGCCGCCGGCCTGGTTTGCCGCGCCCTGGATCAGCCCGAGGCCTTCCCAGCCAAGTAGGGGTGCTAGTGCCATGGCGCCGCGCATAAGCGACAAGCAGGCGCGGGGGAAGGGGGTGCGGTCGAAACAGCATTCGCAAACGGACTTGCACGATCATTCACAATGCGTTCAATGCAGTGGTGGTAACGCCGGTCTCGCAATGATGTGTTCTCGCCCTTTTCTGATCATCGCCGGCCCGGTGCTGGCGCTGACGCCGTTTGGCGCGGTGCTGGCGCATCCGCCGGCGCCGGTACATGCGCCGCCGCGCGTCGAACGCCCGTGGGACCCGCAGCACGAGGCGCGGCGCGAAGTGCGCGCGGGCAACCAGTACCGGCTGCGCGACATCGAACGGCGGATCGTGCCGACGATGCCCGGCATGCAATACCTCGGCCCCGAATACGATGCCGAAGCAATGGCCTATCGGTTGAAATTCATCCGCAACGGGCGGGTCGAATTCGTCGATGTCGATGCCCGCACCGGGCAGGTGCGCGGGCGCTCGTTCTGATCCGGCCTTTGGCCGGGCAATTATGAACAGAGGCTAACCGGCACATTCCTTGACCGTTCAGCATGACCCGGGCAGAGTCATGGACATCGGCGAAGGGGGCTGTTCCCCGCTCGCACAGGGGCAGAAGTGATCAGCCATGCGTATCCTGATCGTAGAGGACGAACCCACACTGGGCCGGCAATTGAAATCGACGCTGGAAAGCAACGGCTATGCCGTCGATCTGTCCACCGATGGTGAAGACGGCCATTTTCTCGGTTCGACCGAAGAGTATGACGCCGTCGTGCTCGATCTGGGCCTGCCCGAGATCGACGGGCTGACCGTGCTGGGGATGTGGCGCAAGGAAGGACGCAAGTTTCCGGTGCTGGTGCTCACCGCGCGCGACAGCTGGTCGGACAAAGTTGCCGGGCTCGATGCCGGGGCCGATGACTATCTCGCCAAACCGTTCCAGAGCGAGGAACTGATCGCCCGGCTGCGCGCGCTGATCCGCCGCGCCTCGGGCAACAGCAGCGCCGAACTGATTGCCGGCGATGTGCGGCTCGATACCCGTTCGGGCCGGGTCACGCTGGCGGGCGAACCGGTCAAGCTGACCGCACAGGAATACAAGCTGCTGTCGTATCTGCTGCATCACAAGGGCAAGGTGGTCAGTCGCACCGAACTGATCGAACATATCTATGATCAGGATTTCGATCGCGATTCGAACACGATCGAGGTGTTTGTCACCCGCATTCGCAAAAAGCTTGGTCCTGATGTGATCACGACGATCCGTGGCCTCGGTTACAGCCTCAACGAACCTGCCTGATCGCCAGCCTGGCGTGGATGCAGCGGCAGCGACCCCGGCGGTCGCTGCCGCTGCCGCGCTGTCCGGCGCGCCCGCCGCGCACACCGGATCGCTGCGCCGGCGCATGCTGCTGATCGCTTTTGTGTGGATCGTGCTGCTGCTGGTCGGCGGCGGCATCGCGCTCGACCGCACGCTGACCGGGCTGATCACCCGCAGTTTCGACGATCAGTTGAACACCATGCTGACGGCGATGGTCGCTTCGGCCGAAGTCGGCCCCGATGGCGATATCCTCTACAGCCGGCCGCTGGGTGATCAGCGCTTTCTTGAGCCCAACAGCGGGCTCTACTGGCAGATTTCCGGCGCCGGGCACGAAGAAACCGCCTCGCGTTCCTTGTGGGATCGCACGCTGCGGCTGAAAATGGATCATTTCGACAATCAGCCGCACTTGTACGACAGCGATCAGTTCGAAGGCGAGCCGCTGCGGGTGATCGAACGCTCGGTGATCCTGCCAGGCAGCCGCACGATGTGGCAATTTGCCGTGGCGCAGCGCACCACTGAACTCGAGGCGCAGATCCACCGCTTTCGCGCGATCCTGATCTGGTCGTTTGTCGTGCTGGGGCTGGGGCTGGGGCTGATGGCCTGGGCGCAGGCCTATTACGGGCTGGGGCCGCTGCGGCGGGTGCGGCTGGCGATCATGCGGCTGCGCGCAGAGGGCGGATCGCGGCTCGATGAACCGCTGCCGCTCGAAGTGCAGCCGCTGGTGGTCGAATTGAACGCATTGCTCGCGCATACCGAGCGCCAGGCCGAAGAGGCGCGCACCCATGCCGGCAATCTGGCCCACGCACTGAAAACGCCGCTGACGGTGCTGACCAATGCGGCGGCCGCGCATGCCGACGATCTGGCCGAAACGGTTACCCGCGAAGCGGCGGTGATGCGCCGCCAGGTCGATCATCACCTTGCGCGCGCCCGCGCGGTCGGCCGCCGCGCGCACGGTCAGTCGCGCACCGCCGTACGCGACAGTGTCGAGGCAGTGCTGCGCGCGGTGACGCGGATCTATCCCGATACCCGCTTCGATCTGGATGGCAGTGCCGATGCCCAAGTCGCGCTGGAGCGTCAGGACCTTGACGAAATGCTGGGTAACCTGATCGAAAACGCGGCCAAATACGGCGGCGGATCGGTGTTCATCACCATCGATGCAGCCGGTTCCGATGCGCAGTTCTGCAATATCTGGATCGAAGACGACGGCGCCGGCATTCCTGCCGCCGCACGCGAACGGCTGTTCTTGCGCGGCGCGCGGCTCGATACCGGCAAGCCCGGCACCGGGCTGGGGCTGGCGATCGTGCGCGACGTGGTCGAAATCTATGGCGGTTCGATCACGCTCGATGAAAGCGAGGATCTCGGCGGCCTGTTGGTCACTTTGCGCCTGCCAAGGGCGCGCGCGGCGAAATAGCCCCGCGTTTCAGGCGCGGGGATGCGCCGCGCGATAGACATCGAGCAGTCTGGCCGCATCGACGCGGGTGTAGATCTGCGTTGACGACAGGCTGGCGTGGCCGAGCAGTTCCTGCAGGCTGCGCAGATCGGCGCCGGCGCCGAGCAGGTGGGTGGCGAACGAATGGCGCAGCGCATGCGGGGTGGCGCTGGCGGGCAGGCCCAGCGCGATGCGGGCGCGGGCCATCGCGCGGCGGATCATCCCCGGCGACAGCGGGCCGCCCTTGGCGCCGCGAAACAGCGGCGCCTCGCGCGGCAACGGCCAGGGGCATTGCGCGGCATAAGTATTGATTGCCTCGCGCACCACCGGCAACAGCGCGATCAGCCGCTGGCGATTGCCCTTGCCGGTGATCACCAGACTGTCACCCGGCGGCAGGATTGCCGCGGTCAGCGCCATCGCCTCGCCAATCCGCAGCCCGGCGCCATAGAGCAGCAGCAGCACCGCGGTATCGCGCGCGGCGATCCACGGTTCGGCGGCCTCGTCGGCGACCATGTCGACCAGATGAACCGCTTCATCGGGGGTAATCGGGCGGGGCAGGCCCTTTTTGACGCGCGGCCCGCGCAGGCGCGGCGGGGCAGGGGGCAGCCCGGCCTGGCTTTGGGCAAAGGCGATGAACGCCTTGATCGCCGACAATTCGCGCGCCGCCGATACTTGCCCCAGCCCGTCGGCGCGCCGTGCGGCCAGTTGCGCGCGCAAGGCGGTGACATTTAGCGCGGCGATCTGCGGCCAATCTGCCCCGTCGTCCAGCGCCGCCAGCAGCCGCCGCGCGGTGGCGACATAGGCGCGCACGGTATGCGGCGAACGCCGCCGCGCCTGAGCAAGATGGTCGTGCCAGGCGCTGAGCAATTCGGGCACGGTCATGCCGCCACCAGTTCGCCCAGTAGCCCGTCGAGCAGCGCCATGCCCGCCGGGGTGACCGTCAGCCGATCGCCGTCATGGCGGACCAGCCCGAGATCGGCATAGAACCGCACTTTGGCCGGATGGATCAGCCGGTCGAGCGGCAGGCCGAAGCGTGCCGACAGCGCGGCCAGATCGATCCCTTCGTCGAGCCGCAGCCCCATCATCAGCGCTTCACCGGCGGCTTCGGCCCGGTCGAGCGCGCGCGTTTCGACGATGCCGTGGCCTTGCACGGCGATCGCGTTGAGCCAGTTTTCCGGCTTGCGATGGCGCTGCGTCGCGTCGCCCAGCCGGCGGCCATGCGCGCCCGGACCGATCCCGACATAATCGCCATAGCGCCAATAGGTCAGATTGTGGCGGCTCTGTTCGCCGGGGCGGGCGTGGTTGCTGATTTCATAGGCGGGCAGCCCGGCGGCGGCGGTCATCACCCGGGTCATCGCGTACATGTCGGCAGCGGCGTCTTCGTCGAGCGGCACCAGCGATCCTTCGCGCACCAGCGTGGCAAACCGGGTGCCCGGCTCGATGGTCAATTGATAGAGCGACAGATGCCCGGTGCCGAACGCCAACGCGCGCGCCAGTTCGGCCTGCCACTGCGGCGCGGTCTGGCCAGGGCGGGCATAGATCAGATCAAAGCTGACGCGGCCAAAATGGCGCTGCGCGATATCGAGCGCGGCCAGAGCCTCGCCCGCATCGTGCAGCCGGCCAAGAAAGCGCAAGGTCTGGTCATCGAGCGCCTGCACCCCCAATGACACCCGGTTGACCCCCGCACCGGCCAAGGCGGCAAACCGCGCCGCCTCGACCGACGAGGGATTGGCCTCGAGCGTGATCTCGACATCGGGCGCCAGCGTCCAGAACCCGGCCGCCGCCTCGATCAGCGCGGCGACCAGCGCCGGCGGCATCAGCGACGGCGTGCCCCCGCCGAAAAAGATCGAAGTCACCGTCCGCCCCGGCAGCCGCGCCGCCTCGTGGGCCATGTCGGCAATCAGCGCCGCCTGCCAGCGATCATGCTCGACGCGGTCGCGCACATGGCTGTTGAAGTCGCAATAGGGGCATTTGGCGAGGCAGAACGGCCAGTGGATATAAAGCGCCAACGAAGTCATCACGTTCCTTTTCCCCCCCGTGCCGGGGAGGGGGACCATGCGCAGCATGGTGGAGGGGCCTCACCCCACGCTACCACACCCGATCGAAAATCCCCACCAAGGTTGCGGCTTGTGCTCGCGGCTTGGCGGGTGCGGGCATGCCCGTCCAATGTGCTGCGGTTGGTTCGAAGGGACTCAGGCTGCATGACAAGTATCTGATTTATAGAATAACCCGCTCATCCTGAGCCTGTCGAAGGATGCGCGCCAAGGCCCGCCCCAAAAGCAGAAAAGAGCGCGCAAACGCAACCGTTTCGCGCATCCTTCGACAGGCTCAGGATGAGCGGACATGGGAATTTTGGGAAGCTCCCACACTACGTGTTCGCCTGCGCCAACCCACGCCGCTGGGAGGATCAGGGGGTGAACTGGTCGGCGACCAGTTTGGCGAAGGCGTCGGCGCGGTGGCTCTTGGCGTGTTTTTCGGCCGGGTCGATTTCGGCGAAGGTGCGGGTGTCGCCGTTCAGCACGAACACCGGGTCATAGCCGAAACCCAGCGTACCGCGCGGCGGCCAGACCAGCGTGCCATCGACGCGGCCTTCATAGACCGCCTGCCGGCCATCAGGCCAGGCGATTGCCAGCACGCAGGAAAACCACGCATCGCGCGGGGCGGCGGGGCCAAGCTCGGCCAGTTTGCCCTCGACTTTGCCCATCGCCATGTACCAGTCGCGTCCCGGGCCGCCTTCATATGGCTGCCGTTCGGCCCAGTCGGCAGTATAGACCCCTGGCGCCCCGCCCAGCGCCGCCACCGACAGCCCCGAATCGTCGGCCAATGCCGGCAAGCCCGCCGCGCTGGCCGCCGCATGCGCCTTGATCAGCGCGTTTTCGACAAAAGTGGTGCCGGTTTCGGCAGGTTCGGGCAGGCCGAGTTCGCCCGCCGAGAGGCAGTCCATGCCATAAGGCGCCAGCAGCGCGCGGATTTCGCGCAGCTTTCCCGCATTATGCGTGGCGATCACCAGTTTGCCGGGGACCAGCTTCATTTGGCCACGGCGGCGGCTTGTGCGGCAAAGATATCGTCGCAGCCGGTGCGCGCCAGCCGCAGCAGGTCGAGCAGCGCGGCTTCGTCATAGGTTGCGCCTTCGGCGGTGGCCTGGACTTCGGCGATATGGCCGCCTTCGATCAGCACGAAATTGGCGTCGGCATCAGCGCTCGAATCCTCGATATAGTCGAGATCGAGCACCGGGGTGCCGGCAACGATGCCGCATGATACCGCCGCGACTTTGCGCGTCAGCGGGTCTTCCTTGATCGCGCCGCTGGCGATCAGCCCGTCGATCGCCAGCCGCAGCGCGATCCACGCGCCCGAAATCGACGCGGTGCGGGTGCCGCCATCGGCCTGGATCACGTCGCAATCGAGCGTGATCTGGCGTTCACCAAGCTTTTTCAGATCGGTCACCGCGCGCAGCGAGCGCCCGATCAGCCGCTGGATTTCCTGGGTGCGGCCCGATTGCTTGCCCTTGGCCGCTTCGCGGCTGCCACGGGTATGGGTGGCGCGCGGCAGCATCGAATATTCCGCCGTTACCCAGCCTTCACCCTTGCCGCGCATGAACGGCGGCACGCGTTCCTCGACCGAGGCGGTGACCAGCACTTTGGTATCGCCAAAGCCGATCAGCACCGATCCTTCGGCATGCTTGGTAAAGCCGGTTTCGACGGTGATCGCGCGCATCTGGTCGGCGGCGCGGCCGGAATGACGGGGGGCCGGATCGGGCATGGGCAAGGCGTCCTTTTGTCGTAATCAGGGAGTCGCGGCGGCCTTGGCGCATTGGCGCGCGCGCTGCAAGACTTGTCCGGCGCTGCACACCGGCTAATGTAGCGCGCATGACCGGACCGCCGCTTTCCGAATTGTCGACCCGCGCGCGCGAAATCTTTCGCCTGGTGGTTGAAGGCTACATTTCCAACGGGCTGCCGGTGGGCTCGAAAACGCTCGCCGGCAGCGGTACGATCGCCTTGTCGCCGGCCTCGATCCGCGCGGTCTTGCAGGAATTGCAGGATGCCGGGCTGCTCGCCGCGCCGCATACCAGCGCCGGGCGGCTGCCGACCGAATCCGGGCTGCGGCTGTTTGTCGACGGTATCATGCAGGTGTCCGAACCATCGGCGGCCGAACGCGCACAAATCGAGCGCGGGATTGCCATGGGCGGGACGATCGAGGCGGCGCTGGCAGCGGCGAGCGCGGCGCTGTCGGAAATGTCGGCCGGCGCCGGGGTGGTGATGGTGCCGCGCCGCGACATGCGGCTGGCGCAAGTCACTTTCGTGCCGCTGTCGCCGGCGCGCGCGCTGGCGGTGCTGGTGGCCGAAGACGGCGGGATCGAAAACCGGGTGATCGATCTGGCCGCACCGATCGCGCCGTCCTCGCTCGAGGCGGCGGGCAATTACCTGACCGCGCAGCTGGCCGGGCGCAGCCTGGCCGAGGCGGCGCAGGCGATCGCCGCCGAAATCGCCAATGGCCGCAGCGCGCTCGATGCCGCCAGCGCCGATCTGGTGCGGCGGGGCCTTGCGCAATGGAGCCGCGATGCCGCGCAGCGCCCGGTGCTGGTGGTGCGCGGGCAGGCCAATCTGCTCGACGAAGCGGCGGCCAGCGATATCGAACGCGTGCGCCAATTGCTCGAAGAGCTTGAAAGCGTGGAGGCGATCGCCGAAGTGCTTGACGCCGCGCGCGAGGCGCAGGCGACGCGGATTTTCATCGGCAGCGAAAACCGGCTGATGTCGCTTTCGGGTTCCAGCGTGATCGCCACGCCGTGGCGCGATGGCGAAGGCCGGGTGGTCGGCGTGGTCGGAGTGATCGGGCCAACCCGGTTGAATTATGCGCGCGTCGTCCCCATGGTGGATTTCACTGCTCAATCGTTGAGCAAACGGATCGTACAGGACGGATTTTCCAGACAATGAATGACACCAAGCGCCCCGCCCCTGATGCTCAGGCCGCTGCGGAACTTGACGGCGTGCCCGCCGACATGATCGACGATGCCGGCTTGCAACAGGCCGAGCGCAATCTGGCCGAAGATCTGGCCCGGCTGGCCAGCGATCTCGAGGCAGCGCGCCAGGACGTGCTCTATGCCAAGGCCGAAACGCAGAACGTGCGCCGCCGGCTGGAAAAGGACATTGCCGATGCGCGCGCCTATGCCGCCACCGGGTTTGCCCGCGATGTGCTGTCGGTGGCCGACAATATCGCCCGCGCGCTCGAAGCGATTCCGGCCGATCTGCGCGAGGATGACAAGTTCCGCAATCTGGTCGCCGGGCTGGAAGCGACCGCGCGCGAAATCGACAAGGTGTTCGCCAGCCACGGCATCACCCGCATCGCCGCCAAGGGGCTGCCGCTCGACCCGCACCAGCACCAGGCGATGATCGAACTGCCCAGCGCCGATGTCGAACCGGGCACGGTGCTGCAGGAATTGCAGGCCGGCTACATGATCAAGGACCGCCTGCTGCGCGCGGCGATGGTCGCGGTGGCCAAAAAGCCCGATTGATCACGCCGCGCGCGCGCGGCGATCACATCTTCATCGGCATGTCATCGCCGCCGGCGCTGGTCACTTTGGCCGGGGCGGCGATCCGGGTGCCGTTGTCGAGCGTGATTGCCAGCGTGGTCATCCCGCCCGGTTTCAGGCTGCCATCGCCGTCAAACAGCATGACATGCAGCCCGGCCGGGGCAAAATGCACCGGCTGACCCGGTTCGACCGGCACGCTGTCCACCGGCTGCATCGTCATCGCGCCGCCCTGCATCAGGCTTTGGTGCATCTGCGCGCGGGCAAAGTGATCGACCGCGACGGCGGTGATCCGCGCATGCGCGCCGGGCACGGCGGTGAAATAGGCCACCGCCGGGCGGCCCGGCACGGCGGGCAATTGCACCACCGCATCGCTGATTGCCAGGCTGGGCGCCGGCTGCTGGCAGGCGGAAAGCGCCACGGTGGCGACAAGGGTGATCGGCAGCAACGGGCGCATCGGCATATCCTCGATTGGCACACAAAATGACCGAGGTGGCATCCTAGAAATTTGCAGCCCTTGTGCCAAGCGCAAGCGCACCTATATCCGCCGGGTCTGAGCCGCGAGACGGCCGCACGCCCGACAGGGGTGCGTGCCACACGGCGCGGTGTCGCGATGTTTAGGGAAACGGGAAATCATGGCAAAAGTTATCGGTATTGACCTTGGTACGACCAACAGCTGCGTGGCGGTGATGGACGGCGGCACGCCCAAGGTGATTGAAAATTCCGAAGGGGCGCGCACCACCCCGTCGATCGTGGCGTTCACCAAGGATGGCGAACGGCTGATCGGCCAGCCGGCCAAGCGCCAGGCGGTGACCAACCCCGACAACACCATCTTTGCGGTCAAGCGCCTGATCGGCCGTCGCTATGACGACCAGATCACGCAAAAGGACGCCGGGCTGGTTCCCTATTCGATCGTCAAGGGCAAGAACGGTGACGCGTGGGTCAAGGCGGGCGGGCAGGATTACAGCCCGTCGCAGATTTCCGCGTTCACCCTGCAAAAGATGAAGGAAACCGCCGAAAGCTATCTGGGTGAAACCGTCACCCAGGCGGTGATCACGGTGCCGGCCTATTTCAACGACGCGCAGCGCCAGGCGACCAAGGACGCCGGGCAGATTGCCGGGCTGGAAGTGCTGCGCATCATCAACGAGCCGACTGCGGCGGCGCTCGCCTATGGCCTCGACAAGCAGGATGGCAAGACCATCGCGGTCTATGACCTTGGCGGCGGCACCTTCGACATTTCGGTGCTCGAAATCGGCGACGGCGTGTTCGAAGTGAAATCGACCAACGGCGATACGTTCCTGGGCGGTGAAGATTTCGACACCGCGCTGGTCGAATACCTTGCCGACAAGTTCAAATCGCGCGAAAACCTTGATCTGCGCACCGACAAGCTGGCGTTGCAGCGGCTGAAGGAAGCGGCGGAAAAGGCCAAGATCGAGCTGTCTTCGGCGCAGACCACCGAAATCAACCTGCCGTTCATCACCGCGCGGATGGAAGGCGGCGCGACCACCCCGCTGCACCTGGTTGAAACGATCACCCGTTCCGATCTCGAACGGCTGGTCGGCAAGCTGATCGAACGCACGCTCGAACCCTGCCGCAAGGCGCTCGCCGATGCCGGGCTCAGCCCCAAGGATATCGACGATGTCGTGCTGGTCGGCGGGATGACCCGCATGCCGCGCGTGCGCGAAGTGGTGAAGGAGTTCTTCGGCAAGGACCCGCATACCGGCGTCAACCCCGACGAAGTGGTGGCAATGGGCGCGGCGATTCAGGCCGGCGTGTTGCAGGGCGATGTCAAGGACGTGCTGCTGCTCGACGTGACCCCGCTGTCGCTCGGCATCGAAACGCTGGGCGGGGTGATGACCCGCATGATCGACCGCAACACCACCATCCCGACCAAAAAGGCGCAGGTGTTTTCGACCGCCGAGGACAACCAGAACGCGGTGACCATCCGCGTGTTCCAGGGCGAACGCGAAATGGCCGGCGACAACAAGCTGCTCGGGCAGTTCGATCTGGTCGGCATTCCGCCGGCGCGGCGCGGCGTGCCGCAGATCGAGGTGGCGTTCGATATCGACGCCAACGGCATCGTCAACGTCTCTGCCAAGGACAAGGGCACCGGCAAGGAACAGCAGATCCGCATCCAGGCTTCGGGCGGGCTGTCCGATGCCGATATCGACCAGATGGTGCGCGATGCCGAAAAGTTTGCCGCCGAAGACAAGAAGCGGCGCGAAGCGGCCGAAGCGCGCAACAATGCCGACAGCCTGGTCCATGCCACCGAGCGTCAGCTTGAAGAACATGGCGACAAAGTCGATGCCGCGCTGAAGGGCGAGATCGAGGCGGCGCTGGCCGATGCCAAAAAGGCGATCGAAGGCGGCGACACCGACGATATCAACACCAAGGCGCAGGCCCTGACCGAAAAGGCGATGAAGCTGGGTCAGGCGATCTATGAAAAGGAACAGGCTTCGGCCGCTTCGCCCGGAGCGGCGCAGCCGACGCACGGCGAAGACGTTGTCGATGCCGAATTCTCGGAAGTCGACGATAAAGCCTGATCATTGACACCTGGTCATTGATCACCACCGGACCGGGCGGCGCCATCAACCATGGCGCCGCCCGCTGCCGTCCAGTCTGACCCGAGCGAAAGCCAAGAGTGATGTCGGCCGAAATCGATTTTTACGAATTGCTGGAAGTCGAACGCAGCGCGGATGACAAGACGATCAAATCGTCGTTCCGCCGGCTTGCCATGCGCTATCACCCCGACAAGAACCCCGGCGATGCCGAGGCGGAAGGCCGCTTCAAGCAGATCAACGCCGCCTATGCGGTGCTGTCGGACCCGCAAAAGCGCGCCGCCTATGACCGTTACGGCCATGCCGCGTTACAGCAGGGCGGCGGCGGTGGCGGCGGCGGGTTTGGTGGCGGCGCCGAATTCGGCGATCTGGGCGATATCTTTGAATCGATCTTTGGCGGTGCGTTTGGCGGCGGCCGGCAGCAGGCGCGGCGCGGGTCGGACTTGCGCTATGATCTGGAAATCACGCTCGAAGACGCCTGGCACGGCAAGACCACCGAAATCGCGGTGGACGTGTCGCAGACATGCGAGCCGTGCAGCGGTACCGGGGCAACCCCGGGCACGTCGACCCGCCGCTGCAACATGTGCGCCGGCCACGGCAAAGTGCGCGCGCAGCAGGGTTTTTTCATGGTCGAACGCTCGTGCCCGACCTGCCACGGGCGCGGCGAAGTGATCGAAAGCCCGTGCCGCACCTGTCGCGGCGAAGGCCGGGTCGATCGCCCGCAACGGCTGGAAGTGCAAGTGCCCCCGGGCGTTGACAGCGGCACCCGCATCCGGCTGGCCGGCAAGGGCGAAGCCGGTCCCAACGGTTCGCCGCCGGGCGATCTGTACATTTTCCTCCACATCAAACCGCACAAGGTGTTTCAGCGCGACGGCACTTCGCTGCTGGCGCGGCTGCCGATCACGTTTACCACCGCGGCGCTGGGCGGCACGATCGAATTTCCCGGTATCGATGGCACGCCGCACAGCTTTGACATTCCCGCCGGGATCCAGTCGGGCAAACAACTGCGCAAGCGCGGCGCCGGCATGCCGGTGCTGCAAGGACGCGGCGCCGGCGATCTGGTGGTCGAAATCGAGGTCAAGACCCCGCAACATCTGACCGCGCGGCAAAAGGAATTGCTGCGCGAATTGCAGGCCACCGAAACCGGCGCCGAATGCCCCGAAGTGAAAAGCTTTTTCGACCGGATCAAGGAAGTCTGGACCGACAAGAAGGGGTAATGGGGGGCACGTTCCCCCACATCCTTACCTTCCCAAAACCGGTTCGTCCTGAGCTTGTCGAAGGACGCGCGAGACGGTTGAGTTTGCGCGCTTTTTTGCGTGTGGGGCTGGCGGAAGCGCGCATCCTTCGACAGGCTCAGGACGAACCGGAATAGTAAAGTTTATTGTGGTGGGCCACCGTCAATTTCGGCCCATGCTGCGCAGCTTTACCCCGCGCCCATCACCGCCAGGACTTCGGCGCGCAAGCCCGGCACCAATCCCGGATCGGCGGTCAGCAATGGCTCTTCCTCATCAAGAATGGCGAGGAAGGCCGCGCGTTTGAAGCTGGCCAGCAGCGCCGGATCGAGCGGGGGTTCGACGGCCGAGGCGATGATGTCGATCATCCGTTCGGCGCCGTGCAGGCGGCCCCACAGATAGTCGTTTTCGCGATAGGCGCGGCTGAAAAACGCGCCAAAGCTGTAGAACGCGGTGCCTTTCAGACAGGCCATGGTGCCGCCGGCGCGGATGGATCGGGCATCGTCGGGGGAAATGCGGTCGATCTTGATCGGGTCGAATTCGCCGAGCGCACCGATCCCGTCGCTATCGCCGATCGCCAGCGGCAGCGTGGCGATATCGTACCACGGATAGCCGAGATAGGCGTGAAGGAACCGGCGCCGCAGCGGGCGGTCGAGCACGTGCAGCGCATCGACGATCATCCGGTCGACTTCGACATCGATGGTGGCCAGATCGCGCCGCGCGGCGATCGCCGCCAGCACCGCCGCCGGATTGCCGTGGACCACGCCGGCCGAAGCGGCAAAGCCGGGGCCCAGCCCGTGATGGCTTTCGCGCGCCTGATAGAGCGCCTGCGCGCGATAGACGATGGTGCGCGCGGCATCGCAGGCGCGGCGATCGCCATGATCGCGGTCCTGCGTCAGCCGCCGCGCCAGCAGTTTGAGCCGGCGGATGCGAAACCCGATATCGTGCGCGCGGAAAAACGCGATCGCCCCGGCATTGGCATCGCCGCGATCGGTCACCAGCCGCGCCAGCCCGTGATGATCGCAATGATCGCTCAGCGTGGCGATCACCCGTTCTACCGGCCCGGTGTCGGGCGCGGCGGCGGTGATTGTCGCGGCCAGATCGGCCAGGATCACGTCGCGTTTGATCCGGGCATAGCCGTGATAGGCAAAGCCGGCGTCTTCGGCCGCCGCCTGCTGCGCCTTGGCCCGCCAGCCGGTCAGCCGCGCCGGGCTGGGCGATTCGAAAAACAGCGTATGGCCGAACAGCCGCGCCACTTTGGCCTCGATATCGGGGCGCAGCGTTTCGATCAGCGCGCGCAGCCGTTCGCGGTGATGCGATTGCCGGCTGATCGCGGCGAGATTGTCGCGGATCGGCTGTTCGCGCGGGATCGCCGAGAGCGAGGCGAGGATGGTGGTGAAAAAACCGGGCGCGCGCGTCGGCGCCGCATCGCTGTCGGGGTGGGGCTCGATATAGACAAACCGCCGGTCCACCTCGCGCCGCGCCGGGCGGTTGCGCAGCACCGCGATCGCTTCGGCAAACGGGCGGTTGTTGAGCACCGCGCCGTCGATCAGATCGGCCTGCGCGGTGGTCCCGGCGCGCCAGCGCGCGGGCATGATCTGCCGCACAAAGGCATCACGACCCGGCCAGGGCATGCCCAGTTCGCCCGCCAGTTGATCGATCTCGCCCAGCCGCAGCGGCGGAAACGCACCGGGAAAGCTGGCGGTGGCGCGCGCCGCGAGGATCAGTTCGACCGGCGCGGCGAGCCGGGCGCCGGTGCGCGCCTGCGCGTGAAACGCGATGGTGAGGCGGTGTTCGCGCTCGAACACGCGCGCCGGGCTGTGCAGCATCAGTTCGGCACGATGCCCGCCGAGGTCGGTGGCGGTAACCACCAGATCGAGCGGATGGCCGGGGGGCAGCAAGGGGCGGCCATCGCCGGTTTCGGCCATCGCGCCGAGCGCACGCGCCAGCAGCCGCGAAAAGCCGATACCGCCAAACGGCGGGGCGAACCAGCGCGCGCGGATCAGCCGCGATACTTTGGCGCGTACTTCGGCCTTGATCGCCGGGGCCAGTCCGGCGTCTTCCAGCCCCGATCCCGGCAGGCGCAGCGCCAGCCACACCACCGGCCAGGCCCAGATCTTGGCGAGCCGGCCCCACGGCCGCGCTTCGGGCGCGATCAGCACATCGCTGTCGGCGGTTTCCAGCCACAGCCGGGTGAGCGCATCGAGGCTTTGTCCGCTGATCAGCGCCTGGGCGAGGAATACCGCGTTGATCCCGCCGGCGCTGGTGCCCGACAGGATATCGGGCACCACCCGCAGCGCCAGTTCGCGCGTATCGGCAATCGTGCGCAGCAATTGGGCATAGACCCCGGCCACCCCGGCGGGCGCGGGTTCGTGGGCATGCCAGGCGCGGCTGGCGCGGGTGGCGTGCCACACTTCCTTGGTCACACCATGCATGGTGACCGCCAGGCTGATCCCGCCATAACAGACGAGCGCGATGCGCAGTTCTTTTTCCCGCATGACCGCGCCAGCATGACATCGCGCGCGCCGCAGCGCCAGTGCGATATGCACCGATTCCGAGATCGGGATCGCGCCAGGCGAGGTGTAAAACTCGCCGACAAATGGGCTGGTGCTGAAATAAAGACCCTAATTTTATCAATGCATTGCGCATATCCGGTCGCGTGCAGGGGGTGTCAGATTTACCGACGCTTTACGCTTGGCAGCCTATAGCGGCGCCGTGGCAAGCCGATGGACCGTGGTCCGGGTGGCAGCGGCCACCAGCGCAAAGGCACCCGGTTTGATGTTTCGCGTGTTCAAACACTATATTCCGAACACCGTCCTGCTGCTGGGCCTGTGCGATTTTGCGCTGCTGCTGGCGGCGGGTGAACTGGGCTGGATGGCGCGCGCCTGGCAATTGGGCATCGCCCCGGGCACGATCTCTGCCCGCTGGACCCCGCTGGTGATTTTTGCCGGGCTGGAGCAGACCGCAATGATCGCGGTCGGCGTCTACGGGCCCGATGCGCTGCGATCGATGCGCTATGCCGCGGCGCGGCTGCTGGTGGCGGTGAGCCTGGGCATCATTGCGCTGTCGGCGGTCTATTTCCTGTTGCCCGGTCACACCATGTGGCGGTCAAACCTGCTCTATGCGATGTTTATCGCGATCTTCCTGCTGATCACGGTGCGGCTGTTGCTGGGTGGCTTGCTGGGGGCAACTGCGTTTCGCCGCCGGGTGCTGGTGCTGGGCGCGGGTGCGCGCGCCGATCGGCTGCGCATGCTGGGCGATCGCCCCGAAGCGGGCTTCGTGATTGTCGGCTATGTCGCGATGAGCGATCAGCCGCCGCTGATCGAAGAAGCCATCCACCGCGATGCGATCACCAATCTGACCCGGTTTGTCGACAATCTGGGGGTCAGCGAAGTCGTGCTGGCGCTCGAAGAGCGGCGCAATTCGCTGCCCTTGAAAGACTTGCTGCGGATCAAGACCACTGGCGTGCATGTCAATGAATTTTCGACCTTTCTCGAACGCGAAACGGGGCGGGTCGATCTCGATACGGTCAATCCCAGTTGGCTGATCTTTTCCGACGGGTTTTCTTCGGGCCAGATGGTGTCGCGCGCGGTCAAGCGGCTGTTCGACATTGTCGCCAGCCTGACCCTGCTGGTGCTGAGCGCGCCGGTGATCGCGGTGTTTGCGGCGCTGATCCGGCTGGACAGCAAGGGCCCGGCGTTTTTCCGCCAGACCCGTGTCGGGCTCTATGGCGAAACCTTTTCGCTGATCAAGCTGCGTTCGATGCGGCTCGATGCCGAAGCCGGCGGCGCGCAATGGGCGGCCAAGGCCGATCCGCGCGTGACCCGCATCGGCCGGTTCATCCGCAAAGTGCGGATCGACGAACTGCCGCAGGCATGGACCGTGCTCAAAGGCGAAATGAGCTTTGTCGGCCCGCGCCCCGAACGTCCCGAATTCGTCGAGGATCTCGAAGAAAAGCTGCCGTTCTATGCCGAACGCCATATGGTCAAGCCGGGGATCACCGGCTGGGCGCAGATCAATTATCCCTATGGCGCCTCGATCGAGGATTCGCGGCACAAGCTCGAATACGACCTCTATTACGCCAAGAATTACAGCCCGTTCCTCGACCTGTTGATCCTGCTGCAAACGCTGCGGGTGGTGTTGTGGAACGAGGGCGCGCGCTGATCGGGGCGGCGGCGCGATGAACCCCGCTTTGGCCTGGACCATGGCCGGCCGCTGGGCCGATCTGGCGGCAACCTTTGCAGCGATGCTGCTGGTGGTGTGGTTGATCGACCGCACCCGGCGGCGGCGGGCCAGCGACCATGCGCAGATCATCGCGGTGGCGATGACCGCGCTGTGGTGCCTCGTTGCGGCGGCAACCTCGCCGCTGGGGACGCTGGCGGCGCTGGGCGAATCCGCACGCAACATCGCCTGGCTGGTGGTGCTGCTGGGGCTGTTTGCGCGCGACCATCGTGATGAAACGGTTGCCCCGGTGCGTCCGGTGCTGGCGGTGCTGGCGCTGGTCGAGCTGTTCCAGATCGCGCTGGTGGTGCTGGCGCAGCGGTTTTCGGCGATCCCCGCAGCGGTGCTGATGATCGGGCAATTGTCCGACTTGTTCCATTTGCTGAGCACCACCGGCGCGCTGGTGCTGGTGCACAATCTCTATATCGGCGCGGTGGCCGGCCAGCGCGGCGCGGTGCGCTGGATCAGCATCGCGCTGGCGCTGGTATGGGGCTATGACCTCAATTTCTATACCATCGCCTATCTCGCGCATGGCGTGCCGGGCGAACTGGTCAGCCTGCGCGCGGTGGCGCAGATCGTCGCGCTGCTGCTGATCGGGATCTCGTCGCGCAACGGTGGCGATCTGCGGCTGTCGCCCTCGCGCGCGGTGGCGTTTCAGTCGCTGACGCTGCTGGTGATCGGGGTCTATCTGATCGTGATGGTCGCCGCGGCGCAATCGGTCGCCTGGCTGGGCGGCAATACCAGCGCGCTGGTGCAACTGGGGTTTGCCTTTGTCACCACGGTGGCAATCCTCGCGCTGGTGCCGTCGGCGCGGTTGCGGCGCTGGTTCAATGTCGTGCTGGCCAAACACTTGTTCCAGCACCGTTATGACTATCGCGCCGAATGGCTGCGGTTTGCCCGCACGATCGGCCGGGCCGACAGCAACGCGCAACCGCTGCACGCGCGGGTGGTACAGGCGCTTGCCGATATTACCGACAGCGCGCGCGGAGTGCTGCTGATGCCGGGCGAGGGCGGGGCGCTGGTGCTGGCCGCGCGCTGGCAATGGCCGACGCTCGATGTGCCGGCGGTCGCGGTGGACGCGGCAGCGGTGGCGTTTGTCGAACGCAGCGGGTTCATCATCGATCTTGATCAGGTGCGCGCCGGGATCGACCACGCCGGCGAAGCGGCGATGGCGCCACGCTGGATGGTCAATGATGATGCGGTGTGGGTGCTGGTGCCGCTGCTTCATTTTGAACGGCTGGTCGGGCTGGTGGTGCTGGGCCGGCCGCCGCTGGCGCGCGAGCTTGATTGGGAAGATCTCGATCTGTTGCGCGTGGTCGGACAGCAATTGGCCAGTTTCCTCGCCGAACAGACCGCGCAGGCCGCGCTGCTCGAGGCGGGGCAGTTTGACGAATTCAACCGGCGCATCGCGTTTGTGATGCACGATATCAAGAACCTGGCCAGCCAATTGGCGCTGCTGGCGCGCAATGCCGAACGCCATGCCGACAATCCGGCGTTTCGCACCGACATGCTGGTGACGCTGCGCAATGCCGCCGACAAGCTCAATGCGCTGATCGCCCGGCTGTCGCGCTATGGCGGCGGCGCGCTGGCGGCGCCCGAACCGATCGAAGCCGGGCCATTGATCAAGGCGATGGCCGCGCGCAGCAATGCCGCGCTGGGCCGCGATCAGGTGATCGCGCGCGAACTGTCGGCCTGCACCGTGCTCGCCCCGCGCGAAACGGTGGAACAGGTGATCGGCCATTTGCTGCAAAACGCGCTCGATGCCACCGACGGCCCGGCGCCGGTGACGATCGAATGCAGCGCCGCCGCAGACGAAGCGGTGATCGTGATCACCGACCAGGGCTGCGGGATGAGTGCCGAATTCGTGCGCAACCGCCTGTTCACCCCGTTCGTGTCGACCAAACCGGGCGGCTTCGGCATCGGCGCCTATGAAGCGCGCGAGCTGATCACCGCCTTGCGCGGCCGGCTGACCGTGGAAAGCCGCGAAGGCGCCGGCAGCCGCTTTGCCATCCACCTGCCGCTGGCCGAAACCCCTGTCCTGCCGATGAAAGTAGCCGTGTCATGACTGCCATTCGCCCGAAACTGCTGATCGTCGAGGATGATCCCGGTCTGCAGGCCCAGTTGAAATGGGCCTACGAAGATTTCGACGTGCTGATCGCCGGCGATCGGCCGACCGCGCTGGCGCTGTTGCGCGCCGAAGAACCGCCGGTGGTCACGCTCGACCTCGGGCTGCCGCCCGATCCCGACGGGGTGACCGAAGGGTTCGCGCTGCTCGATGCGATCATGGCGATCAAGCCCGATACCAAAGTGATCGTCGCCTCGGGCCACGGCGCGCGCAGTTCGGCGCTGCGCGCGATCGAACGCGGCGCCTATGATTTTTATGCCAAGCCGGTCGATATCGATGCGATCGGCCTGATCGTGCGCCGCGCGCTGCACGTGTGGAAGCTCGAGGCAGAAAATCGCGCGCTCGGCCAGCGCGCCCCCGAAGACCACCGCGTGCTCGGCCGGCTGCTCACCGCCGCGCCGGAAATGGTCAAAGTCGCGCGCACGATCGAACGCGTCGCCAATACCAGCGTGTCGGTCATGCTGCTTGGCGCCAGCGGCACCGGCAAGGAATTGCTGGCGCGCGGGCTGCACGATGCCTCGGCGCGCGCCAAGGGCAGCTTTGTTGCGATCAACTGCGCGGCGATCCCCGAAAACCTGCTCGAAAGCGAACTGTTCGGCCACGAAAAGGGCGCCTTTACCGGCGCGGTCAAGACCACCGAGGGCAAGATCGAACTGGCCAGCGGCGGCACGCTGTTCCTTGACGAAGTCGGCGATATTCCGCTGCAATTGCAGGTCAAGCTGCTGCGGTTTTTGCAGGAACGCACGATCGAACGGATCGGCGGGCGCCGCTCGATCGAGGTCGATACGCGCATCGTCTGCGCCACGCACCAGGATTTGGATGCGATGATCGCCGATGGGCGGTTTCGCGAAGATCTTTATTATCGCCTTGCCGAAATCGTCGTGCGGATTCCCGCGCTGGCCGATCGTACCGGCGATGCGGTGCTGCTGGCGCGCGCGTTTCTGGCGCGGTTTGCCGCCGAAATGAACCCGGCGGTGCGCGGGTTTACCGCCGATGCGCTGGCCGCGATCGATGGCTGGGGCTGGCCGGGCAACGTGCGCGAACTGGAAAACCGTGTCAAACGCGCGGTGATCATGGCCGATGGCAAGCTGGTGACCGCCGCCGATCTCGATCTCAACGAACCCGACGCCGCCGAAGATGCCGCGCTGCACCTGAAATCCGCGCGCGAGGCGACCGACCGGCGGATGATCCGCCACGCGCTGGCGCGCAGCGAGGGCAATATTTCGAGCACCGCACGCCTGCTCGGGATCAGCCGGCCAACGCTGTATGACTTGCTCAAGCAATACGACCTCCAGCATTAAACTGGGGCTGTTCATGGCGCTGGCGCTCGGCGGCGCCGGCCTTGCCAGCGGCGGCGAGCCGGCGGTCGATGCCGCGCGGCGCGCCGCCGATCAGGCGCTGACCCGGCACGACCCGGTCCGCGCCGAAGCGATCGTGCGCGCGGCGATCGCGCAGACGCATGCCGATGATGCGCTGCGCGCGTGGCTGGCGCAGGCGCTGCTGGCCGAGGGCGATCGCGCCGCCGCCGATCATGTTGCCAATGGCGGCAATTTCACCCCTGACAGCGCCGGCGCCGGCTGGCGCGTGCGCGGGCAGATCGCGCTGGCGGCGGGCAATCTGGGCGGCGCGGCGCAGGCGTTTGACCATGCGCTCTTGGCCAGCCCGGGCGATGCCGATCTGTGGGTATCGATCGCGGCGATGCGCTTTACCGGCGGCGAACAGGCGCTGGCGATTGCCGCGGCCGATCATGCGGTGGCGCTCGATCCCGCCAATCCGCGCGCGCTGGCGCTGCGCGGGCTGCTGATCCGCGAACAATACGGTCTGGCCGCCGCGCTGCCGTGGTTCGAGGCGGCGCTGCAGCGCCACCGCGATGATCCGGCGCTGCTCGATGCCTATGGCTCGACGCTGGGCGACATGGGGCAATACCACGCCATGCTGGTGGTCGCGCGCAAGCTGGCCGAGGTCGATCCCAAAAGCCCGCGCCCCCGGCTGATGGAGGCGGTGCTGGCGGCGCGCGCGGGCGATACCGCGTTGGCGCGGCGGATTCTCGAACGCACCGGCACCGCCTTGCAGACGGTGCCGGCGGCGATGCTGTTGAGCGGGGTGCTCGATTACCAGGCGGGCAATCACGCGGCGGCGGTCGAAGTGCTGGAACGGCTGGTCGCGCTGCAACCCGACAATGTGGTGGCGCGCCGCTGTCTGGCGCGCGCGCTGGCGGCCAAGGGGGATTGGCGGCGGCTGGTCGATCTGTTCGATGGCGATGCCGTGGCCGGGCGCGTGCCGGGCGATACCGTGCAATTGGTCGCGCGCGGCTGGATCGCGCTGGCGGCGCGCGAAGCCGGGGATCTGGCGCGCCACGATCGCGATCATGGCAATGCGCTGGCAAAAGCGGCGGGCGCGGTACCGGACGATGCCCCGGCGCTGCGCCCGGCCAGCGGCACGCTGGCGGTGCTCGCCGAACATGCCGCCGATACGCCGCATGCGGCGGGCGCGGTGGTGCCCTATATCCGCGCGCTGCTGGCGGCGCACCAGGCCGATACCGCGCAAGGGCTGGCCGATCGGCTGCGCGATGAAAACGCCGGCAATGCCGAGGCGCATCTCCTGGCGGGCGATGTGCGGATGGTGCGGCACGATCTGTCGGGCGCGCTGGCCGATTATACCAATGCCGCGGCGATCCGTTTCAACGAGGCGGTGCTGGTGCGGATGGATGCCGCGTTGCGCGCCAATCATCGCGGCGGCGATGCCGATGCGATGACCTCGCGCTATCTCGCGCAAAACCCGCAAAGCGGCGCGGCGATGCTGCTGCTCGCCGCCGGCTGGGCGGACAATCCCGCCCGCGCGCACGATCTTGACCACTTGCGCAAGGCGATGCTGGCGCGCGGGCTGATCATGCCGCAAACCCCCTCGACAAGCGGCGGTCAGGCAGGCTAGTCCCCCCATTCAATCGATCGATTAAACAACGGGGGATGAGCGATGCCGGGTGCGCTGGACGGATTGACCGTGCTGGAATTTGCCGGGATCGGCCCGGGGCCCTTTGCCTGCATGATGCTGGCCGATCATGGTGCGCGGGTGATCCGCATCGAACGGCCGGGCAAGGGCGGGCGGTTTGGCGATGGCGGCAATCGCGATATTCTCAACCGCAATCGCGAACGGCTGGCGCTCGATCTGAAAGACCCCGCCGCGCTCGACGAAATCCGCGCGCTGGCGCGCAGCGCCGACGTGATCATCGAAGGGTTCCGCCCCGGGGTGATGGAACGGCTGGGCCTTGGCCCCGATGTGCTGCTGGCCGACAATCCCCGACTGGTGTTCGGCCGCATGACCGGGTGGGGGCAGGACGGGCCGATGGCGCCGCTGGCCGGGCACGACATCAATTACATCGCGCTGTCGGGCGCGCTGCATACCTATGGCCCGGCGGGGGGCAAGCCGGTGTTTCCGGTCAACGCGGTGGGCGATTTCGGCGGCGGCGGCATGCTGATGGCGTTTGGCGTGCTGGCGGCGGTGTTTTCGGCACAGCGCACCGGGCGCGGGCAAGTGGTTGATTGCGCGATGGTCGATGGCGCGGCGATCCTGTCGGCGATGACCTGGAGCTTTTACGGCAATCGCCAGTGGCGCGATCAGCGCGGGGTCAACCTGCTCGATGGCGGCACGCATTTTTACGACACTTATGAAACCGCCGATGGCAAATGGATTTCGATCGGTTCGATCGAACCGCAATTCTATGCGCTGCTGCTCGAACGCACCGGATTGCAGGATGATCCCGCGTTTGCCGCGCAGATGGACCCGGCGGCGTGGGGGCCGTTGAAGGAACGGCTGACTGCGCTGTTCCTCACCCGCAGCCGCGATGAATGGTGCGCGCTGCTTGATGATTGCGATGCCTGCTTTGCCCCGGTGCTGAGCCTGGCCGAAGCGCCGCATCACCCGCACAATGCCGCACGCGGCACATTTGTCAGCGAGGACGGCATGGTCATGCCCGCCCCGGCGCCGCGCTTTTCGGCCACTCCGGCGCCGCCGGTCAGCCTGAGCGGGCGCGTGGCGCAGATCAATCGGGGATAGCCGCGCGCAAGGGACTTGCCGCCACTCGTGCGCTGGGTCATGGCCGGCGGCGTGAGCGCAGCCATTGTCATCGGTGCCGAATCATCGGGCGCGCCGGTGCGGATCGATATCGAGGAACTGTTGGCGACCCGCCTGCTGGTGCAGGGCAATTCCGGGTCCGGCAAGTCGCACCTGCTGCGCCGCCTGCTCGAACAGAGCGCCGCCATGGTGCAGCAGGTGGTGATCGACCCCGAGGGCGATTTTGTCACGCTGGCCGATCGCTTTGGCCATGTCGTGGTCGACGGCGCGGCTTATGATCCGGCCGAAATCACCCGTGTCGCGGCGCGGGTGCGCGCGCACCGCGCCTCGGTGGTGCTGGCGCTCGACAGGCTCGATCTCGAGGCGCAGATGCGCTGCGCGGCGGTGTTTCTCAATACCCTGTTCGATGCCCCGCGCGACCAGTGGTACCCGGCGCTGGTGGTGGTCGACGAAGCGCAGATGTTTGCCCCTGCGGCCGCCGGCGATGTCGGCGATGAAGTGCGCCGGCTGTCGCTGGGGGCGATGACCAACCTGATGTGCCGGGGCCGCAAGCGCGGGCTGGCCGGGGTGATCGCCACGCAGCGGCTGGCCAAGCTGGCCAAGAACGTGGCCGCCGAAGCGTCGAATTTCCTGATGGGGCGCACTTTCCTTGATATCGACATGGCGCGCGCGGCCGATCTGCTGGGGATGGAGCGGCGCCAGGCCGAAACGATCCGCGATCTGGCGCGCGGGCATTTCCTCGGGCTGGGGCCGGCGATCGCGCGGCGCCCGGTGGCGGTGCGGATTGCCGATGTCGAAACCACCGCGCGCAATGTGATCAAGGGGCTGATGCCGCTGCCCGATCGCGACGAGGCGCTGATCGAGGATGTGCTGCGCGATGCGCCGCTGCCGCCCGCGCTGCCGCTGCCGCCCGAACCGGCGCCGATCGCCGCCGGCGAACTGATCGAACGGATCGCCGACGGCCGCCCGCTGGCCGATTGCATCGAACCGCCGGAGGCGCCCAGCCTGTTTGCCGCCGACGAAGCGGCCGCGACGATCGCGCTGATCCTCGCCGAAATGGCCGCCGAACCCGATGCGACGTTTCAGCCGGCGGCGCAGCTCTATCAGGATTTTACCGTGCGCTGCCGGATGGCGCGGATCAGCCCGGGCACGATCGATCTGCCCGCGTTTCGCCGCCGGTTTGCCATGGCGGTGGCCGGGATTGCCGATCCGTCAGCGCCCGCGCATGCCCCGCTGGTGGCGCTGGCCGGCGATGTTGGCGATGATGTGCTGGCGCCGTTCCTGGTGCTGGCAGTGGCGGCGAGCGAGGGCCGGCCGTGCCCCGATGATGACCGGCTGGCCACGGTCTATGGCACGCGCTCGGCCGGGCGCATCCGCCGCCTGCTCGATCATCTCGAGCGGCAGGGGCTGATCGTGGTGCGCACCGACTATGGCGGGCGCCGCTCGGTCGGGATTCCGGCGCTGGGATTGTTGACCCAGCCGGCGTGATTGCACCGCAGCGGTTGACAGCGGCGCGAACCCCGCCAAAGTTGCGTCAACGGGGCGGGCAGGGGGATCGGCGTCAGACGCGCGCATCACCAACCCGGCCCGATACGTATGCGGTTGGACATCGCGCTCGCAACCGCGCATGGATCACACCGATTGCGGCGCAGACCGCCACGCTTGTTTGACGAGAGGAACCCGATGGCCCTTGCCCCTTCCGCCGCCGGCCACAGCGCATCAACCGATGATGCCGGCCATATCGACGCGCCCGAACTGCGGGTGTTCGTCGTGGCGCTGTTCTTCATCTTCGGCGGGATCACCTCGCTCAACGATGTGATCATCCCCAAGCTGAAAGAGCTGTTCACGCTCAATTACGGGCAGGCGATGCTGGTGCAGACCGCGTTCTTTCTGGCCTATGCGATCATCGGCATTCCCGGCGCGGCGATCGTCAAGCGGGTCGGCTACATGCGCGGCGCATCGATCGGGCTGCTGACGATGATGGCCGGGTGCATCCTGTTCATCCCGGCGTCGAACAGCGCGACTTTTGCGGTGTTTCTGGCCGCGCTGTTCGTGCTCGCCAGCGGGGTGACCATCGTCCAGGTGGTGTCCAATCCGCTGATCACGCTGTTGGGGCCGGCGCGCACCGCCAGCAGCCGGCTGACCTTTGCCCAGGCGTTCAATTCGCTGGGCACGACGATCTTTCCGATTGTCGGCTCGTGGCTGATGCTCGGACAACTGGCCAAAGTGAAAGCCAGCGATCTGTCGGGGGCGGCGCTCGATGCCTATCGCGTCGCCTCGACGCAGGCGGTGGAACATTCCTATCTCGGCCTCGCGGTGGCGCTGGCGGTGGTTGCGGCGGTGGTTTTTGCCAATCGCAACCGGCTGCAGGGCGAACATCACGATCACGGCTCGGTGCTCAAAAGCTTTGACCTGCTGCTGCAACCGCGCTTCGGGCTGGGGGCGCTGTGCATTTTCCTTTATGTCGGTGCCGAAGTCGCGATCGGCTCGTTCATCGTCAATTACATGAAACAGCCGCATGTGCTGGGGCTCGATGATCTCGGCGCCGGGGCGCTGATCCCGTTCTATTGGGGTGGCGCGCTGGTCGGCCGGTTTGTCGGCTCGCTGGTGATGCGCGAAATCGACCCGGCCAAAGTGCTGGTGTTCAATGCCTGCGGCGCGATCGTCCTGCTGGCGATCACCTCGCTGACCGGCGGGCAGGTCGCGGCGGTCAGCTTTCTGGCGATCGGGGTGATGAATTCGATCATGTTCCCGACCATTTTTACGCTCGCCTGCGAAGGGCTGGGGGAACGGGCCGCCGACGGGTCGGGGGTGATCTGCGTGGCGATCGTTGGCGGCGCGGTGATCCCGCCGCTGACCGGCACGCTGGCCGACGTCACGCACAGCCTCGAACTGGCGCTGCTGCTGCCCGCCGCCTGCTATGCGGTGATCGCCGGGTTCGGCTGGTACGCGCGGCATGACAAGGCGGCATCGGTAGTGGTCGCCGGTTGACAGCAGCGCCCGGTTGGCCATGGTGCAGTCATGCTCTCGCAAAAAACGCGCTACACCATCCGGGCCTTGCAGCACCTGGCCGATCATTTTCGGCAGGGGTCGATCCGGCTTGACGCGATAGCCCAGGCGCAGAACATCCCGCGCAAGTTCCTGACCGTGATCCTGTCGGAACTGGTGCGCGAAGGGATCGTGATTTCGACGCGCGGGCGCGACGGCGGCTATGAACTTGCACTGCCGCCGGTCGACATCCGCTATGGCGATATCATCCGCCTGTCGCGCGGCAGTCTGGCGCTGGTGCCCTGCGCCAGCCGCAATGCCTATGAAACCTGCCCCAATTGCCTGCCCGAGGCGGAATGCCGGCTGCGCGGATTGATGCTCAAACTGCGCGATGAAACCGCCGCGATGCTCGATCGCGTCACGCTCGCCGACGCGGTTCCGGTCGAGCCGCCGTTTGAAGAGATGGACCCCCACGCGCATGCGTGATTTCGCTTGGTCGCAATTGTCGGGCAAGGCTTGCACGACGGGCTTGGCGAACCCCGGGTGGCTGGTTATAGCGGCGCCATGATTTTGACCAACACCGCCCGCCCTTCGCTGCGCCTGCCGATCGTGGCGCTGACTGCCCTGTCGATCGGCCTTGCCGGATGCGGCGGCGGCAACAAGCCCAACAAGGACGTCGCCTACGTCGCGCGCGATGTCGACACGCTGTACCTCACCGCCAAGCAGCGGCTCGATGATGGCGATGCCAAGCAGGCGGCGGCGCTGTTTGACGAAGTCGAACGCCAGCACCCCTATTCGCCGTGGGCACGCCGCGCCGAACTGATGGGCGCGTTCAGCTATTACATGGCGCGCGACTATGCCAAATCGGTGCAGACCGCGCAGCGCTTCCTCTCGGTGCATCCGGGCAACAAGGACGCGCCTTATGCCTATTACCTGGTCGCGCTGTGCTATTACGAACAGATCAGCGATGTGCGCCGCGACCAGAAGGACACCAAGCAGGCGCTCGATGCGCTGAATGAAGTGATCCGCCGCTACCCCGGCACGCAATATGCCACCGATGCCCGGCTCAAGCTTGACCTTGTCAACGACCACCTCGCGGGCAAGGAAATGGAAGTCGGCCGCTTTTACGAACGCAGCGGCAAGTGGCTGGCCGGCACGATCCGGTTCCGCACGGTGATCGACAAGTACCAGGCCACCAGCCACACGCCCGAAGCGCTGTACCGGCTGGTCGAAACCTATCTGGCGCTGGGGATCCCTGCCGAAGCGCAGAAGTCGGCCGCCGTGCTGGGCGCCAACTATCCCGGCAGCGAATGGTACGAACGCGCCTACAAGCTGATGAACAAGCGCGCGCCGAACACGCACGCCAGCTGATTTTTGCCGATCCGGCGCAGGTTCAGGCTTCGGTCCGGTCCGCGCCGCGAAACTGTTCGACGATCGCGTCAAACGTGGTGCGATCGAGCAGGGTGGCAAAGGCGACTCCGGCAATGCCGGTTTCCCACCACACCACTTCGCCGCGCAGCGCGGCAAAACCGGGAATGCTGATCCAGCAGGCGGTGTGGTCATCGATCCGGCTCGGCGCGGTTACGGTCAGTCCGCCCGGCGCCAGATCGCGCACGATCGTTTCGAACGATCGCCCGCCCGAAACGCGCATGCCGGCGCTGATATGCACGCGCACGCGCGGGCCGCTGCGGTCTTCCTGCGCGGCGTGTTCGTAACTGCCCGGTCCGAACCGGGAATCATTCCAGGTGGTGCTGCCCATTGCCTTGCCCCGGTCCTGGCCCGATTGGTGGCCAAGGGTTTGCCGAGTACTGGCAGGGCGGGGTTAACTGATCGTCAGGCAACAGGGTAAACCGCGCTTTTACCGAAATTTTTGCGCAGCCTATTCAACCCGTTCGCGGTGCGGGCTGGCAAAATCCTCGGCGGCCAGCGCGGCAATGCGCGCGCCGACCACTTCGGGCGGCTTGACGCTGGCGGGGTCTTCGCCGGGATAGGCGCGCGCGCGCATCGCGGTGCGGGTGGCGCCGGGATCGACGATCGCCACGCGGATTTCGCTGATGCCGCGCACTTCCTGCGCATAGCAATCGAGCAAGGTATCAAACGCCGCCTTGGAAGCGCCATAGGCCCCCCAATAGGCGCGCGGGGCGGCGCCGACGCTGCTGGTCAGCCCGATCACCCGGCCGGCGGGGCTTTTGCGCAAGGCGGCGTGAAAGCTGGCGATCAGCGCCTGCGTCGCGGCGACATTGAGCAAGAGCCCGCGATTGAGATCGCGCGGTTCGATCTGCCACACCGGGGTCAGCACCGGCAGCACCGCGGCGTTGATCACCAGCAGATCGAGCGCCGGCCAGCGCGCGGTAATCGCGGTGGCCAGCCGGCCGATCGCTTCGGGCTCGGTCAGATCGCACGGTGCGATCGTCGCGCTGCCGCCGGCGTCAAAAATCGCTTCTTCGACCTGTTCGAGATCGCGCGCGGTGCGCGCGACGAGAATCACGTGCGCGCCGGCTGCCGCCAGCGCCTGCGCGGTGGCCGCGCCGATGCCGCGGCTGGCGCCGGTTACCAGCGCCACCTGGCCCGCCAGCGGTTGCGCGGTCATGCCTTGGCCTTGACCCGGGTGCGGCCGAGCACCGCCGCCTCGCGCTCACCCAGATCGGTCAGCCGGGTGGGATAATCGCCGGTGAAGCAGGCGTCGCAATATTGCGGGCACTTCGCCTTGCGCTCGGCTTCGCCAACCGCGCGATAGAGCCCGTCGATCGACACGAACGCGAGGCTGTCGGCCTTGATGAAGCGCGCCATTTCCTCGACATCCATCCGCGCGGCGAGCAGTTTCGAGCGTTCGGGGGTATCGACCCCGTAAAAGCACGAATGTTCGGTCGGCGGGCTGGCGACGCGGAAGTGCACTTCGCTGGCGCCGGCTTCGCGCATCATTTCGACGATTTTCATCGAAGTGGTGCCGCGCACGATCGAATCGTCGATCAGCACGATGCGCTTGCCGGCGACCAGCGCGCGGTTGGCATTGTGCTTGCGCTTGACATCGGCATGGCGGCGCCCGTCGGACGGCTGGATGAACGTGCGCCCGACATAGTGCGACCGGATGATCCCCAGTTCGAACGGAATGCCCGATTGCTGCGCATAACCGAGCGCCGCCGGCACGCCGCTGTCGGGCACCGGGATCACCAGATCGGCATCGATCGCTGCCTCGATCGCCAGCTGTTCGCCGATCGCCTTGCGCACCTGATAGACCGAGCGGCCGCCGATGATCGAATCCGGCCGGCTGAAATAGACATGTTCGAAAATGCACATCCGCGAGGTGGCGTCGGCAAATGGCCGATGGCTGACGATGGTGCCGTCGAGCGAAACCTGTACCAGTTCGCCGGGTTCGACTTCGCGCACGAATTCGGCGCCGACCACATCGAGCGCGACGGTTTCGCTGGCAAAGATCACCGCCTGATCGAGCTTGCCCATTACCAGCGGGCGAATCCCAAGCGGATCGCGGCAGGCGATCATCCCTTCCGGCGTCATGCAGATCAGCGACCAGGCGCCTTCGACCAGCCGCAGCGCATCGGTAAACCGGTCGAGCAGCGTGGGATAGCGGCTGGTGGCGACAAGGTGGATGATCACCTCGGTATCCGAGGTCGATTGAAAGATCGCGCCCTTGGTCACCAGATCGCGGCGCAGCGTCATCGCGTTGGAAATATTGCCGTTGTGCGCCACGGCAAACCCGCCCGAGGCGAGATCGGCATAGAGCGGCTGAACATTGCGCAGCCCCGATCCGCCGGTGGTGGAATAGCGGACATGGCCCGCCGCCATCATCCCCGGCAGTTCGCTGATCGCATCGACCGACGAGAAATTCTGCGCGACATGCCCGATGCCCCGGCGCGAATAGAATTCGACCCCGTCAAAGCTGGTAATGCCGACCGCTTCCTGCCCGCGATGTTGCAAGGCGTGCAGCCCGAGCGCGGTCATCGCCGCCGCGTCACGGGTGCCCAGGACACCGAAAATGCCGCATTCTTCGTGCAGCTTGTCGCCATCGGCGCCGATCAGAGGGTTGGTCAGGTTCATCGCTGTCTCGCGCCAGGGACGGGGGGAGGGCACGGCCCGTGCAGTTTCGCCGGGCCATGTGGCGCGCTTTGCGCCGGAACGCAAGAGGGGGCGGCCAAGCGGTATCGGGCCCCACCCGCGCATTGGTGGATAATCGCCGTTTTTTTGCGTTAACCAATGGGTTTTGCCCGAAATTCACCATTCCTGCGGTTAATGGCCCCATGGGCAGAATACCGAGCATCACTACGCAGGCGCGCCGCCGTGCCGCCGATCACCGCAAGCCGGCGGCGCCGCCGGCGGTGCCGCATCCGCTGGCCTCGGCGCTGGTGGTGGCGACGATGGTCGTGCTGGTGGCCTGCGTATTTGTCCAGGACATGCGCTGGGCGCTGGTCGCACCGTTGATCTATGCGCTGTTTGCGGCGGTCTGGGCCGATACGCTGGTCGCAGTGGCGATGCCGGTGCTCGCCGCGCTGGTCGCGCTGCCGCTGACCATGGCCGGGCGCGGGCCGCTCGCCGATTGGCGCGCGCTGCCGGCTGACCGGTTGCAACTGGTGCTGGTCTATGCCGCGCTGATCGCCTGCTGCACCATCCCGGTGGTGATCGAACAGGCGCGCCGCCGCCGCCAGATCGCGCTGCTCAGCCGGAAGGCCGCGCATTTCCGCGAAAAATCGCAACGCGCCGACTGCCTGATCGAAGACTTGCGCCGCGCCGCGCTGACCGATCCGCTGACCGGGCTGGCCAACCGCCGCGCGTTTGAGCACCATTTGGGCGAAGTGATTGCCAGCGCCGAGAGCGCCTGCCTCGCGATCATCGATATCGACCATTTCAAGGCGGTGAATGATCGCCACGGCCACGCCACCGGTGATGCGGTGCTGCGCCAGTTTGCCGAGCTCGCCCGCGCCAGCTTGCGCAGCGATGATCTGGTCAGCCGCATCGGCGGCGAGGAATTTGCGGTGATCTTGCGCATCGGCGATCTCGAGCAGGCGTGCAAAGTGTGCCAGCGGCTGGTCGATCGGGTCGGCGCGCACAGCTTTGCCACCCCCGCCGGCGCGGTGCGGGTGACCATCAGCACCGGCATGGCGATGCTCGGCGGCGATGGCGAAGCGGCGCTCGCCGCTGCCGACCGCGCGCTCTATGCCGCCAAGCGCGCCGGGCGCGCCCGGCTTTCGGCGGTCGCTTGATCCCGGCGGGCATTGCCATTGCCCGGCATTAACCCTAAGGGCAGAGGCCAAGGGGCCTTTGCCGAAAGTGATCCTGCCGTTGCTGCTTTCCCCGTTCGAATGGACCATTGTTCGCCGCTATATCCTGCCCGGTCGCAGCGAAGCGTTTATCGCGCTGGTCGCCGGGATCAGCCTCGTTGCGGTCATGCTCGGCGTTGCCGCGCTGGTGATCGTGATGAGCGTGATGAACGGCTTTCGCGCCGAATTGCTCGACAAGATTGTCGGGCTCAACGGCCATGCGGTGATTCAGGCCTATGGCGGCCGGCTCGATGACTGGCAGGGGCTGGTCCGGCGCGTGCAGGCGACCCCTGGGGTAACCCGCGCCACCCCGCTGATCGAACAGCCGCTGCTGGCAACTTACAATGGCCGGGTCGAGGCGATCATCGCGCGCGGCAATACCCAGGCCGATATCGCCCGGCTGGCCGACAAGAAACTCGCCGGTTCGCTCAAGGAATTGCAGCCCGGCGCCGGACAGGTGGCGATCGGTTCGCGGCTGGCGGAAAACCTCGGCGCGCAAGTCGGCGATACGATCACCATCATCAACCCCGCCGGCCGCGCCACCCCGTTCGGCACGGTGCCGCGCGAAATCGGCTATCGCGTCGCGGCGATCTTTGAAATCGGTGTCTATGACTACGACAATGCCTTTGTCGTCATGCCGATCGCCGATGCGCAGACGCTGCTGCTGACCGGCGATACTATCGGCATGATCGAGGTGACCACGCGCGATCCCGATACGGTGGGCACGACGATGGCGCCGATCAAGGCCGCGCTCAATGGCCGCGCCCAGGTCACCGACTGGAAAACGCTCAATGCCAGCCTGTTTCAGGCGCTGGCGGTCGAGCGCGTGGCGATGTTCGTGGTGCTGTCGATCATCGTGCTGGTCGCGGTGTTCAATATCCTCTCGTCGCTGATCATGCTGGTGCGCGCCAAGACCCGCGATATCGCGATCATGCGCACGATGGGGGCAACCCGGGCGAGCATGATGCGGGTGTTCGTCGCGATCGGATCGCTGATCGGGCTGGTCGGTACCGGCGCCGGGCTGCTGATCGGGCTGGTGTTCCTGCATTTCCGCCAGGCGGTGGTCCACGGGGTCGAATGGATTACCGGGCAGAACTTGTGGGACCCGTCGATCCGCTATCTCACCGATCTGCCGTCGCGGGTCGATCCGGTCGAAATCGTCGCGATCTGCGGGATGTCGCTGCTGCTCAGTTTCCTCGCCACGCTTTACCCGGCGTTCAAGGCGGCGGGGACCGATCCGGTGCAGGTGCTGCGCTATGAATGAGGCGCTCACCCCGGTGGTCCGGCTGGTCGATCTGCGCCGCACCTTTCACCAGGCCGGCGCGGCGATCGAGGTTTTGCGCGGGATTCACCTGACCATTCAGCCGGGCGAAATCGTCGCGCTGCTCGGTCCGTCGGGTTCGGGCAAATCGACCATGTTGCAGGCGATCGGCATGCTCGAAGGCGGTTTTTCGGGGCAGATCAGCATTTGCGGGCATGAAACCGCGCAATTGTCCGCGGCCGCGCGCACCGATCTGCGCCGGCGCTATCTCGGGTTTGTCTATCAGTTTCACCACCTGCTGGCCGATTTCAACGCGACTGAAAACGTCGCGCTGGCCGGACTGGTGGCGGGGGAGCCGCGCGCGGTGGCAACGACGCGGGCGCAGGACTTGCTGCAATCGCTCGGGCTTGGCCACCGGCTCGATCATCGCCCCAGCCAGCTTTCGGGCGGCGAACAGCAGCGCGTCGCGGTGGCGCGCGCGCTGGCCAACCGGCCCGCGCTGGTGCTGGCGGACGAACCGACCGGCAATCTCGACGAAGCCACCGCCGAAGTGGTGTTTGACGAACTGGTGCGGCTGGTGCGCGAACAGGGCAGCGCCGCGCTGATCGCCACGCACAACGAACGGCTGGCCTTCCGCATGGACCGGGTGCTGCGGCTGCACGAGGGCAAGCTGGAATAGGCTTGCACCCTGCGCGGTTTGACTTCACACTCGTGTCAATAAGGGGAGCAGCGCAGATGCCGCAGACGATCGCCGATTTCACCGCAAAACTGCCCAATGGCGAAGAGATCTCGCTGGCCGACAAGGCCGGCAAAGTGCTGCTGGTGGTCAATACCGCGTCGAAATGCGGCTTCACCCCGCAATACGACGGCCTGGAGGCGCTGTGGCGCGAATATGGCAGCCGCGGCTTTGAAGTGCTGGCGTTTCCCTGCAACCAGTTCGGCGGCCAGGAACCCGGCAGCGCCGAAGAGATCGAAAGCTTCTGCAAGGTCAATTTCGGCCTGAGCTTTCCGCTGTTTGGCAAGATCGAGGTCAATGGCGACGGCGTCACCCCGCTGTACCAGTGGCTGAAAAGCGAAGCCCCCGGGATCATGGGCAGCAAGGGGATCAAGTGGAACTTCACCAAGTTCCTGATCAACCGCGACGGCCAGGTCGTGCGCCGCTATGCCCCGACCGACAAGCCCGCTTCGATTGCCAAGGATATCGAGGCGCTGCTGTAGCCGGCAGCTTATGCCTTCAGCGTGGTTTGGCTGAACGCCTGCTCAGGAACGGCGGCGAGGCCTTCATGCGTTGGGCTTGCGGCCCTTACAGCACGTTGAAACACTCCACCCCGGCGCCGCGCAACCGCGCACACAGCGCATGGGCATCGGGCCCGCTGGCGCGCAGGCGGAAAAAGCGGCGGGTGCCCAGCGTTACCGGGATCACCGCCTTGGCATAATGGCCGAGATCGGCATTGATCCCGATCAGCCGTGCCCAGTGCGCCTCGGCCTCGGCCGGGGTCTGCGCTGCTGCCAACTGGATGGTTTCGCCGCCGGGCAGCATGGCCGGGGCGGGTAGCGGGGCCGGGCGCGGCGGCGGCGCTGCGGCCAGTCGCAAGGGCGGCGGGTTGATCGCGCCCGCCGCCAGCGCCAGTTGCCGCGCCTGATCGGGCGACTGCATCGGCGCATTGACCACCACCACCGTGCTGTCGCCGGTGCGTGTCAGCGCAAACAGCGCGCGCGCCGCTGCATAAGGCAGGCGGATGCAGCCGTGCGAGGCGGGATAGCCCGGCACATAGCCGGCATGGAGCGCAATCCCGCCCAGCGTCAGCCGCTGCATATAGGGCATCGGCGCGTTGCTGTAGCGGTTTGACCGGTGATAGCGGCGCTTTTCGAGGATCGGAAACACCCCCGCCGGCGTGCCGTGCCCGCGCCGCCCGGTCGATACCGCCGATTCAAGGCAGGGCTGGCCGGCATTGAACACTTCCATCCGCTGCGACGGCTTGCTGACCACCACCAGCACGCCCGACTGCAACGCGCGATCCACCGCGCCGGGCTGGTGCGCCACCGCTGGCGCCACCACAGGATGCACTTGCGCACGCGCCGCATAGACCGAGGCAGCCGCCGCCACGACGGCCACCGCGATCAGCGGCACGGCGCGATGGCGCAGCGCGGTCAGCCAGGATCTGCCAAACATGGTTAACGCGATAGGCGATCCGGCGTGGCTCGCCAAGTGGGCTGATTATCCGGCGCAGGCCTGGCGAGCGGTGGCCGCCCAACTGATTGCCGCCTCCAGCATCGTGCGGTTCAGCGGCTGGCGATACGTTGCCGGCAGATGCCCGATCGCCGAATAGAACGCGCGCCCTTTGCCCACGCAATGCGTCCAGGCCAGCGGGTGGTCGCCCATATCGAGCGCTTCGCCGAACAGGCCGACCCGGGTATAGCTGGTTTCATCGAGCGACAGCAGCACGCGCGCGCCGGCAGCGCGCGGGTTGGTCTTGAACGAATACCATTCGTCGGTCATCCGCCATTCGTCGGGCAGCGCGCTCGCCAGCGGATGACTCCGGTCGACCACGATGCGTGCTTCCTGAAACTGCGGCTTCATCGGATGCCCGGCAAACCGCGCGCCGATCAGCACATCGGGATACCAGTCCCAGAACCAGGCCGGATCGCCTGCCGACCCGTGAAACCCGACAAACCCGCCGCCCCGGGTGATGTAGCGCCGGAAAGCCCGCCGCTGCGACAGGGTCAGCACATCGCCCGAGACATTGTTCCATACTACCGCGTCAAACCGCGCCAGTGTGCGCGGATTGAACGCGCCGCCATGGTCGGTAAACACCAGCCGCCAGCCGCGCTGCGCCGCCATCTCGGCCAGCGCCGCATGCGCCGCATTGACCGAGGGAATGTCGCGAAACCCGTTGATCTTTTCAAACACCAGCAGCCGTAGCCCGCTTCCGCCCGGCAGCGTCAGGCGCGGCACGACCGCGTCATAGCGCGCGCAGCGCGCCACTTTGTCGGTGCGCGTGATCGGCAGGGTATGCAGGCGGGCGTCGAGTTCGCCCAGTCCGTCTACCGGCTTGCCGCCAAACTGCAGCGCCTGCCGCAGCGTCAGGATCGCGGCAAAAGTCGGCGCGCTGGTGCCTTGCAGCATCGGCGGCAGGCTGGCCCAGGCTTGCGGCGCGGTGTCCGCCACCACCGCCTTGGCCGCCGGGCTGAGCAGCACATCGACCAGCGGCGATTCGAGCGAAAACGGCGCATCGCGCAAAGGGCAGTCGAGCAGCGGCGTCGGACGCGCGGTGGCGATGCCTGCTGCGGCAAACAATCCTGCCATCGCCGCCAGCGCCATTGCCCATCGTCCGCGCATCAGCACGCCCCCCTTGTCCCTGCCGCCTCGCCGAACAGCCGGCCCGTTACCCCCCGGGGCTCAACCGCTGCAATTCATTGCCGGCCTGGCCTTTGGCGAAATGGCGGATGATCCATTCGCGCAGGACAAAGATGGTCGGGTCGGACAAGTCTTCGGCGTGGGTCTTGAGGTAATAGCCATAGCCGTCTGCGGCGACGCAATCGAACGGCATGACCAGATTGCCCGCGGCGATATCGTCGGCAAACATGTCGATATCGGCGAGCACCACCCCGGTCGCCGCCATCGCATAGCGCACCGCCGAAAACGCGGTGTCAAACGCCAGCCCGCCGCTGGTGTCGATCGCCAGCCTTTGCTGGTCGGCATACGTGCTCCACAGCAAGGAGCGCGGTTCGTTGTCGAGCTTGACATGGAGCAGCTCGCTGTCGGCCAGAAACGCCTCAAGGCTTTTGCCGCGATGGCGTTCCCAGGTGGCCGGCGCGCAGAGCGGGGCGACGCGGACCATCCACAACAGATCAGTCACGCGGTCATCGACATTGGGGCGGTCAAACACGATCGCCATGTCGATATTGCCCGGCGGGGTGCCGGTAACGTTTGACGTGGTGACGTCGATGCGCACTTCGGGGTGATCGGTGCGAAACCCGTGGAGCAGCGGCAGCGCGGTCTGGTAGAGCAGCGAGGGCGGGATATGCAGCCGCAGCGGGCGGCTTTCGCTGTCGCGGCTGCGCACGGTGTTGATGGTTTCTTCGAGCCGGTCGAGGCACTTGGCGACCACCGGCAGCAGCACTTCGCCTGCCGGGGTCAGCCGCAGCCCGCTCGCCGAGCGTTCGAACAGCGGCTTGCCGATCAGATCTTCGAGGCTCGACACGTGGCGGCTCATCGCGCTTTGCGACACCGTCAGCGCCTGCGCCCCGGCGGTAAAGCTGAGGTGCCGGCCGACCGCCTCGAACGCGCGCAAGGCGTTGAGCGGCAACCAGCGTCGGTTGATATGATGCGTGCTGGCGATGGTAGCGATTCCCCGAATGGTTGTGCGCGATCATGCCAAGTGCGGGGCGCGGGGGCAAGGTCGGTGCAACGGCATCGGGTCCGCCCCGAAAAATCGAATGGCATCATGCCATAATGGGATTAGCCGCCTGTGCGCAGGGCGTGCGATCAGCGCCACGGTGGTCATCGGTTTCGGGCCATGGCAGCAGCTATAAGGTGATTTGACGTGGATCTGATGCAGATCAAGGCAGCGTTTGACCGTCGGCGGCCCGGCTACAGCCTGCCGCAAGAGCTTTACAACGATCCGGCGATGTTCGAATTCGATCTGCATGCCGCCTATGGCCGGACCTGGCTGCTGGCGGGGTTTTCGTGCGAATTGCCCGAGCCCGGCAGCTATACCTCGATCCGCATCGGGCCCTGGCCGGTGCTGATCGTGCGCGGGCGCGACGGGGTGATCCGCGCGTTTCACAATTCGTGCCGCCATCGCGGCGCGGTGCTGTGCAAGGAAGGGCAGGGGCGTTCGCCGCGCATCGTCTGCCCTTATCACCGCTGGACCTACAATCTCGATGGCAGCCTGCTCAGCGCGGCGCGCATGCCCGATGATTTTGACAATAGTGACCATGGCTTGCGCCCGGTTCACTGCGAAGTGGTGGCAGGGGTGATCTATATCTGCCTGTCCGACACGCCGCCGCCGATCGAGCGGTTCCGCGCCGAGATGGAAGCGGTGCTCGGGCCGCACGATCTCGAAAACGCCAAAGTGGTGCACAGCGAAGTGCTGGTCGAGCGCGCCAATTGGAAACTGGTGCTCGAAAACGGGCGCGAATGCTATCACTGCCAGGGCTCGCACCCCGAACTGGCGCGGACCTTTCCCGCCGACATGAGCGCCTATTTCGATTTCGGCGCCAGCGACCATGCCGCGCGGTTCGATGCGCGGATGATCGAACTCGGGCTGCCGAGCGGCCCGGTGGGCGAAGACTGGTGGCAGGCGGTGCGTTTTCCGCTCAATCCCGGCATGCTGTCGATGACGGTGGACGGCACTCCGGCGTCGAAGAAACTGATGTGCAAAGTGGGCGATGGCGATATCGGATCGCTGCGCTGGGCGCTTGAACCGCACCAGTTTGCCCATGCCACCGGCGATCATGTGTTCTGCTTCAGCGCGATGCCGACCGGCCCACGCGAAACCTTGGTGACCGCCAAGTGGCTGATGCACAAGGATGCGGTCGACGGCGTCGATTATGACAGCAGCACGATCGCCGAACCGTGGCACACCACCAATCTGCAGGACCGCGCGCTGGCCGAAAACAACCAGGACGGGGTGGACAGCCCCGGCTACACCCCCGGCCCCTATTCGCCAGAGGCGGAAGTGCTGGTGCTGCGGTTTGTCGATTGGTACTGCAATGCCGCACGCGCCTATCTCGACGAGCAACTGGCGCGGGAGCCGGCGCATGCCGCATGATCCGGCGGGGCCGTGGCACCCCGAAACGCTGGCGATCATGGCCGGGTACGATCCGGCCATGGCCAGCGGCGCGGCCAAGCCGCCGGTCTATCTGACTTCGACGTTTGTCTATGAAAGCGCGGCACAGGCGCGCGATATTCACGAGGCCTATTTTCGCGGCACCGGGCCGATGGCCGGGCAGCCCAACTATATCTATGCGCGGCTGTCGCACCCCAACCTCGCCATGCTGGAAACCCGGCTGGCGGCGATCGACGGCGCCGAACGCGCGGCCGTGTTCGCCTCGGGCATGGCAGCGCAAAGCGCGATCGCGTTTCAGCATGTGCGGCCGGGCGACAGCGTGCTGCACTGCCGGCCGATCTATGGCGGCACCGATGCGCTGTACAACCAGTTGATGCCCCGGTTCGGCGCGCATGTGGTGCAGATGTTTGACGGTTGCGATGGCGAGCATATCCGCGCCCGCGCCGACCTCGCGCTGGCGCAGGGGCCGCTCGCGCTGATCGTGATCGAAACCCCGGCCAACCCCACCGCCGCAATCACCGATATCGCGCTGGTGGTGGCGATTGCCGACGAGATCGGTGCGCGCACCGGGCGTCGCCCGCTGGTGGTGTGTGACAATACTTTCCTTGCCCCGTTTGCGCAGCGGCCGATCGCGCTGGGGGTCGATTACAATATGACCTCGCTGACCAAATATTGCGGCGGGCACAGCGATCTGCTCGCCGGCGGGGTGAGCGGGCGCGCCGAGCTGATCGATGCGCTGGCGCAATCGCGCACGATGCTGGGCAGCCATTGCGACCCGTTTACCTGCTGGCTGGTGCTGCGTTCGCTCGAAAGCGTGGCGGTGCGCTCGGAACGGGCGATGGCCAATGCCGCGCAAGTCGCGACGTTCCTGCGCGATCATGCCAAAGTGGCAGGCGTGACCTATCTCGGTTTCCTGCCCGCCGGATCGCCGCAGCGCGCGGTGTTTGATCGCCAGTGCCACGGCGCCGGATCGACCTTTTCGTTCCACCTCCACGGCGGCCAGGACGAAGCGTTCCGCCTGCTCGATGCGCTGCGGCTGGTCAAACAGGCGGTCAGCCTGGGCGGATCGGAAACGCTGGCTTGCCATTCGGCGACTACCACGCATTACAATGTGCCGGCGGCCGATCGCGCCGCCGGCGGGATTACCGAGGGCACCATTCGCCTCTCGGTGGGGATCGAGCATCCCGACGATCTGATCGCCGATTTTGCGCAAGCGCTGGAGCAGGTATGACGCGCGTTCACGACAGCCACGCCATCGATGGCAAGATCGCCCCGCCCGACGAGATGTTCGATGTGGTGGTGATCGGCGCCGGCTCCGCCGGGCTGGCGGCGGCATTGACCGCCGCGCGCGCCGGCAGGCAGGTCACGCTGATCGACGAACATCCGGTGGCGCCCGCGCTGATCGGCAGCGATGTGCCGCTGTGGTTTGGCGGGCGCGCCAGTGCGGCGGTGCAGGCGCCCGAACGGCTGATCGAAACGCTGGTCGAAACCGAACCGCTGATCGCCGAAGCCTTCGAAGCGGGAATCGACGTGCGGCTGGGCACCACCGCCTGGGGGCTGTGGCGCAACCGCGACGGATCGGCGGCGCTGCCCGCGGCGATGCTCGGGCTGGCTGCCGAAGGGCGGTCGAGCACCGCCGGGTTCGGCACGCTGATCCTCGCCACCGGGGCGCGCGATTGCGCGCTGCATTTTGCCGGGTGGGATCAGCCGGGGGTGATGGGCGCGTTGGCGTTTCAGACCCTGGTGCTGCGCTATCAGGCCTTTGCCGGGCGGCGCGTGGTGGTGCTGGGCAGTGGTGATCTGGCGCTGGAAACCGCCGCCGTGGCGCGCGAGGCCGGGATCGAGGTCGCCGCGCTGATCGAAGTGCGCGATGCGGTGCAGGGCGAGCTGGCGGTGTCCACAGGCGTGCCGGTGCTGACCGCGCGCGCCGGGGTGCGCGCCGAGGGCGGGCTTGACGGGGTGGAACGCGTGATCGTGGTGGCGCCCGATGGTGCCGAAACGGTCATCGCCTGCGACAGCGTGATTATGGCGATCGACAGCGTGCCGGCGATCGAACTGGCCGAAGTCGGCGGCGCCGGGGTGACCACGGTGACGCGGCGCGGCGGGGTGGTGATCGCCGCCGATGGGCCGCAAGTGCTTCCCGGGGTGTGGCTGGCAGGCGCGGCGGCGGGGCATTGCCCGACGCGCGTTGCCGCGCTGGCCGATGGCGCGGCGGTGGCCAGCGCCGCGCTGGGGCAGGGCGGGGTGGTGCCGCCGGTCGAGGGCGGGTTTGACCGCATGGCCTATCGCGCCGACTGGTTGCGCGCGCTGGTCGCGCACAGCCCCGACACCACGCCGGTGTGCCAGTGCGAGGAAGTCAGCCGCGCCGATCTGATCGGGGTGCAGCCGCCGGGCTATCTGCCGCGGCCCGAACCGATGCAGGCGCGCTCGCTCGAAACGCTGCTCCATGACGGGCCGCCCGATGCCGAACAGGTCAAGCGCCTGACCCGCGCCGGGATGGGGCTGTGCCAGGGCCGGCGCTGCCGCGAACAGATTTCGCTGCTGCTGGCGATGGCCGCCAATCTGCCCCCGCAGGCCGCGCCGCGCGGCAATTGGCGGGTGCCGGTGCGGCCGCTGCCGCTGGGGGTGATGGCCGATTGGGACCATGCCGCGCGGATGGATGCCGGTTGGGACGTGTGGTTCGGGATCGACACGCAGTGGATCCCCTATCAGGATATCGGCACTGAAGCGGAACAGCGCCATTTGAGCGAACTGGGCGGGAACATGCACCTGTGAGCACGCACTACGACGTTATCGTGATCGGCGCCGGGGTGACCGGGCTGTCATCGGCCTGGTGGCTGGCGCGCGACGGGCTGCGCGTGCTGGTGCTCGACAAGGGCGTGGTCGGGGCCGAAGCATCGAGCCGCAACGGCGGCGGAGCCAGCCATTATCAAAGCCCGCTGTTTGCCGAAGAGCAACGGCTGTGGCCGATGATGGATGACTTGTTGGGCTATCCCACCGAACACCGCGCCGAACGCATCATCATTTCCACCGACCGGCACGAATTCGACCATTACAACTACATCGGCGACATGTGCGTGGCGATGGGCTGGCCGGTGGACAAGATCGACGGCGATACCGCGCGCGCGATGGTGCCGATTGCCGGCGACAATTGCCTCGGCGGCATCCATTTGCGCTTTGGCGGCCACGCCAATCCGCAGCGCACGGTGCAGGCCTATGCCTGGGCCTTGCAGGATCTCGGTGGGCGGATCATCCAGCATTGCCCGGTCTCCGCGATCGAAACGACTGGCGGTGATGTCAGCGCGGTGGTCACCCCGCGGGGGCGCTTTTCGTGCGGGGCGCTGGTGGTGGCGGCGGGGCCGCAGATCGCCGGTTTGCTCGCGCCGATCGGGATCGAGGTGCCGCTGATGGCCGGGCGTGCGGAAATGATCGTGACCGAGCCGGCGCCGCTGATGGCGCTGGGCGGGGTCGATGGCAACGGGCTCTATGGCCGGCAGACCTTGCGCGGCAATCTGGCGTTTGGCGGCGGTCCGCACGAATGGATCGACACCGATCCGGCCGGACCGCGCGCGCGCCCGACCACGCCGCTGTCGCGCAGTCTGGCGCGGCGGGTGGCCGAACTGTTCCCGCGCGCGGCGCACCTCAACGTGATCCGGTCATGGGCGGGGATTGTCGAAAACACCCCCGATGGCCGGCCGATCCTCGATCGGCTGGGCAATCTGGTGATCGCGACGATGTCGGGGGTCGGCTTTGGCCTGTCGCCCGCTACCGGGCATGCGGTGCGCGATCTGGTGGTCGACGGCACGTGCAGCTTTGCCGATATTGCCAAGCTGAACCTGGCGCGCTTTGCCGGGATCGATCCCGGCTGGCGCGCGAGCGCCGGCTGGCTGCCGCTGGAGGCATGATGGGCGCGGGTCGGTACAATGCGCTCGCGCTGCTGCGCGGGGCGATCACCGGGCATCGCCACTGGGGTCGCGCCTGGCGCGCGGCCGAACCGGGCGGGCCTTATGACGTGATCGTGATTGGCGGCGGCGGGCATGGCCTTGCCACCGCCTATTACCTCGCCAAGGAACATGGCATCCGCCGCGTTGCGGTGGTCGAAAAGGGCTATATCGGCGGCGGCAATACCGGGCGCAACACCACGCTGGTGCGATCGAACTATCGCCAGCCGCAGTTGCAGCGCCTGTTCGAATATTCGCTCAAGCTGTGGCACGGTTTGAGCGACGATCTCAATTACAACGTGATGTTTTCGCCGCGCGGCGCGCTGTTTCTCGGCCACAACGATGCCGACATGGCGCGGCTGGCCGAACGCGGCGATGCGCTGGTGGCACAAGGGATCGATGCCGAGCTGGTCGATCGCGACGAACTGGCGCGGATGGTGCCGCTGTTCGACATGCGCCGCGATGCGCGCTGGCCGATCGAGGGCGGCCTGATCCAGCGTCGCGGCGGCACCGCGCGCCACGATGCGGTGGCCTGGGGGTTTGCCCGCGCGGCGGATTCGCTGGGCGTCGACATTATCGAAAATTGCGAAGTGACCGGGTTTTTGCGCGAGGGCAACCGGATAACCGGGGTGCGCACCACGCGCGGTGATATCCAGTCCGGGCGCACCGGCATTTGCGTCGCCGGCAACAGCGGGCATGTCGCCGGGCTGGCGGGCATTCGCCTGCCGATCGAAAGCCACACGCTGCAAGCCTGGGTGACCGAGCCGGTCAAACCGATGATCGACACGGTGGTGATGTCGCAATCGCTGCATTGCTATTTTTCGCAAAGCGACAAGGGCGGCATCGTCGGCGGCGGCGATCCCGATTTCTTTCCCAGCTATGCCCAGCGCGGCGCGCCGCTGCGGCTGGAGGATTCGATCGCGCAGGCGATCGCGCTGGTGCCCGCGTTTTCCCGGCTGCGAATGGTGCGGACGTGGTCGGGGGTCACCGACATGAGCTTTGACGGATCGCCGATCATCGCCCCGCTGCCGCTCGACGGGCTCTATCTCAACGGCGGCTGGTGCTATGGCGGCTTCAAGGCCACCCCGGGTTCGGGGCGGCTCTATGCCCACCTGCTCGCCACCGGCACCAGCCACCCGATTGCCGCCCCGTTCGATCTCGAGCGTTTTGCCGAAGGCCGCACGATCGATGAAACCGGTGGCGGCCCCTTGCCGCAAAGCCGATAGAGGCCCCCCATGTTGCAGATCCCATGCCCGCATTGCGGCGCGCGCAATCAGGAAGAATTCACCTATGAACGCACCCCCGACAGCGTGGTGCGGATCAGTGATGCGCCGGACGCGGCGATGACCACGCTCTATGCCCGCGCCAATCCGCGCGGCGAGGAACAGGAAATCTGGGTGCATCTGTGCGGGCAGTGGCTGCAATTGACGCGCGACCGGCTCACCCACGCGATCCGCGATGTGGTGCCGCTGTGACGCGCGCCGAACGGGGGCGGATCGCCTTCAGCTTTGATGGCCAGACGATGCAGGGCGCCGCCGGCGATACGCTGGCCGCCGCGCTGATCGCCAACGGGGTCTCGCTGGTGGCGCGCAGTTTCAAGCTGCATCGCCGGCGCGGGATCATGGGATCGGGGGTCGAGGAACCCTCGGCGCTGGTTACCGTGGGCAGCGGCGCGCATGTCGAACCCAATGTGCGCGCGACCGACGTGTTTCTCTATCCCGGGCTGGTCGCCACCAGCCAGAATGCCTGGCCCTCGCTGGCGCTCGATATCGGGGCGGTCAACTCGCTCGCTGCTGCGCTGATCCCGGCGGGGTTCTATTACAAAACGTTCTTTGGCCCGCCGTCGCGGTGGATGCTCTACGAACGCTTCATCCGCCGCGCGGCGGGGTTGGGGCGGCCGCCGGTGCTGCCCGATCCCGATCGCTATGGCCATCGCAGCGCGTTTTGTGATTGCCTGGTGGTGGGCGGCGGCCCGGCCGGATTGCGCGCGGCATGGGACGCGGTGCAGGCCGGCCAGCGGGTAATCCTCGTCGAACTCGACGCGCGCGCCGGTGGCAGCCTGCTGGCCGAAACGGTCACGATTGACGGCATGCCCGGGGCGGAATGGGCGGCGGCGATGGTTGAGCGCATCCGCGCCGGCGGCGGCCGCGTGCTGCTGCGCACCACCGCGATCGCGCATTGGGACGACAATTTCGTTCAGGCGGTCGAACGTCGCCGCGAACCGGGCGAACCGGGCGAGGGCGACGCGCAAGTGCTGTGGAAGCTGCGCGCCGGCCGGGTGGTGTTTGCCAGCGGCGGAATCGAGCGCCCGCTGGTCTTCGTCAACAACGATCTGCCCGGGGTGATGCTGGCGCGCGCGGCACGCGAACTGGTGCTGCGCCATGGCGTCGTGCCGGGGCAGCGCGCGGTGATCGCCACCAGCCATGATCATGCCTATCGCACCGCATTTGCCCTCGCCGATGCCGGGGTCGAGGTGGTCGCCATTCTCGATACCCGCGCCGATCCGGCGGGGCCAGTGGTCGCGGCGGCGCGTGCGCGGTTTGCGGTTCATGCCGATGCCCGCGTGCTGCGCGCGGTGGCGCGCGGCGGGCGGGTCGGCGCGGTTGAGGCGCTGATCGGCGGCACGCGGATGCGGCTGAGCGCCGATCTGCTGGCGATGTCGGGCGGCGAGACCCCGGTGCTGCATTTGCACCGGCAGGCCGGCGGCGCGCTCGATTACGACGCGGCGCGCGGCGCCTTTGCCCCCGGCGCAGCGCGGCAGGCGCATGAAACGCACGGCGCGGCGGCCGGGATTCACGCGCTGGCGGCGATTCTGCCCGGCGCGACGATTGCCGATCCGCTCGGCACGGTAACGCCGCCGGTGGCCGGGCCGGTGTGGCGCGGCGAAGTGCCGGGCAAGGCGTTTGTCGATTTCCAGAACGATGTTACCACCGACGATCTCGCGCTGGCGCAGCGCGAAGGCTATGTCTCGGTCGAACATACCAAGCGCTATACCACACTGGGCATGGCGACCGATCAGGGCAAGACCGGGGCGATGGTCGCGCTGGCGCAGATTGCCGATTTGCGCGGGCTGCCGTTGCCCGAGGCCGGGCTGACCACTTTTCGCCCGCCTTATACCCCGGTGACGATGGGCGCCTTTGCCGGCCCTGCGCGCGGCGAGCATGCCGGGCCGATCCGGCGCCTGCCGCTGGCGGCGGCGCACGATGCGCACCACGCGCTGTGGGTACCGGCGGGGGCGTGGATGCGCCCGCGTGCCTATTTGCAGCCGGGCGAAAGCCTGGGCGCGGCGAGCTTGCGCGAGGCGCGGATGGTGCGCGCGAGCGTGGGCGTGGTCGATGTGTCGAGCCTCGCCAAATTCGAAATCGCCGGGCCCGATGCGCTCAAGGTCGTCGAAACCGTCTGCGCCACGCCGGTTGCCAAGCTGGCGGTCGGGCGCGGGCGCTATACGCTGATGCTGCGCGAAGACGGCATGGTGATGGACGATGGCACGCTGTGGCGGCTGGCCGAAGATCGCTGGCTGATCACCAGCTCGACCGGCGGCGCGGCGCGCATGGCGCGCCACCTGAGCTATGCCATGGACATCCTGCTTTCCCACCCGCGCGCGGCGGTGATCGAGGTGAGCGAACATTGGGCCGGGCTGGCGGTGGCCGGGCCGCGCGCGGTGGCGGTGCTGGCCGAACTGACCGGGGAACCGGTGCCGGCGCACATGGGGCTGATCGATGCGGTGATCGCCGGGGTGCCGGTGCGGCTGCTCGCGGCCAGCTATAGCGGCGAACGCGCGTTTGAAGTGCATGTTGCCGCCGATGCCGCCGCAGCGGTGTTTGCTGCGCTGGTCGCGGCTGCGCAAGGCGCGGGCGGCGGGCTCTATGGGCTGGATGCGATGGACCATTTGCGCGTGGAAAAGGGCCACGTGGTGATCGGCGCCGAAGCCGATGGCCGCACCACCCCCGCCGATCTGGGCCTTGGCGGCATGCTGCGCAAGGCGGGCGGCTATATCGGCTGGCAGGGGCTGACCCGCCCGGCGCTGGCAAATCCCGCCGGGCGGCGCCAACTGGTCGGGCTGACCGCCACCACTGGCCAGCCGATCCCCGAAGGGGCGATGCTGGTCGGGCAACCGGGTGACGATCCCGCCGGGCATGTGACCACCAGCGCGCCGCGTGTGGCGGGTGAGGGGCAGATTGCGCTCGGCCTGCTCGCCGATGGCGCCGGTCGCCATGGCGAAACGCTGCTGGCATGGTCGCCGACGCGCAAGCAGACCGTGCCGGTCATGGTCGGTGCGCCGCTGTTCTATGACGCCGAAGGAGCGCGCTATCGTGACTGACCATACCGCGACCCGCGTTGGCACGATGCTGGCGCTCGATTTGTGGGATGCCGGCGATGCGGCCTTGCTCGACAGCGTGCTAGGGCTGACATTGCCGACGGCAGGGCAGGCGGCAACCGGCGCGGCCGGCACCGCGCTGCGCGTCGGGCCGCGCCGCTGGTGGCTCGATGGCGACGGGTTCGATGCGGCGGCGATTGCGGCGGCGCTGGGCGATCGCGGGGTGGTGACTGCCAATGGTGGCGCCTGGGTGCGCACCACGCTGACCGGGCCCGACTGGCGCGACCGCCTCGCCGGTGGCGCGCTGATCGATGCCGAAGCGCTGACGCCGGGGCAGGTCATGGTCACGCTGCTGTTTCATGCCCGCGCGGTTGTGCATGCGCGCGGCGCCGATGCCTGCGATGTCTATGTGCCGGCCAGCTATGCCGCGCATTGCCTGGGGCACTGGCACGAGGCGGCGGCATGATCGACAGGCTGGCCAGCGCGACTTGCGCCGGCTAATCAAAGCGTTTGGTGGCAGGGCAACGGGCGGATAAGCTCGCGCTCTTTGGGGAAAGGAACGGCATGGCGCAGCAGGACAGTCCCGCACGATCGGGCGGACTATTTGCCGGATCGGGGCTGGGAGAAATGACCGCGCGCCAATGGTACGTGCTGGTGGTATTGTCGCTGGTCTATGCGATCAATATCGCCGATCGCTACGTGATTTCGACCGTGGCCGAACCGATCCGGCTGCAATTGCATCTCAATGATCAGCAAATGGCCTGGCTCACCGGCTCGGCGCTGGCGCTGTTCTATGTTACCGCGGGCATCCCGATTTCGGCGCTGGCCGACCGCTACAATCGGCGCAACATCATTTCGGCGGCGCTGGTGCTGTGGTCGGCGCTGACCGTGTTTACCGGGCTGTCGCGGTCGTTCTGGCAGATGTTCGTTACCCGCATCGGCGTGGGCATCGGCGAAAGCGGCGGAACGCCGCCTTCGACATCGATGCTGGCTGACTGGTTCTATCCGCATCAACGCACTTTTGCGCTGACCGTCTGGGCGCTCGGCGCCTCGCTCGGCGCGTGGATCGGCGCCGATGTCGCGGGCCGCGTGGCGCAGTCCTATGGCTGGCCGGCAGCGTTCTATGCGATGGGCGTGCCTGGGCTGATCATGGGCATCCTGATCTTTACCACCATCCGCGAACCGCTGCGCGGCGGGATTGACGGGATCGATGCCGCCGCCGCCCGCGCCGCGGTCGAAAAGGCGCGCACGGCAGTGCCGATTGTCGAAGGTCTGCGCATCATCCTGTCGCAACGCGCGACGATGCACCTGATGATGGGCGGCGCGGTCGTCGCCTTGTGGGGCTGGGGCATGATGCTCGAAATTCCGACTTACCTGCAACGCGCCTACCACCTCGCCGATGGCGAAGCCGGGCAGATCGTCGGGCCGATGCACCTGATCGCGGGCAGCCTCGCCACCGTGATTACCGGGCTGCTGATGGCGACGCGGTGGATGGCTGCGCCCAAGCGCGTGCTGTGGCTGATGGCGATCGTGGTGGCGGTGGTGACGGTGCCGTCGATCTTCATTTTCTGGACCCACGATCTGGCGGTGGCCAAAGTCTGCCTGTGGCTGCTGGTGCCGGCGATGTATTTCTATATCGGCCCTTCCTATGGCCTGCTCAACAACGTCGTGCCGCCGCAATTGCGGGCGATGACAGCGGCGGTAACGCTGCTGATCGCCAATGTCGCCAATCTGGTGATCGCGCCGCAATTCGTCGGGTTCGTGTCCGACCATGTTGCCGGGCCGGGCGGTCCGACCGCCGAATCGCTGCGGTTTGCGCTGTTGCTGCTGGCGCCCACCGGATTTTGGGCGGCCTATCATTTCTGGGCGGCAACCGCGCAGATCGATGCGGAAATCGCGCGGGTGCGCAACGCCGAATTTTAACGGGTCATCAGATCAGCCGGCGCAAATTGGTCGGGCGCGGGGTGTTGACCCGGTGCAGCGAGCTGACTTTCCAGTCGGTCGCTTCCTGCTGGCGGTGCAGTTCGCGCTGTACTGCGTCTTCCAGCGATTGTGCATCGACTGCCCCGGTCAGTTCGATCCCGAATGCGCCGTCGCGGACCCAGCGCACGACGCCGGGCAATTCGGGTGATCCGGGCATGGTCACATGCACCAGGGTGCCAGCACGTGGGGTGGCGCCCTTGCAGGTCACGCCGATGCCGCGTTCGGACAAGTTGCGCACCACCACCGCCATGCTGCTGTTGTCGGCAAGGCGCAGCGTGGCGCGGATCAGCCGCGCCTTTCGGGGGTCCCGCAATGCAGATCCGGGCGACGGTTCCCGGTCCATGAACGACATCCCGTTCGGTCCAATCCAATCCCGCAGCCGCGCCACCACACCGGTGCCGCGCTGCTTCCCCACCCGCGAATCATAGGGCAACGCTGGTAAACGGATCGTTTACCCGTCGGCCTGTTTTTGCGGTTCAGCCGGTAATCAGCGCCACCGCAGCAATTTGCGCCGGGGTAAAGCCACGCTGTTCGAGGTGCCGGGCCAGATCCAGCCGTGTGCCGTTGCACCGCCACCGCTGTGGCGCGCCCTGATCGTCGTTGGCAGCCGCGCGCGGGCGCATCAACCGGGCGAGGCCATGCCACACGCCCGCCGGCTGGCGATGACACTGCGCCTCGATTTCGCGCACGGCGGCCTGGACATCGCGCCATTCGCGCGTGGTCAAGGTGGGCAGATCGGCGAGGGCAGGCTGGGTCATGGCGGGGGTGTCGCAGCAAGAGGGAACCTGAACGCCATCGGCCTGTCCGGTCGATCGCGCCAGCCGCATAAAATCAAACCCTGTGTTTCAGATTCCTGAACAGCAGGCTGGTCCTGTTCTGGCCCTGACGATAGGCTGTGCGGGTTAAGGGGTGTCTGCATGGCCAATCCGGGTTTGCCCACGTTCGATCAATTGCGTATCTTTCTGGCGGTGGTCGATGCCGGCAGCTTTGCCGGGGCGGCCCGCCGGCTCAACCGCGCGGTGTCGGTGATCAGCTATGGCATCGCCAATCTTGAAGCGCAGCTGGGACTGGTGCTGTTTGATCGCGAAGCCACCCGCAAGCCCACGCTGACCGGCGCCGGACGCGCGCTGCTGGCCGATATCCGCACGATCGACGCCGGGGTCGATGGCCTGCGCGCGCGGGTCAAAGGGCTGCTCGACGGGCTGGAGGCCGAAGTGGTGCTGGCGGTCGATGTCATGCTGCCGAGCGCGCGGCTGGCGCAAGTGCTGCGCGATTTTGCGCAGCAGTTCCCCACCGTGCAATTGCGCCTGCATGTCGAGGCGCTCGGCGCGGTGACCGCGCTGGTGCTCGACGGCACCGCCGGGCTGGGCCTGTCAGGACCGCTGGCGGCCGAAGCCGAAGCGATCGAGGCGGTGCCGGCCGGTTCCACCCAGATGATCCCGGTCGCCGCCCCCGGACACCCCCTCGCGCAATTGTCCGCGATTGGTGCGGGCGAGGCGCGCGATCATGTCCAACTGGTGCTGTCGGACCGCTCGCGGCTGACCGAGGGCCGCGATTTCGGGGTGATCGGGCGCAAGACCTGGCGGCTGGCCGATCTCTCGGCCAAACATGCGCTGCTGCGCGAAGGGGTCGGTTGGGGCAATATGCCGCTGGCGATGGTCGCCGCCGATCTTGCCAGCGGCGCGCTGGTGCGGCTGGCGCTGCCCGACCCGCCGGGGGGCGGCTACCTGCTGTCGGCGATCTGGCGGCGCGATTGCCCGCCGGGGCCGGCGGCGGCGTGGCTGCGCGACCGGTTTGTCGCGCTGGGCCGCGACGATGCGCTGCCTAACACTTTGCCTGCGCCGTCATGACCACCCGGCCGTCGGCAGCGGCGGCCTGCAATTCCAGCGCCTGACCCACGGGCCGCAGCGCCAGATGCAGCGGTTCATCGGCGATCGCGGCCGAGACCGCCCGAAACGAAAATGCGCTTGATGCCTGCTCGCCGCCATGCCGGCGCGCCAGATCGAGCAAGAGGCTGGCGATCAGCGGCCCGTGCACCACCAGCCCGCGATAGCCTTCAACCCCGGTGGCATAGCGCCAGTCGTAATGGATGCGGTGCGCGTTGAACGTCAGCGCGCTGTAGCGCAACAGCAGCGCAGCACCCGGCACCACGCAGCGCACGCGTTCCCATGCCGTTGCATCAAACGCGCCCGGCCCCGGCTGCGGCGGGCTGGGCGGGGCATCGCTCGCAGCGGAGGCGCGATAGACCACCGTTTGCGTCTCGCTGATCAGCGGTTGCCCGCTGGCGTGCCAGTCATGGGCGATGTCGACAAAGGCGAGCGGCCCGCTGCTGCCGGTCTTTTCGCTGATCGCGGTCACCCGTGATCGCCGGCTGACCATCGCCTCGATCGGCAAGGGGGCATGAAACCGCACTTCGCCCGCTGCCCACATCCGGCGCGGCAGCGCGATCGGCGGCAGCAGCCCGGCAGGATCGGCATCGCGGCGCGGGTGGCCGTCTTCGCCCAGCAGCGCGGTCGGCGCATCGGGCAGCGCCAGGCACCAGTGCAGCCCTTGCGGCGCGGCGCCATCGTCGGGCAGAGCGCGATCGAGCGTGGCGCACCAGCGCTGCACCAGCGCCGGATCAACCCGGTCGTGGCGCGTGTCCTCGCGCCCGATCCAACCGTTCCATTGGCCGCTCACGCGCGTTCGAACACCGCCGCGATGCCCTGGCCGCCGCCGATGCACATCGTTTCCAGCCCATAGCGCCCGCCGCGCCGCACCAGTTCGCGGGTCAGATTGGCGAGAATGCGCCCGCCGGTGGCGCCGATCGGATGGCCCAGCGATATGCCCGATCCGTTGACATTGAGGATTGCGTGCCGGCTGTCATCCGCGCTCCAGCCCCAGCCGGCGAGCACCGCCAGCACTTGCGGGGCAAACGCCTCGTTCAGTTCGACCAGATCGATCTGATCCCATGTCAGCCCGCTGCGCGCAAACAGCCGCTCGACCGCCGGCACCGGGCCGATCCCCATCCGCGCCGGATCGCAGCCCGCCGCCGCCCACGAATGGAACCATGCGATCGGCTCCAGCCCCAGTTCGGCCAATTTGTCTTCGGCGACGATCAGGCAGGCGGCGGCGGCATCGTTCTGCTGGCTGGCATTGCCGGCGGTAACGATCGCCCCGGGGATCGTCTTGGCCTCGAGCGGGCGCAGCTTGCCCAGCGTTTCCATCGAGGCATCGGGGCGATAGCCTTCATCGTGATCAAACAGCAGCGGATCGCCCTTTTTCTGCGGCACCGGCACGGGCACGAGTTCATCGGCAAACAGACCGCTGGCCCAGGCTTGCGCGGCGCGCTGATGGCTGCGCACAGCATAGGCATCGGCCGCCTCGCGGGTGATGCCATAGTCGCGCGCGAGGTTTTCGGCGGTTTCGATCATCCCCGAAATGACGCCAAACCGTGCGATCGGCTGCGACATCAGCCGCCCCCGGGTCAGCCGGTCGTGCAGCACCAGATTGCCCGCGCGCACGCCTTTGCGGATATCGGTCGAATAGTGTTCGACATTCGACATCGATTCAACGCCGCCGGCGACCACCACATCGGCAGCGCCGGTCTGCACCATCATCGCCGCATTGATCACTGCCTGCAGCCCTGAACCACAGCGGCGATCGACCTGATAGCCCGGCACCTCGAGCGGCAGGCCTGCGGCCAGCCACGACCAGTGGCCGATCGCCGGGGCCTCGCCATTGCCATAGCCCTGGGCAAACACCACGTCATCGACCCGCGCCGGATCGATCCCGCTGCGCTCGATCAGCGCCTTGAGAATGATCGCGCCCAGTTCGCCGGCGGTGAGCGAAGCCAGCGCCCCGCCGAATTTGCCGACGGCGGTCCGCAGCGGAGAAACGATGGCAACACGGCGCAATTGGGTCATCGGGCGGTTCCTATGATTCCGGTATCGATCAGGCGGGCCAGCGGCCCCGAATCCAGCCCCAGCACTTCGGCCAGCACCTGTTCGCTGTGCTGGCCATTGCGCGGGGCGGGGCAGGGGGGCAGGCGCTCCATCCCGGGCAGGCTGGCAAAGGCGCCGGCGGCGGGATAGTCGGCGCCGCTGGGATTGGCGGCAGGGGCAAAGATCGGATTGTCGCGCACCAGCGCCGGATCGGCCGCCGCCTCGGCCATCGTGCGATAGGCGGAATGGACAATCCCGCCGGCATCGAACGCGGCGGCCAGATCGGCATGATCGCGCGCGCCGATCGCTGCCTCGAACAGGGGAAACAAGGCATCGCGGTGGGTATAGCGCAGCCCGTCATCCTGCGCGAACGAGACCCCACGTGCGGCCTCGATGCCGGCGATCGCCGCACCCAGATCGAGCGCGGCAACCAGATTGGCCCATTGCCGGTGAGTCACCACCACGATCATCGTGCGCACGCCGTCGCGGGTAACGAAATCGCGGCCAAACAGCCCGAACACCACATTGCCCAGCCGGGGCCGATCGTGCCCGGTGGTCATCACTTCGGCCAGGCTGCCGAGATTGGCCAGCGTGCCGATCGCCACATCGGACAGCGGCACGCGCACTTCGCCGCCCAGCCCGGTGGCATCGCGCCGGCGCAGCGCCGCCAGCAGCGCAAACGCGGCATAGGCGCCGGTCAGCAAGTCCCACGCCGGCAGCACGTGATTGACCGGATCGGGGCCCTCGCCGGTCAGCATCGGATAGCCGACCGCATTGTTGACGGTATAATCGAGCGCGGGCGCGCCATTGGCCCAGCCCATCACCCGCACCGTAATCAGATCGGCACGCCCTTGCGCCAGCGTATCGTGCGCGAGAAAGCCGCTGGCGGGAAAATTGGTTACCAGTTGCCCGGTCGCGCGCACCAGCGCTTGCGCCAGTTCGCGCCCTTCGCCGCGCGACAGGTCAAGCGCCACCGACCGCTTGGCGCGGTTGAGGTTTTCCCAATAGAGCGAATCGCCCTGTGCGGTGACCGGCCAGCGGCGGAAATCGGGCCCGCCGCCGATCTGGTCGATGCGGATGACATCGGCGCCCATTTGCGCGAGGTAGAGCCCGCAAGTGGGCGAGGCGACGAACGACGACGCCTCGATTACCTGCAAGCCATCAAGCAGCCGATACATCGCCTACCACGCCCCGGCGGCAAATTCGCGCAGCATCGCCTTGGCAATCACCAGTTGCATGATCTGCGTGGTGCCTTCGTAAATGCGATAGATCCGCGCATCGCGGAAAAACCGTTCCGCCTCGTATTCGGCCAGATAGCCGGCGCCGCCGTGGATCTGCACGCAGCGATCGGCCACCCGGCCGCACATTTCGCTGGCAAACAGCTTGAACGCGGCGGCTTCTTTCAGGATCTTTGCCCCGGCATCGGCGCGGGCGATGACATCGCGCATCATGCATTGCGCGGCATAGATTTCGGCATAGCTGTCGGCCAGCATCGCCTGGATCAGCTGGAAATTGGCGATCGCTTCGCCAAACGCCTTGCGCTCGGTGGCATAGCGGGTGGCGGTATCGAGCATGCGCCGGGCATAGCCGGTGCTCGCCGCGCCGACCGACAGCCGGCCATTGTCGAGGCTTTGCATCGCGGTGGCAAAACCGCGCCCTTCCTCACCGCCGAGCAGCGCATCGCCGGGGACGAACACGTTGTCAAAGATCAGATCGCCGATATGGCTGCCGGCCTGGCCCATCTTGCGGTCGGATTTGCCGCGCGTCACACCCGGGCTGTCGAGCGGCACCAGGAATGCCGAAACATGCGCATTCTTGGGCAGATTGTCGCGCGCGGTGCGCGCCATGATCAGCCCCAGCGTCGCATAAGGGGCATTGGTGATATAGCGCTTGGTGCCATTGAGCACATAGCCGTTGCCCTGGCGCACCGCGCTGGTCTGCAACCCGGCCGAATCCGACCCCGAACCCGGCTCGGTCAGCCCGAAGGCGGCGATTTCACCGGCGGCGAGGCGCGGCAGCCAGGCCGCTTTCTGCTCGGGCGTGCCGGCGTTCTTGAGCGCCGCACAGACCATGCCGATATTGATCGAAATGATCGAGCGGAACGCCGGCATGGCATAAGACAGCGCGTGGATCGTTTCGATATATTGCGACACGTTCATCCCCGCGCCGCCGTATTCTTCGGGCATGGTCAGCCCGAACAGCCCCATCTCGGCCATTTCGCGCTGCAGATCATCGGGAATACCGTCGCGCGCGATCACTTCCGCTTCGGCCGGGATCAGCCGTTCGCGGACATAGCGGTTCAACTGGTCGAGAAACTGGGCAAAGCTGTCGGGGTCCATCCCCGGATTGGCATGCGTCACGGTGGATCAGCCTTCAGATCGGATCATAGGGAAAGACATGCGCCGAAACTTCATCGGCGCGGGCAAAGCTCGGGCGAAACGCCGGGATCAGGTCATCGGCGATGCTCTGCGCGGACCATCCTTCGGCGCGCGCCATCGATCGCACCGGGCGCGGTTTGCCGAACAGCACGATTTCGTTGCGGCGCACGGCAAAGATCTGGTTGGTGACGTCCGCCGCGCGGTCCGAGGCGAGGAACACCGCCAGCGGGGCGATCTTTTCCGCGCCCATTGCCTGCATCCGCGCGACGCGCTGTTGCGCCTCTGGGGTGTCGGCGGGGATCGAGGCGGTCATCCGGCTCCACGCAAACGGGGCGATGCAGTTTGACCGCACGCCAAACCGCGCCATGTCGAGCGCGATCGACTGCGACAGGCCGACCAGCCCCAGCTTGGCCGCCGAATAATTGGCCTGGCCGACGTTGCCGATCAGCCCGCTGGTCGAGGTGAGGTGGATGAAGCTGCCCGAGCGCTGTTCGCGAAAATGCGGGGTAGCGGCCTTGGCCACGTTGAACGGGCCGGTCAGATTGACGTCGATCACCGCCTGCCAGTCGGCGTGGCTCAGCTTGTGCCAGATCGCATCGCGCAGGATGCCGGCATTGTTGATCACCGCATCGATCCGGCCAAACCGCGCCAGCGCATCCTCGACAATGCTCGCCGCACCCGCCGGATCGGCAACGCTGGCGAGATTGGCATGCGCCTGCCCGCCGGCGGCGCGGATCGCGCCCGCGGTCTCTTCGGCCGGGCCGGCTTCGCCGCCATCACCGGCCTGCGCGACACCCGGATCATTGACCACCACCGCCGCGCCTTCGGCCGCGCAGAGCAGCGCCATCGCCCGGCCAATGCCGCGCCCCGCGCCGGTAATCGCGACCACTTTGCCGTCGAGCATGCCCATCGTGCGAACGCATCCTTCCCTGCCGCGCCCGGATCGCTGTCCGGTTTCCCTGTGCAACCTATCGGCGGCACCGCGATCCTTCAACTGGCCAACCGCGCATTTTTGGTACGGGCGATAGGGAAAATCCCGTAAGCGGTTCAGCGCGGGCGGTGAACGCTTTGGCGGCATGATGCACCCGAACAAGGGCTGCCTGGCATGTTGAAACGAATCCGCACCGATCGAGTCGAACTGGGCATGTTCATCCAGCGGCTGGAAGGGAACTGGTTCCGTCATCCGTTCTGGAAATCGCGCTTTGTGCTCGATGATCCGGCGCAATTGCAGGCCTTGCGCGACAGCGCGGTCGAATGGGTGACGATCGACTGCGAGCTTGGCCGCGATGTTGCCGCCGATCCGGTCGCGCCAAAACCGGCCGCACCAGCCGCTGCCGTGCCGCCAGTGCGCCGCGCCGCCTTGCCGGTGGCGCAGCGCGTCGGTCTGTCCGAGGAAATGGCGCGCGCCGAACGGCTGATGCGTTCGGCCGGGCGCACGGTGGACCGGCTGTTTCTCGAAGCGCGGCTGGGGCGCACGATCGCCGCCAGCGATGTCGCGCCGGTGGTCGAAGACATCTATGCCTCGGTCCAGCGCAATATCTATGCCTTCAGCGGGTTGCTGCGCTGCCAGAACGACCAGGCGCATCTCTACCGCCATGCATTGGCGATTGCGGCGCTGATGGTCGCGCTCGGCCGGCGCATGGGATTGCCACCCGAACAGACCCGCGCCGCCGGGATGGTCGGGCTGTTGATGGATACCGCGCTGGCGCAGATCAGCGCCGATTGCGGGATTGCCGATTATCGCAACCTGCCCGATGCGCTGGCGCGCGAACATGTCACCACCGCGGTGATCCGGCTGCGCGCTGCGGGCGACATTCCCGCGGCGGTGGTCAACGGCTGCCTGCACCACCACGAACATTGCGATGGCAGCGGCTATCCCAACGGATTGGCGGGCGATGCGATCAGCCTGTTTGGCCGCATGGCCGCGGTGTGCGATGCCTATGACACGCTGGTGATGGGGTCGCACGACCACCCGCCGGTCGATCCGGCGCGGGCGCTCGACCTGATGCACGCCCTGACCACCACCCACGATCCCGCGCTGATCGCCCGACTGGTCGAAGCGGTCGGGGTCTATCCGATCGGCTCGTTCGTCCAGTTGACCAGTGGCCGGTTTGCCATGGTGGTCGATCAGGACCCGGCCGACGATGCGCTGCCGGTGGTGCGCATCTTTGCCACCGAACGCGATGGCGTGCTGGTTCCGCTGCGCCCGGTCACGCTGGCGCTGGGTCACTGCTATGGCGAAGATGCGATCGCCTGCCTCGCTGATCCGGCGCGGCTGTCGGTGCCGCCGTTCGATACCTTGCGCGCCGATATCATGGCCGGCACGATCCGCGCCGCACAGCGCGCACCGGCGTGACACCCCGGCCGGGATGAAAAAAAGGGCCGACCGGTTGCCCGGGCGGCCCTTGAAAGTTTGGGAGAGGATGCCTGAAAAGGCCCGCCCGAGATGGGACGGCAGCGCCATTTGTGCAAGTGCGAAAGAGGGCAAGTGCACGTGCAAAAAATGCATGACACTGCTGGCTGACGCCAAAAAATTTCCGCAAATCAATGCCGGATGTGGCCGCGATGCGCCGGATCAGGCCGAAATTTCCCTTTCGGGCAAGGCGCTGGCCGGGGCCAGAATCGCCTGTGCAACCGCCTCGGCAACGCGAATGCCGTCTACCGCCGCAGAAAGGATGCCCCCGGCATAGCCAGCACCTTCGCCGGCCGGGTACAGCCCGCGGGTGTTCACGCTGGTGAAATCGGCGCCGCGCCGGATGCGCACCGGCGACGAGGTGCGCGTTTCCACCCCGGTCATGATCACGTCGGGGTGATCATAGCCGGGGATCTGGCGGCCAAACACCGGCAGCGCCTCGCGGATCGCGGCGGTGACGAAATCGGGCAGGCAGCGGTCGAGCGATGTCAACTGGACGCCCGGCTGATACGAGGGTTTGACCAGGCCGAAATCGCCGGAAGAGGCACGCCCGGCGAGCAGATCGCCGACTTTCTGGCCGGGCGCGCGGTAATCGCCGCCGCCGGCGACAAAGGCGGCGGATTCCCATTTGCGCTGAAATTCCACACCCGCCAGCGGCCCGCCGGGATAATCGCGCGCCGGGTCGATATCGACCACCAGCCCCGAATTGGCGTTGAATTCGGCGCGCGAATACTGGCTCATGCCGTTGGTGACGACGCGGCCGGGTTCGCTGGTGGCGGCAACCACTTTGCCGCCGGGGCACATGCAGAAGCTGTAGACGCTGCGCCCGCTGGTGGTGCGGTGCGTCGCGGCATAGGCGGCCGGGCCGAGCAGCGGGTGCCCGGCGTGGTTGCCGTAGCGTGCGCGGTCGATCCAGCTTTGCGGGTGTTCGATGCGCACGCCGATCGCAAACGGTTTGGCCTCGACATGCACCCCGCGCGCGTGGAGCACGGCAAAAGTATCGCGCGCCGAATGGCCGACCGCGAGGATCACGTTGTGTGCCGGCAGGCGGCTGCCATCGGACAAGTGCAGCGCAGTCAGATGCCGGGTGCCGTCGGCGGCGGTGGCGATTTCGACATCGTCCACCCGCGTTTCAAAGCGGTATTCGCCGCCCAGCGCGGTGATCGTGTCGCGAATGCTCATCACCATCGTGACCAGCCGGAACGTGCCGATATGCGGGTGCGCCTCGGTCAGGATCTCGTCGGGCGCGCCGGCCTTGACGAATTCGGTGAGCACTTTGCGGCCGAGATGGCGCGGGTCCTTGATCCGGCTGTAGAGCTTGCCATCCGAAAAAGTGCCGGCGCCGCCTTCGCCGAACTGCACGTTGGATTCGGGCGTCAGCACCGAACGGCGCCACAGCCCCCAGGTGTCGCGGGTGCGTTCGCGCACCGCCTTGCCGCGTTCGATGATGATCGGCTTCAGCCCCATCTGCGCGAGGATCAGCGCCGCCATCAGCCCGCACGGCCCGGCGCCGATCACCACCGGGCGCGGCCCGTCCCAGCCCGGCGGGGCGATCACCGGCGGGCGATAGGTGGTGTCGGGGGCAGGGCGCACGTCCTTGTCGCCGGCATGGCGCGCCAGCACGGCGGCTTCGTCGGCCAGCGCGACATCGACGGTATAGACCAGCCGGATCGCCGCCTTGGCACGGGCATCGTTGCCGCGCCGCACGACCGCCTGGCGCACCACTTCGGCCGGCGTGACGCCGAGCCGGGCGCACAGCGCGGCATCGAGCTCTTCGGGGGTGTGATCGAGCGGCAGCTTGAGATCGGTCAGGCGCAACATGCCCGTCCCTCTACACCAGCCAGCGGTTTTGACCAGTCAGCCGTTGCCGCCCTGGATGATGCGTTCAAACACCGCCGGGTGCAGCGCTTCGTCAAATTCGCAGCCGATGTCGAAGCGGTCGGTCCATTTGACCGTGGCCCGGCGCGGCGGCAGACCGGGCAGGGTGATCCACACCGGTTCGCCAATGCGCAGCCGTTCCATCGCCGCCACCCGCACGCCATGGCGCGACAGGTCAAGCGTGATCCCCGCCATCCGCACGGTGGAGCGGCGATATTGCACCTTGACCTGAATGCCCAGCCGTTCGGACCGACGGGGCACCAGCGGGTGCGAAGAAGATGACTCGAATGCCGTCATCATACGCCTGTGGCAATGGTCCTGACAGTGGTGATCGAAGTGTAACGCCAATTCGTTAATGGGCCGTAAGGCGAAACTTGGCCGCCTGTCTGATCGTCGGGCGATGATATAGCATTTGACGCGGTGGCTTGGCCAATGAAACATGGCCCATCGCCATAAAACCGGAGTACCCGTCCGATGCCGTTCGCCCGCCGTCTTGTCCGCCATCGCGCATGGGCCCTCGGCCTTGGCGCCGCGCTCGGCCTGATCACCCTGCCGGCGGCCGCGCGCCCGGTGGCGCATGCCAGGCCGCATGCCGCGCCGGCGCCGATCGTGCCGCCAGAGGTGATACGCGTGCATCGCGCGGTGCTCACGCTCGATACCCACCTCGATACCCCGGCGCTGCTGCCGATCCCCGGCTGGTCGATCATGGACCGCCACGATCCGGCGCGCGATTTCAGCCAGGTCGATGTCCCGCGCATGAAGGACGGCCATCTCGATGGCGGATTCTGGGCAATCTATACCCCGCAGGGGCCGCTCACCCCCGGCGCGACGCGGGCGGCGCGCGATGCCGCGGTGATGCGCGGCATTGCCATCCGCGAAATGGTCGCCGCCCATCCGCAGACTTTCGCCCTGGCCGACACCGCCGCCGATGCGGCGCGGATCGCAAGCAGCGGGCGGATCGTCGTCTATCTGTCGATCGAAAACGCCTGGCCGATCGGCGATGACATTTCGCTGCTCGACACGTTCTATCGCATGGGCGTGCGGATCTGCGGGTTCGCCCATTTTGCCGACAACCAGTTTGCCGACAGCTCGACCGACAAGGAACAGTGGGGCGGGCTGAGCCCGGCGGGCAAGGCGCTGCTCGCCGAAATGAACCGGCTGGGGATTGTCCCCGACTTGTCGCACAGTTCGGACAAGGCGCTCGAGGATGCGATCACCCTGTCGAAAGCCCCGATCATCCTCAGCCATTCGGGATCGCGCGCGGTGTTCGATCATCCGCGCAATATCGATGACGAGCATATGCGCGCGCTGTCGGCGCAAGGCGGGGTGATCCAGATCAACACCGTCTATGTCAAAGCCGAAAAGCCCAATCCCGAACGCGCCGCCGCCTTGCGCGCATTGGGGCTGAAATATCCCGAAGCGCGCAATCTCAATGCTGCCGAGCGCACCGCCTATCTCGCCGAGCGCCGCGCGATCGATCAGAAATTCCCGCTGGTCGATGGCCCGACGTTTGACGATGTGGTTGCCAACCTGCTCCATGCGATCAAGGTCGCCGGCGTCGATCATGTCGGGATCGGCGCCGATTGGGATGGCGGCGGCGGGGTGACCGGGCTGGAAGACGTCGCCAGCCTGCCCAGGATCACCGAGGCGCTGCTCAAGGCCGGCTATAGTCAGGCCGATATCGCCAAGATCTGGTCGGGCAATGTCTTGCGCGTGCTCGCTGCGGCGGAGGCCGAAGCGGCGAGGGAGGCGGCGCCACCGACGGCATGAGCGCGGCGGCGCGGATCAGCGCGCCTCTGGTTTGACCCCCAGATGGGTCGCCAGCGCGCGCAAATCGCGTTCAACCCCTTCGTTGACCAGCGCGGCGATCGCCGGCGCGACCGTTAGCACCAGCCGGTTGCCTTCGAGCATGAGCCGACTGCCGCTCAGCCCTTGCGGCGCGCCGGGGCTGAACCGGCGGCACAGCCGGATCGCCAGCCCCCAAGCCTGCGCTTCGCCCAGCAGCCACGGCGACAGCAGCGCCGACAATGCCGGCGGCACGGTCAGGCTGCCGGTATTGGCGAGCATCGCCACCGCCAGCATCGCACGGTCGGTGGCATCGGCGCCGATCCAGCGTTTGCGCAAGGCCCATTCCTGCGCGATGTCGCTGCGCAGATTGGGTTCGACATTGGCGGCAGCAAGGCACAGCATGACCGTAGCGAGGCGCAAGCGGTCGCGGTTGACCAGGCCGGTCGGCGGCGCGGTGGCGGCGGTCCAGTCGGCCACTTGCGCCGCCAGTTCGGCGGATATGCCGAAATCGTGAACATAGGCGGCGATGCCGGTAATCAGCGGGTCCTGCCGGCGCACCGCCGGGGACATCGTTTCGGCGAGCAGCCCTTCGCGCAGGCCCCAGGCCGAAAACACCAGTTGCCCCGGACGCAGCCGCCGCAACAGCACCACCAGCAGCGCGGCGGTATCGGGCAGGCCGACCAGCCGCGCGCTGGCGACGCCGGGCAGCGGGGCGAGGCTGTCGCCCTTGCGCCGGGCGAGATTGCGCGCCAGCCGCAGCGCGGTTTCGGCATCGAGCACAAAGCCGTGCGGATCATCGATCGGCCAGCCGAGTTGCGCCATGGCAAAGCGGGCAAACGCGCGCAACGACCCGCCGACGAGGTACAAAGTGGTGCCCGGCTCGGCGGTCCAGTCGGCTTTCTTGAGCGCCTTGGTCACGGTCTGGGCAAACGGGCGGTCGCCGGCAGCGCGCAATTTGCCCAGCCGCAGCGTGCCCAGCGGCATGGTCACCCCGTGGCGGCAGGTTTCGCCATCGATATCGACCAGTTCGAGGCTGCCCCCGCCCAGATCGCCGACCACGCCGCGCGCGCCGGGGAACGCGCCGAGCACGCCATGCGCGCTGGTCACCGCTTCCTGTTCGCCGCTCAGCAGGCGCGGGGCAAAGCCCAGCGCGGCCACCGAATCAAGAAACGCCGGGCCATTGCTGGCATCGCGCACCGCTGCGGTGGCCACGACATCGACCCGCTCCACCCCCTGCAGCCGCAGCAGCACGCTGTAGCGCGCCAGCGTCGCCAGCGCGGTGGTGCGCGCGCGCTCGCTCAACAGCCCGGTTTCGGCAACCCCGCGCCCCAGCCGCGCGGTCACTTTTTCGTTGTGCAGCACGGCGGGCGCGCGCGGCGGCCCGCCATAGACCACCAGACGCACGGTGTTTGACCCGATGTCGATGATCGCGCGGGCTGCGCTGCGCGCCGGTTTGCGGTCGTGGGCAGACATTGTGGCGGTCAGGCCGCGCCGCCGCGCCGCAGCGCCAGCTTGGGCACCTTGCGCCCTTTGGCCAGCGCGGCACCGCGCCCCGACAGCGACGGATTGGTCATGAAATAGCGGTGCACGTTAAAGGCTTTCTCGCCAGGATCGGTGCGGTGATAGCTGCCGTCGCCGTCCAACTGCCAGCTTTGTTCGGTGTCAAGCAGATTGGCCAGCATGACCTGATCGAGCACCTGATCGTGCACCGTGCTGTTGCGGATCGGCACCAGCACTTCGACCCGGCGATCGAGATTGCGGCTCATCCCGTCGGCCGAGGAAATGAACAGCCGCGCGCGCCGGTTGGGCAGCGCCGCGCCATTGCCGAATGCCCAGATCCGGCTGTGTTCGAGAAACCGTCCGATCACCGATTTGACCGTGATCGTCTCGGACAAGCCGGCGATCCCCGGTTTCAGGCAGCAGATCCCGCGCACCACCAGCGCGATCTGTACCCCGGCCTGGCTGGCGCGGTACAGCCGGTCGATCAGATCGGGATCGGTCAGCGCATTGAGCTTGGCCCAGATCGCCGCCGGGCGGCCGGCGCCGGCATTGGCGATTTCGCGGTCAATGCATTCATAAAGCCGGTCGCGCACCCCGCCGGGCGAGATCGCCAGCATTTCGGCGCCTTTGGGTTCGATATAGCCGGTGATGAAATTGAACAGCAGCCCGGCATCGCGGCAAAAGCGCGGATCGGCGGTAAAGAACGACAGGTCGGTATAGATCCGCGCCGTCACCGGGTGGTAATTGCCGGTGCCAAAGTGGCAATACGTGCGATAGCTGTCGCCTTCGCGGCGCACCACCATCGATACTTTGGCGTGGGTTTTCCAGTCGACAAAGCCATAGATCACCTGAACCCCGGCGTTTTCAAGCTGGCTGGCCCAGTGCAGGTTCTGTTCTTCGTCAAACCGCGCCTTGAGTTCGACCACCGCGGTGACCGATTTGCCCGCCTCGGCGGCGGCGATCAGCGCGGCGATCACCGCCGATTGCTTGCCGGCGCGGTAGAGCGTCTGCTTGATCGCCACCACATCGGGGTCGGCCGCAGCCTGGTGGAGGAAATCGACCACCACGTCGAAGCTTTCGAACGGGTGGTGGATGATCAGATCTTTTTCGCGGATCGCGGCAAAGCAGTCGCCGTTGTGTTCGAGGATGCGTTCGGGATAGCGCGGGCTGTAGGGTTCGAATTTCAGATCGGGGCGTTCCTCGTCGATCAGCGCCGACAGCCCGTTCATCGCCAGCGGTCCGCGCGCCTTGATCACCAGCGCGTGATCGAGCCGCAACTGGTCGCGCAACATCGCTTCTGCCGCCGGGTCAAACGGGTCTTCGAGCGTCAGCAGGATCACCCGGCCGCGCCGCCGCCGCTGGATCGCGGTGCGGAAATAGCGCACCAGATCTTCGGCATCTTCCTCGATCTCCATGTCGCTGTCGCGCAGCACGCGGAAAATCCCGCTGCTGTGGATGCGAAATCCCGGGAACAGCCGCGCCGCCTTGCGCCGGATCAGCTCCTCGATCGCGATCCAGGTGGCCGGCTGGCCGGGCAGGCGGACATAGCGCGGCATCGCCGGCGGGATCAGCACCATTTCGTTGACCGGGGCGCCATCGGCGATGCGGACCAGCGAAAACAGGATGCCGCTGCCCTGATTGGCGATGAACGGAAACGGATGCGCCGGGTCGATCGCCTGCGGGGTCAGCGCCGGCTGGACGCGCGCCTCGAAGTACTGGTTGAGGAACTCGCCCTCGGCCTTGTCGAGCCGGCGGTCGGTGATCAGGCGGATGCCGGCCTGTTCCAACGCGCCGACCAGTTGCGTGAAGGACCGGTACTGGTCATCGACCAGGGTGCTGATCGCGCCGTGGATATCGTGCAATTGCTGGCTGGCCGACTTGCCGTCGAGTGACACTTCGTCGATCTGGCGGCGCACTTGTGCGGCAAGGCCGGCCACCCGCACCATCATGAATTCGTCAAGATTGCTGCCCGAAATCGACAGGAAGCGCAGCCGTTCGAGCAGCGGATAGCGGGGGTTGTCGGCCTCTGCCAGCACGCGGCGGTTGAATTGCAGCCAGCTCAGTTCGCGGTTGAAATAGCGGTCGGCGGGCAGGGGGCCGTGGTCGCGCAGCCAGTCCCGGGTCTGGTCATCATCATCGCGGCGATGCGCGATGGACGGCGCATGAAGCGGAAAATGCGTGGGTGCGTGCGGAGCTTCGAGGTCGGCCATGATGGTGGATGCGGGTCTCTTTTTATCGTCTTGCACTGTCTCATGCCCCGGCGCGGCGCGCAATGGCAAGCTGGCGCGCGGGCTTGTCACAATTGCCGTTTCGGCACGCGCCGCGCAGTGACAGGCCAATGCCAATGCCCCAAGTCTGCTCTACCCATCGAGTGGATCGACCGGTGCGGGCCGGTCTCCGGGGCATCCCGATGCACAGACCGGATCGGCGCAGACGCGGCGCGATTTGGTCCAACCCGTCGCGTTTGGCCGGGATCTGGCTGCCGGCCGTTGCGCTGACCAAGCTGCGGCTGACGCGTCAGGGTTCGGACCCATTACCAGCAGGCCCGAGGTTTGAGGCCAAAAGCCCCAGCGCGAGGAGAGAGGGCGCAGGAATATCGGTAATATGCAGCTGCGCTGGCCTGCGGCTCAAGCCCTCTCGACGCTGCGATGGGGCTTTTGGGTCAAATCGCTTCGCGACGCCAAAATGGCTTCCATCTCGGCGCGATCCACGCTTGCAAAGGCAACCAGCCTTCGCGGCGCGTGGATCACACCGATATTTTCGCCATTTTGGCGCCTCGGGCCTGCTGGTAATGGGTCCGAACCCTAGTCGCGCTCGATAAAATCGGCAAACGCACCCAGTGCGCCGCCGGCGCCGCGCCGGTCGCCGCCGGCGGGCATGGCCGCAGCCATCATCCGGCCGGCGAGGCGCGAGAACGGCAGCGACTGGATCCACACTTTGCCCGGCCCGGTCAGCCGGGCAAAGAACACCCCTTCGCCGCCGAACAGCATCGATTTGACCCCGCCGGTGGTAACCACGTCGAACGACACCGTCGGGGTCAGCGCGGCGAGGCATCCGGTATCGACATGGATCTGTTCGCCCGGCGCCAGTTCGCGTTCGATCAACGTGCCGCCCATCTGCACGAATACCCAGCCATCGCCATCGAGCCGCTGCATGACAAAGCCGTCGCCGCCGAACAGCCCGGTCATGATCCGCTGCTGAAACGCCACCCCGATCGAAACCCCGCGCGCCGCGCACAAAAAGCTGTCTTTCTGGCAGATCAGCGTGCCGCCGATATCGGCCAGCCGGATCGGCATGACCGTGCCGGGGATCGGCGCGGCAAACGCCACCCGCGCCTTGCCCATGCCGCGATGGGTGAACACGGTGGTGAACATCGTTGCGCCCGACAGCAGCCGTTTGCCCGCGCCGAGCAGTTTGCCCATGATTGAACCGTCATCGCTGCCCGATCCGTCGCCGAATACCGTGGTCATTTCGATGCAGGCGTCTTTCCACACCATCGTCCCGGCTTCGCCCACCGCGCTTTCGCCCGGGTCCAGCTCGATTTCGATGAATTGCAGATCGTGGCCGCGAATCGCGAAATCGACATCATCGGCCAATGCGGGGTTGCGATCGTAATTCCACGGGGTGTTGCCGGGCATGCGGGGCGCCTTGTCCTGATCAGGGAACACGCCCGCAAATCTGCGCGCCCGACGCGGATTTGGCAAGCCGCCGCGCGCTCAGGCGGGATTGGCCAGCGCCTGCAACCCGGCGAAATAGAACCGGGTATAGTCATCGGCCCAGCGTTCGGCCTGTTGCGCCGACCAGCGGCCCTCGCTGGTCGCCAGCCGGGCATGGCCGAGCAGCCCTTCGAGCCAGAACCGCGCCGCCACATCGATGTCGCAGCTGCCGATCGCGCTGCGATCGGGGCTGTGGATGATCGTTTCGGCGATCGATTCGATTGCGTGGCGATAGGCATTGCCACGCATCGACTGGCCTTCGCCGATTTCCTGGTCGAGCCAGTCGATCAGCCGTTCGAGCATGACCCCGTCGGGCGAAAACAGCTGGGTCATCACGTCGACCGCGCGGCGGCGAAACGCCTCGCGCATCGGCAAGTCGCCGGCCTGCAAGCGCAATTGATCGGTGCGGATGGTGATCCGGCGCGCCAAGAGCGCGCGCATCAGATCGATCTTGTTGCCAAAGCGCGAATAGATCGTCGCCTTGCCGATATGGGCATGGCGGGCGACGCGATCAAAGGTAAAGGCTTCAAAGCCGCCGTCGTGGAGCACGTGCCAGCTGGCATCGAGAATGCGACCCGACAGCGCTTCGGCCTCGGCCAGCGAAGGGCGACCGCGCCGGGCTGCCGCGCAGGCGCCCGGATCGGCAGCGGCCAAATCAGTGGCGGACGGTTCTGAATGCCTGTCCTTCGTAGGAAGCGGCGAATTCGGGGCGGAGCGTGACGAGGACATCATCCTGCGTCCGGTCGATTGCCGCCGGCATGGCTGCCATATCGGACAGCGTGTCGCCCGCGCGGTGCAGCGGGCAAGTCATTGCCAATCCTTCGGTATAGGCCTGCCACACGCGCCGACCCATGATCGATACCCAGCTCATCCATCCCACCTTTCTGACGCATTGGTCGTAAGGTCAGCCTTTGCGGCCTTGTGGGATGAGAGACTGCCTGAATTTGCGGCATCGTCAAGGGCCTTTAAATTGGACGTGAACGGCTCATTTTTGCACGGGGCTGGTGCTGTCCCAACCCAGACCCAGCGCCTTTTCGACGGCGATGAAGTCCTTGGTCAGCATGGCCTGTGCGCTGGTGACCGCCAGCGTGGCGCGCAGCACCTGCCGCCGGGCGAGTTCGGCATCGGCGGCCGAGACGGTGCCATCGTGGCTGCGCTGCGCCTGCAAGGCGGCGATCGCGGCGGCGCGGTCGCGCTGGTCGATCGCGCGCGCCAGCGTGATGCGTTGCGTGCCGAACCGTACCAGCGCGGTTTCGGCATCGTTGAGCGCACTCAGCACCCGGCCGCGATATTGCGCTTCGGCCTCGTCGCGCGCCGATTGTGCCTGATGCACCAGCGCCGCGCCGCGCCCGCCGTCAAACGGGGTCCACTTGATCTGCGGCACCACCAGCCCGATCAGCGTCGCCGGGTTGAACGCATCGCCCACGGTGGTGCCGCCAAGGCCGAGAATGCCGGTAAAGCTGATCGAAGGCAGGCGGTCGGCCATCCGCGCGCCGACATCGGCGGTGGCGGCGGCCAGTTGCTGTTCGGCCGCGCGCACATCGGGGCGGTGGCGCAGCAAATGCGCCGGATCACCCACCGCCACTTGAGCGGGCACCGCCGGCATGGCCGCAACCGGCGCCAACAGTGCATCGAGCGTGCCCGGTTCGGCGCCGACCAGCAGCGCCACCTGATCGGTCAGCGTCACGATCTGCGCTTGCGCCTCGGCCAGATCGGCCTCGCTTTGCGCCAGCGTAGCGCATGCTGATTCGACGGTTTGTTCCGGTGCGGTGCCGCCCTGCAAGCGGCCCTTGGCATGGTCGATCTGGTGGCGATCGATCGCGATCTGGTCGCGGATCAGCGCGGCATTGGCCTGCGCCGCGCGCAGATCGACATAGGCCTGCGCCACCGCGGCGGTCAGCGCCACCGCGACATCGGCGGATTGCGCGGCGGCGGCCTCGGCGCGGTCTTGCGCGGCTTCGTCGCGGCGGCGCTGGGTGCCGAACAGATCGGCCTCCCACGAGGCCTGGACATTGTCGCCATAGACTTGTTCGGACAGCCGCCCGTCACGCCCCAGCAGCGCGCCGGGCAACGACACTTCGCCGGCCACTGCGCCAACGCCGATACGCGGGGCGGCGGCGCTGTGGCTGGCCGCGACTGCGGCCTGCGCACCGGCCAGCCGGGCGCGCGCGGCGGCCAAATCGGGCGATCCGGCCAGCGCGCGGGTTTCCAGATCATCCAGCACCGGATCGCCGAACACCTGCCACCAGCTTACCGTGGGGGTGGTGGTATCAAACGTGGCATCGGTGCGCACGAAGTGGCCGCGGGCGGCGGCCTGCGGCGCGACGGCGGGGGCGCCGTGCCATTGCGGGCCGACGCTGGCGCAGCCGGTGGTCAGCATGATCGCCAGCGGAACCAGCGCGCGGCGCAGCGGAAAACGGGAAGCAGACATCAGTGCATCGCCATGTTGTGGTGGCCCTTGGGCAGCGGGCGCAGCAGGAAAACCAGCGGCAGCACGATCGCGATCGCGATCGCCAGCGCGACGAATTCATCGTTGAAGCTCATCACCAGCGCCTGCTGGCGGACCAGACCGTCGATCGATTGCAGCGCGCCCAGCGCGGCATCGTTGCCCGGCCCCTGGGTCTGGCCGGCGACCCACGCCTGCACATCGGTGCCATTGGCGGGGATCGCGCTGAACAGCGTCCAGTGGTGAAAATCCTCGCGCCGTTCCTGCAAGGTGGCGAGCAGCGCCAGCGCGATCGAGCCGCCCAGATTGCGCGCCGCGTTGAACAGCCCGGCGGCATCGCCCGCCTCGTTGGGCTTCACGCTGGCGATCGCCGCCTGGTTGAGAAACAGCATGGCAAAGACCTGACCCAGCCCGCGCATCAGTTGCGACAGGTAGAACGCGCCGCCGCTCGATTGCAGCGTCAGATCCGAATCGAACCAGCAGCACCCGGCCATCAGCAGCATGCCGCCGGCCACCGCCACGCGCAGATCGAGCCGGGGCACCAGCAGCGGGAACAGCGGCATCATCATCGCCGCCGGAATCCCTGACAGGAACACCACCCCGCCCGATTGCTGCGCGTTGTAACCGGCAATCGCGGCGAGAAACTGCGGGATCACATAGGACGTGCCATAGAGCACCGCGCCGATCAGCAGCCCGAGCACGAACACCGCAGCAAAGGCACGGTTGCGCAGCAAGGCCAGTCGCACCACCGGCCGCTTGGCGCGCCATTGGCCAAGCCCGATCAGCACGAACCCGATCAGCGTGATCGCGGTGAGCTTCCAGATCAGCGGCGAATCGAACCACTGTTCGCGGTTGCCTTCTTCGAGCACCACGGTCAGCCCACCGAGGCCCGCCGCCATCCCGGCAATGCCCAGCCAATCGGCCTGCTTCAATTCGTCGAGCTTCATCGCCTGATGCTTGAGCCCGACGATCAGAAAGGTCATCAGGATCGCGCAGATCGGCAGATTGATGAAAAAGGCATAGTGCCAGCTGTAATTTTCGGTCAGCCAGCCGCCGAGCAGCGGGCCGAACACCGGGCCCATGATCAGCGTCGAGCCGAACAGCGCGGTACCGATCGGTTGCTGGTGGCGCGGCAGCCGGGTGGCGATGATGGTCATCCCGGTGGGGATCATCGCCCCGCCGGTAAAGCCCTGGCCGACCCGGCCGATGATCATCTGCGTCAGCGTGGTCGAAACCCCGCAGACCATCGAAAAGCCCATGAACAGCATCGCCATGATCAGCAGGAACCGGCGCAGGCCGAACACCCGTTCGAGCCACGCGGTCAGCGGGATGATGACGATTTCCGAGACCAGATAGCTGGTGGCGATCCAGGTCCCTTCGGTGGCCGAGGCGCCGATTTCGCCCTGGATCGTCGGCAATGACGAATTGACGATCGAAATGTCGAGCGTGGCCATCAGCGCGCCGATCGCGCCGGCCACCACCGCCAGCCAGGCGGTGAGGTCGGCATTGGCGGGCCGGGTCGGGGCGGCTTCGCTCATGGCGCGGTGCCGGCCTGTTCGGCGCGGATGCGGCGCAGCGCCTCGCGCGCGCCGGTGGTATCGACATCGACCTTGAGCGACAGGCCGGGCACCAGCACGCGGCGCGCTTCGGGCCCGGCATCGATGCGGATGCGCACCGGCACGCGCTGGACGATCTTGGTGAAATTGCCGGTCGCGTTCTGCGGCGGGATCAGCGAAAAGGTTGCCCCGGTGCCCGGCGTCACGCTGTCCACCCGGCCGTGGAATTCCACCCCGGGCAGTGCATCGACTTCGATCGTCGCGGGTTGACCTGGGCGCATCAGGCCGATCTGGGTTTCCTTGAAATTGGCTTCGACATAGATCGCCTGGACCGGAACCAGCGACATCAGCCGCTGCCCAGGCTGGACGAACTGGCCGATCCGCACCGATGACGACGCCACCGTGCCGGCGATCGGCGCGACGAGGCGGGTGGTGGCAAGATCGGTGCGCGCGGCATCGGCCTGGGCGCGGGCGGCGGCAATCTGCGCATCGGCCTGACCGAACTGCGCGCGCGCCGCGTCGAGCTTGGCGCGCGCGGCCGACAGCGCGGCACTGGCGGCGGCGACATTGGCGGCGGCCTTGTCGCGCGTGCTCGAAACCTGATCGAGCGCCTGGCGCGGCTCGGACCCGGCGGCGACCAGCGGGCGATAGCGCGCGACTTCGCCGTTCTGGAAGGCCAGATCGCGCTGCGCATTGGTCAGCGCGGCGGCGGCCTGCGCCACGCCGGCTTCGGCTTCGGCAATCCCGGCCTTGTTGAGCGCCTGGCCCGCGACCGCAAGGTTTTCCTGCGCGGCGGCTTGCGCGGCGCGGATGCGGTAATCGGTCGGGTCGATCGTCACCAGCACATCGCCGGCCTTGACCGCCTGGTTGTCGCCGGCAGCGACCGAGCGGACATAGCCCGACAGTTTCGACGACACGGTGATCGCGTCGGCCTTGACATAGGCATCGTCGGTCGATTGCACATATTGGCCGTGATTGAGGTAGCCGATCCATTCATAGATAGCGACCGCACCGCCCAGCAGCGCGGCGGCAATCGCCGCGCGGCCGATCAGCTGCCGCCGGGTGGCGGGGGCAGGGGGGCTGGACGGGGCTTCGGACATGGTCATGCGGGGGGGATCCTGTCGGGAATTAATGGAACTGAACCGTTCTGTTTCTTTGCAGATGGGGTAAGCGGCGCGGGCTTTCAAGTGCAAGTTTGGGCAGAACGCTTGCAAATTGTGCAATGCACCATGGGGCAGGCCGCCAAGGCGTCGCCAAACCGACACGCGGCCGTGTTATCAACGCATTAGCAGGGCTGCCGGGGGATTGATCGAATTTGTCAATCAATCTGGGCGGAATTGCTCATTTGAAAAGTGCGCAGCGGCACCCTACCTGACGCTTCGTCGCAAGGCTTTCATGGCCCATCCGGGCACAACCACAAGGACCAACGCACCATGTCAATCATTGGCACCAAGCTGAAGCCGTTCAAGACCGCCGCCTATTACCAGGGCAAATTTGTCGATGTCAGCGATGCTGACGTGCTCGGCAAGTGGGGCGTGTTCTTCTTCTATCCGGCCGACTTCACCTTTGTCTGCCCGACCGAACTGTCGGATCTGGCCGACAAGTATGCCGAACTGCAGGCGATGGGCGTCGAAGTCTATTCGGTGTCGACCGATACCCATTTCGTGCACAAGGCCTGGGCCGACACCACCGAAACCATCGGCAAGATCCAGTACTACATGCTGGGTGACCCCAGCCACGCGATCACCCACAATTTCGAAACGATGCGCTATGAAGATGGCCAGGCGGTTGGCGTTGCCGATCGCGGCACCTTTGTGGTCGATCCCGACGGCGTGATCCAGCTGGTCGAAATCACCCCCGAAGGCGTCGGCCGCAATGCCGAAGAACTGGTGCGCAAGATCAAGGCCGCCAAGTACTGGCGCGAACACCCCGGCCAGGTCTGCCCGGCGAAGTGGGAAGAAGGCGCGGCCACGCTCGCCCCGTCGATCGACCTCGTCGGCAAGATCTGATTGCCCGACTGACTGTTTCCCGACCGGCGGGGCGTCTCCCCCCTCTCAACCCCGCCGGTCCGGGCCATGCCGGGCGGCTGCGCCATACCCCACCCCCGGCGCGCCGCCCGGCAGTTACCTTGCAATAATTGAGCCCTTCTGGCCCTCCCCCTGAAGGGGGAGGGTTGGGTGGGGGTGTGCCAAGCTCCGATCGGCACCCGCCCCGCCGGCTTCGCACACCCCACCCCAACCCCTCCCCTGAGGGGCGGGGCGATATCAGACTACGCAACACCCTCATCCCCCCGACCAAGAGTTCCCGCCATGTCCATTCTCGATGCTGCCACCACCGCCCAGCTCAAAAGCTATCTGGGCAATCTGCGCCGCCCGATCGAACTGGTGGCGAGCCTCGGCACCGATGCCAAGTCGGCCGATACCCGCGCGCTGGTCGAAGAGATCGCCGCGCTGTCGGACAAAGTCTCGGCGCGGTTTGACGGTGATGATGCGCGCCGGCCCAGCTTTGCCATCCGCGCCGACGAAGGCCGCGCGCAGGCGGTGTTTGCCGGGCTGCCGCTGGGGCATGAATTTACCTCGCTGATCCTCGCGCTGCTCCATGTCGGCGGGCACCCGCCGCGCGAAGATGCCGATCTGCTCGATCAGGTGCGCGCGCTCGACGGGCCGCTGCAGTTTGAAACGTTCTTTTCGCTGTCGTGCCAGAACTGCCCCGACGTGGTGCAGGCGCTCAACATCATTGCCGCGCTCAATCCGGCGGCCAGCCATGTCGCGATCGACGGCGCGCTGTTTCAGGACGAAGTTGAACGGCGCCAGATCATGGCGGTGCCGACGGTGTTCCTCAACGGTCAGCCGTTTGGCCAGGGCCGCATGGATCTGGCGCAGATCGTCGCCAAGCTCGATACCAATGCGGTGGCCCGCGCGGCGGAAAAGATCGCTGCAAAGGACCCGTTCGACGTGTTGGTGGTCGGTGGCGGCCCGGCCGGCGCGGCGGCGGCGATCTATGCCGCGCGCAAGGGCATCCGTACCGGGGTGGTGGCCGAACGCTTTGGCGGCCAGGTGCTCGATACGATGGGCATCGAAAACTTCATCTCGGTGCCGCATACCGAAGGGCCGCGGCTGGTCGCGCAGTTGGAACAGCACGTCAAGGATTACGCGGTTGACGTGATGAACGTGCAAAAGGCGGTCGGGCTGAAACCCGCCAACGGCGATGGCCTTGCCACGATCGAGCTGGAATCGGGCGCCAGCCTGCGCGCGCGCACCGTCATCCTGTCCACCGGCGCGCGCTGGCGGCAGATGGGCGTGCCGGGCGAAGACGAATACCGCAATCGCGGCGTCGCCTATTGCCCGCATTGCGACGGCCCGCTGTTCAAGGGCAAGCGCGTCGCGGTGATCGGCGGCGGCAATTCGGGGGTCGAGGCGGCGATCGACCTTGCCGGGATCGTTGCCCATGTCACGCTGATCGAATTCGACAGCGCGCTGCGCGCCGATGCGGTGTTGCAGGACAAATTGCGCAGCCTGCCCAATGTGACGATCGTGCTGTCGGCGCTGACCACGCAAGTGCTCGGCGACGGCACCAAGGTCAACGGCCTGGTCTATCGCGACCGTCCCAGCGGCGAGGATCACACGATCGAACTCGAAGGGATCTTTGTCCAGATCGGCCTGGTGCCCAATACCGAATGGCTGAAAGACACCGTCGCGCTGAGCAATCGCGGCGAGATCGAGATCGATGCGCGCGGCGAAACCAGCCTGCACGGCGTGTTTGCCGCCGGCGATGCGACCACCGTGCCCTACAAGCAGATCGTGATCGCGATGGGCGAGGGCAGCAAGGCGGCGCTGTCGGCGTTTGACTATCTGATCCGCCACTGATCAGGGGCGGCGCGAACTCCACACCGAAAGGGCGATCAGCGCGCCGCCGATCAAGCCGGTCACGGTGTCGGGAACGGCAACCCGCACCGAGACCAGCATGATCAGCCCCAGCGCGACGATCGCCCAGAATGCGCCGTGTTCGAGATAGCGGTACTGCCGCAGGGTGCCGCGTTCGACCAGCAGCAGCGTGATCGAACGCACGAACATCGCCCCCACCGACAGGCCGAGCGCGATGATCACCATGCTGTTGGACAAGGCAAAGGCGCCGACCACGCCATCGAGGCTGAACGTCGCATCGAGCACGTTGAGATAGACAAACCCGCCCAGCCCCGAGCGCACCACCGCGCCGGCCAGTTGCCGCGCGGCGGCCTGCGCCTGCATCACGCTGCCCAGCGCATCGAGCGCGACATGCGCGACAATCCCCGCCAGCCCGGCGCGCAGCACTTCGAGCGCGGTGGCCGGCGGCAACAGCGCGGTAATCGCCAACAGCAGCAGCATGACCAGCGCGATGCCGGCGGCGCGCACCAGCGCCAGCGCGGCGAGGCGCCGTTCGATCCAGCCGATCCAGTGTTCGGTCTTGGCGGCATCGACAAACCAGTCGAGCCCGACCAGCAGCAGAAACGCGCCGCCAAACCCGGCAATCGCCGGATGGCCCGCGCTGACCAGGTGTTCGTACCGCGCCGGATCGTGCAGCGACAAGTCCAACGCCGCGCCCGGCCCGACCCCGGCGGTGATCGCGACAATCGCCAGCGGCAGCACGATCCGCACGCCGAACACCGCGATGACCATGCCCCAGGTCAGAAACCGGCGCTGCCACACCCGATCCATCGTCGCCAGCACGCGGGCATTGACCACCGCATTGTCAAACGACAGCGACACTTCGAGCACGCCGAGCACCGCGACGATCCACACCATCGCCAGCGTCGGCGCAATCGCCCCGGTGGCATACCAGCCATAGCCTGCCGCCAGCGCCAGCGCGGCGATGGCAAAGGCGATCGAGCCGGCAAAACGCGCGATCATGCCGGCGCGTCGCCGCGCGGCTGATAGGTCTGTTCGCGCCCCGGAAAGCTGCGGTCGCGCACTTCGGCGGCATAGCGCGCCGCCGCCGCGCCGATCGTATCGGCCAGGTTTTCATAGACTTTGACAAAGCGCGGCACGCGTTCGAACAGGCCGAGCATGTCTTCGGTCACCAGCACCTGGCCGTCGCATTGGGCAGAGGCGCCAATGCCGATGGTCGGGCACGACAGCGCGGCGGTAATCGCCACCGCGATCGGTTCGACCACGCCTTCGATCACCACCGCAAAGGCGCCGGCGGCTTCGAGCGCGCGGGCATCGGCCATGATCTTGTCGGCTTCGGCGGCGCTGCGTCCGCGCGCGTTGTAGCCGCCCAGCACATTGACCGCCTGCGGGGTAAGCCCGACATGGCCGACCACCGGAATCCCGCGCCGCACCAGAAAGGCCACGGTTTCGGCCATCGCCTCGCCGCCTTCGAGCTTGATCGCGGCGCAGCCGGTTTCCTTCATGATCCGCGCCGCGCTGGCAAAGGCCGCTTCGGGCGAGGCTTCATAGCTGCCGAACGGCATGTCGACCACCACCACCGCGTGATAGCTGCCGCGCACCGCCGCCGCGCCATGCGCGATCATCATGTCGAGCGTGACCGGCACGCTCGACGGCAGGCCATAGATCACCTGGCCGAGCGAATCCCCCACCAGCAGCAGATCGCAATGCGCATCGAGCAATTGCGCCTGGCGCGCGGTATAGGCGGTCAGCATCACGATCGGTTCGGCGGTATGGCCATCGGCCTTGCGCGCGCGGATCTGCGGCACGGTCAGCCGCTTCATCGGCGCCGGGGTGGGGTGGGCGCGGCTGGTCGAAGTATCGAGCTGGAACGTGGTCGACATCATGGGTCCTTGCGGCTGGTTGCCCCCGATCGCCAGCCATACCGGCACCGGCTGCAAGGGCAAGGGGCCGTGCATGGCCAAAAAGCGCTTTGCCCGGCGCCACCATGCCGCTAGCGTCGCGCGCCTAAGCTGGTTTCGCTTGCAATCATGTGCGGCATCGTGCTGGGGCCGATGCGGGAAGCATGGTCGGTGCAACGGCCTGAGCGGGAGAATTCAATGTTTGGTCGCGTCAAATCTCTGGACGCCATTCTGGCTACGGCCGAGAAAAAATCGCTGCATCGTTCGTTGGGGCCGGTCCAGCTCACCCTGCTGGGGGTGGGCGCGGTGATCGGCACGGGGATTTTCGTGCTGACCGCGGCGGCCGCGCAAAAGGCCGGGCCGGGGATGATGTGGAGCTTTGTCATCGCCGGGTTTGTCTGCGCGGTGGCGGCCTTGTGCTATTCCGAACTGGCCTCGATGGTGCCGGTGTCGGGCTCGGCCTATACCTACAGCTATGCGGTGGTCGGCGAAGTGCTGGCGTGGATGGTCGGCTGGGCGCTGATCCTTGAATATGCGGTGGCGGCCTCGGCGGTATGCGTCGGCTGGTCAGGCTATTTCATGGGGCTGCTCAAAAGCTGGTTCGGGCTGGTCTTGCCCACGGCGCTGAGCGCGGGGCCGACCTGGACCTTTCCGCACGGGATTCCCCATGCCGATTTTTCGACCGGGATGATCAACGTGCCGGCGATCGTGATTGCGCTGGTGATCACCGCGCTGCTGGTCAAGGGCACCACCGAAAGCGCGACGGTCAATGCCGTGCTGGTGGCGATCAAGATCACTGCGCTGACGATGTTTGTCGCGCTGACGCTGCCGGTGATGCACATGGGCCATTTCAGCCCGTTTGCGCCGAATGGGTGGTTCGGCGCGCCGGGCACCACCGGGATGGGGATTGTCGGCGCCGCCTCGTCGATCTTTTTCGCCTATGTCGGGTTTGACGCGGTATCGACCGCCGCCGAAGAGACCAAGAATCCGCAACGCAACGTGCCGATCGGGCTGATCGGCAGCCTGACCATCTGCACCGTGTTCTATCTGCTGGTGGCCGCCGGCGCGGTCGGGGCGATCGGCGCGCAGCCGACCGCGGCCGGGGTATCGCCGGATTCGGCCGAATTTACCGCGCAGTGCGCCGCGCTGACCGCGCACGGGGCGCAGCCGCTGGTCTGTTCGAAGGAAGCGCTGGCGTTCGTGCTGCGCGCGATCAACCACAGCGCGGCGGGCGATCTGATCGGGATCGCCGCGAATATCGCGCTGCCTTCGGTGATCCTGATGATGATCTTTGGCCAGACCCGGATCTTTTTCGTGATGGCGCGCGACGGGCTGTTGCCGGAAAAGCTGGCAACCGTGCACCCCAAGTGGAAAACCCCCTATATCGTGACGATTTTCACCGGCATTTTCGTGGCCTTTGCCGCCGCGCTGCTGCCGGTGGGCGAATTGGCGGACATTTCCAATTCGGGCACGCTGTTTGCGTTTTTCATGGTCGCGGTGGCGGTGATGATCCTGCGCCTGCGCGATCCCGGCCGCACCCGCCCGTTCCGCACCCCGCTGCTGTGGCTGACCGGGCCGATCGCGGCGGCGGGCTGCGTGTTCCTCTATTTCAACCTGCCGCTCAGCTCGATCCTGGTGCTGCCGATCTGGGGCGGCATCGGGCTGGTGTTCTATTACGCCTATGGCTATCGCAAGAGCCATGTCGGGCTGGGCCGCAGCGAAGTCCACGAACTGGATGCCGACGTGCCGCCGTCATCGGTGCCGCCGATCGGCTGAACCGACGGATTTGGGTGATCCAAAGCAACGGGCCGGGGCGCAATCCCCGGCCCGTTTGCATGGGTGGTTGCGCTCCCGGAAAATAAGAACATAATAGGAACATGATCCGATTCGCTCCCCCTTCATCCTCCTCCGCGCGGCGCGGCGGGCCGCCTGCGGGGTGGTGGCGGGGTCTGGCCCGGCATGCCGCGCCCGATCCCTGTCCGCCGCTGCGCCAGCCGCCGCCGATCGGCGCCGCCGCACCGCGCTGCCTGCACAGCGAAGTGTTTGCCCGTGCTGACGAAGCAAGCGGCGCCGCGCTGGCGCTGATGCTGGCCAATCTGGCCACCCCTGGCGACACGCGCCCGTGGCTGTGGGTGCAGGACAAGGCGGCGATCCGCCGCGCCGGGCGGCCCTGTCGCGCCGGGCTGCCCGCGCCGCTGCGCCACCGGCTGATTCATGTTGCCGCCGACACCCCCGCCGATGCGCTGTTCGCGCTGGAAGAGGCGGTGCGCTGCCGCGATCTGGCATTTGTCATCGGCGAACTGGCGGGCAATCCGGCGGCGCTCGATTTTACCGCCTCGCGCCGGCTCAGCCTGGCGGCCGAACGCCATGGCGTGCCCCTGTGGCTGGTGCGGCTTGATGCGCGGCACGATCTCGGTTCGGCGCGGATGCGCTGGGACGTGGCCGCCGCGCCGGGCGTGCCGCCGCGCTGGAACCGCGATGCCCCGGGCGATCCGCGCTGGCGCGCCGATCTGTTCCGCGCGCATCATGTGCAACCCGGACAGTGGATTTTGGGTGATGACGGATATGGCGCCGGTGCCGCCACGGCGGATCATGGCGGCGTGGTTTCCGACGCTGGCGCTCGATCGCTGGCGGCGCGGGCAGCCGCCGGCTGATCCGCCCGATCAACCGCTGGTGCTGGTCGGCGAAACCGCGCACGGCCCGCGCATTACCGCCGCCAGCGCGCCGGCGCAGGCGGCGGGTGCGCGTGCCGGCATGCTGTTGGCCGATGCCCGCGCGCTGGCGCCGGGGTTGGTGGTGCACCCGGCCGACCCCGCCGCCGATCGCGCCATGCTCGAACGGCTGGCGCTGTGGGCGCAGCGCTGGGGCCCGCACAGCGCGCTCGATCCGCCCGACGGGGTGATCGTCGATGTTGCCGGGGTGGCGCACCTGTTTGGTGGTGAGGCCGCGCTGATGGCCGATGCCCGCGCCGCCTGTGCCGGGCTGGGGCTGGCGGTGCGGGTGTCGATTGCCCCCACCGCCGGGGCGGCCTGGGCGCTGGCGCATCATGGCCCGCCGGGCGCGAGCATGGCCGCCGCTGACGATCCGCTGGTCGCCTTGCGCGATTTGCCGGTGGCGGCGCTGCGGCTCGATGCGGCGGTGCTGCTGCTGCTCGACCGGCTGGGGCTCAAACGCATCGGCGATCTGGCGACGATCGACCGCGCCGCGCTGGTGCGGCGGTTTCGCGATCGGCGCAACCCGGCGGCCAATCCGCTGCTGCGGCTCGATCAGCTTGCCGGCCGCGTGCCCGAACCGATCCTGCCGGTGGTGGCCACGCCCACCCCGCTGGTGCAGCGCCGGCTGCTCGAACCGGTGCGCCATCGCGAACTGCTCGATCGCGTGCTGGGCGATCTGGCCGCCGCGCTGGTGCGCCGGCTCGAAGCGCTGGGGCAGGGGGCGCGACGGATCGAACTGGCGCTGTGGCGGGTCGATGGCGATGTCGTGGTGCGGCGCATCGAACTGGCCGCGCCCAGCCGCGATCCGGCGCATATCCTGCGCCTGCTGGCGCACCGCATCGACGGTTGCGATGCCGGGTTCGGGTTTGAACTGGCGCGGCTGTCGGCGCCCTGGGCCGAACCGCTGGCGCTGACCCAGGCCGATCTTGATGCCGCTGCCGAAGATCACGGCACCAGCCTGGCCGGGTGCATCGACCGGCTGCGCGTGCGGCTGGGCGCGGCGGCGGTGGCGATGCCGGTGCCCCACGCCAGCCACGTGCCCGAACGCGCGCAACGCTGGGTCGCGCCCGATCTGACGCTGGCAACGCAGGACGAACTGGCGTTTCGCGCCCGCCCGCTCAAACTGCTCGACCGCGCCGAAGCGATCGCGGTGATCCACCAGGCGCCCGACGGCCTGCCGCGCCTGTTCCGCTGGCGCGGCGCGGTGCACGAAATCACCCGCGCCGAAGGGCCCGAACGCATCGCCCCCGAATGGTGGCGCGAAAAGGGCAGCGCCCGGCTGCACGATTATTACCGCATCGAAGACAGCAGCGGGCGGCGCTACTGGATCTATCGTCGGGGCATCGCCGGCGATGGCCGGGGCGGCGCGCCCGAATGGTTTTTGCAAGGGCTGTGCGCATGATCGCGCCAACCTGTCCGATCGGCCACTGGCCAGCGTGTCAAAAAGAACATATAAGGAACAAATGGCCCAACCCGATACGCTCGAAAAACTCGCGATCCTTGCCGATGCCGCCAAATACGATGCCTCGTGCGCGTCATCGGGCACCACCCGGCGCCACAGCCAGGGCGGCAAGGGGATCGGTTCGACCGAAGGAATGGGCATCTGCCACGCCTATGCGCCCGATGGCCGGTGCATCTCGCTGCTCAAGATCCTGCTGACCAACCACTGCATTTTCGACTGCCACTATTGCATCAACCGCAAGAGTTCGAACGTCCGGCGGGCGCGGTTTTCGCCGCAGGAAGTCGCCGATCTGACGCTGGCGTTTTACCGGCGCAATTATATCGAGGGGCTGTTCCTGTCGTCGGGCATCATCAAAAGCTCCAACCACACGATGGAACAGATCATCGAGGCGGCGCGGATCCTGCGCGAAGAGTACGAATTTCGCGGCTATATCCACCTGAAAACCATCCCCGAGGCCGATCCCGAACTGGTCCGCCGCGCCGGGCTGCTGGCCGATCGGGTGTCGATCAATGTCGAACTGCCGACGCTGGCCGGGCTGACCAGGCTGGCCCCCGACAAATCCGCCCCGCGCATCGAAGGGGCGATCGGGATGATGCAGGAAGCGATTGTCGAGGCCAAGGATGCCCGCCGCAGCTTTCGCCATGCCCCGCGCTTTGCCCCGGCGGGCCAGTCGACGCAGATGATCGTCGGCGCCGATGCCGCCAGCGATGCCGATATCATCACCCGTTCGGCCGGGCTCTATGGCCGGTTCGGCCTGCGCCGGGTCTATTATTCGGCGTTCAGCCCGATCCCCGATGCCAGCGCGGTCTTGCCGCTCAAACGCCCGCCGCTGCTGCGCGAACATCGCCTGTACCAGTCGGACTGGCTGATGCGGTTTTACGGCTATGATGCCGCCGAAGTGCGCGCTGCGGCCGATCCCGCCGGGATGCTGCCGCTCGATATCGATCCCAAGCTGGCCTTTGCGCTGAAATTCCGCGACCAGTTTCCGGTCGATGTCAACCGCGCGCCGCGCCGCATGTTGCTGCGCGTGCCGGGGCTGGGCACGCGGGCGGTCGGCGGCATCCTGTCGGCGCGGCGGCAACGGCGGCTGCGGCTGGATGATCTGGCGCGGCTCACCGTCTCGCTCGACAAAGTGCGCCCGTTCGTGGTCACCGCCGACTGGTGCCCGACCGCGCTGATCGATCGCGCCGATTTGCGCGCGCGGCTGGCCCCGCCGGCACCGGCGCAACTGGACTTGTTCGGATGACCGCGACGCTGGCCCGCCATGGCGTCACGCTGGCCGCGCACGATGATTTTGCCGGCTGGCGCGATCGCGCGCGCGATCTGGTGCGCGCCGGCATCGCCCCCGATCGCGTCGAATGGGTGCTGCCGGGGCAGGCGGCGGGCGATCTGTTTGGCGCCGGACCGCCGCCCGCGCCGCCCGATGATGCCGCGCCGGTGCGCGCCACGCGCGATTTTCTAGATCTCGCCGCGCGCGCCGCGCTCCATGCCGATCCGGCGCGGTTCGATCTGCTCTATCGCCTGTTGTGGCGGTTGCAGACCGCGCCCCGGCTGATCGCCGACCGTGCCGATCGCGAGGTTCGCGCGGTCGATGCGCTGGCCCGCGCGGTGCGGCGCGATATTCACAAGATGCGCGCGTTCGTGCGCTTTCGCGAAGTGCGCGATGCGGCGGGGCGCGATCACTATGTCGCCTGGTTCGAACCGCAGCACCATATCCTGGCCGCCAATGCCGGGTTTTTCGTGCGCCGCTTTGCCGCGATGCGCTGGTCGATCCTGACCCCGCAGGGCGCGCTGCACTGGGATGGCGAGACGCTGCACCAGGGGCCCCCGGCCAGCCGCGCCGATGCCCCGGCGGCCGATCCGGCCGAAGCCTTGTGGCGCACCTATTATGCAGCGATTTTCAATCCGGCGCGGCTCAAGATCGATGCGATGGTCAAGGAAATGCCGCGCCGCTACTGGAAAAACCTGCCCGAGGCCGATCTGATCCCCGAACTGATCGCCACCGCGCAGGCGCGCGAGGCGGCGATGATTGCGCTGGGCGGCAGCGATGCCGGCCGCCCGCCCGCCAGCCTGGCCGCGCTCGAGCAGGCGGTCGGCGCCTGCCGCCGCTGCGCGATCGGCTGCAACGGCACGCGCGCGGTGCCGGGCGAGGGGCCCGCGCAGGCCGCGCTGATGATCATCGGCGAACAGCCGGGCGATCATGAGGAACAGACCGGTCGGCCCTTTGTCGGCCCCGCCGGGCAAGTGCTGCGCGATCATCTGCACGCCGCCGCGATCGATCCGGGCGATGCGCGGGTGACCAATGCGGTGCGCCATTTCAAGCACCAGTTGCGCGGGCGCCAGCGGCTGCACCAGACCCCCACCGCGCACGAGATCGATACCTGCCGCTGGTGGCTCGATGCCGAACGCCAGCTTGTCCGCCCCCGGCTGATCCTTGCGCTGGGGGCCAGCGCCGCGCGTGGCGTGCTCGGCCGCACCGTGTCGATCGAACAGCAGCGCGGGCAATGGCTGCCGCTCAACGACGGGGCGCACTTGCTGGTGACCACGCACCCGGCCTATCTGCTGCGGCTGGGCGAGGCGGCGGCAGCGCTCGAACGCCGCCGGTTTGCCGATGATCTGGCGAGGGTCGCCGCGCAGCTTGGTCATGCGCCATGCCCGAACCCGCGCTGACCCCGCCGCGCCGCCACGCCGCCGGCAGCGATAATCCCGCACCGCCCCCGGCGCCGTTTGTCGAGCTGGGGGTAATGAGCTGCTTTTCGTTTCTGCGCGGGGCGTCGGATGCGGTCGATCTGGTCAGCACCGCGCGCGCGTTGGGCTATGATGCGATCGGCATTGCCGATGTCAATTCGCTGGCGGGGGTGGTGCGGCTGCATGCAGAGGCGCTGGCGCTGGGGCTGCGCCCGATAATCGGCTGCCGCATTGAAACGGTCGAAGGGTTGGCGTTCCTCGCCTATCCGCGCGACCGCGCCGGCTATGGCCGGTTGTGCCGGCTGATCTCGCTGGGCCGGATGACCACGCCCGAGGGCGACTGGCAGGACAAGGGCCGCTGCGACATCACGCTGGCGATGCTCGCCGACCATGCCGAAGCGATCGCGCTGGTGGCGATCCCGCCGCGCGACCCCGATCAGCGCTATGTGCTGAGCGTGCCCAGCAATGTTATCCCGCTCAAGGCCCCACCCTCAAGAGAAGCCCCTCCCGCCAAGGAAGCCCCTCCCCTCAGGGGAGGGGTTGGGGAGGGGTGTGCGACCTCTGATGGAAGCACGCCTGCGCCACCCCGCACACCCCCACCCAACCCCCCTGAGGGGGAGGGCTTGAAAATGGGTTTCACCAGCTTGTCCGCCGATTTTGCCGGGGTTATCCCGCATCTTGTCCACAGGCTGCCGGGCTTGCGCCATATTGCCGCAACGATCCACCATTGCGGCGATGATGTGGCGCGGATCAATGCGCTCGATGCGCTGGCGCGGGCGCACGGGTTGACCCTGCTCGCCACCAATGACGTGATCTATCACCACCCGGCGCGGCGCCCGCTGCACGATGTGATGACCGCGATCCGCCATCGCACCACGGTGGCCGCCGCCGGCCATCTGCTCGAACCGCATGGCGAACGGCATCTGAAACCGCCCGCCGAAATGATCCGCCTGTTCGAACGCTGGCCCGATGCGATCCGCGCCGCGCGCGATCTGGCCGATGCCTGCACGTTTTCGCTGGGCGAACTGCGCTATGAATACCCCGAAGAGATCTGCCCGCCGGGCGAAGATGCCCAGGGCTGGCTGATGCGGCAGACCTGGGCCGGGGCGCAGTGGCGCTATCCCGATGGCGTGCCCGAAGCGGTGGCGCAGACGCTCGAACGCGAACTGGCGCTGATCGGCAAGCTCAACCTGGCGACCTATTTCCTGACGATCAAGGATATCGTCGATTTCGCGCGCGCGCAGGACCCGCCGATCCTGTGCCAGGGGCGCGGTTCGGCGGCCAATTCGGCGGTGTGCTATTGCCTGGGGATCACCGCGGTCGATCCCGCCCGCCACGCGCTGCTGTTTGACCGGTTCATTTCCGAAGAGCGCAAGGAACCGCCCGATATCGACGTCGATTTCGAACACGAACGGCGCGAGGAAGTGATCCAGTACATCTATCGCCGCTATGGCCGCCACCGCGCCGGGCTGTGCGCGACGGTGATCCATTACCGCCCGCGCATGGCGATCCGCGAAGTGGGCAAGGCGATGGGCCTGACCGAAGATGTGACCGGCGCGCTGGCGCGCACGGTATGGGGCAGCTGGGGCGGCGAGGTGGGGGCGCGCAATGTCGCGCAGGCCGGGCTCGATCTGGCCGATCCGCATTTGCGCCGGGTGATCCGGCTGGCCGAAGAGATGATCGGCATGCCGCGTCACCTGTCGCAGCATGTCGGCGGGTTCATCCTGACCCAGGGGCCGCTGATCGAAACCGTGCCGGTGGGCAACGGGGCGATGCCCGACCGCAGCTTTATCGAATGGGACAAGGACGATATCGATACGCTGGGGATCATGAAAGTCGACGTGCTGGCGCTCGGCATGCTCACCGCGATCCGCAAATGTCTTGATCTGCTGGCGCAGCACCATGGCCGCGAACTGACTTTGGCGAGCGTCCCGCGCGAAGACCCGGCGGTCTATGACATGCTGTGCCGGGGCGATTCGCTGGGGGTGTTTCAGGTCGAAAGCCGCGCGCAGATGGCGATGCTGCCCCGGCTGCGCCCGCGCGAATTCTATGATCTGGTGGTCGAAGTGGCGATTGTCCGCCCCGGGCCGATCCAGGGCGACATGGTCCACCCCTATCTGCGGCGGCGGCGCGGCGATGAAGCGGTGGTGATCCCCGCGCCCGATCCGCGCCACGGCCCGCCCGATGAATTGACCGCGATTCTGGCGCGGACCTATGGCGTGCCGATCTTTCAGGAACAGGCGATGAAAATCGCGCTCGATGCGGCAAAGTTTTCCAGCCTTGAGGCCAATCGGCTGCGCAAGGCGATGGCGACCTTTCGCAGCCGGGGCATGGTTCACGAGTTGGAAGAGATGATGGTCAGCCGGATGATCGCGCGCGGTTATGACCCCGATTTTGCCGAACGCTGCTTCAACCAGATCAAGGGCTTTGGCGAATACGGCTTTCCCGAAAGCCACGCCGCCAGCTTTGCCCACCTTGTCTATGTTTCAAGCTGGCTGAAATGCCATTACCCGGCGGCATTTGCCTGCGCGCTGCTCAATGCGCAGCCGATGGGGTTCTATGCCCCGGCGCAGATCGTGCGCGATGCGCGCGACCACGGGGTGACCGTGCTGCCCCCCGATATCAATGCCAGCGATTGGGACTGCACGCTGCAGGACGGTGCGCTGCGGCTGGGGCTGCGCCAGATTGACGGGCTGGGGCAGGCGCAGGCCGCCGCGCTGATCGCCGCGCGCCAGCATGATGGCGCCTATCTTGATCTGGGCGATCTGCGCGCGCGCGCCGGGCTGTCGCCGGCGGTGATCGAACGGCTGGCCAGCGCCGATGCCTGCGGATCGCTCAAGCTGTCGCGGCGCGAGGCGCTGTGGCAGGCGCGCAGCCTGATCGCCGCGCCCGATCTGCCGCTGTTTGCGGCGATGCGCGCGCGCGACGAAGGGGTCGAGACGGTGCGCGCGCGTCTGCCGGTGATGCCGCTGGGCGAGGAAGTGGTCGCCGATTACCAGACGCTGCGGCTGTCGCTCAAGGCGCATCCGCTGGCGCTGCTGCGCCCGCATCTGGCCGAACGCGGGTTTGTCCGCGCCGCCGATCTGACCACCCGGCGCAGCGGCAGCATGATCCATGTCGCCGGGGTGGTGCTGGTGCGCCAGCAGCCGGGCAGCGCCAAGGGGGTGTGTTTCATCACGCTCGAGGATGAAACCGGGGTGATCAATCTGGTGATCTGGCCCGATCTGAAGGAACGCCAGCGCAAAGTGGTGATGGGCGCGCGGCTGATGGAAGTGCGCGGCCGGGTCGAATATGACGAGGCGGTGATCCATGTCATCGCCGCGCATCTGACCGATGCCAGCGATGATCTGGCGCGCCTGTCGGATCAGGCGATGGCGCCGCCGCTGGCGCGCGCCGACCATGTCGGCCGCCCGCTGCCGACGCCCACGCGGACCCATCCGCGCAACGCCCGGATCATTCCGAAATCGCGCGACTTTCATTGACGCGCAGGGTCAGTTCACCGCGCGGTCGCGATCGGCCCAGAATTCGGCGCGCATCGCCTTCTTGTCGAATTTGCCCACTGCGGTGCGCGGCAGCGACGGTTTGAACACCACGTGTTTGGGCGCCTTGACGCTGCCGATGCGATTCTTGCAATGCGCGATGATCGCGGCGGCATCGGGCGCGCCGGGGCCGGCGACCACCAGCGCGGTAACCGCTTCGCCCCATTTTTCGTCGGGAATGCCGATCGCCGCGCATTCGAGGATGCCGGGCAGTTCGGTCACCGCGGCTTCGACTTCGGTGCAGAACACGTTGAAGCCGCCGGTGACGATCATGTCTTTCTTGCGGTCGACGATGTAATAGAACCCGTGTTCGTCGCGCCGGCCGACATCGCCGGTGTGGTGCCAGCCATGCGCCCAGGTTTCCGCGCTGATCTCTGGCATTTCAAAATAGCCGCCGCCGACAATGCCGCCGCGCCCGACGATTTCGCCGACTTCGCCGGGGCCGAGCAGGCGCCCGTCATCGTCCATCAGTTCGACCCGCACCGAATAGGTCTGCTGCCCGCAACTCGCCAGCCGTTCGGGATGATCGCCGGCGGCAGCGGCGGCAACCACTTGCGGCGACAGCCAGGTCGCGACCAGGTGGAATTCGGTCTGGCCATAGCTTTGGCACATGCACGGGCCGAACACGTCGACCATCTGGCGCAGCTTTTCGGGCGCGCAGGCCGACCCGGCGAGCAGGAAATATTTCAGGCTGCTGTAATCAACCTCGCGCACGCGGGGGTGGGCGAGCAGGGTATAGACCGCAGTCGGCGGCAAAAACGTGTGAGTGACACGGTGCTGCACGATCGCATCCATCACCGCATCGGCATCGAATTGCGGCAGCACCACCACGGTCGCGCCCATCGCGATGCCGGCCATGGTGAACGGGCCGGCGGCATGAGTCAGCGGCGCAGTGGCCAGAAACACCGGCGGGGTGTCGATCGCCATGACATTGCCGATCGTTTCGAGCATCGTGCCCCAGCTGCGGTTGAGCACGCGCACGCCCTTGGCCGGGCCGGTGGTGCCGCCGGTGGCGATGATCGCGGTCAATTCCTCGCCATTGCCGGTGGGATCGCCCCAATCGGACACCGGGGCCGATCCCGCCGGGCGCATGAACGCGGCGAGCGAGGGCACTTCGCCATCGGCCTGATCGATGCACACCATCAGCCGGATCGTCGGCACCGCCTGCTGCACCTGCCGCGCATCCTCGGCATAATGCGAATGATAAAACAGCACCGTGGCGCGGACATAAGCCAGATAGGCGATATTGTCGGCCAGCGCATTGCGGGTGTTGACCGGAATCCACGCCGCCCCGGCGCGCCACAGCGACAGCATCGCCACCAGCACGCCGGGGTGATTGGGGCTCATCACAGCCACCGCCGCCTGATGCGGCAATCCGGCATCGAGCAGCGCCCCGGCCAGCCGGTGCGTCAGATCGTGCACTTCGCCATAAGTCAGCGACTGGCCATCGGCGACCAGCACGGTGCGATCGGGGTGGAGCCTGACCTGGCGGTCAAAATAGTCGATGTTGCGCATGGTTGCCTTGCTGATCCTCGCCCGGGGGTTATCCGGTTTTTGTCAGTAAAGCATACAAATATTCGCCTTGCCAAGCGGCATCTGCGCCGACGCCCCTTCGGGCGACCGGCTCAGTCGGCCGACCACAGCGCGCTCAGCGCCGGCACCAGATGGTCGCGATGCGCCGGGTCGATCCGCGCCAGCAGATCGTCTTCAAACCCGGTGGTGATCGCTTCGACCTCGGCACGGCGGTGCTGGCCCAGTTCGGTCAGCAGCACCGCCTGCGATTTGCCGTCGATCGGGCGGCGGGTGATCAGCCCGGCATCTTCGAGCCGGTTGAGCAGCGGCACCATGTTGGCGCGCTGGATGTCGAGTACGCGGCCGATCTCGCTGGCAGTGGCATCGCTGCGGCGGTCCACCAGCAGCAGCACCGAGGCTTCGGCAATGCGCAGATCGACCGTCGCCAGCCGCCGCGACAGTTCGGCCATCATCGCATTGGCGGCGCGGCGCAGGGCATAGCCGGGGCGGTGGCGCAGGACATCGGTCATCGGTACAGCAGCTCCCGGATCGGCGATATGGTTATTGACAATAACATTTCCAACTCTATGTCACATAGCACATTGTCCGTTCTGCAAAAGAGGATGCCATGAGCGACCGCGCCGAAGCCGATACCGTTGCCGTAACGGTGGAAAACCGCATTGCCTGGGTCCGGTTCAACCGCCCCGAAAAGCGCAATTGCATGAGCCCCAAGCTCAACCGCCGCATGAAGCAAGTGATCGAAGAGCTGGAATTCCGCGATGATGTCGGCGTGCTGGTGCTGACCGGCGAAGGCGAAGCCTGGTCGGCGGGCATGGATCTGAAGGAATATTTCCGCGAAAGCGAAGCGCAGGGGCTGGGTGCGATCCGCAAGGCGCAGCGCGAAGCCTATTCGTGGTGGGAACGCCTGCGCTGGTACGAAAAGCCGACGATCGCGATGGTCAACGGCTGGTGCTTTGGCGGCGGCTATGGCCCGCTGTTTGCCTGCGACATCGCGGTGGCTGCCGATGAAGCGCAGTTCGGCCTGTCGGAAATCAACTGGGGCATCCTGCCCGGCGGCGGCGCGTCGAAAGTGGTGGCCGATCTGATGCCGCTGCGCAAGGCGCTGTACCACGCGATGATGGGCGAAAACCTGACCGGCAAGCAGGCCGAAGCGCAAGGGCTGGTGACCGAATCGGTACCCGCCGACCAGTTGCGCGCGCGCGTCACCGCGATTGCCGAAGCGCTGCTCAAGAAAGACAGCCACGCGCTGCGCGCGACCAAGTGGGCGGTGCGGCGCATGACCGAAATGACTTATGACAATGCCGAGGATTATCTGATCCGCGCGCAGGAAGCGCTGCACGATTTCGGCGGGGTGGCCGCGCGCAAGGAAGCGACGCGCCAGTTCCTCGACGAAAAGAGCTTCAAGCCGGGGCTGGGCACGTTCGATACCTCGAAAATCAAGGACTGAGCGCACCACCACGGGTTGATCGGAGAGCAGGATCATGTCTGACACCACGCCACGGTTTGCGCGCGAGGCGCTGGCCCGGTTGTTGCGGCCGCAATCGGTCGCGGTGGTCGGCGCCAGCGACAAGCCCGGTGCGCTGGGCGCGACGCTGATCACCAATCTCGATCGCGCCGGGTTTGCCGGGCCGATCTATCCGATCAATCCCAAACGCGAAGCGATCGGCGCGCGCGCCTGTCTGCCAGCGATCGAGGATCTGCCGCACGGCGTCGATGTCGCGGTGCTGGCGATCCCGCGCCCGGCGGTGCTCGATGCGGTGCGCAGCCTGGCTGCGCGCGGGGTCGGCGCGGCGATCGTATTTTCCGCCGGGTTTGCCGAAGACGGGCCGCAGGGTCTGGCCGAACAGGCCGAAATCGCGCGGATCGCCCGCGACGCGGGGATGGTGATCGAAGGGCCCAATTGCCTCGGGCTGGTCAATCATGTCGATGCCATCCCGCTGACCTTTGTCGAAGCGTTCTGCGAACCGCCCGCCGGCCGCCGCGCGGTCGGGGTGGTGTCGCAATCAGGCGCGATGGCGGCGGTGGTCGGCACCACGCTGATCGCGCGGGCGATCCCGACCAGCTATTCGGTCTCGACCGGCAACGAAGCGGTCAGCGGGGTGGAAGATTACGTCGATTGGCTGGTCGATGATCCGCACACCCAGGTCATCGCGATGATCGTCGAACAGTTCCGCCGCCCGGCGGCATTCCTCGCCGCCGCGCGCCGCGCGCGCGCTGCCGGCAAGCCGATCGTGCTGCTGCACCCCGGCACGTCGAGCGCGGCGCGCGAATCCGCCGCCACCCATACCGGCGCAATGGCCGGCGATTACCCGCTGATGCGCGCCAAAGTCGCGCGCGCCGGGGTGATCTTTGCCGAAACGCTGCAGGAATTGGGCGACTTGTCCGAATTGCTGGTGCGCTGCCCGCCGCTGGCGCCGGGCAAGACCGCGGTGCTCGGCGAATCCGGCGCGTTCAAGGCGATGGTGCTCGATCAGGCCGAACGGCTGGGCCTGCCGCTCGCCGCGCTCGACAATGCCAATGCTCCGGCGCTGCGCGCGGTGCTGCCGCCGTTCGTGCCGGTCAGCAATCCGATCGACCTGACCGCGCAAGGGCTCAGCCAGCCCTCGCTCTATACCGATCTGATCAGCGCGCTGCTCGCCGATGACCGCGTCGGAGCGATCGTGACGGGGATCATCCAGTCCGACCCCGCCACTGCCGATATCAAGGTGCCGGCGATCCTCGCCGCGATCGAGGGGCGCAGCCTGACCAAGCCGGTGATCTTTGCCGGGCTTGATGAAGGCGCGCGGATGCCCGAACACTACATCGCCGCCTTGCGCGCGGCCGGGGTGCCGTGGTTTCCCACCACCGAACGCGTGCTCGCCGCGCTGGCGCGCCTGCACGGCGATCGCGCCCCGGCCGGCCCGCGCGCGATTGCGCCGCTGCCGCTGCCCGGGCTTGATCAGATTTCCGGGGTGGTGCCCGAATATCGGGCCAAGGCGCTGCTCGCCGAAATCGGCGTGCCGTTCCCCGCCGGGCAGTTCGCTGCCGAAATCGATGCGGCGGTCGCGGCGGCCGATGCGGTGGGCTATCCGGTGGCGATGAAGGCGCAAAGCCCGGCGCTCAGCCACAAGAGCGATGCCGGCGGGGTGATCCTCAACCTGGCCGATGCCGCTGCGGTGCGCGCAGCGTGGACGCGGATGCATGCCAGCGTTGCCGCGCACGATGCGACGATCGCGCTCGATGGCGTGCTGATCGAAACGATGGGCCCGCGCGGGGTGGAAATGATCGTCGGCGGGCGCAACGATCCCGATTGGGGCGCGATCGTGCTGGCCGGGTTTGGCGGGGTGACCGCCGAAATCCTCAAGGACGTGCGGCTGATCACCCCCGACATGGACCATGCCGATGTGGTGGCGGAACTGGGCAAATTGCACAGCGCCGCGCTGCTGGCGGGCTGGCGCGGGGCGCCCGCGCGCGATGTGCCGGCTCTGGCCGAGCTGATCGTGCGCGTGGCGCGCATGCTCGACAGCGAACCGCGCCTGCTCGAACTCGATCTCAACCCGGTAATCGTCTATCCGGCAGGGCAGGGCGTGACCGCGCTCGATGCGCTGATCCTCGCGGCACCGCAGCGCTGATCACGCCATCAGTTCGGTAATCCACGGCAGCCGCATCAGCAACGGCGGCAGGGTTTCCTCGTGCAGCACCTCGCGCGCCATCGCTGCGGTTTCGGCGGCGAGGTTGCCCAGCTCGCCGCTGCGCCCGACCACTTGCACGCGCCGCGAAAACCGCCCGCGCGGCAGGGGCTCGATACGCAACTGGTCGATCAGGCCGGGCATCGCCGCCAGGCACAGCGCGCTGGTAATGCTCCAGCCAATGCCCAGCGCGACCGAGGTCAATTGCTGGTGCATGATATCGACTTCGATCACATTGGGCAGGCGCAGCTTCATGCGGGTCAACTGGCTTTCGATCCGCTGCCCCATGCCGTGGTCGAGCGAATAGCGGATGAACGGCAGCCGCTCGGCGGCTTCGGCGGGTTCCGAACTGCCGGTGTAATCGCGCGGGAACACCAGCACGAAGGGATCATCGATCACGTCGTGGTGTTCGGTGCCGGGGTGTTTTTCCAGCGTGTTGCTGCCGGTGATCAGCATGTCGACCCGCCGCGCCAGAAAATCCTGCTGCTGCACCAGTGAAATGCCCGAACGGATGCGCCAGCGCCCGACGCGCATGCCGAATCGGCGCAGCACCGGCGCGGTCAGCAGCGTGGCAAACGTTTCCGACATGCCCAGCGTGATCTGGTCAACCGGCAGATTGGCGCCTTCGCGCACTTCATCGATCACCGTGCGCGCGGTGGTCAGCAGCCGGCGCGCGCGTTCATAGAGCGCGCGGCCCGCCGGGGTCAGCCCGAGCGGGCGCAGCGAGCGGTCAAACAGCGCAGTGCCAAGCCCGGCTTCGAGCCGGGTGATCGTCTGCGATACCGCCGACTGGGTAATCCGCAGTTGCGTGGCGCTGGCGGTCATCCCGCCGAGTTCGACGGTAACCACAAACACTTCGAGCGCATGAAGATCGAATTCCGCCGGCAAACGCAGCATGGCAGTGCCCCTTGACCCCGCATTCAATAAAGTCACCTTAAGGTTTATATCATTCATCCTTATCTGGTGCCAAGGGAATTCCCGCTTTGCCATCGCCGCACTACAACCCCCAACCTCAAGACCCGCGTTCGCCGCAAAGGGAGCATGCGCATGACCGAACTTTCCCCCGCCGTGGCCCCCGATCTGCTGCGCCCCGATTTCGTTCTGCTGGTCACCTGCGTCGATCGCAAGGGGCTGGTCGCGGCGATTGCCGGCTCGATCGCCGCACAGGATTGCAACATCATCCACAATGCCCAGTTCGGCGATGCGCATAGCGGGCGGTTTTTCATGCGGGTGGCGTTCAAGGGGCCGGCCGGGCTGACCCGCGAAGCGTTTGGCGCGGCGTTCCTGCCGGTCGCGGCGGCCTATGCGCTCGAATGGCAGGTGCATGATGTGCGCGTGAAGCTGCGCGCGATGATCATGGTCAGCAAGGGCGGGCATTGCCTCAACGATCTGCTCTATCGCACCGCGACCGGCTATCTGCCGATGGAAGTGACCAGCGTGGTGTCCAATCACACCACCTGGCAGCGCCGCGCCGAACACGAAGGCATCGCGTTCCATCACTTGCCGATCACCCCCGATACCAAGGCCGCGCAGGAAGCCGCGCTGATGGCGCTGATCGATGAACAGCGCGTCGACCTGATCATCCTGGCGCGCTATATGCAGGTGCTGTCCGATGCCACCTGCCGCAAACTGGAAGGGCGCGTGATCAATATCCACCATTCCTCGCTGCCGGCGTTCAAGGGGGCCAAGCCCTATCACCGCGCGTGGGAACGCGGGGTCAAGCTGGTCGGCGCGACCGCGCATTATGTTACCCCCGATCTCGACGAAGGCCCGATCATTGCACAGGACGTGTCGATGGTTGATCATGCCGACACCATCGACGATCTGATCGCGCAAGGACAGGAAACCGAAAGCCGCGTGCTGACCCGCGCGGTCAAGGCGCATTGCGAACACCGCGTCATGCTCAACGGATCGCGCACGGTGGTGTTCAAATGAGCGAGGCGCGGCTGATGGCCGATCTCGCCGCGCTGGGGATCACCCCGGTGCAGCTCGAGCACGCGGCGGTGTTCACGGTCGAAGAGAGCGAGGCGATCCACGCCGCGTTGCCCGGCGCGCATACCAAGAACCTGTTTCTCAAGGATGCCGGCGGGGCGTTTTTCCTGGTCACCGTCGATCACGCGACGCGGGTCGATCTCAAGGCGCTCGCCGGGGTGATCGGCGCCAAAAAGCTCAGCTTTGGCAAAGCCGACGACATGGTTGCGCTGCTCGGCGTCACGCCCGGATCGGTCACCCCGCTGGCGGCGATCAACGCGCCGCCGGGTGCAGTGCGGGTGGTGATCGACGAACGGCTGGCGGTGGCGCCGATGGTGCATGTCCACCCCTTGCGCAACACCGCGACGATCGGGCTGGCCGGGGCGGACCTGCAACGCGCGCTGGCGCATTGGGGCCATGCCGCGCTGATCGCGGCGATCCCCGAACGCATTGTGGAAGGCGCCTGATGATCGCCGGGTTCTTCGATCTGTTCAAGATCGGCATCGGGCCGTCGAGTTCGCACACCGTCGGGCCGATGGTCGCGGCGCGGCGGTTCGGCGAACGGCTGGCCGATCGCGGGCTGCTCGATGCGGTGTGCCATGTCGAGGTCGCACTCTACGGTTCGCTCGCGCTGACCGGCAAAGGCCATGCCACCGACAGCGCGGTGATCCTGGGCCTTGCCGGCGAAATTCCCGCCACGGTTGAGGCCGAGCGCGTGCCGGCGATCGTCGCGCAAGTCCATGCCAGCGGCGAATTGCCGTTGATGGGCGGGCGCCTGATCGGGTTTGTCCCGGCGCGCGACATCGTGTTCCACATGCGCGAGCGCAAGCCGTTCCATTCCAACGCGATGGTGATCACCGCGCGCGATGACGCCGGCGACGTGATCGAACAGCGCCATTACTATTCGGTCGGCGGCGGTTTCGTGCTCGACGAGGATGAAGTTGGGGGCAACCGCCGCGAAGGCGACAGCGATGCCGAAATCCCCCACGATTTCGTCTCGGCGGCCGATCTGCTCGGGATCGGCGAGCGCCACGCGCTCAGCTTTGCCGATATCATGCTGGCCAACGAATGCGCGCGCCGCCCGCACGACGAGGTGATCGCCGGGATCGATCTGATCGCGCAGACCATGGCGCAATGCATCGACCGGGGTTGCCGCGCCAGCGGCGTGCTGCCCGGCGGGTTGAAAGTGCAGCGCCGCGCCGCACGGCTGGCCGAAGAACTGGCGGTGCGCCAGCAGACCACGCTGGGCGATCCGCTGGTGGTGCTCGACTGGATCAACTTGTGGGCGATGGCGGTCAACGAGGAAAACGCCGCCGGCGGCAAAGTGGTCACTGCGCCGACCAACGGTGCCGCCGGGGTGATCCCGGCGGTGCTGCGCTATTACGAGCGCTGCTATCGCGGCACGGCCGAAGGGCGGCGGGTGTTTCTGCTGACGGCGGCGGCGATCGGCGCGCTGTACAAGCGCAATGCCTCGTTGTCGGGCGCCGAAGTCGGCTGCCAGGGCGAAGTCGGGGTGGCCTGTTCGATGGCCGCCGCCGGGCTGACCGCAGCGCTGGGCGGCAACAATGGCCAGGTCGAAAACGCCGCCGAAATCGCCATGGAACACAACCTGGGGCTCACCTGCGACCCGGTCGGCGGGCTGGTGCAGATCCCCTGCATCGAACGCAACGCGATGGGTGCGGTCAAGGCGATCGATGCCTCGCGCCTCGCCATGCTGGGGGATGGCACGCATATGGTCAGTCTCGACAAAGTGATCGAGACGATGCGCCAGACCGGCTACGACATGCGCGACAAGTACAAGGAAACCTCGCAAGGCGGGCTTGCGGTCAATGTGGTCGAATGCTGAAGGATCGATGATGAAAGCGCTGGTAACGGTAAAGCGGGTGATCGATTACAACGTGAAGCCGCGGGTAAAGGCGGACGGCAGCGGTGTCGATCTGGCCAATGTGAAGATGAGCATGAACCCGTTTGACGAGATCGCGGTCGAAGAAGCGATCCGTCTGCGTGAAAAGGGCGTGGTGAGCGAGGTTGTCGCGGTGTCGGTCGGTCCGGCCAAGGCGCAGGAAACGCTGCGCACCGCGCTGGCGATGGGCGCCGACCGGGCGATCCTGGTATCGACCGAAGACGAAGTGGAACCGCTCGCGGTGGCGCGGATCGTCAAGGCGATTGCC
>Ga0164296_1000094_pt1 | contig 110872 bp, 129 predicted proteins | sample GEODES057metaG_FD_113533 | JGI IMG/M metagenome (GOLD analysis project Ga0164296, IMG submission 113533) | Dystrophic lake water microbial communities from Trout Bog Lake, Wisconsin, USA - GEODES057 metaG | ecosystem: Environmental > Aquatic > Freshwater > Lake | place: USA: Trout Bog Lake...
GACGAAAACAGGCGTGAAATGTTTTACATGCTGAATAGCGCCCGGCTCTGTTCGGGCTGTGAATCGACGCTCTTGGATTATCGAGTCGATCCGGACCAGACCGTGTGTAAAACGTGCGTCCTTCGTCAGAACGCATCTCCCAGCGACGACGATATCGCAGAGTGTCCGATCTGCTATCAAAAGATGCTTTCGGTCGATTGTACACGCAAAACTCTCCCGTGTCGCCATGACGTATGTACGTATTGTGTTCGTCGAATGATTCGCGTCATACGGTACGTCGGCCCGACATGCGAACCGATCGGAGTCATGTCGTGTCCTCTGTGTCGCCATGAAGCCTATTATAGCAAAACCACACTCTTCCAAGTAGATGGAGGAATCATCAATCGAAATTCTTAAACCGGTCATCGAAGCCGCGACAGTTCTCGGAAGTCATTACGCCAAGGCGTGTGGCCGAAACACGGTCACGGGTGCTGATATCGCGTACGGTCTCATGTATGCCGCGCGGAACGTGACGGGACGCCAGATCGGGTCTCTGTACCCGGAGATTTACGATGAAGACGAGGACGAGGACGAAGAGGACGACATGGAGGTTGTTGACGATCAGGAGGAACCGTTTACGCGCTATGAGGGTCACGAAGAACTCTTCGTCAACATGAATACGTGTGTTGACACATGGGCTACGTGGGAACCGACGTCCCCGATCGAGGAAATTATAAAACACTCAGTCGACCGAGCAAACGCATCAGTCGGCCTCGACGTCGAGTGAAAGGGTACACCCTCAAAGAGTTTTACGTTTTTTCATCGAGCGATGATGACGAAGAACTCCCGTCAAAAGTGAACTATTCTCGGATCGCACAGGAAGAGTCTTTTGTTCCAGACGACTGAATAAAATTTTTTCTTTGTCAATTACATAAAAATGAGCACCGTGTCCCAGATCGCAGGCGAGTTCACGTCCCAGTCGTCTCAGTTCATCGTCGCCGGTTTCGCCTTTGGCGCCGCCATCGCGTGGATGGACCTGATCCGGTTCGTCATCGCTCAAGTCGTGTCCGTGCCCAAGAACGGCGGCACGTACTACCTGCTGAGCGCTATTTTCACGACCCTGCTCTCCATCGTCGTGTTCCTGATCATGCAGCGCGTGTTCAACGTCCCGAAACCGACTCAGCCCATCTTTGCCGTCACCGCCTCTCGTTAAATATTTTTCATCTCTTCATTTCACAACAACCACGCAACACAGGTACTGTGTGTCATTGTGAAACGAGTAAGTTTTCCACGGGTACTGTATACGAATGTCATCATTATATGTCCAAGGACAGGCATCTGGTGGGGACACTGTTCAAACTATTAACGGAAACAGGATTCATACATTCACAACTATTGGAACATCGACTTTTACAGTGAAATCCCCTATAAAGGCACAAGTTTTGATTGTCGGTGGTGGTGCGTCAAATAATGCGGATGGACTTCCAGCCGGTGGAATAGGCGGTGGAGGTGCAGGGGGAGTTGTATACTATGCATCTTATACTTTTAGTCCGGGAACATTTACGATCACAGTTGGTAACGGTGGTGTCACAAATGCTAGTAATGGTTCACCGTCATCCGTGACGGGTCTTACAACGGCTGTCGGTGGTGGTTATGGAGGGAAGGACGATAATGGAAATGCAGGTGGGTCAGGAGGCGGAGGTGGTACTGGGGGTACTGTTGGTGGTACTGGAATCACCGGACAGGGATTTGCAGGCGGGGCAGGGTCAGCGGTTCTATCCGGTGCTGGCGGTGGTGGTGGTGGCGCAGGTGGTCCAGGTCAAGATGCAATTGGGGCGAATGGTAAAGGAGGTCCAGGTGTTCAATACGCCATCAGTGGGACTTTAACGTACTATGCAGCAGGCGGTGGAGGTGCAGGCGATGGAACTTTATCCCCTGGTGCAGGTGGTATAGGAGGGGGTGGATCCGGTTTTGGTGGCCCAACCACGTATGGAAGTGCGGGTGGTGGCCGTGGGCTCCCTGTGCAGGCAGGCTACCAAGGTATTGTAATTATTAGTTATCCCATGATACAATTCTATACATCCGTCGTGCCACGCGGATTGTTGATGTATACAAATCAATTTCTCATTACATTTTTATCAAGTACTACTTGGACATCTCCTATAACAGGCAATATCAAGGTTCTCGTTGTTGCTGGAGGGGGTGGGGGAGGAGGAAGTGATATTTCGGGCGGTGGTGGCGGTGGTGGTGTGACGTACAATACATCCGTCCCTGTAACATATGGAACTACATATGTTATTACGGTCGGTGCATCATGTGCTGCATCGAGTAACGGAAATCCGTCTTCATTTTCAACCTTAGTGACAGCGGTTGGGGGAGGACGAGGAGGATTGTACCAAACATATGCAGGTGCTTCAGGTGGTAGCGGCGGCGGTGGTGCCGGGAGTGCTACGGCGAGCCCTGTAACAGCGGGAGGTTCGGGAACAGCCGGACAAGGAAACGCAGGAGGAGCTGGAACTGTCATTGCTTTAGGGGGTCAAACTGCTGGCGGCGGTGGTGGTGGCGCAGGCACAGCGGGAGGTGGAGGCACGACTTCAGGAGGTACAGGCGGGGACGGAATATCCATTAATATCACGGGAACAGCCGTGTACTACGGTGGTGGCGGTGGTGGTGGAGCGCGAAATAACGCAAATGTGGTCCCAGGTGGCCTCGGAGGTGGAGGCACAGGCGGAAACTCGAACGGAGCATCAAGTGTAGGGAGTGGCGTAAACGGTCTAGGTGGTGGTGGAGGAGGCGCGGGTGGCGGTTATAGTTCAGGGGGTGGTGGTTCAGGTGTCGTTATTATCGCAAACACTTAGAGTTTGTTCAGGTACGGAACGAGTCGGAATTCTTGAGAGGGAAGCGGTGTCATGGCGTTTAACACAGCCACATTCGAAGCTTGAGAAGGGCACATGATCACACGACCATCTGGACTCAGTGACCCGCCAACATAGGCGTTTGCTCCTCCGAACCCGCTTTGAGAAACGATATTCGAAAACGCAAATGTCGTCGGATTAAAGAGTCCGACGTTCGAGTTTGTTCCGGGCATGAATGCGATTTGACCGTTGGGAAGAAGAACACCGCCCATGAATCCATTGGCGCCTGTCGTGACGTTCGAGTACAGAGTGGAGACGACATTCGACGTGTTCGACGTGTTTACGACAAGAATGTTCGATGCTGTAAAAGGAACACATACGACGTTCCCGTTCGGAGTCAAAACACCTCCAAAAAACCCAGGTCCGATGATCGTGTTCGAGAACGTACGCGCCGTCGGAGAGTATTGAATCAAATTTGACGTTCCAAACGGAATGCCAATGATGTTTCCGGTCGGCAAAAGAACACCACCGACAAGACGGGGCGCTGTCGTTGAAACCTGAACCATGTTCGAAAAGAGACCGGTCGAACCGTTGTACGAACACACGTTCAGCGAATTGTACGGAATCATGGTCACGTTTGAATTTCCATCGAGCACACCTCCGGCAAACGCACCGAGGGGACAGTTGTGTGCCAATGCATTCGAGAACGAGTACCCTTCGGGTTCAAACACGCCTATGTTTCCACTGACGTGTGGAATACACACGATATTCCCCGACGGGGCCTGAACACCGCCAAAATACAGTCCGTTGCCCCACCCGCTCGTCGGTGTGAGTGCTGCTCCGGAGGGTGTTACGGCCGAGTATTGATTCGTTGCCGAATTGAAAACACCGAACGTCGAAGCGCCGTATGGGATAAACACGGTTCGGCCATCCGTAAGAGCGACCGAGCCCGCGTAGGCGTTACTGCTCGGTGCTGTACCGCCACCTGACACGTTTGAAAAGATGGGTCGAGACGCCGGTGCCCAAAACGAGCTTTGTTGAGACACTGTATTTGATTGTGATGAGATCCAACCTTGGATCGTCGATGCATTTGCTGGTGTCGGTTGAATATGAGGCGAGCGTGTCGTAATATTTTCATTGTAATACAATGTCGACGAAATGTATGCATTCGCTGTGACTTGTATATTTGATGTCGTCAGGGATGACAACACGTTCATGTAGGGAATAACCATCGTGTCAAAGTTGAAATTGATGTTTGTACTGTTTGACGTGAATGCAGCCGCTATCAAATTTGTCGTCGTGATTCCATTTGAAACGTACAGATTCCCCGTGATTTGTACATTTGAGGTGGGTGTTGCTGATGATCCAATCCCAACCTGCGGAACATAATAAATAGGTTGTCCGGTCGTCCCGGTCCATTGCGACAACAAAACACCCGTGATGTTCGACGTATAAATGTTTGAAATGTATGCGTTTGTGACTGTAATAGCATTTGAAACGTACAGATTGCCTGTGATTTGTACATTCGATGTGGGCGTGGTTGTCGATCCGACTCCGACGTAAGGCACGTAATAAATAGGTTGACCGGTCGTTCCGGTCCATTGCGACCCGACAAACCCGACGATATTGGATGTATAAATGTTTGAAATGTATGCGTTTGTCGCCGTAATAGCATTTGAAACGTACAGATTTGTCACCGTAATAGCATTTGAAACGTACAGATTGCCTGTGATTTGTACATTTGATCCCGGTGTTGTTGTGTTTATTCCGACACGTCCGATGGTATCAACGAAAAGTCCACTCCCACCTGAACCCAAAAAAGATGCAACAGCGCCGACACCAAGCTGTTGAACTGTCAATGCATTTCCGACTGAGGAATTCCCAGTCACAAATACATTTGCTGACGAAAGACTCAACGGTCTTTGAGCACCACCTTGAGTAAAACTCATCTACTCAATGTAAAGATATTTAGTTTTCAAGAATGAGACGGTCGGCATCTGAAAGTGCAGTCGAGAACAGTTCGAGTTCGAACATGTTTCCAGTGTACGAAACTGCATTTCCGCCACGACCGACAATGAAATAATTTCCTGCATCTGCGCCCATGGAAATAGTCGAAGACACCGTGACCGATGAACCGTTTATATACACGGGAACAGCCGTCGTTGAAGTTGCTTTGTGTACAACTGAGTTTTTAACACCACCTCCAGTCAATGCAGAATTACTTACGTCATAACTCTCACTGTTGCCCACTTGTGATGGATAATTACCAATATTGTTTTCCTGTGTCGTACCATCGCCGAGCCAAAATTTCTTTTCATGGCTGGTAGACCATGTAAATGCTGTACCGACCGCCTTGAAAACGACACACCCACCTGTATTGTTCGAAACGACATAGCGAAGAGTGAATGTACCTGCACCCATGTTAAATGCAAATGCGCTATTATAAATCCACGTCGGCGTAGAGCCCGTGAAAATAAGAGAATATGGTGTTGTTGTCGTGTTGATTGCCGGCTGATTCGCTGTCGTTGCCTGAGCAAGGTTGTACCCGTTCGGTGATTGATCGTACCATGTGGTCACGTATCCAGTTGCACCGGCAAGCCATGAGATGAGTGTTTGACCCGTGCCTAGTATCGTTAAATTGCCTGACGTGTCTGCATAAAAGTCTTGTGTTGAACTCGTCGTACCGTTCCGTACGTTTACAACTTTCGTATAAACTTGTGTGAGTGCCCGTAAACTGAATATACCAACCATCGAATTTATAGCGCTCGATGATAGAGACGCAACTACTGGGGTGGTAGGAAGTGATGATGTTGCAAACACTGTGACAGAGCCAACGTTGACGTTTAGGCCATACGAGCTGTTGTAATTACTCACAACTCCGGATGCCGATGACCCACCTCCGCCTCCACCGCCGGCATTTGAGTTTGAACCACCGCCTCCACCGCCACCAGAGTATCCACCGCCTCCACCGCCTCCGCCTCCGCCTCCACCGCCAGCTCCTCCACCGCCACCACCACCAAACCCACCCGTTCCGCCGACAATGGACCCACCCGTTCCGCCTGCACCGCCGGCAAAGGTTGGTGCGGAAATAGCCCCGATAGCTCCTCCGCCGCCACCGCCTTCATAGTTTTGTCCGGATGGTGACCCTCCAGTGACGGTTACGTTCGACCCGCTCGCGGCCGCTACACTGCCCGTGCTATTTCCTCCCGTCCCGGCAGCTCCGGCCGTTCCACCCGCGCCGCCTGCCACGCCGCTTACACCCGTTGTTCCGGCACCTCCTGAAGTGGTTGTCGACCCGTTGTTTCCAGGGGCCGTATGTGTCCCACCGCCTCCACCGCCGGCGGATAACAAATAATTCGAGAATGCGTTTCGAAACACGAATGTACCGCCTCCGCCACCCGCCTGATACGAATTCGCCTGTCCAGCCTGTCCGACAACAATATAGATGATTTCGCCTACATTTAAAGACACTGTTCCTGCAACAGTGTTGCCGTTCCCAGCTGCAAATGAACCGGCCGTTCCGCGTCCACCCACTGATCCCGCGACGACAAAGGTATAGTTTCCCGATTGAGGCACTGTCCATACTTGAACACCGCTCGACAAGGTCATAATGTACGACGTACCGTACCCCGGCGTGATTGTACCATATGTAATAGACGATGGCCCCGTCTGTCCCGTCGCGCCCATGGTTGTAAACGTAAAAGGAAACGACATTGTGTAAATACTTGCCGTTTGTGTAATGTTCAAAGAAATGACCGTTGATAGACCGTTTTTGTTTGTCGCGATGATAGACACAGGGCTTGCAGACGCCGTCGTATTTGTCGTCTGAACGGTCGCGAGATAATCCGTGGATGACGCGATTGATACAAGGCTCGATGGAACAGCTGACCATGTAATTCCATTTACAGGTTCCGGTGCAGTCTGTGAAACTGTGAAAAAGTTTGGAGGAGGTGTTGAAAACACTTGATTTCCGGGATTTACGAGAACCGCTGGAATGATTGGTCGAGAATAGTACTGAACTGTTGATGTTCCTATGACGTTTGACAAAGCGACATTTGATATTAAACTCGCTGGTACGAACGTGTAACTGATAATCACGATCCCCTGATATCCTTTTCCGCCTCGACTACTGTTCCCATTCGAACCTGAACCAGCGGCTCCACCGCCGCCTCCATAGTATGACGCATCCAAAAGCGTCGTACTCCCCATGGTTGTTGTTCCGTTTCCACTCGCACCACCACCCGAACCACCTGCACCACCCGAACCACCACGGAGCGACCCGCCTCCTCCTCCTCCGTAAGTTTGAGAAGATCCCGAAATGCTGTATGAACTTCCAGCGCCGCCAGCACCGGCGGCTGACCCGGATGCGTTCGCACCAACCGCACTTGCGCCTCCACCACCGCCTCCGACGTATGGAGAACCAAACCCTTGACCGCCACTGTTGCCCTGACCGGTCGTTCCTGTGCCGACGAAAGTTATACCGCTCGGTGATCCCCATCCACCACCTCCTCCGGACCCTCCACTCGCCGGGTTATATGAAGTTGGACCGATCTGATTTGCTTCGGATGAACCTGTCCCGCCTCCGATAGCAATATAACTTCCTCCGAATGAAGAATTTCCGCCATTTTGTCCAAACCCTGCGTATGGTGTATCGTACAGAACAAATCCACCACACGATCCAAAAGGATAGACAACACCTGGGTTGTTATAGTTGATTACGGAAACACATGCGCGAAAGTACGAGTATGCGTTACTACTTGACGGGCCACTCGTTGTGAAATAATTCATACCGAACCCACCGGTCGACCAGGTTGTAATGTTTGTTTGAGTATCAATAGCAAACCAGTTTGTGCCGTCGTTCGAGCCCGCGAGTACCCATGAGTTTGGACTTCGAGGGTTGGACGAAGGCTGTGTTCCCAGACCTTGTACTTGCCAAACATAACTTTGACATACAATCTGTGTTGGAAGTTGGATTCCGAACCATTCACCTGAAACAGTTCCCGCCCCGGACACAACGGTTGAATACAGACCGCCCGAATATGTTGCCTTTTGGCCGTATGGACCCGTGTTTGTCGTGATTGTTCCGTATGATTGTGTGGCTGTCGTCCATGCATACGAAGAGGGGTATTTTGCGAAAGCTTTCCATGCCGTTTCAACCGTGTTGTAATTCGAGCTCGCTGTAATAGTATATGTTCCGTTCCCGTATTCTAACCCTGATAAGGCTGTTGAAGCGCTTGTCATGGCAGCCGGTGGCCAAGCGTTCGAACCACACCCGAGACCACCAGCTCCGACCGTCACAGAATATGTTCCTGGTGGGATTGAGAGTGCGGATTGGTACAGAACGCCTCCGGCGCCGCCTCCACCGCCTTCCCAACCAGCGCCACCCCCGCCGCCACCACCAACTATCAAAACTTTTGCTGTGATGGTCGACCCCGAAACAATAAAGTTTTGTGTTCCGATTGTCGTGAACGTATGAATCTTTTGTGAACCGATACTCTGAACTGAGTTCCCGCCAGAAGCTATTGTCCCTAGACTGGCGCCTGTGTAGTACACTTGAATACTCATTGTAATCTACTAGAAAGTTTTTACAATTCTGCTCCTATACCGAGATATGCAGTTGACGAAGTTGTATAAACTAGTTTAGCGAGATAGCTCCCCTGACTTGTACTATAATTGAAAGCAAGTGACCCAAATGTTGTACTCGGAGAATCTAATGTAATTGATGTAGGTGCTGCACCTCCTAGAACGTTAAAATCTGCTACCGCACTGTATGATAAAGTCGTAGGGATAACTCTCATTGGTACAAAAAACTGAATACTCAAGTAACATATCGTACCATTCGTACATGTAAATCCGTATCGCTGACCTCCCGCCGTAGGACCCCACTGCTGATAGTACCTCTGACACAATTGAAGTTCGGTTCCATATGGCCGATACTCGTATGGTGATGCCGTACTTCCCTTTTCGAGTTGAACACCGGTGATCAAAAAGGTTCCGGTCGACGCCGTCGCACCAGTCGTGAAACGCAAAGCAAGTCCATTGACTGCTCCAAGTGATGTCGTCAACGTGAATGTTAAAACGTAATACGCGAGTGATGCCGTGAGTGTTGGCGTCGTTTGTGCGGCCGCCACGGCGAGCGTTTGTGTCCCAAACGAATTCAAGGCCGTTGCGTAATACAGGGCGACCGATAAAGGCATGAGTGTCCCGGCTGTTTGGGATGCCCAGAAACTCACGGTGACCGTGGTCGCATTGATCAGATCAATTACATTGACGTTTTCGATCCGTTGTTCGATCAGCGGGGTCGATGCAGTTGCTGTTGAAGTTGCAACTTGTAAAGAATACGAAAACAAATTACCAGTTGGGACTGTTGTCGATTGAGCGAGCGTTAGACCGGACGTTCCGAGAGCGCCACACCAACGATCCGCCGTTGAATACGCACTTGCCGCCGTCGACGTTGATGCCGTCCCGCGCTGCCATATACTCATGCCGCCGTTGTATAAACGGTTCCGGAACATCATCGGGTTTGCCGACGCGATCGTGTCGGTCGCATACACGTTCCCGGTGATTTGAAGCGGTGCACCGGTCGGTCCGGTCACCTGAGAGGCAACAAGGTACGGAACAGTCAGGGTATCAAAGTTAAACACGGTATTTGTCGCATTTGATGTGAATCCCGAAGTGACCAAGTTCCCAGAAACCTGAAGCGCGCTCGTAGCTGACGGAGCCGACACGCCGATTCCGACCGGCCCTTGCACAATAAGACCGTTTGTCGGCGCTAAATACGTCTGGTATCCCGACCCTATTGCCGTTCCGCCGCTGACTGTCAGGAGCGATCCGGGGTTGTTTGTTCCTATTCCGACTGATCCGTTTGTTAAAATTCGCATCTTTTCACCACCACTGTACGAAGGCGCAAAGACGATCGGGGTACTGTCCGTTCCAAGGGCGAGCGCACCGGCACTCAGCGAAAACAAGCCGGTGCCATCCATCCCCACATAGGTTCGGCGAGCATCCGCCGTGTTTGTATACTGCCAATAGGCTGCCCCACTCGCGGTCGGTGAATAGATGTTTGAAGCAGTCGCATTGATCGTGAGCGCCTGTGTCGGATTTGTGACTCCTATGCCGACATTTCCGGCCGTGTAATAAATTCCTGAACCAACCGTTGTCCATTGGGACGTTATCGATCCGCCGAGCGTTGATAACGTCCCCTTGACGGTACAATTGCCTGATATGTACACGTCTGAAAAGACGTTTGATATCGAAGCCATACATTCTATTGAGGAAAATTTATGCTTGTGCCTCGGACCAATACAGATTGAGCGTGCTCGACGTAATGTTTTGATTGAGCGCTGTCGCATAAATCATCAACGTATCCGGACCATCTGGGAAGAACTGATTTCCACCGATCACTGTGTTTGACAACTCTTTGAGAGATGACAAGTCGATCGACCACTGACTTCCGCCGTTACAAATGGTCGAAAAGATACGTTCGCCTGAGCCAGCCACGTACGTTCCTCCTGGAAACGTCACCGAGTATTGCGCAAAACTTGGTTGACCGCCCTGAGCAACTGCGTTTATCGGAAGCCATGTGAACGTCGCCCCAGAAAAGCCAGAGGGATTTAAAATGCCCTGGATATTCAACACGCCACCCGATGCAGCGGCATACGCCACAACATCGAGTTTCTGAAGCAAAAGCTGTGCGCGATTTAACAGGTCGCGTGTACCGATGTCACCGGTAATACCGTTGCTAACGGATGGTGATAATCGCAAAAAGAACAAGGGAACACTCGATCCGGCCGTAATCGTCGTCGTGTACGTGTTTTGAAAATTGAAATAGTACCCACGATCCTGGTCAAACTGGCCATCCATGATGAACGCCGACCCCCAGTGCGTCAAAGACGGAGAACACGTACATGAAACGAGATTCACAGTGTTTCCAGATTGGTGTCCGGACGCGGTCGCCCCGGCAAATGATTGGGTCGAGTCCGCGATAGTGTACGTGAAACTCGCACCACGCGTTGATACGTTAAATGTATTTCCGGTAAATGAACTGTATGCGATGAGTTCCTGATCGATAAGAACAGTTCCGGACGTTGGCCACCATGCTGCAACATTGGATGTTGTTTCGTTCACCGTAAACGTCATGTCGCTTCCCGATATGATCGCCGATGCGAGCGGTGAAATACACACGGCCGATTCGTTAATCACTTCGTAACGAACAGGCATGTTTCCGGTACGCATGTACGATTCATCATTGACGTTATTGTTTGGAATGCGGTGCACCATGGTCCATGCACCATTGACACCACGCATCATGAAATCGACAAAACCGGCGCCGTACCATGTGTACTGAATCCCGAGCATTTGCATGCGCGTAAGATCGACGGCATACCCACTCGGTCCTGAACCGTTCATGGTGTCTCGATTCCACTGCGTCTGTGGAAACCGCAGTTCTGAAATACGACACGCCTGAACGGGCGCGGTCGATGGGATATTTGCAGCCCCACGATACGGTGGATTAAACGTGAGAGATGTCTGTGACCCGATCGACGTGATCGTATGAGTCATTCCGCGGATCGTCAAGCGATCTCCAACGCGCAGTTGATCCTGAAACCGGGAATCTGAATTTCCAGTCAACACTTGTGAAAGAACCGAGGTGTATACGAGACCAGCAATCTGAAACGTGCTCGTACGTTTCACGACCCAAAGTGTCTGCCCATCATACTCCCAAAAGAGTCCGTTTTGGTCTTCGAAACAACCGGCACGGACACACGCGCCATGCCAATTACTCATGGCAAAACGTGGTTGCGTTCCAAGTGTTGCCGTTGTCGACGCGAGCGTCTGTGTTGCAAGGACCGTCAATGTCGTTGATCCCGTGACGGATGCGATTGTATACGTGCCATTGTATCCAGATGAGGCGACACCACGAATCTGAATTGTTGCACCCGCCTGAGGCGCACCATGTGCTATCGACGTCACGATCGTGATTGTTGAGCCAACACTCGTCCCGGATGCTGTAAGACTGACGATATCATTGTTCGGACAAAACAGAGTTCCCGATGACCACAAAAACCCTTTTCCGGATTGATAACGAAACACCTTTTTGGATTGACGACATATGTTCGAACCATATGTCGGCTGATTGGGCCCCATGAGAACACCACCGTCAAACGGACGGTGAACGGTAAACGAAAAGGGTTGAACATACATCGAACCTCCCGTACTCGTGCCAGTTCCAGTGGTTGATGTCTGTGAGGTAAACGTAAACGTCGTGGCATTCGGCACGCTTGCAATGAAAAAATTACCTTGAGTACTCGTTCCGAGTGTTCCGGTGACAGCCGTCCATGTCGTGACCGTAATCGGAGTTCCGGGGAGAAGACCGTGAGTGTACGCGGTCGTCACTGTCACCGTCGTGCCCGACTGGGACACGGAACTCGCAGCGGAAGAAATTTGAATTTTCGCATTTCCGCCAACAAACACACCACCTCGACGAACCACCGTATACGCCGTGAAAATTGACCCTCCGGCGAGCGGTGCAACCTGACCGGCCTTTGCGTTGTACGTAAACGATGTTCCGGCTGTATTTGCCGTGACGAGAAAAAATCCTTCTGCACGATCTGCAGTTCGGGTCGAATTTGCAAGACCGGTGATGTTAATCACGGTGCCGGCTATCGGGGGTGTGGTCGTAAACACGGTGATAATCGAGGGCGTTGAGGTCGAGCCGTTCGTCTGTACATCCGTCACCACGAGATCCGTTCCAGGAATTTCGTAAAATGAAGGCGTTTTACGAACCTCCTGGTAGTTTTGCCATTTGGTTGCTTGGAGTCCATACTCGAAATCTGCATCAATCACCGATTGGCCGAGCGACACGCGCTGACGCTCGATGGCATCCGTTCCGAAATCGTATGGCCGAACCTGATTATTGATGATGAACGGCATACTCTTATTATATCATCTAGATAAATACCCACCGATTATTCGCACCCGTCCACATCATGTTCACGGAGGTGTATGCCAACTGTATCCATACACTCGTTTGACCATCAATGGTATCTACACCCGACAGTTGGATGATGATATTGTATGCCGCATTTGTTCCTGCTTTTCCAGACTCATCCTTGATGGTGTACATTTTTCCGCGCGTGAGTGTCGCACCCGATGGAAGCGTCACTGTTCCGCCGTTCGACATGCCAATGTACGAATCGGTCGCCGAAGCAGTGTACGATGTCGCCTGGGCGGTGACAACTTGAGACACCACGATGGATGATGTTGACATTGGATTTGGAATGTACGAACTGAGCGGTGTGACTGAAACAAATGTGCTTGTCGACAACAAACTCACAGTTGATGATGTGTCAAATGTCACATCGATGTAATAATACTTTGTGACGTCCGTCACATTCAGAGGCATGACGACCGTTGTACTCGGATCCGTCGTGTACATCGGCGCGTATTTGTACACGTACGGCCCGATCGTCGACGGAAGAGACGAATCGGATGCAGAACTTCCAATGCCGACTTGTAAAAATGTTCGGGGCGCCGTCGCATAGAAACAGACAGTCACGTTAAATACACCCGCCTGGTAAAACTGGAGGTTTCCGTTCGGACTCACCGCGAGTGTTCCGCTCGACCCGGTTTGTGTCCAGCCGGCGCCGGATGTCATGGTCACGTGATATGTGTTTGAAGGTGATGCAAGGGGGCTCGCTTGTGCGAGTGGACCCGAGAGCGTTGTTCCGGACGTTGTGACGAGAATACCTGCGGCTGCATTGACGGCCGAACTGATATAGGTCCCAAAAGGCGCGAGCTGTATCCATGTTCCATACTGTGCACCGGCGACGCTCGATGACGATGTCACGTATATGGTTCCGGCCGTTGATACACTTTGAGTAAAAATGTCAACATAGTACCATTTCGAAATATCAGTGACGTTCATGGGGATCGTGATCGGCGAACTCGGGCTTTGCGCGACAGGGATATCAATGACATACGTATATGTCGATGTGCTCGACGGAAATGCCGATGATGTATTTGTACCGAAAGCAACCTTTCGAACCGGTGAATCTGACGCCAGAACCATCATCAGCTGGTACAGTCCCGTCGCGTTGAATTTGATGAGCCCCTGTGACGTGATAGTATACGAAGACACAAGCCCTGTGCTGCTCTGCGTAAAACTATTAAGATTTAAATGAATCGCTTGCAATGTCGGTGTATCCGAACTCGTTGCGAAGGAGGTGGTTCCCAAGTTTGTCCCGAGCGTAAATAGTGACCCCTGGTTCACACCGTTCCATGTACCTGTGATGACTCCAGTCGCTGTGATGTTTGTCGTCGTGATGGCGTTCGAAACGTACAAGTTTCCAGTCACCTGTAAATTTGACGTAGCTGTTGCCGTCGAACCGATCCCAACTTGTGGAACGTAATAGATGGGAAATCCTGACGTCCCTGTCCACTGAGAACTTCCGCCAGTTCCCCACGTAATGCCAGTTCCGGTTCCAGTCGCTGTAATAACCTGTCCGGTTGTTCCGGAAACACCCCCGATTAAAAACTGAGAGGTATTTACGTTTCCGCTTGTTATGATATCAAGGGATGAGTAGATGTTTCCGGTCACTTGTAAATTCGAAGTAGGTGTTACTGTTGAACCGATTCCGACGTATGAAACATATGTAAGTGGCTGACCAGTCGTTCCGGTCCATTGCGACCCGACAAACCCGACGATGTTGGATGTGTAAATGTTTGAAATGTATGCGTTTGCGACTGTAATGGCATTTGAGACGTACAGATTCCCCGTGATTGTAAGGGTTGCACCCGGATTCGTTGTTTGTATACCGATATTGTTGCTTGAACTCACAAAGAGATTTGCGGTCGACGTTGCAATGCCTGAACTTTGAAGAATCACAACGTTTCCAGGATTCCCGGGGGGCGCTGGTCCCGCTGAACCAGACGCGCCGGTCGCACCGGAAGCGCCCGTTGGACCAGTCGCACCTTGAATTCCAGAGGCGCCGGTCGCTCCAGCACCGGTCGCACCGGACGCGCCCGTTGGACCAGTCGCACCTTGAATTCCAGAGGCGCCGGTCGCGCCAGCACCGGTCGCACCGGACGCGCCCGTTGGACCAGTCGCACCTTGAATTCCAGAGGCGCCAGTCGCGCCAGAAACGCCGGTCGCTCCAGAAACGCCGGTCGCACCAGACACACCCGTTGCGCCTGAAACACCGGTCGCACCAGAAACGCCGGTCGCACCAGACACACCCGTTGCGCCAGAGACGCCAGTCGCACCAGAAACACCCGTTGCGCCAGAGACGCCAGTCGCACCGGAAGCACCTATTGGACCGGTTGCACCCTGAACTCCAGAGGCGCCCGTTGCACCAGAAACACCCGTTGCGCCAGAGACGCCAGTCGCACCGGAAGCACCTATTGGACCGGTTGCACCCTGAACTCCAGAGGCGCCCGTTGCACCAGAAACGCCAGTCGCACCAGAAACACCAGTCGCACCAGAGACGCCAGTCGCACCAGAAACACCCGTTGCGCCTGAAACACCTGTCGCACCGGAAGCACCTATTGGACCGGTTGCACCCTGAACTCCAGAGGCGCCGGTCGCACCGGAAGCGCCCGTTGCGCCTGAAACACCGGTCGCACCAGAAACGCCGGTCGCACCAGAAACACCCGTTGCGCCAGAGACGCCTGTCGCTCCGGAAACACCGGTCGCTCCGGAAACACCGGTCGCACCAGAGACGCCTGTTGCGCCAGAGACGCCCGTCGCACCAGAGACGCCTGTTGCGCCAGAGACGCCTGTTGCGCCAGAGACGCCCGTCGCTCCAGAAACACCCGTCGCACCAGAGACGCCCGTTGCGCCCGAAACACCCGTTGCACCAGGGACGCCCGTTGCACCACTCACTCCAGTCGCCCCCGATACGCCAGTTGCCCCCGATACGCCAGTCGCACCAGAAACGCCCGTTGCGCCAGATACGCCCGTTGCGCCAGATACGCCCGTCGCACCCGATACGCCAGTTGCCCCCGATACGCCAGTCGCACCAGAAACGCCAGTTGCACCAGAAACTGGACTGAGAGATGTTCGTAGGTACGCTTGCGTATTGTATTGTGTGTACAAAGTGAACGTACTCGGATATCCGAGTGGTCCGATAACATAAAGATACACTTTGAGTTGTGTTTGTGTCCAGTTTGGTACAATTGTCGTTGGTACAGAAAACGAGACGACATTCGGTGATCCATTCGTGACATTCATGACATTTTGAGACCCATCGACAATGAGTGTTTCTGTTGATGAGTACACATAGTACAAATTCATGTATACCCCGATCGGTGCAACCGTACTCGTCACATTAAAGTTTCCCGAAAAGATCCACGTTCCGTTCGGGATAATGTTACTACTCAGGACATTGAGAGGTGTTGTGAATGTCCCTATCACGTGTGGATTTGTATCTGCTCCGAGAGAATAGTACAAAGTTTGTGACGGTGAGCTCGTGTTTGCGTATGGCGTGAGTGTACCGTGTGTGTATGGTGCTACGGACGAAACGACATTCGAAAAGTACAAAATAATACCACTCGAATTGCTTGGGCCTGTACAGCACGCGACATTTGTGTTGACCGTGACGTTTTCGACCACGAGTGTAGATCCACCGCCTCCACCACCCCCACTTGTCGTGGTTGAACTATACGTATAGTTTTCGTTGGTTATATTCATCTACTTCCTGTGTAGAAAAAAACACGCGTTGAAATTTACCAAAAAAAGAACACGTAACAGTTCAGTATGCGATTTCACTGTTTGGGTGTGCAACACACAATCACGAATAAAGAGTACATAGCATGTGCATTCACCCAAAAAGTTTTAAAGTTTTGTGAGATGATGACACATCGAGGCCACACGGTATTTCATTATGGTCACGAAGACTCTGATCCCGTGTGTACCGAGCACGTGATGACCATCACGCGAGAGGAATTCAATACGATTTATGGAGTCCATGATCACAGAACGAAACTTTTCAAATTTGATGTGAATGATGGCGTGTACCAGATATGGAATGCACGTGCCATCGAGGAAATTCAAAAGAGAAAACAAGAGGGAGACCTTGTTTTGGCCTTTTGGGGGACGGGACACAGGGCAGTCTGTGACGCTCTACCAGACATGTGTATTGTCGAACCCGGAATCGGGTACACGGATACGTTCGCACCGTACCGGGTGTTTGAATCATATGCGTTGTACCATGCAAAGCTTGGTATAAAAAACGTCAGTTCGTGTTTCGTACACGACGACGAATTTGAAAACGATACAATCATTCCAAACTATTACGATCCGAACGACTTTGAACTTGCTCCTCAGAAAGATGATTACTTTTTGTTTGTCGGTCGGGTCGGTGTTGCAAAGGGCCTCGACCGAGCCATTGCACTGACTCAGAAACTCGGTGTTCGGCTTATTGTCGCCGGTCAGAACGTCGAGGCGGGGTTTCGCGAGGTGGGTGCATGGCCCATCCCGGACCACGTGGAATGTGTCGGATACATAGGCGTCGAACAGAGAAAAGAACTGATGGCGCGAGCCCGTGCGACAATATGTTTTTCCAAGTTTATCGAACCCTTTTGCGGGGTCCATGCCGAGTCCATGTTGTCCGGCACACCAGTGATTACGTGCGATTGGGGCGCCATGACCGAGTATGTGCTTCCCGGAATCACAGGGTTTCGGTGTCGCACGCTCGACGAGATGGTTCAGGCTGGAAAAGACGTACACACGTTGGACCCAAACAAGATACGAGCATGGGCCGTCTCAAAGTTTTCCATGGATGTCGTCGCTGAACAGTACGAAACGTACTTTGCGCGTATACACAAAAAAGTGACCACGATCGATTACGATCGGATTCAAAAAGAGGAACAGCCGTTTGCGGACCGCCTCGGCCCTTGTCTCATTCGCCTTCTTTCTCCGAAAAGGTTTTTGGATCTCGGGTGTGGACCAGGCATGCACGTTCGCGTCATGGATTCACTCGGCGTTGACTCGCTCGGTGTTGAACTCGATACACGGGCCACACACCCGCTCATCATGAATGAATCAATTCTTGAATTGAATGGCAAATACACGGCCGATCTGGTCATGTCCCTTGAGGTGGCTGAACACATTGATAAGGTTCACGCGGACGAGATTGTTCGGAACGTCTGTGCATCTATCGAAACCGGGGGCACGCTCGTGTGGACGGCGGCACACCCGGGTCAGGGGGGTATTGGACACATTAATTGTCAACCTCGCGAATACTGGATCGAAAAGTTTGTGGCGCATGGTCTTGTTCGCGACGAAAAACTCGAAAAAGATATTCGAGACGAGATTCTTCAAGGATATCACATGGGATGGTTCAACATGAATCTCATTGTGTTCAAGAAACCGGGGGACAAGATTCTCGTATGGGGTCCGACTGACTGGGCGATCGGACGAATCACATCTGCTATTCAAAAGTACGTTCCGAACGTCGATGTTGTTGACTGGAATGACAATGAAAAAACGCACGCGCTCTTTGATTCGGATCTGTGGAAAATCTACAGACGCATCATTGCAAAGACTGACATTTTGGATTTTAAAACCCTGTTTGGGCGAACCATGCCACCGGGTCTATGCGAACGTCTCGTCGTCATGTGTCATTGTTCCCGGATGAATGACCCATATTTTCACGAAGCGATTCACAATTTTCCCGGGGTCACATACACGGGAGTGTCCCACGACGTATGTTTGACGATTCAGGCGTGTGGCATTGAAAAGGTTCACTGGACACCATTCGGTGTTGATACGGATATCTTTTTGCCAAAGTACACAGTGTCAGGGCCGATACGAACCATCGGTCTCGTATGTGACCGAAAAACGCTTTTGGCCCAAAGTGCGTATCGCGCATGTAAACGTCCAGACATGTTTGAAGAGATTTGTGAGCGTGTCGGTGCACATGCTGTGTACATCAGTGATCGAAATGACCCGATGACCATGTTTGATGACATTGATCTTCTCATATGTTGCTCAGAGTTTGAAGCAGGGCCGTTGGGCGTGTTCGAAGCATCAGCCATGGGAAAACCAGTACTGATTCGTCAAGTCGGAAATGCGCAATTGATTCAAAATATCCCAACCTTTGATACGGTCGACGAGGCGGTGACACTGATTGAAGCATGGAACATGTTTCCGGCGTTACTTCGACGCCATTGCGAAGAAAGAGCACGGATCGTTCGATCAGAATGGTCCATGCAAAGGTGTATCGAAAAATACTTTATCGGCGTCGTGTCATGATCTCACGAACCATGTTCTTGGGAAGGCGCTTCGTGAGCTGTGACGCGAGTGCGGCGCGCCGACGGAGACGGGCGGCACGCATGTACCGGATCAGCGTCCGGGCCGCCTGGTCTTTCATCTGTTTCTGCCGTTTCTGTTCGATGAGGGCGGCCCGTTTCAGTTTCGCGCGCCTCATGGCCATCATCGTCGCAGTGGTTGTCATACTTCTTACCTTCAATACAAGGAAATTTTTGGTTTGAACGGTTGTGGTTGAGCCGCCACGGCGGCAGCGGCATTCATGCGCTCGACAAACGGGCGGAGAAGACGCACGTAGGCGATGTATGCCGCCACGACGGCAATGATAAGAATGACGAGAACCCATCGTCCAAGGACCCGTTTCTCATCCGGTGGCTTGGGGGGTGGTGGTACATGTGCCATCGCATCGATGATGCGTTGAATCTGAACGTCTTGAAGTGGCGGCGTCGGTGGTGGCGGGTCTTGGTATTCACAGAAAATCCGAAGTGTAAACGCGTTATGATCAAAGGTTTGAAAGTTGAGTGGTATACCGTTTCGATCAATCCACCGAATCGTGAGACGATCGATTTTCGGGATTGGTGTATTGTATTGAACATACTGATTATAGTCGGACGTCTCCTTGTAAAATTTTATGCTTCCGGAAGCCACATCCATCGGGACCATCCCGAATGTCGAACGGATGCTGAGTCCATCGGTCGTCCCCTGGATCAGTTTTCGTCCATCGAGGATACTCGTTGATCGAAGTTCTTCAATGTCGAGAAACACGTACTCGTAGCGTAGCAAATCAGCAATGTTCGGACACACAAACAAACTTTGATTGAGATAGTCTGGGTCATTGAGAAAGATTGGATCAGAGGCGTACCAAAAACTCGTATGTGATGACGTGTCAAGGAACCCTAACAGACCCTGAATTTCCAAAGTATTCGCCTGGATGGTGAATGACGAATCTATGCTCGTAAAAAGAAACTTGCCCTGGGAATCGAGAAACAAACATGTAAAAATAAACCCAGAGGCGGATGAGAGTGCACACGCAAGGCTGGGTGCCGAGTAGTATCCCGGAAGAATGGATACGGTTGTTGTGCCTGCGATGGTGTTTGAATAACTGACAACATTCGATCCGTTTATCAAATTGTACATTGTGTTTGGTACACGAGCCGCGACCAGATCCACTTGTATAACAGAGTGTATAGGGTTTGTCAAGTGCAGGGTGTATGAGTTGCCTGACGGATAAATCATCGTGTCTCTGTTTCTCGAGTCGGCAAAGACGTACTTGACACGTTGACTTTTGTCTGCCATTCTATATAATGTGTCCAAGAGATTTTACTCGTCGTCATATACGTTTTCTTCTTCGTAATATTCTTCGTTTTCATCATCCTCCTCTTCATCATACGGTTCGTCCGAATCATTCTCGTCGTCTGAGCCAGGCTCATAGTCGGCATCGGACGATTTTTTGACCCAAAACCCTATGTCGGCCGTGGTCTGAACGAACCCGGCATCACCCTCGTCATCCAGATACTCGATGATATAATCATCGTCGACGACGTAGGTTTCATCTTCGTATCGGTATACGGTTCGACCGTGGTCGATATCATCTGATCGCGTGAGAAACTGAATCACATAGTCGTTTTCGCGTTCTTCAATGACTTTTGCGAGAAGTGCGCTTGGTTTCGGATCCCCTGTATCTGTCAATACACGAACAAGCATTGGCAGCTGTACAGGTAATTTTTCTTCTGTTTAGACGCACATCCCAAGACGAGACGTTGATCGTTCGCATGCTGGACAACCCGCCATGAACAACGGAGGCAGTGTATGTGTATGTGTCAACGGCACCGGTGCGGCTGGCACCCTGCTTTGTACGATGACTCGCTGGACCGGCTTTTGCTTCTTGTGGAGATGACAATACCCTTCAAAGTTTGCGCTTCGCGAACACCGTTTTCCCTTTGCGGTCAAACCCTTACACCCGGTACACGGCACATCATCCATGGATGAGACGTCACGCATGAGTTGTCGCAACGAAATGTCATATGTGCGCGACACCTTTTCCAGAATGGTGTTGAGACGCTCGTTGACGCGCTTTTCGATTTCATCTTCGATGATCTTTGATATATGTTCCATAAATGACATTGTGCGCTCTGCCTTTAAACACTTAAAAAAACTCGACTCGGTAAGAGTATCGATGCCTTTATGGCGCGACGTCCAGATGGACGAGGTTGAGACGAAAGGAACCAAGTTTTCGGTACACCATCAACCGTTTCGGTTTCAGATTCCAAAGGGGCGTGTCCTGTATCGCGGTCTCTCCGACTATAAATCCATTTCGATCGAGGTCCCGCCAAACTTTATAGAGTGGTGGAAGACCACGATTGACAAGACATTCTCGGAGGGGTTGACCCCGTACAATTCAAACATGAAGGACACGAGTCTTCGTGTGAAGGTTGATCAATCGACACAGTTTTTCAACTCGACAAAGGAGATTTACTTTCCAGAGTTGAAGGAGGGCTTGCTCGAGGGAACACGGGTTCAGTGTATCGTCGAGATTCCAGGATCATATTTTTTTCAGGGGACTCACGGATTGATTGTTCGAGCACACCAGCTTGTTGTTTCTGAGGCGGACACACTGCCGTCGTCATGTGACGATGTGGACGATGTGGACACGCCACTCAAGGGGTTTGCATTTACATGAAACGACGACGGCTCAGGATGCGACGCATCATGGACGTATCACGGCTGATGCGTTTCCCACCGGTGCTGTACTTTGCGACGGGCTTGCCACCATAGTACACGCTGTGGTGCGGCTTGACGGTGAACTTCTGGGCCCCCTTGGTGATGTGGGTCACCTTGGGGCGGTACAGGAGACCGCCGGTCATGGTACGACGCACGTACTTTCCATTCTCAGTCTTGTAGACGCGGCGGCCACGAGACACGTAACGGGTTGGCATCAAGTTCATTTACTTTTCATCAACATTTTTTCCTGGACGCACTCGTAGAGTTTCTTTCCCTGACCCTTTCCGGTCTTTTTCATGGGCACGAACTTTCCGTCGAGGCCGAGTTCCTGATGACACATCTGGAGCGCCTTCCCGTGAGCACCGATGTATTTCTGCTGTTCAGTCTTTGGCATTTATAGTACCAAGGAAAAATTTTCTATTTCGTACGTTTGGCCTGGCGGTCTTTAACGCATGTGTACAGGGCCTTCCCATCCTTCCCGACGTTAAAGAGGACCATACCTTTTAGTCCAAGGTCTTTGCGACACATGCGTGTATCGATCGCCCAGGTACTTTCCTTGCCCTGTTTCATCTTGGCTTTGCTCACAACCTCGCCGCTCGACGGGGAGACTGTGAATTTCGTCCCTGAAACGCCTCCCGAAGTTTTCATGCTCTTGTCCTTTTTGTTGTGAAGAGCGACAGCGCGAGAAACGACGGTGGTGGTTGTTGGCATATCTAAGAAAGCCTTAGAAAAAAAGAGCGTGTTTTAAACCATGTATATTACGTGTTCGGTCTCGTCGCTCTGTGTTCCAAACACGTGTCGACAATGCGCCGAGCGACGTATGATTTCTCTGTTGCGTGAATGGTCTCGTCGGGAGGGTGTTCCGAAGGCACGATTCACGCACTGGACCAAACGAAAGTATGGCGACATGATTATCGAGAGAATACGAAAGGATGGTCAACCCGGGACGTCTTTACCGTGTACGGTGTGTCGGCGTGCCCTGGATCGTCTTCGCATATCGTGGCGTGCGCACATCAACGACATCTGGGTGTCTCATGAAGATGCACCCCCATCCAAGCCGACGACGAAGCAGCGAATGAAGTATCTACGGCATACGCTGAATGTACTTGAGCGTCCGACACATGCTTGATTCCCGAGTGACGAATGACCATATATATGAGCGTGCGCATGCGTGGTAATAGACATAGTCCGATGCCCAATAGACGGTGTGCCAAAACATATAGACGAGCACGAGACGATACGTTTGATGCATTGGTTTACACTTTGAATATCTTTGCAATTGTCCGACGCTCTAACCGCGCAATTCCTGGAACCGGCATCTTGTCCCCGAGCACATCCGCGCACAGCTTCGACTTGTCCATTTGGAGGTTGATGATCGCTTCTTCGATGCTTGGGACTTTTTCAGAAACATCCTTGTACATAAACTTCTTGACCATGACGTGTTTCGTTTGTCCGGTCCGGTGGGATCGCCCGATCGCCTGGAGTTCGGTCGCCGGGTTCCATGCTGGACTCATGATGTAGACGCGCGACGCTTCCTGGAGGTTGAGGCCTACGCCTCCCGCACGTATCTGGATCAAAAACACAGAGTTGGGTGGTCCGCGCTTGAAATTCTCGATTCGCTCGACCCGTTCGTGTGTATCGACTCCGCCATCGAGTCGATACACGGGAAACTCGTGCTCAATCAACAGAGTCTGGAGTCGATCCGTCTCACCCGTGAACTGTGTAAAAATGAGCGCCTTTTCTGTCGGGTGAGACTGGAGCATCTGAAGTAGCGTCTCGTGTTTCTTTGAGCGCCCGCGAAACAGCTCCGGATCTGTGCTGTTCTTTTGTGCCATCCCATCAATGTATGTTTGGGGCCAAATCATGACTTGGCGGACGCGGAGGAGACACTCAAGCATCTCCATCGTGTTGGCGTCATGCCCCTTTTCCCGTATGAACCCCTGGCCCGCCAAAAAAGCCTCCGTGTACAGCTCGCGCTCTTCGTCATACATGTCGAGTTCAATGTTTTCAAATGACATGTTTGACGTGTCCTTTGTCCGACGCAAGACGTACTTGTCTCGAATCTGATCAAACTCGCGGGCGACCGTCCCGGCCGTGATGCCAACAAAGGCACACAGCGTCACAAAGTCACGCATGCTGTTAAAGATGGGTGTTCCAGAAAGGACCCACCGTACCGAAGCACTCATACGACAGAGCGCCTTGAACGCCTTGGTCTTTGGGTTTCGAATTTCGTGGCCTTCATCCAGAATGATTCGATCCCAAGATGACCGGTCCAGGTCCATGATGACCGAATACGGCACGAGGACAATGGACGATTTCGGATCCAAAACACGTTTCGGGCCATCATAGACGGAGACGGACATGTCAAAGCGAAGACACTCGTCTTTCCATTGCGTCACGATCGATTTGGGAACAACAATGAGCGTGCGTTTTAGTGGGTTCTGACGCATAGTCTCCAGGATTTGAATGGTTTTTCCCAGACCCATTTCGTCACACAGGAAGCCACCACGTGGCTCATGTGCGTTCTCACGCGCCAGGAGCCACTCGACACCGACACGCTGATGATCGTACAGATTCATAGTTACGTCTCAAGCCAATAACATATATGAGGGTGAGGACAGATCCTCCTTTTTTTTCGGGGTAATAATAATATGAGTTTCGCAAGAGCTCCTTTTCGTGGAGTACAGGGTGCCTCCGGAAATTCGTCGCATACACAATCAACACCCGGAGGAGTGGCGTGGGCATCAGGATTACGATCGATACAGAATCTAAGTCGCAAAATTCAAAGATCAACAAGTCGTGAAGAGGTAAACACTCTCCGAGGACAACTTGAAAGACTCCAGAGAAACTTCAATGCGCGTGGTGGAAATGCGGAAGAACACACCAGGGCGAAACGGAACTTTAATCAACAAATGAGTAGCGCACAGCAAGTACTCACAAATCAGGCAAACAAACTGAGAAGACTTGAACAAGAGCGTAACGCTGCAATCGAACAGGCCCGGAAAGCCGCTGAGAATCTTCGCGAAAGAAACGCAGCACTTTCGAACGCTCAACAGCGAGGCGCGAACACGAATTCGATACGCGCTCAGTTACAGAACGCACAGACCCGAGCACAAGAGGCTCAAAATGAGCTGGGGAGATCACGCGCGTTGACAGTCGGGAAACAAAAAGAAATTCAGAGCATCAAGACAAATTTAGCAAAGTCGAAGGAACAGAGTACCAAGTTGTTGGAAGCACTCAACCGAAAGAATGCTGAAACGAAACGACTTCAATCAAATTTGAACGCGGCCCGAACACATGCAGAAAATGCTGCTCGAACACTTGCAGCGAAAAACGCGGCACTTGAGAACGCTCGACAAAAAGGCAATCGAGTAAATGCAGCTGAACGAAATGCGGCAAACGCTCGAGCAAACGCTGAAAAGAAAGCGGCGGCTCTTGCAAACGCAACGCAGAAGGCAAAAGATCAAGGTGCTTTATCTGCACAATTACAGAACCAGCTCGGAGCGACACAAGCTTCCCTCACGAGAGCGACCAATGCACATCAAACACTGACACAAGAGCGTAACGCGGCGCAGAAACAAGCGGCGAACGCTGAGAAACGCGTGAGATCTATGATGAATCAACTCCGAATTGCCTCAAATAGTTTATCATCAAAAAATCGAAATTTAACACGTCTTGCAGCAAACAAGTCGGCGACACAACAGCAGTTTACAAATGCGAGGACCGCGGCGAATGCAGCTCAACAGGTCGTTGCACAGCTTAAAATAAACCTGAATCTATCGAGAAAGGAAAGAGATATAATAGGTCAGAACTTACAGAGGCAAATTGAACAGTTACAGAGCAGTGTGACGAGCCAGCAATCCGAACATGCGAATCGTGTTCGGACATTAGAGGCTGAAAAGAGTACTGCTCAACGCAACAAAATTCAACTCAAAGCAGCCTTGAACAATACTGAGCGTCGACTTCAGAATGCAAACGCTCGGGCTGAAAATCTTTCTCGAAGAAGAAATGCATCAAATGCGATCAAAACCGCAGCGCTCCGAGCCCTCACAAACGCGCAAATTTCACATCAACAGGCTTTGAATGCCGCGCGAGGAAATTTGAACGCGGCTCAAGTGAATGCCGCGCGAAGAATCCAAATACAGACAACCGAACATCGTCAAGAACTCGAGCGTCGAAACGCTGAGACTGCTGAACTCCAAGCGTCCCTCACAAATGCTACGCGTAACAGAAATCAGGCGAGAACTGCTGCGACTGCAACGACGCAAGAACGTAATCAGGCGAGAGCCGGGTGGCAAGCCTCATATGAAGCATTTAAGCAAAGAAATCAAGTTCTTCGACAGAGAAATCAAGAACTTGCACGACTCACTGAATCGGGACAGGCAACTCAGGCTCAACTCGTGAATGCACAGGCTCAAGCGACTACAGCTTTAGAGAACGCACAAAGAGCACAAGAAGGACTCGCTCAAGCAACTGAAGCTTTAAACGCACAAGCGCGTTTATCTCAAAATCAAAGAAATCAATTGAACGCTCTCAATCGTCAAATGCAAAATCATCAGCGAGCGCACCAAGCAGCGATGAATCTTGCGGCCGCACAGGCTGAAGTGCGTCGAGTGACGAATCTCGGACGTGTACACATCAATAAAGCTGTTTTAGGTGAACGAGCGAACCAACTCCAGCGACAACTGAACAATCTAAGAAGAAACCCGACACCCCAAGCAGCTGCGGCCGTTGCTGCGACGGCACAGACAGCCGCACAAACCACAACAAACACAAACACTCGACGAACACTAAGAAATCTTTTAAACTCCATGAGGCGTCTGTCTAATAATTTTCGTCGTACAGGTCAAGGAACAGGAGGCATGCCTCACGTGATTCAACATTTCTATGGACCTGGTGGTGGCGGGAATGGAGGTGGAGGGGGAGGCCCCCCTCCCCCCGGACCGGGCCCCGGGGCGGGTGGCGGAGCCCCGAACAGTAACGCAAATGCCGAGAGGAAGAAAAAGCTGAACTTGGCGCGCAGTAAACGAAATCTCATGTATAATCTTCTTAACCGGGTTGATCGAGGTCAAATAGAAGAAACATCCATGGCGAATAGATTCAACAAAAATGAAGACTTGAAATTCATGGCAAATACTCTTCGGAACCAGCCGAATGCACAGAATACAAAGTATAGAATCGCAACTCTGCGCATGGCTAAAATTTTGGCAGGTACGCAAGGATCTATGACAAAGTCAAAACTTTTGTATGAACAAACCAAGAAACTTCTTCGAAACTTAAATTCGGCTCAAAACAAAGGACCGGTTCGATACGCATTACGCACGTTACATGAGAGTAACGGGTGGGGCGTCATGAAGACAAACATGAAATATAGCCAAGATCCCGAAGTGAAACGAACTCTAAACAGAGTCAATCTTGAAATAAAAGCCCTCGTCGGGCGAAGCGTGAACAAGTTTGGACGCGCTGTTGTCAAAGGTCTGACGATGAATAACAGGTTGACGATTCAACAGCGAATCAACAAACTGAAGAAGAACTATACGCTTGCGGCAACTCAAAATCAACGGAACACGATCAAACAAGAATTGAATCAACTGAAAACCTCGCTCGAAACCATCAAGAACAAGACGTCGACACCTTCTGCGGGAAATTTCAATGGAAACTTCAACAAGGCGAGTAGCGAAGCCGAACGGGTCGATCGTATACGTGCCTTGACACAGCTTCTCAAAAAGTATCCGGAACAGCGTGCGAAGATCCAGGCCGAAATCACACGGACGATCCGCAAGATTTATAGGGATCCGCCGTACGGAACGAAGAACACAAACATACGATACAACCTTGAAGATGTGAAACGGCTCATCGGCGGACGAAGCACAAACATCAACCGCGAAATTGCGCAGGGACTTCAAAGGGTCGTCAAACCGACGAATCGTGGGACGACATCGTCTTCTTCGTCCTCCAACTATTCCAACCTTTTACGTAGACTTCCTCCTCCGCCCACGGGCGGCGGCGGCGGAGGAGGAGGAGGCTTCCCTCTTCTTGGAGCGGCACCACCAGCGATGATGATGGGGGCACAACCACCCGCGGGACCAGCAGGTGGTATTTCCCTACGCGTCAATGCGGCGCCCCGTGAAGCCGTTCAGGCGGCGACTCACGCGTTGCCTCCGATGGAACGGTTCGCGCTCGAGAATGTCGGCGGCGTGAAGAAGGCTGCAAACATCATAAACAACGCCGGCGGCCCGCTCGTCATACAGAAGGCTGCACGTATCCTAGAAAAGAACAAAGGAAACGTGGTTCGCGCGATGAAAACCACTGGCCTTTCTCGGCGTGTCTTTGCGAACGTCGAAAAGCTGGGCGGTCCGAAGAAGGTCACCCGGGTCATTCGCGCGACGAAGAAAGTGGCTAAAAAGACGACGGCGGCTAAGAAGAAGTCGATCGCCCCCATCTCCGGCAAAACAAAAAAGAAGGTTTTGTCCTCTCGCTCAAAGAAAGTAAAGAAGGTGACAATCACAGAAAGGAGGTTAAAGACCCTTATCGCTCAAATACCAAAGAAAAGTCTTGAAAAGAACGTGCTCAGATGTGCGCTGCCGTGATTGCCGGTGCGACCGTTCTCGCGCACGACCCGAGCATCATGTGTCGCGACGATACATTCAAGTATATCGTGACGCTCGACGCGATTCGGGCGAATCACACCAATCGGCCGTCGTGGATTCAGATCACGACCATTACAATGACGTGTAAGCTTTTGGCAGCGTCTCGAATCGATCTGGAAGCGATTCGAGAGGCTTTCCGTAGCGAAAAGACCATACGGATCCGTCGCAAGGGGGCTTTGTATGACGGTCACGTATGGACCATGAAAGAAACGACATTTTATAACCAGGTGACGGTCGGATACACGGATCAGTATTCGACCAAGTCGATCAAAGTGTTTCCGAACGGGTCGTTTCAGGTTGCCGGGTGTTCCGACCTGTATGATTGCCAACGCGTGTCGAAGCAGCTCTCATTTTTGCTCAGCAATATCTTGAATATTGAGTTGTCGGCCGAGGCGTTCCGGGTGGTGATGATCAATACAAACTTTTCGATGAATCGACCCGTGAACCTTCACATGATTCTCGAAAAGCTCGGGAGCGTAAGTGATTTTGACGTGTCATTCAATCCGGACCGGTACTCGGCCGTCAAGATTAAGTTTCGTCCCCAAAACGACATGAAGCAAGTCACGGCGAGTGTGTTTTCAACCGGAAAGATTATCGTGACGGGGGCGGAAACACTCAAGGAGATTGCATTCGCCTACGACATTCTCAACACGTACTTGGAGGAGATGTCATACGACTCGTCCGAGTTTCAGGCACTCATCGAGCGCGCCGATCCAACAACCATCGATGATCTCCGCGAAGCCTGTATTCGCGCATCGGTGTACTACCTCAAGGATTCGGATGACTATGACTTTGATGAAATGTCGTTTGACGAACTCCTTGAGGTTGGACACACGATGATTAAAAAGCCAAAGGATACGTTTGACACGGTCCTCGGCGCAAAGTTCAGCGCATGGGTCAGCGCACTCACGGCGCGAGGCATCACGCCATGGCGTCCGAGTTCGGAGACTCGCTTCCGCCTGAGTTTCTGAGTATGATGGGTTTTCGGGCGAGTTGTAACAGGGAGTCTGCGATGTTCCGGAGGCGCGGGCTTGTGACGTTCGAGGATGACAGCGTATCATCGTCATCAATAGATGATTTTAAAAGCATAAAGTTTGGGAGTTTTGAGCGCTCGACGGGATTTCCCTGTTCGAGCGCCGTGTTAAAGTCGGCGAAACACTCATTCACGAAGGTTTGACCCTCGGTTCCACGCTCAACTGCTTCGATACTGAGTTCTTTGGAAATCTTCATGCCGAGACGTTTAAAGAGCATCGATGATCGGAGCGAATTGCTAAGTTTTTCATTGATTTTCATATAAAGCTGAACAGAACCAAGAACCCCGGTCCCAGCAGACACGACAGCATTCACTATACTTACGTATTTTTGGTCAATAAACTGATTCAAAACGACGGCGCACAGGGAGTTGAGAGCAGAAAGAATAAGAATCGGAATGTTGAATTTCGACGCAAGTTTATGATAATACCGATAATCGGATATATTGTGTTTGTAATACACGTCACACTGAACTTCCATCTTTTTCAAAAAATCTTCGTCATTTTTCGTCCACGTTTCTTGACCCATGAAGTAGCAGAATATATTTTTTCTGTGGTATACAGTACCTGATAATGTCGACTCGCCTCGGAATGGGTGACGGCCGATGCATCACCGTGTATGATTCCACGCGGCTGTTCAATGACATGATCATGAAGCAGCAGGGAATCACCTATGAGGACAACCTGACGTACCGCCGTTACCTCCAGGAAAAGGGGCCGGACGCGTTTGGCATCCCCTCGAATGGCGCGTGCCAGATGCCCGGGTTCAAGCGTCAGGGTGATTCAGACAGTGCCGCTTAAACATGACGCGTGTAGTAAAAAACACAAATGAAGGTTGTCGTCGATGGAAACATCGGCGCCGGAAAGACGACTCAACTTGATCTTCTGGAAACCCGCGGGATCAAGGTGGTTCGTGAACCGATTGATAAATGGCCGCTTGATTTCTTTTACAAGAACATGTCTCGGTGGGCACTCACGCTCCAGCTTGCAATTATGCAGACTCATCAGCCGATCGATACAAAGCGTGTTGTCGTGTACGAACGCTCACTGCTTGCATCGAGATATGTGTTTTGGGAAAATATGAGAAACAAAAACTTGGTCACTTCGGTCGAGGATGATGTTCACGAACGCGCCTTTGAAACATACAGGTGGGTCCCAGACGTGTACATCTACCTCGCGATCGACCCGAAAGAGGCGTATGAGCACATACAGGCGCGCAGTCAGGCTGGTGACTCGGGCGTGTCCATAGAGTACCTCCGTGAAGTCCATGCCCTCTACGAGAAATTGATTGTCAACATGCCATGTCGTGTTCACGTCGTTGACGTGTCGCGGCGTCAGCCAGAGGAGATTCATGCTGAAATTCTACGAATTTTATCGCAGTACACAGTAGATGGCGTGCACGTCAGTGACGACGGACGGAAGAAAATGCAAGCGACCCGCTCTCATCGACGGTCAGTGTTGTGTGCACCACTTCCAGACGTGTGCAATCTGTCTTGAACCCGTCAAAAGTCTGAATTCAAAAAGCACAAAACGTTTGTCGTGTACACACTCATTCCACATGTCATGCATTCTCAAGTGGTTCGAAGAACACGACGAGTGTCCGACATGTCGAACCGAACAAGATACAGATGAGATCATCCTTTTTAAAAAACACATCGAGGACAATTTACGAATAAAATACCAAGATGCGATTCGGTCACTTCAGAGCGAAGTGTCCGCATTACGTACGCGTCACCAACGTTATAATTTTCCTCATCAATAAATACTATATATGAACTGCTGTACAGCACAGACACAGCAGGGACGACAGTGTAAACTCCGAGCTCGTCCAGGGATGACGACATGTTCTCGACACACGTCATGCACATCGTCATGCCCGGTATGTCTCATGGATATGACCATCCCCTCGTCACGGACACTCGAGTGTGGACACACGTTTCATACTCGGTGCATCGATCGATGGAAGCGTGTGTCTCGAACATGCCCCATGTGTCGTGTTCCGTTTGACCAACCGGTGTACAAAATTCGGGTTTCTGTACAGCGTTTGTCAGATCACCATGTGAGTTCAGAATCGTACGTCACAAGTAACATAGCAGGACTCGTAAACACATTCGGTATGGATCCACTGATTGACCCCCGATTCATTACGGATATTTTGTTTGAAATTGCTCAGAACGAATCAATCGTCGATGTTCTTCAAGAACTTGAAATCAGGGTGCCCGGCGGGCCTTTCGTGCCCGGGACAGAACAGTTCGACCCGCCCCATTCTTAACAGCGTAGGCACTACAGAAGCGTGTATAATTCAAACTCCCGTACTTTCGATTCGCTTTCCTCGGATCTGTGATTGTTTTTCCAGACGCATCAACAATCACGGGCCCACCACCAAATCCCTGTTTATGTGCCCAGAGATTCACGGGGATGTTCATGATCCGCCCCGGTTTCAGCGTTCCATCCGGATCAGGTTTCGTGTCCAGCGCGTTGAGGACACGAAGGTCTTTTGCCGAATTCATAGCGACTCGACCGTTGTTTGCGTTTCGCGACGGCTTTGATTTCGCGTAGGCAGCACGGATAGTTGCCTGTGTCACTCGAAAGAATTTGGCGAGCGCCTGGACCGTGTCCAGCTGCTGACGAACTTGTCCCGTCAGGGGATTGTTCCCCCGCGACCGTGTTTTGTACACGATGTGTCGAACCTGGCGATAAAAGTGAAAGTCGGGTACTTTTGGGGCGACGAAACTCATCACTTTATAGTATCCAGGTTTGGGACGAGCGCTCGGGTTTTTCATTTTATACGCAAGTCCTTTATAGTCGGCCAAAATACGCTTTGCAAATCCAGAGCATGATGTTGAGTTCAGGGTGTACGGGTTTGCCCCAGAATAGTTTCCAGGGGTTGCTTTTTGGGTCGCACGAGGGTTGTTCAGGTTAAACGCATAGTCGTAGCAATTGTCGTGCCAGACCCCAATTGTCCCGTACGGCGCCCACTTGAATGTCGTCGCCGCCATATTTATTTTCTACACATAAAATAAAAATGATCGGCATTCTTTCTTCCACGAGCGCAGGTGAACTCCTGACCCAGGTGACCATTTTTGTTTTGTATGTCATCATCTTGACATTCGCTCTCCGTTATCTGTGGAACACCGTCCTCGTGGATCACATCACGATCCTGCGTCGCGTGGATACGCTGCTGAACACCTTCCTGTTGGCCCTCGGCATTGCCCTGTTCCGTCTGTAAGCAGGTCCACAGTTTCTATATGGAGCACAACTTGCTCGCATGGTGAATCCCCGTATGGGTCCGAGAAGACACACCAGTTGAGAGAATCGACGAGGCAAAGTAAAAACCTTTTTGTTTGACAACCGAACACACTCTTTGTTTTTTGGTCCCGCCTTACAACAGGACTTCATATAAGATGTGTTGAAAAAAAAATCATCCAGAACACATCTCGCAACTCTCGGGATTGTCGCGTCGGCACGCAAGCACTTCTTCCGCAGTTGGTGGCGCGATCGTCACCTGTTGGGGCTTGGCCTTGGCGCGCGTTCGGAGATAATACATACCGGTCTTCAGACCTTTCTTCCATGCATAGACGTGCATAGACGAAAGTTTTGCGACTGTCGGATTCTCCATGAAGAGATTCAGACTCTGAGATTGGTCGATGAATGCCCCGCGTTCGGCCGCCATGTCAATCAGACTCTTCATAGGAATTTCCCAGACGGTCCGATACACCTCCTTGAGTTTCGGAGGAACGTCCTTCAAGTTTTGGATGGATCCACCATCCTTGATGATGTGATCCTTTGTCGTTTTGTTCCACAGACCAATCTCTGAAAGATCCTTGACGAGGTGTTTGTTCACCATGACAAACTCACCGGCCAAGGTCCGGCGGAGGTAGATGTTGGTCGTGTACGGCTCGAAGCATTCGTTGTTGCCCATAATCTGAGACGTTGAGGCGGTCGGCATCGGGGCCACAAGCAAAGAGTTTCGAAGCCCGTGCTGCGCAATGTCACCCCGAAGTGTCGTCCAGTTCCACACGAGATCTGGGGTTTCAATGCCCCACATGTCCGGCTGCAGAATCCCCTGAGACGCCGGCGATCCCGCGTATGTTTCGTAAACCCCTTCCTCCTTGGCCAGGAGACACGACTCGGTCAGGGCCGCATGATATATCGTCTCGAATATGAGACGGTGACGCGCACGAGCACCGTCCGAATCAAAGGCGAGACCCATGCGCATAAACACGTCGGCCAAACCCTGAACGCCGAGCCCGATCGGACGGTGTTTCATGTTACTCGCACGAGCAGGGTCCGTCGGGTAATAGTTTCGATCAATGACTCGGTTGAGATTTCGGGTCATGACACGTATGACGCTGTGAAGTGCCGTCACGTCAAAGTGTCCGTTTGGCCACACGAATGCCGGGAGACACACGCTGGCCAAGTTACACACGGCCGTTTCTTCCGCCGAAGACACCTCCATGATTTCCGTACAGTTTCCAGTGATGACGCCGTTGAAAATACCCATGTGACGCTTTGGCTCGTTGAAACAGTACGTCGCATCCATGCGCCCGTTATCTTCGATCGAAACGACGCGGACATACTGCCGAACATCTCGAGACACTGGGGTAAAGTCACTCAGGTCAAGACGATGCGTCGCGAAACCCGCATTGATCAGGGTCTCTACACCGAGTGCAGACACCACAAGTCGCCAACAAGCCTGTGTATCGAACATCTTCTTGCCACCCTTACCATCGGGGAGCTCACGTTCACCCGCCTCGTGCAAGAGACCGATGGTTGAACTCACACCGAGCGTATGAAGCATGAGCTGGATATCCTGAAGAAAGTTGAGGTGGATTGAGGCAACCGAGATGCTCTTCTGACTAGGATTTCCGGGGCACTCCTGAGTGTGCCCGTCTGCGTCGCACAGCCCGGCGAACCAGTCGAGACGGGTTTTCACTGTACCCCGTAGAGGAACTTTGAATTTATTATGAAGATCATAAGGGAGCTGCACATTCAAACGACCCGACGCGTCTTCTTCACCCGACATCGTTCGAACCTCCAAGTGCTCTACGAGTTTCTTCTTTTCACCGTACAGTGAGACTGTTGGAATCGTTTTGAAACCTGCGTATGTCGAGTGGTAGGTGCCGTCCCCACAAAAAAACCCGTGAGTATACGGATAACTGAAATCTTCTGTATCTTCGAATTCAACTGGGTTTGGGAGAGTCCACTTGACGAGGCGGTCACCTGGAACAAGATTCGTGGTTGGTTTGATTTCCGTCTTTGAACCATAACCAATCTGAAGATGAAACTTGTGATATTCGGTACACTCGAGGAAAGTGCCGTCACTGAAATTGACACGGACCAAACGACTCTTGTCACTCGTCTTCGAGATGGTGACGGAGGACCACTCTTCACCGTTCCATACGTCCACTACTTGCCCGACGAGATCTGATATTTTTTGGTATCCATTTTTGGTTAGAATCATCGTCTCTGGGGCCACACACAAGTTTGAGGATTTGATGACGCCAATGTTCTTTTGGTTCGACTTGCTGTTTGTGGCATCCTTGTAGCACATGTACGGAGTTCCCGTCTCAATTTGAGATTTCAGAATCGCGTCCCATACGTGGCGGGCCCTGACTGACTTTTTAAACTTGCCCTGTGCGACATATGTACGGTACAGCTCGTTAAACTCTTCGCCGTACACGTCTTGAAGACCCGGGGACTCGTCCGGACACATCAAGAACCAGTCTTCATCGTTCTGAACTTTTTGCATGAACAAGTCTGGGATCCAGAGCGCCGTGAACAGGTCGCGACACCGCGCCTCTTCGTCTCCCTGGTTCAGTCGGAGTTCGAGAAACTCCATCACGTCCGCGTGCCACGGCTCGAGGTATGCCGCAAACGACCCCTTCCTCTTTCCACCCCCCTGGTTGATGTACCGGGCGGTGTTGTTAAACACGCGAAGCATCGGCACAATACCGTCCGAGTGACCGTTCGTCCCCCGAATCTTTGACCCGTTCGCGCGAACGTTACTGATGTGAAACCCGATCCCACCAGACCACTTGGAAATCTGGGCACACTCCTTGAGCGTGTCGTAAATGCCCTCGACCGAATCACCCTTGGTCGCGAGCAAAAAACAGCTGGACATTTGCGGGCGTTTCGTCCCGGCATTGAACAGCGTCGGTGTCGCGTGTGTAAAAAACTTTCGAGACATGAGATCGTACGTCTCCTTCACCCGAGGAATGTCGTGGCCGTGAATTCCAATGGCAACACGCATGAACATGTACTGTGGTGTCTCACCCGGCAGGAGATATCCACGCTGGAGCGTCTTCAGGCCAAAGTATCCAAAATCATAGTCGCGCGCAGGATCAATGACTGCATCAAGTTCGACCGCAACGCACTCGATAAATTTTTCACTGACGATATTCTTGGAATAGAGTGACAGGGCGCACTCTGAAAATGTCGGGAGACTGAGTTTGTGCATATTTGATGCGACGAGACGGGTCGCGAGAACTTCATAGTCCGGATGGTCCGTCTGCATGTGTACGGCAATTTCGGCTGAAATGTCGTCAATTTCGCTCGTCTTGATTCCATCATACATGGATGAAAACACCTTCTGAGCAACCTTATCTGCCTGAACGCTCAGACCGTGACATAGCTTTGCGATCCGTGAGACAACCTTATCGAAAAGCATGGGGACGACATCTCCGTTCCTCTTCTGAACCTTCATATTGTTCATTGTACAGAGTGTCAAGTTTTTAATGGACCCAGCCGAGACATGAGGTACTCTTGGATACTTCCCGGGGGATCTGCGACCAGTTTCGCATACACGCCATGAACGTTCACCCCCTGAATTGTAAGAAAGAGCATGTATACGGCGAGCGTCACCAGGAGCGTCATGACCTGAAACGGGTCACGACGAGCAACCCACACAGGAATGACTTGGATCGCAAGCAAAAAGATGCCAAACTGAATGTTCGGTCGGGCTTTATAGAGGTACACAAGGGTCCCAATAAGATTAAAGACGAGGATGGACAGAATCGAAAACGGAAGGAATGGCCTGAGCAGCAAAAGTATAAAGCCCCAGTACGAAAACACGTTGTACCACGGTTCCATTATATTTTCAGCACCTAGAATAAATGAGCAGCTATCGCATCCAGCCATCACCCCTCGCTGACGCATTCTTCTCACCCTTCAACCGGGAGTACGTTCACAGCGCCATCGTTCGGAACGTCAAGACCAAGACTGGCATGGGCATCGACCGCCAAAGCGATCCTGACCTCCGTGCTTTGATGCATAACGTCTACGTACGCATGGCGTCCCAGCCCGACTCGACCGCACAGGTCACCCAGATGAATGACATTGTGGTTCGGGAAGCGACACAGACGATTCAGACGGGTATTTTGCAGCAGCTGTCATACAATGATTTCATTTCCAACGCACCAAATCCTCTCTCTTTGCCCGTGAGTACGTCAACCTACGGAAATAAATTACCCAGCATATCATATGGCGTCTAATCCCACCCAGCAACAGCAGCAACAGCCGGCCCCCTTTCCCGGATGGGCGATCGCCCTGATTGTCCTCTCCGTGTTGGCCGTGATGGGTGTGTTGGCCTTTATGTTTTTCGGTCAACAGAAGAATTCCGTGAATGTCGGGGCACCCGTCCCGAACATTGCACCCCCGGCCGTTCCGAGCATGACAAACGTCTCGAGTGGGAACATGGGGGCGAACGGCGGTGCTGCACGTGCAAACTTAAAAATCTAGATATACAACAACAAATGACGGTGTCAACAAAAAAAGGGTGTGTCCTCGGGATTCACGATCCTCAGATTGTTTCGAAGATTCGGTCCGTGAATCCCACGTGGTATTATACTTGGGATGTGTCCCCCATCCCTGGTCTCGAGTCCCTTCCATTTGTTCCGATGGTATGGGGCATGAAATCCCTGCCCAAAGTGATGTTGTTAAACAACCCAGTGGTTCTCGGATTTAACGAACCGGACGGTGCTGCTCAATCCAACCTGACGGTGACTCAGGCATGCAACGCCTGGTCAAGCGTCGCGTCACTCGGTGATCGGATCGGGAGTCCGGCGACTGCCGGAAACCCATCCACACAGGGGTCGTGGCTCGAACAGTTTATGGATGGTGCCCCCAAGGTGGATTTCGTCTGTGTGCACTGGTACGCACCACCAAACTCCGCCTCTTTTTTACGCGAAATTGATGCCATTTACGCGAAATACAATAAACCAATTTGGGTCACGGAGTTTGCCGTCTCAGATTGGTCAGGAAAGTTTCCCGGTGGGTTTCCGGTTGTCGCGGTTGAGCAATTTATGAAAGAGGCGTGTGCTGGTCTGGATGCACGGGACTTTGTGGAGCGCTACACATGGAAGACACGCACGACGGAGGACACAAACATGGGGACGTCCGCTCTGTTCAATGACGACGGGTCTTTGACGGCTCTCGGACAGGTATATGCACTCACATAGATTCGCCAAAATGTACCATGAGTACGGCGACGCACGCGAGAAGGAGACCGACCCATTGAATCGGGTGTTTAAATCGTTCCCCGAGCAGGAAAAAAGCAACTCCTGCTCCGAGAATCGTAATCATACCTTCCCACATGGCGGACACGTACAACATGTTTGCCTTTGTGAAACTTTTAATCAGAAAAAAGAGAACGCCAGCATATCCCAGGAGCCCAAGCATGAGGTTATGCTGTGTCGAATTGCCTGAATCGGCAAAGAATTTCAGGTGACAATTGCCAAACAACTCGGCACAAGACATGGCGAGCACGCTCCATAGTGCCATTTCTGTACCTCAAGAAAGTTTTCGAGCTAAAGATTTTGAAATTTTCATGTGCCACCCGTGTAAAACAATCACCTGAAACAGAAGGATCGTTACGGAGAGACACAGCGCGAGGACCGGAATCCACATGAACCACTTGGGTGGCTCTGGGATCTTTTCATCATCAATCATATGTACTATTAGTTTCGAATTTTTCTGAGCTCGGCGAGAAAGTCAGGGTGCCACGGGTACAACACGAACAGAGCGAACGCAAAGGACAAAAGTGTGACGATGATTGCAAGCATCGGAATCCAACGAAGCCACCGGGGTGGAGACGCGTCCGTGTCCTTCATTCTATATGCCCATAAAAAAAATATGAAGAAAGGGTATGGTGAAACAACGTCCTCCACCAAAGAAAAACCGTCGACTCGGTGTTCGGCCGAACGTGATTCAGACAAAAATTTCTACGATGGGTCTTCGACGTGCGATGGTTCAGTACATTTCACGGAAACACGACACCATGTGGGTCGTCGGACATGGGACACAGCTTACGAACCTCAAACGCGTCCCTCCAAACACAGCCATCGTATTTGTTCAACGACCGGGTTTGTTGACGTCATCGGCAATGACGAAAGATCCACTGTTTCAGACGTTATGGTCATTCAATCCAACCATGGACAAGTTTATTCAAGGGACGCTTCCCGAATCACAGATTCCCCCATTTTCCGGGTTCAAAACATGGGAGAGACGTATATATCTCCCCGGCGAATTCTTCCCTGAAATGTTCATCGCCCTGCACGAAGATAAAGAGTATGAACTTGATCGTTTCTGTGGAGTGAAGCGGGTGGGCGCAGTCAGTCGTCGGTATCATCGTCACACGGACGGGTCCGGTGTAAACACAACAATCTCAAAAATCATACAAAACCGGCCGGGCGTATATTTTGTGATTGCGTGTCGCGGAACAGTGTATCAGTACTGGAAAAACCTCATGAACGTGTATAAGCGCACGGGTGGATCGCCGTCGGCCCGACCCCCCATGAACACGCTTGGTGGGGCTGTTGAAAAACTACAAAAACGCGAAGAACGCGCGGCACGAAAAATTATTGTTCGTCGTGTGGCTCGAAGACCGGCGCGTGTCATAAAAAGATATTAGGATGTCGGATACATCCGTTTTGCCACGACCGTCTGACGACACGTCGGACATTTCTCATCACGGAGTCGGATAAGACACCCGGAACACAAAAGGTGTCCACACGGGTCCAGAAATACATCGACATTCTTGTCCATGCACACCGGACACATGTACTCATTGTACCTGTGCGCATGTGTTTCAGTGAGTACGCGATTCATAGCTTTGAGTTTCCCAGCAAGTACACTTATATTCTCCTTCATCTCCTTGTATTCTGTCGATCGGAGACGCATATCAATCATCGTCTCGAGCGTCGCACGTAAATCGGACGCTTCTATAGTTGTAAGCGCAAATTGTATATGACGAATATCCTTTGTGAAACGATCAAATTCTAATTCAGCCGCACGGTACTCACGTCGTATACGTGAATACTCATCCTTGTACTGTCCAAGTGTTTTTTCGAAACTTTTCCATTCTTCACCGAGTTCGACATGTGCCGGCGGTACGCTCGGTACATTCAGTCCAGGAATGGACAGCGCAAACAGTGCAGATGTGAAACTTCCCGACATGTTTTTTTAGTGCTCGTCATCCTTATCACCGTCAAATTTAGAACGAACAACTTTGAATGCGTGCGCCTTTGCCGTCTTCTCAGTCACCTGGTACTCGGATTGCATGGTTGCCTCATAGACCTGAGCATACAGCCGAGTGCCCTCGATCTTCTCCTTAATCTCAGCGCGAGTCTCCTTGAGGAGACGCTTCAGGTCATTCTCCTTGTCAACCATTCCCTTGATGTACTCCATTCTATGTGAGTGTGGAGGATGTATTCTCTAAATCCCTGTCACTGCATAGTACCCGGTCGATCCAAACCCATCGGCGCCTCGCTCCGTCGTCGGCAGCTGATTCGTCTCGACAACATCCGTCGCCACAAAGCACTCCAGAATCAGCTGTGCGATACGATATCCAGGCTTGATGAAAAACGGGACACGTAGATCCGTGTTGACCAGAACCACCTTGAGTTCACCGGTATAGTCCGGGTCAACGACACCGGCCAACACATCCAGACCATGCTTCACGGCCAAACCCGACCGAGGGGCGATCCGACCGTACGTGCCGGGAGGAAACTTGACGGAAATGCCGGTTGACACGACAACACGGTGACCTGGCAGAATCACGTATCCGTCGGTGCTATACACGTCGTAGCCGGCAGCCCCAGCAGACCCACGAGAGGGCAGAATCGCATTGTCCACCAGACGAGTCACTTGAAGAGACATTTCTGAAATGAAAACGTTGAATGTTTTTATCTGTATATACCAGTATACCATGTGCGAATCACGTGAATCATACATCATCAAGGTGGATAGTACATACTCTTCATCTGCGACGGCCAATTCGTTCGTCGCGTACCTCCCAATCCCTCTCCGGAACGTGGTGAAGGTTGAGTTGTTGAGCGCATCCGTGACGCCGGCGGCCAACACGTCCCCGGTCCTTTACATTCACGCCGAGGAGCTCATTTCAAAGTTTGTGAATCGGGCCGCGGTTGTCTACGCGCTCGGCGGCGGTGGCCTCGGCAACGTCCTATCGACGGTCGGGTCCGTGTCTTCAACCCTGACCAACGAAAGCAAACTCGCCGAGGCGCTTGTGGCCGTCCCTGTCGACACGACACGTGCATCCGGAACACCGGTCATCTACACGTCTGGTGGGTTTTTTCCGACAGAAATTGAATATATCGATCCGATTCGCCAGCTCTCAAAACTTACCATCAATACATACACCTCATCTGGTTCCCTTGTTATCACAAGCGGAACGGTTCCCTCATTTTTCGTGTTCAGGCTTACCTGCGCGAACAGAAATTCCTGTTTGTATTAAAAGTGTCATGGCCAGTGCAGTCACGAGTGTGACTGACACGTCATCTGTCATGAGCTGGACGACGCGCTCTGGAGTGCATTGTTGATGGTGTACCATGACGTCATTGAGGAGTGACGGAACGAACGATGCGACCGAAGAATGGACGACGCGTCGCTCGACAAACCGACTCGTGTGTCGGACGAGCGGGTTCCGTACCACCCGGATGACATGGAATCGTACGCACCGCATTCCTAATGTATCACACTATTTTTTTATGCTCCTGAATGCGCTTTATGATTGATCGCGCATACCGAAACGCTTTTTGTGTTTGACCCTTTTGAATGGTATTCACAAAAGAACGTACAACAGTTGACGGGTGGGCACCTTTCACGGTGATGAGTGACGCGAGTCGGGCCGTGTTTTTGAGCCCCTTTTCGGCACGCTGTCCCACCAAGGGGTTGCGTGATTTCAGGGTCGGGTCCTTGGTCGCAAACGACGATGCGAGCACAGCAAGGACGTCCTTTGACAAGTACTTGAGACGTTCGATCGGCATGCCGAAATACTTTGAGTATTCGTAGTGTATGTTCTCACGGCGGAGCCCGGGAACATGTGCGAGCGTCGTATCAACAAAGTCAACGGGTTCCGGAACGTTGGGAAACTGGAGCGCGTACGAAATCACGTGGTACACGCGTTTCTTGGTTGTCGGAAAGAATCGGGCGGGTGGAACAAACTCGTGTATGAGAATGCGTGGACGGACACCGTAGTATGTCGACAACCACCGTGTAAATCCCAGAATGTGAGCATACATGATGCTTCGCATCGCACGAACGCGAAGCCGAATTCCAGTCTGACTCGTCATCTTGTGTTGGGTCGAAAACGTAAAGTCAAAGTCGGACGTCTGAAGGACTCGCTGTGGTGCTTTGAGTGCACGGGCCTCCATGTACAGCTTCACGGCCATCCCACCGCCGAGGTACACGACAAACCCACCGTACGGGCGAGTCAGACGGGTATGCTTCTTCGAATACTCAATGAACAGCGAGGGGACAGACTTTGCAATGTCATGAACACCAAACACGCTCCGCACAGGCACGTCGAGTTTCTGTGAAAACACTCGGTCGAGCGTAGCCACCGGTCGACAGATCATCACCTCGGAGTGAAAACGCCCCTCGTGAAACACGGATGGTTTCGATGCCGAATAAAACCCATCAAAACGGTTCGGAATCAAAAACTCCTTCGAAAACTTGTCAAATGTTTGACGGTCGAGTTCGTCGATACTGAATCGCTGACCCGGGCGAACGTTCTTTGCGACGCCCCGGAACCTGTCCCGGCCGCCGAGGACTTTCCTGTACGCTTTCAGCTGAAGCGCCCGGGTGGTTTTCGTACCGAGTGCAAACCGAAGCATAATCTTGGTCGACTCGGACAATGCACGAGACCGAAGAACCCGTGTCATGTTGTCGTGATTGATGACGAACAGCCGAAGTGGACGTTTGACTGTGTAGGTTGCAACATGCCCGTATGCTGAGGCGACACGGTGTTGTGTCGTCACGAAAAAATTGCTTGTGCGACGAATTGACCGAATCCCCGGGGGAAACCCTTTGTACACTTTGGTCCCGGTCGGAAGAACTGTTTCAAACATATTACTACTCTCAATAAAGAAAAATTTTCGGAGGTACATAATATGACGTCACGAGCGGTCCAGCGGTATATTTCCCTCCTCATGGAGTCGAGGAATCAGGCGCACGCATTCCACCTTACGACCAAGTCGTACCCGGAACACAAGGCGCTTCAAAAATATTACGAGGCGATCGTGCCCCTGTTTGACGCATATGCCGAGGCATACATGGGACAGTACGGGCGTCTGGGGCGTATATCGCTCATCCAGCGTCGCCGAGCGCTCCCGAAGGATTCGCGGCGGTATTTCCGGACGCTCGTCACCGCGATTCGTCGCCTCAAACTCCCACGCAACACAGCTCTCCGAAGTATTCAAGATGATATTATGGTCCTGATTCGGTCAACAATGTACATGTTGACTTTGCGTTAAAGCATTTCCACGTGTTTCATAGATGATTGTTGACACGTTTATGTTTTATAACGAACTCGATGTGCTCGAGCTTCGTCTGTCTATTCTTGATGAGTATGTGGACATGTTTGTGCTGGTCGAGTCCGACACGACCCATATCGGTACACCGAAAGAGCTCGTGTTCGAACAGAACAAACAGCGGTACGCGCGATGGCTCCCGAAGATTCGGCACATTGTCGCGAGAGACATGCCGACCGATGAGAATCCATGGTCGCGTGAAAAATATCAACGTCACTGTATCCTCGACGGCCTCGAGGATGTTCCGGACGATGCCACCGTCATGATTTCAGATGTTGATGAAATTCCAAACATGAAGGTGGCTCAGATGATCGGTGACAAAACCACCGTGTGTCACATGCACATGTTTGAGTATTCGTACAAGTATACGTTTACCGGTGAAGCGTGGTTCGGAACGGTCATCACCCGGTGCAAAGAATTCAAGGCGCTTCAGCCAAACTTTTTCCGGGATCATCGGTGGCGTTTTGCAACCATTCCGTATGCCGGATGGCACCTGACGAGTTTCGGAGATGCGCAGACCGTTTACAAAAAGCTCAAGACGTATGCGCACGCAAAAGACCCCGGGCGCGAACACCAAACACTCGAGAACATCACAAAGTACATCGAGGAGGGCATCCACCATACCGGTGGAAAACTGATCAAAACACCAATCGAAACGTTGATGCCACCACGGTTCCCGTGTGATTTGAATTTCTACTGATGAATGGAAATGAGCCGCAGTTCTTCGTATGACGACGATGACCCAATCAAACGAGCTTTGATGTCAAGCAATTTTTTCATTTCATCCGGATCGAGCCACCGAAAAAAAGAACGCTTTTCTTTGATGTTTCGGAGTTGGACGGAACTCATATGCATGTTTGAATCCTTCATGGCTTGACACACAGGCCACGTCGAGGCGCGAAGGTCGGACAGATCACGTTCGACACACTCGAGGCGCGGCAACACATTCTCACGAAGCAGACGAGTGACTTCACTGTTCCACGAATCTTCCATAAAATAATCATGTGCTTCATTCTTAAATGAATGCACTGTGGAGTCTCGTAACGACACCCATGCCCATGCCGGTCGCGAACCGTCTGGTGATTGCCTACGCCTTAGCTTGGCACTGGTCCAATACGCATGAGGAAAATCCCGAGAATAATGATGGACAACCCGAAATATTGGTGCCAATTCGTGAGCCGTTCTCCAAGAATAACAAACGCCGCAATGGATTCGAGTGCAGCCGAGACACCGTCCCACATCCCATTCACGTACAGGACGTTCCCCTGTCTCAGGGACTTGATCAGGAAATAGATTATAGCAATGTACCCGGCGACACCGCCGAAAAGGTTGCTCAGCTTGTTGCTGCGTGCGAAGAACTTCAATTGAAAGTCACCGAATATTTCGGCGAACGAAAGCAGGAGTACGTTTAGCATGAGTCCCGGCATTTTTTCTTTCTCTTCCCTGTATCAGAAGGAGAAAAAAATGCAGCTCTGGAAATGGGTTCTGTTGTTTGGTCTTTTATTCGCAATCATGTATGATCCAAGCACGCGTACAATGACAAAATTTTTTGATGATCCTAGAGTAGAGAGGGGAAATGTCTTCCCCACCAATACACCCTCGAGAGAAGCACAAGGCGATCGCGGTCCCAGTGACGATGATGAATGATCGTCCTCACATGCTTATCGTTCACGATCGACGATACAAGGAATGGACGTTTGTCACAGGCGGATGTCGACGCCGTGAGGTCTATAACCCTCTTCGGTGTGCAATCCGGGAACTCCATGAAGAAACACGTGGTCTTATCGATATAAAGAACGGGGCATACTCGTACTTTCGATTCACGACCAACTATAAAGGACCGGGGGACTCTGAGGCTGACATTGATACGGTGAGCGTGTATCATGTCTACATCTTGGATATGCCACTCACGGCGATTGAACAGAAATACATGATTCAGCGATTTAACGAGGAAAAGATCAAAATGGAGACGTCACAGGTTCCATTCAAGAAGAATCATGATGAAAATACAGCTTTGATGTGGGACACACTCGAAGGTATTACAGATAAACAGAACCTCTGGATCTTGGTCCGTGAATGTATTCTCAATAACCCGGACTTTACAAAGGCGCTTTTCGCGTCCGAAAAAACACCGTTTTATCTTCGAACATAGAAGAAATATGACGAGGTCCAAAAGAGCCTTTGCCGAACTGTTTGCTTCAGCACAGGGGCGTGGAGAGGATGAGGCGTACATTGCCGAACTCTGTGAAAAGTATTCGGTTGTCGAACTCATCTACGAACTAAAAAAACACGAAGAGACACCACCTCCGGAGCCAGAGCCCCCGGCACCGCCGCCCCAGCCTCCTCACGTGTCTGAGGAGACGGACCCAGTCAAGGATTTTCTGGTGGATATTTGGAGCCGGTTGTCAACATAATTTCTTTGCATATACTACGAAGACGACATGAAGGATGCTATGATGTTTGCACTCGCCGCCGCGGCTCTCTATGTCGCCATGACATGGTCCTATGCCGGGTACACAAAAAAGTCCGAGACGGATTCGGTTGCCGATCGATTCAATGAACGCCCGAGCATAAATTTCAACTACTAGATAGAAATAAAAGACCTATATACAAACATGTCAGTAACACTGGTTCGACCACCGCCACCCGCTTCTGTCGGGTCAAGAGGGGGTGGTCGAAAATGGTATACGCTCCATTCACATGCAAACAACGTGTTTGCATGGACATTTGATAATCGAGTCAAGACATCGACAGTGGCGTTTGCGCGACACCAAGACGCGTCGTTTATGGCGCGCATGATTGAAACGTACGTTGTTCGCGAGAAGCAATGGCCGTCCGTATCCACGTTGGATAATGTGTTTCGGGTCTACGGGGCAGGACTCATTCAAACAGAAGCGGAGGGGTTCATCGAAATCAAATCGTGGGAACTAGATGATCTACGCATATTCTGCGTCGAATCATACCTCGACATGATTACGTTGAAGAAACTCGCACGAAAAAATAATGATACGTTTGTCGTGAGCGGTGATCTCATTTCACTTGACGTTCCAACGGCATTTTATGTTGAACGTCTCAACTACTTGGTTGGGATATAAGCATCCCCCTTGAGAACAGCTTTCGCGTAGGCCATAGCAAGCACAAAATGGATATGGGGCCAATCAAGTGTCTCGAGTTCAGTCAGTTTCAGCTCCATAGGGTTTTGGTTAATTTCTTTTTTGATATTTTCCATATCTCCAAGATTCTCAGCAAGGATCGTCATTTTCTGAAGCCAGAGAACATGACGCTCACTGTTCGGATCAAACACTTTGAGAAACCGGGATGTCACAGACATTTCTTTGTGTAACATATTTTAAGAGCTGTACAGGACCGCACCCATTCCGTTCTGGATGCGCAGGATGTTATAGTTCACGGCGTACACGTACAGCGAGGTCACGGCTGCGCCGCCGATCGACGTGTCTGTGTTGCGCACGATGTTCGTCATGGTGACGTTCGGTGGGGTGATGAGACGGTACGTGTCGATACGAGAAAAGTTCACGGAACCGGTTGGCTGGAGCTTGGAGGTGTCCAGGCAGAACGAGATGAGAGCAACGTTTGCGGTCGCACTGGATGGCATGTACCCCACGGGGGTGTGGTAATACTGTGCGGCATCGACCCATGCGGGCAGATGCCGAGACTCGCCAATGTCCACACCGTTCACCTGCGACTTGAACTGGAGCAGAGACGCTGCCAGGGATCCAGACGTCGCGCCACCGGTGTTGTACACGGTGATGTAATTGTTGGACTGGAACGCCAGGTACTTGACGGGGTTTGCAAACGCCAACTCCATGACCGAGCTCTGGGGAATGAACTGGCGCTGGACCTGGGTCATCAGCATATCCTGAGGCGTCTTGGCAAAGTACTCGCGCTCACCCTGATCCAGGTAGATGAAGTTGGACCACAGAATGTACTGGAGCTGCGCGTACGTGCCGGACGGAGCAACGTTGGTTGCCGTTGTGCCCAGATTTCCAGCCCACGTGATACGAAGCTCGACGTCGTGGTACTGGAGCGCCACCAGGGGGAGGGAGGACTGCCAATCTTTACAGAAGAAGAACTTGAGTGCGTAGAAGGAGTTTGCGTTGTAGCCCGGCTGCGTCGCGGACGCCACGGGCAGGAACCGCTGATTCAGGTTCTGACCGGCAGTGACTGGCTCGATGCGCGTCGAGAAGTAAGAGTCCTGGGTATCAATCACCTGACCGCCAATCAGAAGCTCCACCTTGTCAATGACGTTGGACGTCCAATCGATGTTCGGCACGAGAGCTCCATTGGAGTCGCGAGCCGTGAGATACACGTACGACAGGAGATCACCCTTCTTCTCGAACCGGATCGTGGACGTACCGCCGGCGCTGGGGTTCCCCTGGATCAGCTGACGCTCGACCGAGTTGGCAAAGTGGGTGTATCGCTTGTAGGACGAGCGGTAAAACGAGACTTCGGGTTTTCCAGACAGATACGCGTCCTGAGCACCGACAGCAACAAGTTGGACAATACCTCCGCTCATTTATATCTTTGAACAACGTTTTTTTTTCTAGCTCGCATACGATGAAAAAGCTGGCTGAGCCAGGGGGTTCTTGGAACGAACATCTTTGGCGAGCTGAAGATCGATGGATGTTGGTGTCCCCTTTTTCACATTCAGACGATCGTACTGCGGCGGGACATACCTGTAATTCTTGGACCCGTCCGGTGGGCGGATCGGGAGAGGACCCGCCTCGAGACGAGTCGTCGTGCCCGCACCCACCATGCCGACGGGGTCCTGGCGGACGTTCATACGGCCTGGATTTCCGGCCCGATCTGGATTACTCCGGTTCTCGGACCACCGAGTCTGACGGTTATCAAGGAGCGTGCTGTCATAGCCCTGGCTCTGGTAATACTGAGCAGGACCGTTGCCGAGCGTATCACGTCGACTCCCAGTCTCTTGGCGGTTCGTCGTCCGACGTGTCTTCTGGAAATCCGGGCGGCCTTCCAAGGCTGTGAGTGCCCCGCCCTGGCCCTGGCCACGATTCTGTGCCGGCGGGCGGTTCCACGCCTTGGTGGGTTTTGCGTGGTGGGTAATCTCACCCATCGTCGTCCCGCCATTCTTGACGATGGGATTTGCCGGTCCACCCCATGTGCCTGGCAAATTGTGTGTCTTTTCCTCATTCATGTTGTTCGGCAGCACCCGGAAGAACTGCTGAAACCCACCGGCAGCCGGGACATCCGGATCGAGACCGAGGCCGCGGCCGACGTACTTTTTGTCCGTCGGGTTCAGGTTGTTCATTTTGTTCGAAATGTTCTCGCGGTACACGGTCGTGTAGACGGGCTGACCAAACGGAAATCGTTTCCCATCCTTGGTGACATCACCAAGGTTCCCAACCGCCTCTTTTGTGGGGAGATAGTCGTCACCGATCCGACGTCCGAATGAAGGGTTGATGGGTCGCATGCCGAAAGCATCGGCACGCATACCTGGGGAATCACCCATAAGGGTGAGATCAGTCTTTGTAATCTTGGTTGGTGGAGCGGCAGCAGCGAGATCTTCCTGATCCTCCTTGACGTCACTCAGACTTTTTCCAGCAAACATAAGTCCAGCGACGGCAGCGAGGGCGAGTGCCATTTTCTCTCTTATTTTACAAGAATATTATTCTTTCACTTTGTAGCGTTGCGCAAAGGACATGGACTGGTACATTGCGTATGTACTCACTGGATCCTGTGTCTGGAAACGAATATCCTTCCCATCCACCTCATACAGATTGGGGAAATCATAGGGAGAAGCTGTATAGTATTTATTAAACTGAGATGTCGTCTGAGAACGGAGTTTATCGTCGGTCATGACAATGTCCACGTAGTTTGTGTTCACCGGGCCTTGCCAGATGTCATCCTCCAACATAAGGGAATCAGTCTGAATGCGTGGCATTCTTTGTTACTCTGAAACAAGAAAATTTATCGAGAGGCGGCACCGTTTCCACCACGCATCTGAACACGTTCTGGGAAGCGTGCGTTCGGGTTTCCTTCGGGATCACACGCCGAGGGGTCATCGCGACACTGTGGCGAAAACGGAACTCCGTATGCCGCTTGGGCAAACGCCGCCTGGTCATTCGGAATCATAGAGTTTGGTGTCGTGTAAAAGTTCCGTTCGGCGTCACGAACACGCTCAAACGGGTGGATCTGGTCCCACTCTTTCCGGACTTCTGAGCGAACTGACGGATACCACGCGGCCGAAGGGCGGCTCGGGTCATCGATATATTCATTCAGCATGACATTCCCCATCGGATTGTCCAAGCTGGGCATTGTAAACCCGGCGAGTGGAGCGACGTTCGATACGGCGAGACGTGACCCATCAGGGATGAGACCGTTGAAGTACATGACATATAAAGCAACAAGCACGAGGAGGCCGAGGAGGAGGACGCGCGCGTCTTTTCGTATCAAAAACACGAGCGCTGATGCGTAGACGATGAATCGAGTCGTTGACTCGACACGGTTTTTTGCCGACTGACGGTTTGTTGGCCAGAAATCAGAGAGTTTATCTTTTTGGAACACTTCCGTGAGAATGTCCATATCTTATTCTTTACAGAAGATCTTTTTTCAGAGAGGGAGCGCCCATCAGAGTGGACATCAGGCCTGACATGTTCCTCATCAGTGCCTCTTCGCTTGAGAGACCATCCTCATTCATTTGCTTTGCGCACTTCTCAGCGACATTCTCAATCATGGACAGCGTGTCGGCTGGAAGCATAGAAATCGTCGTCGCCAGAATGTACAACGTCTGAAGGTACTTCCAGATCGCCTCCTTGGTCGTCGGAGACAAATCGTCTGTCCAAATCTTATTGAGATTGAGCTCCTTCAGAATTGGAATCGTCTCTGAGTGCTCCTTGAAAAACGTCTCATCCTTCTGCATCACGTGGGTCGCAACCGGGCCGATCGACTCCATATAATTCTCGAGCGCAGATCGTGGACGGGTTCTCCGGAGAATTGAAAAGCTGGCCTGGAACTTGATGAACGACTTCTCTTCGGGAAATGTGAGAACGAGTTCGTCAAGGAATTGCTCCATCATATCATTGAACGCAGTGACAGTTGATGCCATTTAATGTATACTCTGCTGAAAACTTTAAGCTCAGAACGGCGCCGATGTTATAGTCTCATTCGTTCCATTGCCCTGACGTACGATGATGTACACCAAGATTGCGACGAGAAACGCTGGCTTGAAAAATGCAGAGTTTGGTACTTTTTCCTTATTCATAGATGTTTTTACGTATATGTAGAGCATGGTTGCGCCTGCAGCAATCGCGGCTGCACTCATAGGATCACGGAAATAGTGATCCATATATATATTTTATCATTTTTTATCCGGAGCATCGTCGAAAAGGGTTTCGTGATGAACAACAGGAATCTTCTTTGTTTCGGCTTCTGGATCGGCAACGTCCGGGAGCGGAGACGCCGGGGGCGGTGCTGCTGCACCTTCTCCCTCCTCTGGAGAAGCGGGGGCGTTTTCCAATGGCGTCGCCACCGGGAGTGACTCTGCGTTCTCCAGGGGCGTTGTTGTTTCGTCTTCGCCCTCCTCGTCCGCCGGGTCGGGACCGACGCCCTGGTCAACGTCGAGTTCACCACCCGTAAACGAAGGGATGTACGTGTCAAGAATCTGTTGGACCGGAATGAAATCCTCGATGATATCCTTGATGCACTTTGTAAAACGCTGCGTCAGAATCTGGCGCTTCTCAGGATCTTTCGTCTCGTCGGAGATGATGTACGGGTTCTCATACAGATCCTTTGCGGCCGCAATATAACACGAGTGAACAAACACGTCATTCGTCGGAAGCTTGATGTTCAATTTTTTGGATTCGGCGGAGATTCGTACGGCTGACATGATTTTAACTGAAATAACAAAGACGGCGGCCAACAGGTTGGTAAACATGGAACATGTCTTGATGATTGCATCCGTATGTTGTTTTACAATGGAATTGTTCCAATTTTTAATTTCAACAAGCAAAGCCTGGAACTGAATCAGTGTCTTTCGACCGTTCGACTGCTTCTTTGCCTCGGCGTACAAGTCAAAGAAGGCATCGATCATGACTGGGATCATCGCACCGGCGAGCTTTGACGTGTACTTTCGCTCCGCTTCCACGAGAACTTCCATTCTTATGGTATTATCATTTCTTTTTTGAACGGATACTTTGCGCAGTTTTGTGGAGATTTGCGAGGGTCGGAAGATCCTCTCCGCTGTGATCAATCACGGTCACGTGGCTTGAAGGGACCGGCCTGGCCCATGTCACGTGAAGCGTTGTCGGAAGACGTCTCTGAACTGTGTACCCGAGACGAGTCAGTTGACGTTCGAGGTATGCGGTCGCCGTAGCGAGATCGTATGCCGGGAACCCGACCAAGAAGTTTGGCGTTGTGAGGAGGGTTTCATGACTACCAAGCGAAGCAACGTTTGAAATTTTTCGTGAAAATTGTTCGAGGATGGCACGGTAGATTGTTTTCTTTATTTCGAGTCGTTTCCGTTCACGATCAGCAAGTACTTTTGCTGATACAATCATATTATTGCTCAGCAAATTCAATAGCCCCAGAATTCAGCGCGACTCCCGGAGCAGCCTGAATATATGCAGCGTCTCGCTGCTCAAGACGCATGGCGTCAAGTTTTTCTCCGAGCGCCGAATCCTCTTGGCTCCCCTTGGTTTTCAAGTTTGTAAAGTAACTATCCAGAGACGACTGGATGTCCTCAAACGCCGTGTATTCCTTCTCAGTCCCATTGATGGGCATGAACGGTCCTTCCGCATAAGGGGATGTTTGGCCCTCCAGCTTCGTAATACGCCCATGTGCATCCGCCTGGACATCGTACTGAACCCCGAAATACCCACGAGTATTTATGAAGAGCAGACGTGCATCATACATCTGTGTTCCCTCGGAACCCTGAAGCGTGTTTATGTACACGGTCTGGATCGGGTACACGTCTGGGTCACGTACCTGGATCGCATTGATGATGGACTGGATCACAGCCGGCTGAACGGGAAGAGTGTCAGTCGCATTTTCAAAAGTTTCCGTACGGGTTCGCTGGGCGTTCCATATCAGAAATCCAAACAGGGCCAGCATCAAAAAAAGGATCATTTGGTTCCGTTCCATGTTTATATTCTGCGCCAAAAAAAATTACCAAAATCCCTGAGTTATACTAATAATCATGGCAGCAATGCTTGTGTATAGTGACCGGTGTCAGTATTCTCAGCAAATTCTTCAAAACATTCAGGAGAACCCAGCTCTTCTCAAGGTGCTTCAGTTTCACAATGTTACGACACAGGGCGTTCCAAACAAGAACGTGACACGTGTTCCGACCCTTTTGACGAACGATGGGAAAATCCTCGTGGGTCACGAAGTCAAGGCCTGGATCGTTTCCATGATTCCAGTCCAGGAGTTTGAAAGTCTCGACTCGTTCAGGGGCACATCTTCCCTTGACGATTCTGATGAACAGACCCCCGGGAACATGTTTGACTTGAACATGTATGGCTCGGCACTCGCTCCCGTGATGACACAGGATCTCGAGGAGAAAATCAACAAAAAGGTTCAGGACGCGTATTCAGCGCTTCAGAAACCCTGAACAAAAAATTTTATATGTATACAGTACCAAATGGACCCCACGAAGAAGATCATCCCATTCCTGACCTTTGCCGCCCTCGCGAGCCCCCAGGCCTTCATGCTGGTGCGCAGCATCCTCGGCGGCTGGGTCGCCAGCGCCGATGGTCTGCCTAAGATGGCTGGTCTGCTGCTGCACGCCCTGGTCTTTGTCGTGCTGACCCACTTCCTGTGGGTGCTTGTGTATGGCCCGAAGAAGAGCAGCTGTGGCTGCGGAAACTAATTTTCTCTCTGTATAGTACCGATGTCTCAGCTTCAGTTCTATATCCTGCCAGCTCTTGCCTTCATGATCGTTGCGTCCCCGTCCACCTACCAGGTGGTTCGATCGGTTGCTGGCAACTGGGTCGCGACCCCGGAGGGCACGGCCAAGCTGGGTGGACTGGTCCTGCACGCCATCGTGTTCGTTCTGCTTGTGGCACTCCTGATGCGTCTTTTCCCCATTCGTCGCCGCGAGTACGAGACTGCTCCGATGATGAAGAAGTAAAAAAAAATTATATCACTCTGTACCCAGGACCGAGCGCTTTTTGAGTTGCTTTCTTTGCAGCATTGAACGACGGTTTTGACCATAACAACCAACGTGACCAAAACCCGGCGGTATACTTTCCGCTCGGAGACCAATCTTCACGACGACGGTGACGCACCAAATAACGGAGCATACGCGCACGGTCCTTGTGAATAGTATAGTCTGAATACCCTTTACGTCCAAAATCGACAGATTTTGATGGAAGCGGGTCGTAAAATGTCGCGCGCCATTTCTTCTCCGGACGTGGGCTCGGACGTATACGGACACATGTCACCATTTTACTATTATTAAATAAAAAACACCGTCGCCGTGTGTATACGACCGATGCATCTTCAGACTGTACAAGCAAGCGCGCTCCGAAGTATCTTCGAGGTCCTCAAGGATATTATCAATGACGTCAACATCTACTTTACATCCGAGGGCATAAAGATCCTCACGCTTGACACGGCGCATGTAACGCTCGTGCATATGGCTCTTCCTGCTGAAAATTTCGAAGAGTATTCGTGTCCATCAGACATTATTGCTGGAATCAATCTATCAAACATGTACAAATTGCTCAAATCTGTTTCAAACAGCGATTCACTTCGAATGAAAATCGATAAGCGACACGAAGTTCTCGAGATTGAAATCTGGAACACGGTCAAAAATTCGAGCACACAGTTTCATCTCAAGTTGCTCGACATTAATGAGGATGACTTGATTGTTCCCGATCTCCAGATGGACAGTGTGACAACACTCCCGTCGATTGATTTTCAACGCATCACACGGGACATGGCAAACCTTGCGACCGACATTTCGATCGTTCGACGCGGTCCTATTCTTGAACTCAGTTGTCAAGGTGATTTTGCAGACCAAAAGACTGAAATTGTGTGTCATCCCACCACGACTCAAGAGAATGAACCAGTCATTGGTGGAGTCTATTCTCTCAAGTATATAAACCTGTACACAAAAGCGACCAATTTGTGTTCATCTGTACAGCTTTTTCAGCACGAAAATCTACCGCTCATCATTCGGTATTCGATTGGGAATCTCGGTGATGTCAAATTCTATTTAGCACAAAAGACAGAAACGTGACCGAGCACATTCGTGACACATACGGGTGAACACGATTCGGGAATGTGTAAGAAGGGCTTCATGAACATTGAAAACTTGGTCGACGACCATGTGCACTGAGGTCGCCATGACCATGTTCCGAGTGCACATCGTACCTTTTCATCCGTGAGCTGATGTTTCGGACCGGCAAAACGACGTACCTGGTTGGTTACATCCTGACCAGTGTCTACGACGTACGCTGATGCAATCGGGACATTGAACCCAGCTGCTGTGTGCTTCGGTGGCCACGTACCGACATGTGTATACTCACGCCCATTGAATATATAGGTTATGATGTCCTGTCCTGTGCTTGAAACAGCACGTTCACGAATTGACATATTCTGGGGTCTCAGTGCGACCAGTATGTCCATATCTAATAAAGATCTGAGTTCTTTATTACAAATGGAACGTCGCATCCACGAACGAATACAAGAACTTTCGAATGAACCCGATGCCATGTACGAATACATGATACAGTGTATCCCACATATTCGTGAGTATGCGACTGAGCGTCCCGGTGGAGTTCAGAGGAAGGACATTTTCGATGCATACATGGCTGACGTTGAGGATGTCGTGGCGGAACATAAAAAGCCATCATCGTTTGAACATGATACGGAGTGTCTCGCATGTAAGAAGAAATTTACGTTAATCCTCGAAGCTGAGACGAGTGAAATGATATGCACATCGTGTGGTGTCACCCAGTATGTTCAATGTACGGAACGCGGATTCAAAGACGAACAGGACATGGATAAGACCATCGTCTATTCGTACAAACGTGATAATCACTTCAACGAATGGATCGCACAGTTTCAGGCAAAGGAAATGACGAGCATTCCCCCGGACGTGATTGAAAAGCTACGGATCGAGTTCAAGAAGCAGAAAATCACAGACTCGACGGAAATTACGCACAGGAAAGTTCGAGGCTTGTTGAAGAAACTCAGTTTGAACAAATACTATGAACATGCACCGTACATTACAACGATTCTCAACGGCGTCAAGCCCCCGACGATGCCTCAGGACCTCGAGGAGAAGCTTCGTCTCATGTTTTACAAGATTCAAAAACCCTTTGAGAAACATTGTCCGATGGATCGGAAAAACTTTCTGTCGTACAGCTACACCCTCTACAAGTTTTGTGAACTCCTCGGTGAGGATGACTACCTTCCGTGTTTCCCCCTCTTGAAATCCAAAGAGAAGCTTCACAGACAAGACGACATTTGGAAACTCATATGCAAAGATCTTTCATGGGAGTATATCCCGACGGCTTCTTAAAGTTTAGGGTGAGATATTCCTGTAATGGACAAAGTACTCTATAGTCGCGGGAACAACGATGAATGTTACACGCCGGCCGAGTATGTCGTGCCGATTGTTCAGTATGTCCCTCGTGATTTTGTCGTGTGGTGTCCGTTTGATACGGAAGAGTCGCACTTTGTTCGCGTCTTTCGAGATGCTGGGTATCGTGTCATTCATTCACACATTACTGACGGAAAGAACTTTATGACGTGGCAACCCGAAGAGCATTGGGACTGTATCGTGTCGAACCCGCCATTTACGAAAAAGAAAGAAACATTTGAACGAGCATTGAGTTTCAACAAGCCATTTGCGTTGATCATGACAAACACATGGCTAAACGATTCGGCGCCAAAGAAACTGTTTCATGACAAGGATCTTCAGTTGCTCATGTTCGAACGACGTATGGAGTTTCTACAGAAGGACGATCGGGTAAAGAACAAGGTGACCTTCAGTAGTTCCTACTATTGTTGGAATATGCTCCCGAAACAGATTATCATGTCAACATTTTCTCGGCCACTCGTATGAAGGACGCTCAGGAGATTGCCTTTGGATTTGTCATATTCTTCATCATTGATCGAATGTCGCGCCTTATCAGCAGTCTCTTTGCCGAACAGAAAAACCTCACGGCCATTCAGACCGAACGTGTTCGGTGCAGCATAGAACTGTTTGTATTGCTCATTGTCTTTCTGTTCCTTTTAAAAAAATGAGCTCATGAGTGTGTATGATGAATTCATATCGTGATGAAACGATTCAGATGTGTCGTTTGAAAGGATGGGACAAGGCACCAGTCAGTACCGTGTGGCTTTTGTTTACCGAAGAGATTGGGGAGCTCGCGTCGGCGATCAGACAATACCAGCGGAATTTCCGGAAGACCGGGCTCAAGAAGGATCGCGGGACGGACATTACGACCGAAATGGGCGATGTCTTTTCGTATCTCTTCCAGCTTGCATACATGTTGAATGTTGATCTTGATGAAATGTGGTCCAAACACCGAGAGAAGGTTCAGACCAGAAAATATGTTGAGGCATAATAGAAATGACAGAACTCCTTCTTGATGATTCTATGGAAATGAACCGGATCAATCCGTACACTGCGACAGGAACCTTCGGTGTTTCATACAACGGAGGTGACGGCAAATACCAGCCCCTCGCTTGGAAACAGCCAGACGAAGGACCGGCAACGTGGGACATGCCACAGGACGTTCCAGACTACGTCAATCATTCAGATCCCACTTTTGAGAACAGGTCAGGACCCATGTACTTAAAGGAGGGAGGTGTGAACCCGGCGCGTTCGTTCATGTATCCAGCGCGAAAATATCAGTTTGATGATGGAACGACCACGTGGGGTCGCGAAGTCGTCATGACGAGCGGCGAAAATTACACCAATGAAAATCCATTCTTTAAGGATGAGCTCGGTACAAATCTTCCGATACTCATTGCACTCATCGTGCTGCTTCTTCTGTTCATCATCGGACGTGTTGTTAAATCTTAATTACTTTTGAGGCTTCGACTTTCACGAGTTTTTTTTCGAGTTTGATACGTTCGAGTTGTTTCTGTTCGGACATTTTGGTGCACATGTGCATCTCCATTTGGAGGCATCTCGTACAGAATAGTTTTTGACACCCCCGACATGTCAACTGCATGATCCCCGCATGCTTCTGACACTGTTGACACAACGTCTTCATCCTCTGATACTATTTCACACGAATATTCCTTAGACGACGATGCGACGTCGTCATCATCGATGACTTCGCAAATCCCGTTGAGTCGGCGGTCGAGAACAGTCTTCCAGAATGCGTGTGCGATTGGCAACATCGAGGAAAACCATTCACGATCACGCACCACCTCCGTCACGACAAACTCTTCCGGTGGGCCCGGGCGGTACTGAATGAAATCGCACACTTCAAGGTCGAGAATGTCAAGCAACAACTGGATCTGGGGAACATAATATTTTGGAACTTGTGGGGTAATTTTACGTGTCAATGGACACTTGATTTCGATGAGACGCCCAGACTCTGTCACACCATCGGCGCTTCCACCAAGCCATGGATGGTCAGGGTGTTGGACCAACCCAATCTCGTGGGATCGTTGATTGTGACGCGCGTCGTATATATCACGAGCGACCGGCTCAAGCAATGTTCCGTGCGCCGTCGCGGCACTCCCTTGGTTCTTTCGAGCTCCGCACTTCTTGAGCAGAAGATCGCTCGGTTTCTCGTACGGATTTATGCCCAAGGCGGTTGCCAAGTCACTCGCGGTCAACATGGTTCCACGGAGTGCAAACCATTCCTCCGATCGCTGATCAGCGTACGAACGCGAAATGAGATGTTCTATGTGTGGATGCATTACTCTCCCTTTTAGAGCATGCCACTCATGTTTTTAAACAAACATTCCTCCTTCATGGCTTGAATCTTCTCAAACAGTTCGAGGTGCCACGGGTACAACACGACCGAGGCGAACAGCGCGCTATACACCGAAACGCACAAGCTTATGAGTGGGATGTACTTGAGACTGTTGTCGTCCATATATGGTGTATGAACAGATTATTGTGTCGGTGTCGTCAACGCGAGGTGAGCCGCATTCTGTTCCGCCTGTTTCTTCGTCATACCAAAGCCCGACCCGCACGGCGCGCCATTCACAAAGACTTCGATGTGAAACGTTCCGTTTGGGTATTGGTTTCGGACATGGTATTCGGGCAACGGCAGCTTGGCCGCTTGACACTTGCGCATGAGTTGATCTTTGTAATTGTCATCCATGAGCGACACTTCAACGGTTGTAAAGGACGCAAAGACAAACTTTTTCGTATGAACCATTCCGAGATCCAGATAAATTGCACCGACGAGCGCCTCAAACACGTCTTCGAGGATATGAGGGTTTGTATTCCAGTTGTTTCGCATTCCCTTGTCATCCATTAAGATCCAATCAGCCAATCCGAGACGCTCGGCAATCTCACACAATGTTTTTCCACGAACCATTTTGGTCCGAGCTTTCGTCAAAAACCCTTCTTGTTCCTTCTCGTACGTATCGAAAAGGTGCTTTGTGATGATAAAACCAAGCACGGAATCACCCATAAACTCGAGCGTCTCGTACGAACCACCATCGAGCCCCTTGTATTTTTTCAAAGCAGACTTGTGCGTAAATGCGCGCTGATACAAAGATATATCGCGGACCTTTGTACCAACGAGCTGTTCGATTTTCTGTCGGTCAAATGCCGGCGGATCAATCAACTCATCCATTGTTTTTTTCTTATTACACTTGTGATTTTTTTAAGCCTTGGTCGGTGGGATCTTCTTCGCCGTCGGACGAGCCGCCTTCGGCTTCTCCTCAGCAGAGGAGGCAGAAGACTCGGCAGGGGGCACCACCGCCTTCTCCTTCTTCTCCTTTGGGGGAACAGCGGGCTTGATATAGTGAGGATTGATAAACTTCTGCAGATTCAGAATCGTCACAACCGTATCCTCGGGAGGATTCAGCAGATCCTTCAGGGTCGCATCCATATTGATCTGCTGACCATTCTTCAGGTTCTTCTCCGCCACGTACTTGTAGACCAGCTTATTCACTTCACTCCGAGAAATCTTCTCGTCAGCACCCAGACGCAGGAAAAGACGCAGCTTGTCGGACACATCCAGAGGCTTATTGAACCCATTGTTGGTCGCGCGAGCCTTGGTCTTCTCGCCGGTCGGATCCTCAAGCAGCTGCTTGACCTTGCGAAGATCCTTTCGAAGTGCTTTGATTTCCGCCTGAAGTGCCTCCACCAGTGCTTCCATTAGTACTATTTATAGTCTGAATGTCTTTAACTATATTTCGGTTTTCGTATACGAAAATGAGCATCAAAATAATAAGCATAGGCCATGTGAGCATTGGCCCGAGGACCAGGAAGGCAATCAGGTGCCATATTTTGAACCGTCCCCATATGGGCGTATCACGTATAAACTCGTAAGTCTTTTGCGTGTCCATATCTCTCTATTGTCAAGGACCTATTTTTTTTCGGCTCACCCAAAACACACCAACAGCCAACAGGATACAGTATAAAATAGCCATGATAAGCAATAGGATATTCAGAGCCGAAGTATCGGTTGTTGTCGCTGAAGAAGAAGATGACGCTGTTGTTGATGCAGGGCACCCACCTGGGCAACATCCGTCATCGCATGCATACAGGAAGTTTGCATCCATGTATCCACATATAGGTCCGTTGGTTGAGAGTCCTGTCATCGGTGTGATTCCGGGTGTTGGTTGCGTGTAACATGCACACCCCCTTCCGGTATACTGAGGTCCACAGTAACTCATATACTTAGAGATATGATTTCTTTTATAGAGTAACTATGCTCTTCGGAACTCCGTCAAAGCTCCCCGATGGTCGATATTTCTTGAAGGTGTCCCAGGATGATCAGTCTCGCGTCATGCACCAGGTGAACAATGTCATCCTCGCTCCGTCAGAGCAGGATTCGAGTGTCACCGTCCAGCAGATTACACAGACGGCTCTGTTTTCCGAGATTGATGATCAGATTGTGACCCAGGCCAAGGCGTCCAAGCAGGCGTGGTTCGGAAAGGACCTTTCTGATGAGACGGTCGTCTCTGCATACCAGAAGAGCCTGAGCGCAGACAATGAACTTTTTGCCTCGTTCGTCACGATCAAGGGGAAGAATGTCAGCACATTCTACGATGCCCAGAAGAACATGCTCGAGACTGTTCAGGCACACGTCCCAGTCGACGTGCTCCTGGAACTGACGGGTCTCATGTTTACGAAGCGTGTGTTCGAGCCCGTCTGGAAGGTTGTTCAGGCGCGCCGAAAGGCACCGCCGCCGAAGCAAAAGTTTCCCAGAGAGTACCTGTTTACCGATGACCCGACCTCAGCAGTCGAGGAGGAGGATGACGAGCCGGACCTGTAAAAAAAAACTCGTCGTACATTATAAATAAATGGACGGCAAAGGTCTGGCGATTCTGGTCCTGCTTTTTCTTATTACCCTGATGCTGTTCATGCCCCAGCGTAGCCCATACACGAGTGATGAACCAGTCGGTGTTGCGGGTGTGAATATTCCAGGGGGAAACACCGGTGCAGCGATGTCAAGCCAGGCGTCAGGCGGCGCTATGGTCATTCAGGCACCCGAGGATTCTGCTCTGGCCGGTATGACCATGTCAGGCGCCCCCTTTGATGGCATGACCGGTGGCAGCTTTAAGATTGACCAGGTTCCGACGGACACCAACGTCGGTCTGATTCCGAAAGAGGTTGTGACGACCGAGGATTTCGGTCAGTTCAGCCCAGATGCCATCCTGTCTGGACAGAACTTCCTGGATCCTCGTGCACAGATTGGCTTCCCCGAGACGATCGGTGGAAATCTTCGGAACGCAAACCACGATTTCCGGTCCGAGCCAATCAATCCTCGTGACCCAGTAAGCATATTTAACTTGTCCACCATCCCGCCAGACACTATGCGTCCCAAGTTTGAGATCGAGAATGAATACAAGGGCTACGCGTAAATCTTCACTTAAAATAGTCTAAAAAAACAGTACTTGATATGGCATCCGAAATTCGAGATGTCATGTCTGAATGGTTGGCACTCAAGGCTCAGCTGAAAGCTGCTCGCACCGACATCAGTGTCTTGAATAAACGCGAGAAGGAGCTTCGAGCTGAGGTTCAGGTTTTCATGAAACAAATGAAAAGCGAGGTTGAAGAGGATGTTCAACCTGTCGTGAAAATCCAGGGTCAGAAGGTCACCTTCCAGACCAAGGAATCTAAAGGTTCGATTACCAAAGAAATCATACTCAAGGGACTTCGGTCATTCTTCGGTGGACACGAAGCACAGATTGAAGGAGCGTTCCAGGCGATCCTCGACGCAATTCCTGTAAAGGAACGAGACGTTTTGACAGTACGGAAAGATGGGTCTGTGTAATGAGTATGGCGTCGATGCGTTCACCTATGAGCATGCTCATGACGAAGATGAGACGGAGGAGCAGGATTTCGAACTCGATGACGAGTCGTGGCAAGACTGGTACAGTGAGCACACGCTTAACATGTGGATGTCGATTCGTCAATATCTCGAGGATAATTCGCTTCAGCATCTCCTGTTGAACACTGCAACCTATCACGACTTTGTCGAGTTTGTTCAGCAGTCGTCGAGACATTCCATCCCACACCGACGTCAGCGAATTTTTAACGATGCCTCATAATATGGCGATTGACATCACAGGCCCAAAGGTTCTGACCCCCGCGATCCTGTTTGCTCTTCTCAGCCCGGGTCTTATCCTGTCCCTCCCCTCCCTTCGTCTGTTCCCCGGCGTTCGGACGAACCTCCAGGCGACCCTTCTTCACGCAATCGTCTTGGCTCTCGTCTATTACCTCATTGCTCGCTTTGTGCTGGTAATTTCCCTGCGGCCGGCTGATCTCATCATCCCCGTCATTCTCTTCATCCTCTTGACCCCGGGCATTCTCCTGACCATCCCTCCAGGACGGAAGGGCGTGTTCATGTCTGGTCAGACTTCGACGACCGCGGTCGGCGTCCATACAATCGTTTTTGCGCTCGTGTTTTCGTTTCTGCGCGGCCAATTCCCAAACTACTATTAAACAATCATAAGTAAAAGATGAAGCACGTGGTCATTGGTCCAGGTGCGATGGCATATTTCATGTTCCTCGGAACGCTCAGTGCATTCTCAGATAAAGATGCACTGACCGATCTCGAAACCATTTCAGGCTCATCGGCCGGTGCTCTGCTCGGATTTCTTTTTATTCTCATGAAAGGGGATGTGTCTCGGGTCTTTGAAGAGAGTGTTCAGATTCCTATTCAGAACATCATGAAACCGAATATCAAGACGCTTCTGACGTCATACGGTCTCATTAAATCAAAAAAAATTTTAGCCATTCTCAAGACAATTACCCTTAAATTCTGCACCACTGAAACACTTACATTTGCTGAACTGTACACACATTGGCCTATAAAGTTTTACGTCTCCGCGTGTTGTGTCGATCTGACGACAACGCACTATTTTTCGGTCGATACACACCCGTCAATGTCTGTCCACGATGCTTTATGTATGACTATCGCCATTCCGTTTTTGTTCCAGAGCGTCAAGTACGATCGATGGCATTATATAGACGGCGGAGCACTCGAGGAAACGCCATGTGGTGCCATTGTCGGCGAGCCCCTCGAAAGTGTTCACGTGATTCGATCGACATCTTATACTATGGCCCAAATACAGAGTCTTCGAACATATGGGTTTCAAGTCATGACGTTGGCAATGACACTGCGCCACAAGTATCGCATGTTTCCGGAAACGGTTATTGATGAAAGAGGATATGATATTTTTGATTTTACAGCGTCTTTTGACACGAAAGTGAAGATGTTCGTAAAGGGATACACGTCATGTACGATTTTCCCACTTCGAGTTGGAACCGATCATCCTCAAACGCCCGTTGAAGAACAGACGCCGTGTCAATCACATCCTGAGCAGACGTATGATGTTGATCTCGACCCGTCACATACGATACAAGATTCACGAGACGAGCAGACGACCCCCCTGCATGAAGGTACTTCTCCATAAACTTTGGACACCGACGTGTGATGACCTGCTGGGTACACACTTTTGCAATCATCGCCCATTCGGGCAAAATGCAACACGTATCTGGGTATGCCAACGGATCTTTCCGGAACAAACGAGTTTTGTATCGAGCATCCGTATCGACCAGAAACTGAATGTCTCGGTCAATCGAGTGACCAAACCACGTCGACTCGTGCATGACGCCCAAGATGTACTTCATTGCATCCGTGAAAGTCATACACTTCATTGTTCCACCGGCGCGTACCGTGTCAACAACAGTCTGGCCGAGTTTTCGAACAATTTCAGCATCCTCGCTGAGACACTGATCTTCAATCGCTTCAGAAATGAAGATTGTTTGGAGCGCCTCGTGACGCGTGTGAATCGATGATTCATAAATTGGGTCAACACCTCGCCCGTGACTCGTCCATTTTTTATTGACCGTGTACTCGACAAACATGAAACTTATCGAGTACACAATCCCGGTCGCATCTGACATGCGTTTCGATTCGACATCCACAATGTATCCTTTCATATGCCCGAATGACGGTTTAATTTTTTATCTCTAGAAAAAGTACCATGTCTTCGCGTATGATTGAGCGTGCCGCATACACACAGGTCCGTCAGCCCAAGGATATTCGCGTCCACGCGACAGCGCGTCGTCGCGGATATACCTACCACCGGAAGGGTGGTCGTACACACGTTCAGGCAACCTTGATTGAGAACCGTGGTATGATGGGGAAGGGCCCGAAGCTGATCCCGATCACTCGCCCAGGTATGTTGACCATGTATGGGTATTCGGTCAGCAAGAGCGCACTGGCGCGTCACCGCGCTCTGGACAAGGCGATCCGCATGGGTGGTCAGAAACCCATCTCCGTCTTTCGCCGTCTGCAGGCGGTCGCGACGCTGTCGAAGCGCACCATGCCTTCATACTCCAGGGCGTACCGTCTCGACCGAAACTTCATTGGACGCAAGTTTCTCAAGTGAACGAACGCATGAGCATGAGCAGAACAAGACCAACTGCAAGGGCCGCAAAGACGAGCATGAATGCTTTCCGCTTATCATCACCGAACAGCCCCTCCTGTTCGGGCGATGGGAGACGTTCGATACGGTCCGGCTCAACGGGTACAAGTGTCGTGTGGATTCGGATCGCAAATGAATGTGTCTCGAGTCCTCGAAAGTTTATGAGCGCCCCTTGTCGATCGCGCCACCGAATCGTCAATCGGTCCAGTGAATCGATACGCGAGGGGAACTCGACTGAAATCCTGTAATCTGAATACTCCTTGAATGATTTGTAACTCCCACTATTCACATCCATAGGAATGAGCGCAAATGACGACGCGGCTGTATTGCTGTCCGTCGTGATTTGTCCAGAACTCAGGGTGACAAGTTGACGCGCGTCAGTCATGAGAGGTGTCCGAAACTCTTCAATATCGAGCCATGCATATTCGCTCGTCCCGAGATTGATCACGGATGTTGACTCGACAAAGGTTGAGGTTGACATCCACGTGTTTGAAAACTGTTGATTCGCGGTGACAGGGGTCGAGTGTGTTGTTCCAATTGGGAGTCCAAGAACTTTTGATGCTTCGAGTGTCAACACATTCACTTGCGTGAAATTCCCATACAGGACAAACTTTCCTTCGCCGGGCATGTACGCCGCCGTCGCATTCGTCAACTGATTTGACGAGTTTACAGCCCCGACAAAACTCGATGCCGAGTAAAATCCCGGGTTCAGGTACACACCCTGTGAATCCACCTGGAAACAGTTTGTCGTCGCGGTCATGTTGTACATCGTGTTTGGAATAATAGCTGAAATGAGATCAACTTTTGTGATGTTCTTGATCTGGTTCGTCAGGTGAAGCGTATATGCATTCCCGTAAGGGTACAGTGACATGTCACGTTTACTCGAGTCGGCATACATGATAATTTCTCGTGTCACTGACATCTACTACTAATTTCTGGAAATATATTAATCATGCCGCGTCATCCGCGTCACATCATTGTCACGGACCGCCGATGGCCCGAGCGTTACTTCACAGGCCTGACCCTTGCTCAGAAAAAGATGCGTGAAAAAGAACTTCTCCGTCGTCGATCACGGCTCGGGCCTTCAAACGCTCTTGTACAGACGAAAAAAAGTAAATGGACCCTCCAGTTTCACAAGGTGTATCCGACACTGAAATTCAACAAAACAGCCATTGCCGCACGAACAGGCATTCCTCGTCAGGCTTTAAACACCGTGTATGACCGGGGCCTGAAAGCCTGGCGGACCGGTGGATCACGTCCAGGGGCGACTGCGCAACAATGGGCAGTCGCTAGGACATATAAATATATTTTACTCACAAAGAGGAAAGCGCCTCTTAGCTGGTATAAAGGGAAATACGATCCGGATGCAAACTTGCGACTTAAAAAGTCTCGTCAATAAAAGAGGATGACGACACGTGCATTGATCCACGCGTCGGCTCACCAGATTTGGCAAACCCTGGGGCCCGGGTTTTCCGAACGTATGTATCACAACGCTATGGAAGTGTGCCTCCGAAAAGCGTGCGTGCCCTACGAGACGGAACGCATCATACCGGTGACGTTTATGAACCATACACTCGGAAACTTGCGAGCGGATCTCATCGTCGAACACACGTGTATCGTCGAACTGAAATCGGTTCGATGTTTAAAAGATGAACACCGGGTTCAGACGCGCCTGTACCTTCGTTTGCTCGGGCTCACAGATGCAGTGCTCATCAATTTTCCGGCGGCACAAACGGATCGTCTCGAAATTGAAGACTTTTAAAAAGGAAATATGCACATTATACAGATGAGATGGCTCTTTATAGGCCCGAATCCTCTTTCCGGGATTGGCCAAGTGACTTCGCGCTACGCCCGTTTGGTTGGTGGGGAATATGTTTCGTTTTTCAATGAGCCCCTTCAACAAACGTATGACGTCGGGTTTGCGTTTGTTCTGCCCATCGAGCAACACGTCGATTGGGTTGACACCATCATGGCTCGGTGTACTCGAAAAATGTACATGACGGTGTGTGAAACGGAAACGGTTCATCCCATGTACAACGAACTCGTGCGACGATACAAGACGCTTTACGTCCCGAGTGCGTTTTGTCAGCGTATTTTCAGTACTCAGTTTCCGCACGGAACATGGAAGGTTCTTCGACACTGGGACGAGGCACCATCAAAGGTGCTTTCTCCGATCAGCGCTGACCCGTATGTCTTTTACACGATTGGAAATCTTGTCGATCACCGAAAAAACATCAAAATGCTCGTCGAAGCGTTCCTTCGGCTCGGCATGCCCGAAACGACCCGTCTCGTACTCAAAGCGACGTGTCGCGAACCGTTTACTATGAAAATTCCTGGTGTTGAAGTTGTCAACGGGTTGTTAAGCATGGATGAACTTGAACAGATTCACGGTCGGTGTCATTGTTACGTCAACTGTTCCCATTCCGAAGGGGTCGGAATGGGAGCGGTCGAAGCGGCGCTTCGGAACAAGCCGGTGATTATCACATCGTATGGCGGTTTGTCCGAATACGTACACACCCCGTTTGTTGTACACGCCGATGACCTTGTTCCGATCGGCGTTGATGATTTCTTGTACACAAAGGACATGACATGGGGAAATCCGCGCCTCGGTGATTTGATAGACCATATGCGAACGTGTGCGACGCGTCGCCTCACCACATGGGATCATTCACACACGCGTACGCTCATGGATGAAGTGGTTCAGGCCTTGTCATAAGAAACGGTTGGTGTGTCTGGACCACTCCCCTGATCGCCGCTCTTTTCAATCCACAGCTGCGCCAGGTACAACACGAGTGCGAGCAAAAGAGACGACGAGACGAGAAAGCTCTGCTGAGCACGCAAGTACGTGACAAATTCATCGATAAAGGATACGCCAATGGGTTTTTGAATGACACGGGGGATGAGGAGAATCAACGCGGCGTTTATGATCAGCGCCTGAATGTACATTATATATATTACATCATTGAGAAATGTTTTTTGCAAAATCCCGAACACCCTGGTGCTGCATAAAACTGACACGGTCTTCCTTCGAGCGTGCGTGCACTGCACTGCGTCTTCTTCCCCTGGACCGGTGGAAGACTGTCTATGACGACAATCTTCCGGCGTTCGCTTCTGAGCCGAAGAAGCTCGCTCCGGTATCGCTGCGCCGAGAGCTCAAACTTCAAGGAAAGATCCATTTTTTTTGTGTTGACACCTCTCTCTCAGCTGTCCGTCGAGACACATCCTACTTTTCCAAAAGACGCTTGTACCACGCCATGTAATACTCACCCGTCTCTGGCGGTTCCTTTTCGATGATGACATCATCGTCAATGTATCGCCACACGCCTCGGTGTTTCGTGTACACGGCGTAGTGACCACCATTTACAGTTCCGTAGTGTACGACCAGTCCAAACAGGGCGTATCCGTTGTACCGCTGAGGCACGGTGATGGTGTGCTTTGCGTTGTACTGACTGAAGGACACAATGAGTGTTCGCGGAAACGTCGTGATATATGTTCGCGTCACGGCCGCATGCCATCGCGTCCCATGATCATCAATGTACCCGGAGAATGCATCCATCCCTTCACGCTCACGGAACAACTCGTCGAGTTTCTGACCGGAGGTACGTGGCGTAAGCACGATGACCGTGACATCATGCTCCTTCTTCGAGACGCCTTTCGGATACGTCACCTCCTGAATTTCCTTTCCGTTAAACACGTCTTGGATGAGTTCCTTTCCGAGCGTCGTCTCAAACAGATTGACGAGTTCGAGAACAACCTCTTGAACGTCGTGGGGTGCGAACCGTGTAAACTTTGGAAAGTGCGCGAGGAATGCCTCATACAAAGCGCGTGGGTCCGGAGAATTTGTGCCTTTCCACATGGCTTTCAAGAGCGCTCCATACTCCTTGGTCACCTGACACGGCCCATCGTATTCATTCTGAAACAGATGGTTGGTCAATTCGGGGACGTGGGCCATACATTGGATCGCTGAATTGAAAAAACATGTGTTTCCGAAATTGGGAAGTCCCTTGTGCATTTGTTTTGTAAAGTTTAATTTCTTTAGACATATCAGGTTGAAAAAACATGTGTTTCCGAAATTGGGAAGTCCCTTGTGCATTTGTTTTGTAAAGTTTAATTTCTTTAGGCATATCAGGATGAAAAAGTGTTTCGGAGTATGCGAGGATACTCATTTGTATGTCATCATTCCGTATTTCAACTTTTGTGCGTCGAGCCGACGCCACAATCTCTTCATTGAATTCTTTGCCCGGTACGTCAACACTCCACAAGTACGATTTGTCGTCGTTGAGTGTATGGGGAAAAAACCACTCCCGTACATGCGAAACGTGTTTATGCATATCAAAATTGAAACCAGTGACGTTCTATGGATCAAGGAAAGTTTGATTAATGTCGGGATCGACCGTCTTCCGCAGTGTTGGCGGTATGTCGCCTGGGTCGATGCTGATGTCACGTTCATCAATGAAAACTGGGCGAGCGATACGGTCGAAGCACTCAAAACCTTTGACATTGTTCAGTGTTTCCACACGGCTGTTCATCTCGGCCCGATTGGTGAACCTATCAAACAAGACAAGAGTTTCGGATACATGCACGTCTCGAGCGGAAAACCGTATGTCAAAAGCGACAAGTACGGATTTTGGCATCCCGGGTTTGCGTGGGCGTGTACGCGATCAACCTACAAGAAAATGGGACGTTTGCTCGATTGGGCGATTCTCGGATCGGGAGATCGTCACCTTGCACTCGCCTTGATTGGTCGCGTTCTCGAAAGCGCACCTGGGACGATTCATGTCAATTACAAAACGTTGTTGGCAACGTTTCAGGATTCGGTTCGGGGGCTCAAACTCGGATGGGTTCCCGGCACGATTGTTCATCACTGGCACGGATCGCTCAAGGACCGAAAATACAAGGAACGATGGGACATCTTGACGGCTGGTCAGTATGACCCCTTGGTGGATGTCGGACTGACGCGTCACGGGCTTATTCAATTCACTGCGGAAGGGAAACGATTCATTCAATCGATAAAACAGTATTTCCATGATCGAAAGGAAGACGACTAAAGAAAAGCCGCTCTGTCTATATCAAGAACAAAATGGAAACCTTTTTTGATCGATGGGAACAGCTCATCAACCTTCATAAGAAGACACCGAATGTCGAAATTGAGATTCGGCTCGGAAAGATGAACCGTGGAAGCTTTGATACGAATGTGACGAAGGAGACGTATGACAAGGTTCTTCGACGATTGCACAAGTACGATGGCTGGGAGTCGGTCGAAACATCGGATACGAGTCGGTTTTACTATGAAGGTCATCGTCGAGTCACGTATGACAACACAAAGGAGGACATTATGGCGTGCGTTGTAAAGCAACGCGTCCTTGTCGACGATGCATCGGTCGCACACGAACTATTTGATGTTCGTCTCGGCATTTCGACGGAAACACCTGTTCCCCACAAGGAGGATGAAGAGTACACACAGGTCCGAAACGTCAAGCGTGTGTCATTTATCCGTAAAAACCTTCGGATCGATGTATCGGCCGTCTCTGGTGACCCAGAAGACAAGGATTCGGAGCATGAGGTTGAGTATCAGATTGAACTCGAACTCATGCATGTTCCCGATGCGCATCACGAATTGTACAACATGGTGTACAAGGTGTTTGATGTTTTGAAGATTACGGCGTGAACATCTTCTTTGCTCGCATCGCATTGTACCAATTTTTCGGTTGAATGGTTGTATAGTTATTTCCCAGGTATGCCTTTGCAATCTCTTCGCGTTCCGGTTTCGGGAGCGTCGAAAACACCCGTTTGTACCCGTTTCGCACGATCCGTTGATTTGTCGGATCGTTCGAGAAAATATAGACACGTTCCTTCACAGTGATATCAGGTGCGCGCACAGGGCTCGCTTTCTTTATCGTCCCGTAGCTTTTAATGCGTTCAAACAATGCATTCTTTGACATTTTGGAGCTGGCTCCCGCATTGCCAAGGTTTCGTGCAATGGTGACGAGCTGATTCGTCGTGAGTTTCTTGTATGACTTTCCATTCACTTTTGTATTCTGAACCACGTGATTTCGGGGCCGTGTGCGAATGGGTGAGTTTGCCGACGCCCCGAAAATAGTACGCACATGACTCGGGACGTTCATCGACGCTTTCTCGTAACGAACTTTGGCCGTCTGAAAACCAGCCTTGAGGTCTTTCGGCACCTTGTAAAAATGCGGCTGTTTGCCAGGTCCGGGGGCGACATAGTACCCGTTCTTCTTTGCGTTCCATGACGCGGCGCGATCCGCCGCTTTCGGTGCGCCGTACCACACAAAGGTACTGCCAAACATGTTTTGGAGATACTGAGGCATAGACACGCCAGCTTTCTGGTAGGCTGTCTGAATCTTCTTGAGAGACAGTGTCATGTTCCCCTTGACGTTGTACAGACGCGGTTTTCCGTTTGGTCCGGGTCGAACGTACCGCCCCGGCTCGGGAACAACGTTATAGTTGGCCACCAGCGGGTGTCTCGAATTCAGCTTGGACATTTTATTCTTTGTGCGTTTTGTGTTTCGAGACTCGGGCTCACGGGACGAGGCTGCGTATCCCCCTTCCCTGCTCTGTTTGAACATCCGTTCGGGAGTGACGTGATCGATGATCCGACGCACGACATTCATCGCCTCCTTTGGTTTGGATGCACCGAAAATCTGAACTTGACCAGACACGTAAAAGATGAGCTTCATGGATGGGCTGTTCCATTTCACCTCGGCCCTGTTCCTCAGTTCGGGTTCGTAGGACCATGAGCCCAAGTTGTTTGGAAAGTATCGCCCGATGGTGTCGAGTTTGAGCAAACGACCGATGCTCATGCGCGCATCAAACTTGACGATTCGCGGGTGTGACAGTCCCTTGATGACATGCTCGAGCTGTTGAGCGACTCGGCCGACCGCGTTGGGCGAGGTGATCTGGACGGATCCTGAGCGGTGAATGATTGCAAATCCGCTCGTCGTCTTTATAAACCAATGATTCACCATTCCGAGCGTCGTCGTGGGCGACACGATGAGCCCGTGTGTCGCCGTGACTCGTGCAGTCGCGGGTCGCGAGATGGCTTGTCGCCCCTCCATGGACAGAAACCCACGGGGAAGCTTTGACGGAACGTGGACTCGTGAAAAGTCGCATGTAAAGGACACGGTTCGACTGGTGATCACCGGCTCTGTGAGCCCGTATTGGCCATGCGCGTTGAGATATCCAAGCTTTGTAGGTTGGGCGCGACGCCGAGTCATAATTTCTTTGATACGCGCAAGTGCTGCTGCGTTATTCATACTGGAGACCAATATTTTTTTACTTACACGTCAAGCACTGCAATGTCGGATGATACAATGTCAAGTCCGTAAATCACAGGCTGTGCCGTATACGCAGTGCCGCCATATGTACACGTGCTGTTTCGAACTTCGATTTCGCGTGATGAAAAGGGACCTGCATAAATGTCCGGATTGAATTTGCACCGTCCCAACAGATTTTCGACGCAGTGTGCGTTGAACATTTGTACAAAGATCTTTTGCGGAACAAACTTTGTCGGACCGTACGCAATCTTCTCCGAGGACAAAAAGTGCTGCAACGGATTTGTCAGCTTGGCCACTTCATCCTGGACCTTCTTGAAGTAGGAGGGCAGGACGTTCCAAATGTCTTCGTTGTTATATTTCTGAGAGTACTCGAGGTAGGCCCGAACACACTTGCACAGAATCGCTGGGATCTCACCGTCAAGCTTCTCATCGAGTTTCGGGTCAGCCTTTGCAACCTGTCGTCCAAAGTTCCACGTGACGAGACGACGCAACACGGACCCCGAGTTGTCCCTGTATCCCGGCACCTCGTTTCCTGCCAGGATTCCCGGAACGTTCCATGACATGCTGAGTGCTTTTTCGTTTTTACGAGCAATCGACACGTCTTCACCGGACACGATCGACTGAAACTCCGCCTGTTCGAGCGCGAGATCCCCCTTGACTTCCGGGGAGATGAACATGAACCCGTCGTGAATTGACCAGAGACCAAACTTCTTCTCAATGTTGTTTGACAAGGTTCGAACATCCTCCGTGTCGTAAAACTTTTTACACACCTTCGTAATCAGTGTCGACTTGCCTGAACGCGCAATTCCCTTGAGAAAGGGAATCACTTGCCACGCATCGAGATCCCCGACATCGAAACACAGACGACCCATGAAGACGTACAGCCATCGACACACCTCCTCCGAGAATCGCTGGTAGGCCATCACCGTGTGCATGTGCGGTGTCGGAATGGTGTACCAGTCTTCACACTCTTCATAGTGATCAAAGGGGAGATCAAAGTACTTGCAACTCACGATGGTCGGATCAAGCGCCTGACACTCTGGCTTGTCATACAGGTAAAACTTTGACACGTATTTCTCGTTGTTCCACTCCTTCCCGACAAAGATGCCATTCTTGAACGACCACACGTGGCGATTCTTACGAATCTCGGGAAACTGCATGTCCCGACAGTTTGTCAAATGCATGATTGTGTCTTTCACGATACTCCCCTTGCTTGTCAGATTCCGCCACATGTCATACTTATCCTCCTTTTGTGTGTAGAAATAGACAAACTCCTTGATTTCCATGATGGGTTTCCACGCCTTGGACAAGTACCCATCGGTCGTCTCAATCTGTTTACAACACTGCCCCTTGTACCGACGCATTTTCATGATGTACGCCTTGTTCAAAAGGTACAACAACAAACACTGGAACGGGCTGGGCTGGTTCTCATCTTCACCGTCATCCATCGTCCGACACCGAAACATCGAAAGTTCGACATCATCCGTGACGGGCGCGGTGCATGTCGGGTGATTAATACGCTCAAACGAGCGAACGTACCGAAAAATAATCTCATAGGCGTCATCCGCCGTTTCAATCAGACGCATCATGCGATACGAGAGACGAAACTCATCCCCGTTAATATCCAAAGTGACATGGTCTTTCATACCGAGCTCGCTCGATCGGTGATACAACTCGGAGAAGAGGTTTACGAGACGTCGTTTTTGTTCGAGAATGCGTTCGAGATCGACATTATGCGGCATACCGTTCGTGTCAAGCTCTTCGTCCCGAAAAAACTGTCGAAATCCGTTTGTCAAAGGGGCAAACCGATCTCCTTTACACGTGAGTCCCATCTTTTCCTCGAGATGACCGATAAATGTCTCGAGTCGTTCGGCTGGAAGACTTGAAACTTCTGACCGGAGAACTTCCATACGTATTTCATGTGCATGTTCTGGGTTGTTATCGCGTTCGATCGTATGTACATCCACCATGGTGATCTAACGCAAGAAATTTTTAAGTAGGTCCGGACCGTTTTCGTGTGACACTTCCTCTCACGTTTCTGTTCCATGTACGCGTGCTGCGCGGCCCCGCGGATGCTCGCTGACGTGCCTCATTCTCTTCACGGAGACGACGCGTCCGATTCCGCGCGGCGGCAAGTTGTTCGTTGAGCGCGTTCCGGGCGGCTTTATTGGCAGCTTCTTTGTTTGCAATCGCCTTCTTACGAGCTTTTTCTGCGTTGGTGTTTGGCAACTTTCTTTTGAGTGGGCTGTTTGGTTTTTGCATGTTTTCCTTTGAATACGTGAAAAACTCACGGATTCTCGCCTTTCTTTGACTTCTCGCGAGCGTTGAAAGCAAACGAGGTTTCATCGCTTCGAGACCCTTGGCTCGACGCATGGTCTTGAGAAACTCTTGTTCTTTCGCCTTGTTTTTTCGGAACTGTAGGTAATTGGACGGTTTCATGTAGAGTCCATTACTGTTCAAGGTCATTTTCGGTTCGATATAATACGACTGGAGTTCCGGGTACTTGTTTGCGAGTTTCGGGCGAATACGTACAATCCCTTCTTTGTTATTACGAAAAAACCCTCTATTGTTCTGCGAGCCCCATACTGGTTCCCACGTGTATGGACTCGCTTTCTTTAAAAAATTTGCAATTTCATTGGCAGCATTGTATCGTATTATCATGCTCGGCACATTGTACTTGTTTCTCCAATTTATCTGTGGAAAATTTCCGTATGCGCTCTTGTGTGCAACTTTCAACGCGTGGTTCGTTCTGTTATACAGCTGGTTAAACTCGGCGTTGTTTTTCAGTTTGTACTTTTTGATCAGGTTTTGCTTGAACGCATTCTTGTTTATGTTCTCGTTCTTCTCTGGGTAAGTACGCCAAATCTTCCCTGTACGGTACGTCGTAAAGTCTCGCTGAGACATGTACATTGGTGGACCTTTCATATACCTTCATCAAATACTATTTTTTCATGAACTAGGTGGATTTCGCTCTCGGTGTACGCTTCGGGCTTGGTGAGGATTTTTTGTTCGGCAATGGAACCCCGGACAATGAACGCATCAACTTTCGTTTGTTCAGGTTCCGGATTTTTTCATTCATGTACTTGACAAACTCTTTGGCGTTCATTCTTACTTTTGAAAGCGAAAAAAATCTCTTTCAAGTGTAAGGAATGGCCGGTGGTATATTCCCAGGGGCTCCGTTTCATTTCAACATAAAGTGTATCGTTTTCACCGCGCTCTTGGCGGGTGGGTACTGGTATCTCCCGTCCAAAAATAAATTTGTGCTCATCCTTCTGTTGTGGCTCCCGTACCTCGCGATGGCATGGTACGATTACGCGTATCAGTGTCGTTCGCTCAAACCCACGATCGTACCTTTCGGTCGATACCTGTGGTTGCCGTTCAAGCCGCAACCTTATAAAGAAGATTTCATGAAGATGTCCGATCAGCAGATTCAATCCATGAATTCGCTGGACCATCTCGTCGGATGGTCTGCGCTCATCGCCGCGCTCGCATTCATTCTCGTGAAAATGAAGATGAAATGAGAAGGATTTTTCATACACGCGTCTCGTGCATATGAAAAAACGCTCCCGAACAGGATCGAACTGTTGACATTCAGATTAACAGTCTGACGCTCTACCGACTGAGCTACAGGAGCTTGAGATGCAGTTTAGGGACGTGCTCGGGTCGAAAACCTTTTAGCGACGTGTCTCAGGTCGAAGGTTCTAGGGAGGATCGAACTCCCATTGCGAGATTCAGAGTCTCACGTACTAACCATTATACGATAGAACCTAATGCGTCTACCGGGAATCGAACCCGGGTCTAAACCTTGGAAGGGTTTTATCCTAACCATTGGACTACAAACGCTGCCCTCATCAGGTTTCGAACCTGAGACCTTGGCGTTATTAGCACCACGCTCTAACCAGCTGAGCTATGAGGGCTTACGGGCGACGCGAACAAGATTCACGCCTCTCTGACCTGCCGGAATCGAACCAGCGACCGTAGGAACTACAGTCCCACGCTCTACCAACTGAGCTAAGATCAGGAAAAAAAATCTTTCATTCCATTACATATGAAAGGGTTAAACAACCAAAATGTCGTGAATGCGCTTTTGAAATACCTCAATGCGCAGAACCGCGCTCGTTTACGTACTACGAGTAAAGGCGTTCGGGCCGCTATAAACAAAAACAGCGGATACTCAACCCCTCGTGCATCTTCTCCGAAAACGAGGAGTCCGCCGCGGGCACCGAAGAAGCAGCGTCGTTAAGCGGACGCCTTTGTGCTCAGGGCAGTCAGGATCTTTACAAGAATAACATTCTGTTTCTCTAGGTGCTTTGCGATCGCGTCTGTCGAAGATGCCAGGTTTGCGAGGACGGAGGTGATTGTCTCACCATCCTCGGTCGTCAGGACATTCAGGAGCATATCCTCGCCGAAATTATCGTCGTCGAGCATATCGTCATCATCATCCATATCGGGTACGGTGTCTTCTGGAGGAGCAGATGCCTCGGGATCAGCCATATGTACTTTTTCTACAGAAAATAGAAAGCGTCGTCTGAACGCGCGCGTGTGCGAAAGGGGGTGATTTCTCTGAAATTTTTTTTCTTGGGTACGTAGTACCAAGTGAAATCATGGCGGGAGGACTTATGCAGCTCGTTGCTTACGGCGCTCAGGATGTGTATCTGACGGGTCAGCCCAAGGTGACCTTCTTCCAGGCGGTGTACAAGCGTCACACCAACTTCGCTATGGAGCTGATTTCGCAGACCACCAACGGCAGCCCGGCGTCCAGCGGTCGCGTGTCCGTGACCATCGCCCGTAACGGCGACCTGGTCGGCAACATGCACGTGGCCCTGACCCCCCTGACCCAGAACCTGACCTCCAACAACACTCAGTACGACACCTGCTGGCTGGCTGAGCGTGCGATTGCCGCCGTTGAGCTGACCATCGGTGGCCAGCGCATTGACAAGCACTACCAGGTGTGGTGGCGCCTGTACTCCGAGCTGTTCCTGAATGAGGCTGATAAGCTGGCCTGGGCCAAGATGACCTCCTTCACGGGCGCTCTGGGTGGCACGACCCAGTACCGTGTGTACATTCCCCTGCTGTTCTTCTTCAACCGTAACCCGGGCCTGTACCTGCCCCTGATTGCTCTGCAGTACCACGAGGTGCGTCTGGACTTTGACCTGACCAGCTACTACAGCCTGTACTTCAGCACCTCCGCCTCTTTCGAGGTGTGGGCCAACTACGTGTACCTGGACACCGAGGAGCGTCGCCGCTTCGCCCAGAAGGGTCACGAGTACCTGATTGAGCAGGTGCAGCACACCGGCGGTGACACCATCTTCAACGGTGCCAGCTCTGGCTCCAACGCTGAGAATAACATCCAGCTGGTTCGCCTGAGCTTCAACCACCCCGTGAAGGAGTTCATCTGGTGCTACACCAACCCCAACGTGACCGTCGGCTCGTCCCTGTCGGTTCCAGGTGCTAACCTGAACGCCATGTGGAACTTCACCTCCAACACCGGCAACGTGAACGTCACTTGCAACGTTGCCTCCATGGCCATCTCCAACAACTGGCAGGTTCCTCACCACGTGGGTCGCCCTGTCCTGCTGAACGGTAACGGCACACTCGCTGCGACCCAGACCCAGCAGTTCGGCGGCAATTGCTACTGGATTGAGGACGGTAACTTCACTGCTGGTTCCACCGAGGTGGGTCCTCTGCACCTGTTCAAGGTGGTCCTCAACGGCCAGGACCGCTTCAAGGAGCAGGCTGGCAAGTACTTCAACAACGTCCAGCCGTACCTGTACCACACTGGCACTCCTTACCCGGGCATCTACGCGTACTCCTTCGCGCTGCAGCCCGAGGAGCACCAGCCGACCGGCACCTGCAACTTCTCTCGCATTGACAACGCTCAGGTGTCTGTGCAGCTGAAGTCCAACACCCTGACCCCTCTGCAGAAGCTGTTCGCGGTGAACTACAACATCCTGCGTATCCAGTCTGGCATGGGCGGCCTTGCGTTCAGTAACTGAACCCTCCCATATACTTATGTGTTATATTTCAATATTAAAAACGGCCTTCCCGGGTTTTGCCCGGGCCTCAGGCCCAAAAGTGCCAAGACTTTTGGGTCAGAGACTTAAAGAAATTTCCTCCTATAATGGTAGGAAATGGAGAAAGAAGATGAATTAAAAAAATGTACAAACTGTTGTAGAGCTCCACAATCTGTTAAAGAGTTTGTCAATACGAAAGGTCGTGAGTGTTCAACATGTAACAAGTGCCGTGAAAAAGGTAAAAGGAATGATAAGAAACCAGAAAGACGGGAGTATCATAATGAACTCCACAAAGAAAACAGATATTCAGAAAAATGGCGCGCTAGGCAACTTGAAGAACGACCAGAAGAATACCGAGAACATAATAACCAAATCCATGCACTATGGCGTTCAGAGAACACAGAACACTCTTCACGATGGTACAGGACAAGCGTTAATTCTCGTCTCGACGCTCTCAAACGCGCAGCCGAAACTCGTGATATAGAGTGGAATCTGACGGATGAAGAAGCGAAAGAGATGCTTGTGAAACCGTGCATTTATTGTAAGCATATCAACCTTGAAGTCCGTGTGAATGGCATAGATCGTCTGGATTCATCGAAACCTTACACATCTGAAAACTGTCGTCCGTGTTGTAAGGATTGTAATTATATGAAAGGCACGTATGATCCCAAGACGTTTATCGAACGTGCAAAGAAGATTGCTCTATGTGAAGTCGACTTTCCCGATGTTCCATCATGTGCGGAACACAAGAAGATCAACAGGAAGAAATAACTCCACCCCCCAGGATCCGTGTGGCAAAAAAAAGAATTAAGGGTTGGGCCGCCATACCCCATTGTTGTTTTCATACCACGCTTGTGTCGGAGACTTCATGAGATACCACCGCCCTTTTTTGTCCTGGAACCAAAACCGACCGTTTTTGTTCGTATACATGCCGAGATTCGTTGTCGTTCCTCCCCAATACGTTTTGACTTTTTTGCCAGTTCTCACCAACCCGGAAGGAAAGACGTTGTTCGAAAGTATCTTGGAGACGAGGTTCATTGGAAGTTTGTTTGCCAATTTGCTCCGGACTTGTTCGAATGCTCTCGTCGAGTTTTGTACTCGAATCTTCGCCTTGGTACGAGGAATCATCTTGTTTCGAACGTGAGAATACCGCTCGTGCGAATACATTTTTTTCGGACCGAGCTTGTTTGCAATGCTACGCAACTTGTTATTTGTATCGCCGTGTTTCTCAGATGTTTTTTGCATAGTCTTTGATAATTTTCGCATCGCCTTGATATTGGCGTTTGTCGGAATGCGAACGTTCACGTTACTGTTCGATGAATTGTTGTTGGTGTTACTTCGCGCACCGATTCCATTTGTATATTCACTGAATTCTCGGCGTAGATTCTTCAAATCACTCGCGAGTGTCTTTTTTTTGATGTGTTCCTTTTCGAACCACATCTGAAGACGCATGGCGATCGCCCTGTTCCTGTTCGATGGACCGCCGTACGTTGTCCAGTACTCTGAGAGTGCATTGATATAGTTCTGAGGACGACTGTACCTGCTCGGGTTGGGTTCTGCTTTCATATATTTTATAGATATTTTTTCTCCGCGTCTATAAAATACATGAATCGAAACCAGGTGTTTGCCGCCATTCGTAACTTTGAGCGCGCCAATAAAGAATACATGAATTCTCTGAAACGCATACAAAACGAAACGACAAACGTCGAGTCCAGGGTCAATCTAGAGAATCGTCTTTCTCGGGGAAAACGCCCGATGAGTCGTCAGAACAACATCGCGTTGAAATACGCCCGCGGGCGAATCGGTGTTGCTGCGAACAGACGAAACCGAGCGATCGCTGCACACACAAACGTACAGAACCGGCGACGAAACGCGTACCAACGACTCACACAGGCGTTTCGAGGTTTTGTCCCGCTTCTTCCGGGATGGCAACTCCATGGGACGAACGTGACTCAGGTCCGACGAGCGATAGGAACGGTCCGGAGGTTACAGAAAACGCAGAACATTCGACGGGTCGCCCCGGCTGCTCAGAAATGGCTGAACAAGTTCAAACAAAGCAAAGTTCGTTCGGCATACACGGGCATGACGCGCTCTGGTATCCCTTCGAGCGTCGCGAGAAACATAAGTCGACGTGCGTTTGAGTAAATTTTCTCAGAGAAACGTAAGTATGTTGACGCGTAAAAAGTACCTGAACCTGATCAACAAATCGATCAATGCACTTCAGAAGAAAATGTACAGTTCAAAAAATCACCCAATGAATAAACTCACGTACCAGAACATCCAAGCGTTGAAGAAGTTGGTTGCAAACGCACGCAAACCGACAAACGCGAATACGCCGTTCAATCACAACACCTTGAACAACGGTCGATTTAAAATTGAGTTTGGAATACTGGATAGTTCTCATCCCGCTTTACTTGGAGTGAATGTATTCAAACGGTTTCCAAACGGGAGTTCTGCGAGGTACATGGCTAATGCTATTAATAACGGGAAACCTCCAAACTTGAACAAATTGAATGTAGGTCTCCAGTATTCTCGAGGAACAATACCGGGTCAGGAGAATAAACGCGTCGCTGCGGCAATCGTGATTCAGCGCGCGCTTCGAAACAAAAAGGTGAAGGGTCCATTCAGTTCACGAGAAATGCAGAACGTACTCGTGAAACAAATACTTCCGAAACTTCCAAAGAAAAACCGCGAAGCCGTGACGAGTGCGTTTCGCGCCCCTTCTCAACTGAATAAAGAACTGAGAAACCGATCCAAGCGCGTCGATCCGTACTGGAAAGCGCTGCTGAATGACATAAAACGACGATCTGTCATGAAAAGGAAAATCAATTTGATGAGCGGATGAGACCTGCGCCGAACAAACGTGAATCGGTTGCCTCGTCGAAAAACTTCTAACAGGAGAGTATGACGACGACTGCTGCTCGAGTTGCGAGTGCCAAGTACAATAAAAAAGCTGCAAATCAACTCAAGAACAATTTCGGTCGAAAGATCAATTTGAACAATGCACAAAAGGTGCTCCAGAAAGAGATTGCAAATCTCAAAAATGAGATTCGAGTCAGGTACAATCGAGGTGAGTTTGTTGGACGATACAACATTCAACAGCGTCGTCTTGAGAATCTCTTACGGAACGTGAACCGAAAGTTGCGTCTGCGAGGTCCACCTATCCAGAGGCATTTCACGCCAAGGGAACTCAACGTTCTTAATAAACAGGAGGGAGATCTTCACACGTACTTGAGTGAACTGAATAAGCTTGTGAAAAAGTATCGCATTCCACAACTGCCGCATAGATGGGGTCTCGTCCTTAAAATGAGCAATTCAAACAGAGAAGCTCGGAACCAGATTGCGCGTCAATACGGGCTTCTTTGGGAGATGAAGGCACGCGGACAACAGTGGAAACGGAGAAAATTGAGTTAAACCGACACCGCCTCGAGTGAGAGCACCGGAAACTCATACCATTCAATCTCGCTCCCGAGCTCTTCGTTGTCTCTCGGGAACGAACGAAGAATATCAAGATCGATATACGATTTCATGGCTTTGTCATCATGATACACGTGTTCCTCTTCGATCGTTTTCGCTTGCTCCTCTGTCAAAAGAATGAGTGACGTCGCTTTTGTGAATGCGATGAAAAACTTTGAATCGACACAATCAATGTCATCACAGTGATCATCTTCAAAGGTGTATGGTCGAAGGTACGTCATTGAATACAATTTTTGTTCGGTTTTCTGAAAAAATTTCTGACACAGTTCCATCCCGTTTTTATACTGAGCATCCGTGATGCACTCCTTGATATCATCGATGAAATCCGAAATTTCATGCGCCATAAAAAGATAGGACGTGTTTCTTTTATGACATTTCTTGTCGGCGACAATATCGAGCTTATGCGTGCAGTAGAGAGTAACAGCATCGATTTCATATATATGGACCCACCGTACAACACGGGTCGAAATTTCCTGTACTTTGAAGACCGGCGAGCCGATTTCCAAGATTTTATACGTGTACGCGTTCAGGAATGCCACCGTATTCTTAAAAAAGATGGAAATATCGTCATCCATGTCGAACCACGGATTTCGCATCGTATCCGAGTCATATGCGACGATATTTTCGGCGAATCCAATTTTCGAAATGAAATCGTGTGGCACTCGGGTGGAAATGCGAAGAATAAGTACCAACTTGGTCGGAATCACGACACCCTCATTGTCTATGGGAAATCAAAACACGCAAAATTTTTTCCAATGTATACCGAGTATCCCGAAGAGTACATGAGACACCTCAAGATGTGTCCGCACCACAATGCGTTGTATTCAACCTCTGCCGCGCACAACGCGCAACCGAGCATAAATCCACGTCCAAACTTACGGTACGAATGGAACGGACACATACATCAGTGGTACGTCTCGCGTGAAAAAATGCAACACCTCCACGACGAACATCGCCTTGAATACAATGCACGCGGTGTGCCCCGCATCAAGCGGTTCGTCACGGAAATGGAAGGCATTCCGATCCGAGACACGTGGGATGACATTTCGTCGATTCAAGCAAAAGAAAAGACGGAATGGCCGACACAAAAACCAATTAAACTTCTTCAACGGATTCTTCATCTGTATACTCAAGAGGGGGATACATGTCTTGATCCGTTTGCGGGTTCAGGAACTCTTGGACGAGCATGTCGATCACTTGGTCGATCATACATGTTATTTGATATTCATCCTCGATCGAAGGAAGTGTTTGATACATCAATTGAATGACAGCATCTGTGGATTCATCCGTGTCATAGAGCCTACGGACTGATTTGGGTACGTATGCTATCAGGTGAGATGGTTTCTTTGGGTCGATGAGTGCATCAACGGGAATGCATCGGATATGTGCCTGTGACAAGGAGAAGAATGGTCCGGGAATGAATATGACAAGAATGTCAAATTCGTCTTTCTTATACTTGACGTGACCCGTTTCGACGGATTCTTTATTCTTTTTAGAGTGACGCCGTGTTGTTTCCAGATGCCATTCACCCATTCGAAATTTTGTTTGATGTCGAACATATGGAACATCATCTGTGATGCCGTCGTACGATGCACCGACGACATGACGGATCGGTCGTCCCGTTCTGTGTTCAAGCCATGTATTGACGTACATCTCAGCCCCAGGCGCGAGGAGCTTTCCAATGTCCCGGTGTTGCTTGGGGTCCTTCACGGCTTGGACAAACCATGTTCGCATGGGTGATGGCTCAGACCCAAACCATTCCGTCGCACTTTCTTCCACCATAACAGAACATGCAGAAAAAATCTTTAACTTATGTATATTATGAAACAGTGGGTCGGCATCATCTTAGGTCTCATCGTCGTTGTTTCTCTCATGATGGTGTACACGTATCGTAAATCAAACTACGATATTACAGCCTACACCCCGACGACGATGGCACCCACGTCAAATGTCGTTGCACCGCCCCCCATGCCCACGCCAAATGTCGTTGCACCGCCCCCCATGCCCACGTCAAATGTGGTTGCACCGCCGCCATCCATGACCGTGTTGCCCCCGATTCCCAAGGTTGCCGAACTCCCACCGAGCCAGGCGGCCGCAACGGATATTGAGCCAGCGTATGCCTTTGAAAAGTACGCCGTTTACGGCGACGGAACCTCGTTGACACCAGCCCCCGTCGATATGGTCGTTCCAACACCAAAGGTGTCGACGTACGCACCCATGCCCACCGACCTGTTCGCGGCAGTCCACGAGGATACTGATGCGTTCCAGGAAATAGATTTTCAGGTTGTTGATAAGTATGGACGTGAAACGTCTGGCGATGCTCCTCAAGCTTCGTAAAGTGGGTGGGTCGGTCGTTCACCACTGTGCGATTCTTCGTCGGCTCTTAAAGGAAAAGGGTGTTGAGACCCGACTTGTCAAAGGGTTTTGTGTGAGTCCAGGTGAAGTCTGCGAACACTATTGGCTCGAAACACTGGATGAGAAACTTCACCTCGATGTCGGCCTCGAAGTGGCAAAACTTCATTCGTCGGAGCTTGCCACCCTGAAAACCATGTTGCTCGAAACGCTTCCGGATGAACTCAAAGATGTTCAGGTGCTGAAACAGGACGACAACGACCGTCTCTTTGAATTGTATCAGACGGACATGAAAACGTTTTGGTCCGAGGCACCATACGATGTGCGAACATTCACACCAGGTAAAGTTTTATAATCTGGGAAATGTCTGTTCGACAGTACGGGCACTTTCGAGGACCGAGTCGCTCGATACATTGAAGACAACACGTGTGGCCACACGGCGCAAACGCAATTCCAATCGTATGTTCAATACACGTAAAACACATATATTTGTTCGTATCTTCGTCGATGACGTGTGTCATCAGTCGACGAAGATGACGATACGTACGTAAAGTCGTCGTATACTCACTCTTCAGAGCATCGAGACCTTCATCCTGCTCAAATCGATCAATGAGATCAGAGAATGCCTCGACATACCCGTGATCACCGAATATCTCAACCGAACTCTTCAATGCGGCAATTTTCTGTGTGACCGTATCGATCCGCGAATACAAGTGTACCAGGTGCTTCATCGTATCCCGGTATCTCTGTTTCAGAGTTGTCAGGACCCGCTCATCTTCTACGTACTCGTCAGGGAGTGTTGGTTCAAGTTCCACAAATTCAAGATCCTCCAGAACACGAATACGTGCTTGAAGAGCATTATCATCCTCGTCCGTCTCAATCTCAGTATAGTTCATCCTGTAAATTAAAATGTATCTTTTAGATAAATATGGGCAAACTCGAGAACAACTTTATCGTGTTTATCACCGCGACCTATCTCGCCGTATCGGCCGTTCGGGATTTGTATGACACGGACCGTGGCACAGGCCACACGTCCACGTGGTTTACCGCCGTCATGCAATTCATCCTCGCATTTTCGCTGCTTCTCTTTGCTCGTTCCTGAATTTTTTTTCCGGGTCATAGACATATGAATTCGAACAACTCGGGTGCTCTGGTTCAAGGCATCGTTGTACTTGTTCTCATGGCGATGTTCCTGTCGGGCGTCTTTATGATTTCCGAGGGTGTCGCGTTGAACCCGGCGTCCGAGCCACAGAAGAAATGGTTCGGTGCCGGTCACGTGATCGCCGCCGGACTGTTGGCGATTGCATACATCATGATGTTAAGAAAAAGAAATTCAATGTATAATTAGACATGTCGGCACTTCATTTGATGGGATACGTTGAAGGACCGGTCATTCGAACAGTCGACGAGCTTCGAGCCATCATGACACGCGTAAGTCAGGCGTGTCAGTTTACCGTGGTGAATGAAGCCTTTCACCAGTTCCAGCCTTTTGGTGCGACCGGCGTACTTGTTCTGGCCGAGAGTCATTTTTCGGCACACACGTACCCGGAACATTCGATGGTCTACGTGGATGTGTTTTGTTGTGCCAAGAATTTTGACCCGGACAACTGTTCTCGTGTACTTGAACTTGAGTTTGCAGGAATCGGTTCATGGCAAACCGTTACACGGACCGTCGGATCATGAAGAGCACAAAAATAACGAGTAAAAAAACACATACACCAATAATCACACGATCTCGCTCAGATGTTTTTGAGCATCGAGATGACCAATACCGATGCGCCTTTTCATAAGGAATCTCGGGTTTGTTCAGCTGCGAATTGACGAGATTGTGAAGATCGACGGACCACCGAAACAGGTCGGTCGTATCGATCGGGGTGGTCTGGAGGTTTTCGCGGAGGTGTTTTCCGCACTGCGCACACGGTAAAATTTCAGGCATGCTTTCGAAAAACTTTATGTATGCGTCACGTTTCTCCTCCGGAATGTCAGGTCCTGCGCTCAGTGCCGTCATGTGAATCACGGTCCAAAAATAGTTTCCAAACACGGTCGGACAAATCGACACCATATGGTTTTCGAGGAAAAAAACAGGCTACATAAATTCGCGAATCATGGGGAACACTTCAGCGATTGCGTGAGCGCATGCGATCGCGACATCCTGGTGTTCTTTTTGCGTTCCGTGAGCGCTCCGGAGCTGAATATAATGAATCCAGGACCGAAGCGTTCCATTCACATACAGACGTGACGGCGTGTTCCCCTCTGGCAACACGGCACGAGCCTGTTCTTTTGCAATGCCCTGCGTCAAGGCCCACTCATATGCACGCTGTGCACACTGACCCACCTCCCACTGGCGAACCTTCCATTCATGATGAAGTTTCGTATCGTTCGTCTCGAGACTGTTCTGACGGTTTGTCGTGTCTTGGAGACGCGCCTCACGGTCGACCATCTGGTTCTGGACTTTTGCGTATCGCTGACTAAACTCCTGGAACGAAAAGGATCGGTGACGGAGAAGCTGGCGTGCAATGTCCCTGGTCGTGTCAACTTCGAGGCACAGGCTCACCATTTCGAGCGGGGACCAATGCTTGTGCTTGATCAAGTATCGAACCAGTCGCTCGGCCGTATCGTGCGAGGCTTGGTTTTCGGGGTTTGAGACACGAGCCGCATAGGCCACCTGTTCGATGAGCGTTTTTTGATCGGGGGTGCTTGACCATGAAATAAGGCGAGCTGACATTAATATTCTCATGGATACAATCTATAGGTGCATTGCATCACATGCTGATATTGACGTGCGTCGAGCGCTCGGTGTATATGGGTCCATTCGTATTCCGGAGGGATTCACCGGTCGAACACTCGAACCGATAAGTTTTCGATGGTTCCCACACAAAAAAATGATCATGTACTTTGATTTTCGACCACGTACGTATGAGCTTGTTATCTATAAGAATGTCGACATGAGAGAGAATGATGTCGTCATGACATGTGAGGTTCACAAAACCTGGGGAGATGACGACAAGTACATGTATCTCTCTGACTATTACGATACACCGTTCGTGGTTCCCTTGAATTCGATGATGTGTATCGGTGCCTGAAACGCATATGTTGACGTGTACGTCATTTCAAAGTCGTCATCTTGGATAAATGTACACGTGTATTCGGATCGTCCTTCGTTGAAAAGCGCATACGACCATTTGGTATAGTCCAGTGGAATCGGACACCAGACCTGAAAGGTGTTTTCTGCAAACAGAAACAATTTTTGGACATCCTGGAGATACACGAGGGGGCGGCGTCTCATGGGGAGCCAAGGCCCTCTCAATTTCCGTGGCAAAAGGCCAAACGCGCGTCGCGTGTCTATGCTCAGATCCGCGTATCCGAGAATTCTCTTCACAATGTGTGTCGGAAGATTCATTAGAGAATAGGGAGGCGATATGTCTAAATGTTCATTCGAACGAGTGACGACGAGGTGATTGAGTTTGACCATGCTCATAGCCGAGTATTAGAAGGTATGTGTGACGAAATTGGAACTGACATTACCAGCCGCCCAGTGCCGCTCGCCGTCAGCTCCTCCGTGCTCTGTATGCTGAAAAAGTGGGTCAAAGTGACGGATGAAGATCCGGACGAACCGTGGGACTGTTTGATGAGCATGGCTCACGCGGCAGACTATCTTGACATGCCCGAACTCCTCGATCGAACCTGTCGTCGCATGGCAACGCTCCTGAAGGGAAAGTCTCCCGATGAAATACGAACCATGATGGGAGTTAAGGAAAATACTCTCTTCTAACGGAATGGAGTACGAAAAAGTGACGCATGTCGAACACATTCTACGACGACCAGACTCGTATATCGGGTCGATCATTCCCGATGTGTTCGACACGTGGGTACGGCGTGACCATATGTTTGAACGATCTCAGGTGACAATCGCCCCCGGATTGTTGAAGATTTTCGATGAAATTCTGGTCAATGCGATTGATCAACATACGCTTCATCCAAAAAAGGTGAATCGAATCGATGTGTCCTGGACAGACACATCCATCTCAATCAAAAACAATGGGGACGGTATTCCGATTCAAAAGCACGACAAGGAGAAGGTGTGGATTCCTGAACTCATCTTTGGTCACTTGTTGACATCATCAAACTACGATGACACGAAGGAGCGAACGACCGGTGGTCGAAACGGGTACGGTGCAAAACTCACAAACGTCTTTTCAAAACTGTTTCGAGTGACCGTCGTCTCGAATGGCAAGAAATATACTCAGACATGGACCAAAAACATGAGTTCCGTGAGTGACCCAGTCATCAAGGATCACAAGGGACCCGGGTATGTGGAGATTGAGTTTGAACCAGACTGGTCCAAGTTTGGATGTGCATCGTGTCCACCCGGTTTCAAAAAGGTGATAGAACGTCGTGTCTGGGACGCAGCCGCATGGTGTCTCAAGGCGCACGTGTATCTCAACACGGAGCGTATCCATGTCGATTCGTTCGAGGCGTACGCGAAAATGCACGTCTCTGGACCGACCATTGCGCTCGGGACCGACATTGTCATTGCGCACACGGACACGGGGAAGTTTGAACAGGTGTCCTTCGTGAATGGCATTGCGACCACACACGGTGGGACCCACGTCGACCGATTCGTAAATCAGCTCGTGACGGCTCTCCCAGTGAAGGACATTCGACCGGCCCAAGTGAAAGCCTCACTCTTTGTGTTTATGCGGGCGACCCGGGATCGTCCGACGTTTTCGAGTCAAACAAAAACAGAGTGTACGTCCAAGGACACGACCGAGTACACGTTCAAACCGGCGAGCATCAAGGCGGTGATGGCGTGTGGTCTCTCTGATGATCTCACGGCGCTTCAGATGGCAAAGTCGGAGAAGGAGCTCAAAAAGACGGATGGTTCAAAAAAGTCGCGTATTTTTGGAATTCCGAAGCTCGATGATGCACACTGGGCCGGAACACACAAGTCGCACGAGTGCACGCTTATTGTGACCGAAGGAGATTCGGCCAAGACGCTTGCTGTTGCTGGTCTGAGCGTCGTCGGCCGAAACGCGTACGGCGTCTTTCCTCTCCGGGGGAAGCCTCGGAATGTTCGTGATGCCAGTGTGAAGCAACTGACCGAGAACCAAGAGTTTTCTGATTTGAAAAAGATCTTGGGGCTGCAACATGGTCACTCGTATACTTCACTCAAAGAACTTCGGTACGGGCGTCTGATGATCATGACGGATGCGGATTTGGATGGAAGCCACATCAAGGGTCTCATTCTGAACATGTTTCACCACTTTTGGCCTGAACTCGTCCACCTTGGATTTATCGTTGCTATGGTGACCCCCGTGCTCAAGGTTGATTCAACCTGGTTTTTCAGTGAGGCTGAGTATGCAACTGCAAAGCCACGGGGACGTGTCAAGTACTACAAGGGTCTCGGCACGTCAACAAGCGCTGAAGCAAAGGAGTACTTCAAAATGATTGATCGTCTCACGGTCAAATTTGATTTTGATCCAGAGACGGATGGGTCCATGGCACTCGCCTTTGCCAAAGCGATGGCGGATGATCGAAAGGAGTGGCTCGTCCGACACATGGCCCACCCCCCGCAATCCATCCCGTACGGAAATATCAAGCGTATCACGGTCTCCGACTTTGTCCACCGCGATCTCGCTCAGTTTAGCGTGGCAGACATTCACCGAAGCATCCCTCACGTGATGGATGGGTTCAAACCGAGTCAGCGAAAAGTCATTTACGCATGTCTCAAAAAGGATTTGAAATCTGACATGAAGGTGGCTCAGCTTGCCGGGTACGTTGCCGAACACACGGCGTACCATCACGGTGAGGCGAGCCTTCAGGGGACAATCATCGGGTTGGCTCAGAACTTTGTCGGATCAAACAATCTTCATCTGCTCGAACCGAGCGGTCAGTTTGGGACGCGACTCATGGGCGGAAAAGACTGTGCGAGCCCTCGATACATTTATACACGTCTGTCCCCTATGACGCAATCAATCTTCGATCCACGCGACGATGCCGTTCTCAAGCACGTCGTGGAGGATGGCCACCAGGTTGAACCCGAGTGGTACGCCCCGATCATTCCCATGATTCTCGTCAATGGAGCGGAAGGCATCGGTACGGGGTTTTCATCCTATGTCCCACCATACAAGTGCGAAGACGTGATTGCAAACATCCGAAACGTGTTTCGTGATCGACCTCTTGTTCCGATGATTCCATATTTCAAAGGGTTCACGGGCACCACCGAAAAGAAGGGGGAACACACATGGATTCTTTCGGGCGTGGTTCGCAAGGAGGGGAGCGCGTGGGTCGTTTCCGATCTTCCACCGGGAAAATGGATTCAGGAGTACAAGGAATTTTTGGACGAGTGTATGGAAAAAGGAACGGTCCAAAAGTATGAAAACCATTCGACGGAGACCCAACCGCACTTCCGCGTGTGGTCCGAGGCTCCACCCGAGGTGACGCGAGCGGTCCACACATCAAACATGTACTTGATGACACCGACCGGTATTAAAAAGTTTCAAAGTCCCGAGGCGATTTTGATGGAGTATGTTGAGACCCGTGTTCGTGTCTACGACAAGAGAAAGGCGCACCTTCTGAAAAAGCTCCGGGACGAGCGAGCGATTCTGGAACTCAAAGTTCGTTTCATTCTGGATGTGATTGAAGATCGTCTGGTTGTTTTCCGACGCGATCGGAAAGACCTCGAGGCGGACATGGAACATCGGGGCTTTCCCCGAGAGCTGCTTCACACCAAGACGTACGAGTACACACGCGATGAAGTCTCTGCACTTCACGCACGCATTCGCGAGTATCAGAGTGAGAGTGACACGCTCGAACGCATGTCCGTGATTGATATGTGGGAACAAAATCTGAGATCTTTGTAGAGAGAATGGATGTGTTTCAGACATTTTTGACGTTTTTACAGACTCTCGTCACCCAGACGGTTTCAAACACAGTGGTGGCACTTCAACAATATGTCGCCACTCATCCGGAAATTGTGGTGTACGCCCAAGCGTTCCTCCAGATCCTGAATCAACCGACGACTCAGACAACCCAACAGGCTGTTCAACAGTTCCAGACGACGATCCCGTCACCGCCCCCGCCACCGTCACCGTATTCACTCCGAGGGTTTTACGGACCGTCCGCAACGCCCGATGGATCCTTTATGGTGTATTTCACAGATCAGACGAATCTTCCTATATCAAACGGTTGGTCAATCATCGGTCTCCCCGGTATTTCCGGGAACGTGGTTGTTTCCCAGTACAACTCAAACGTGTACGGTGACGTCGTCATCAATCCGGGACCTCCGTCCATTTCGTTTCCGTACGTTTCCAACGCGGTTGTGTTTTCGGACGCCCCGAACGCCGTGGATGTTCCGAGCTCAATCGTTCGATTGACAGTCAGTCCAACATCGTTGTCGATTCCAACTGCAAACGCAACAACAACTTTTGGTCTTTATACACCAACCATATATGACACATCCAACATATTTGGTGTTGAAGGCAATCTCCCAATGTTCAGCTCAAACATTGTAAACGTCGAGGGACGAAACACGTACACGACAGTTGTGAATCGTGGTGCGGGCATTGGTGCTCTCATTTCGCTTGCCGCCATCGGGGGTCAAGAACCATACATGTATGGTGGCTATTCAAAGTGGATTCCGCGCGTACGACAACACACGCCGTTCATCCGGTCGAACCGTATGTTGAACCCGGTCGTTGTTACGGGGCAAATGCTCGGGCAACTCGTTCAGATTCCAATCACGACGCGTGATGCAAAGGATCTCATCTCAAACATGCACTTGACATGTACGCTCCCCGCCCTCCCGGGCGGGTATGAGTACTGTGAAATGGTCGGTCGTGCGATTTTTAAAACCGTTGAACTCCTGATTGATGGCATATCATATGAATTGCTGACGGATGACTGGTACACGCTTCACGATCAGCTCTTTTTGGATGCTGACGAGAAACGGCTTTTATATCAAGCACTGAATGCCGGTTTTCCCGAAAATCAACCCGTTCCTGCCCCAAACCCTATTCAACTCACCATTCCTCTTCAATTCTTCTTTTCACGTTCAAACAAGCAGAATCGGCCATTCTTTCCGACGTGTGCACTTTCCAATGCCCAAATTATTGTTCGAATCGAATTTCATTCAGCGGTGTGGATCACGCATGCACCGACCGATATAAATGGAAATCCGGTTGACATTTCGAACGTTCGCATTTTGCTCGAAGAAATTTCTTTGAGTCCGAAGGAACGTATGTATTTCATGACACAACCGCTCGAATTCAAAATACCACAGGTGTGGCGCGAAGCTGTCCAGGGATTTACAAATGGACAGGTTCGTGTCAATTTCACGGCCAACTTTCCTATTCTTATGATGGCCTGGTTTTTTCGAAACAAAAACTATGAGAATGAAACGTCCGGTCCAAACACGCAAAACTTTGCAGCGCTCCGGTATAAGTACGGGTACTCGACCCAATACAACAAGTCAACGACGCCCGTCACATTCTTTAATGGAACAACACTCAATTTCATCGACGTCATACAGTACGCGACGCTGTACATCAACAACCAAAACATCCTGTCAAACTTTCCCGGATCGTTATACTATTCATACAGACAACCCACGGATCACAACATGTCCATTCCGACAAAAAACATATACATGTACTGTTTCGGGAAGAACCCCCATATTCTGACCGGAGGGTTGGATTTCTCGACACTCAATTATCAAACGTCTCATCTCGACATGTCGTTTTTGAATCAGTATGCGTCCGAGATTACAGCCGATTACAATTTACACATGTACTACTACGGATACAGGACTGTTCGGATTCAGGGGGGACAAATCAGCTATGTGTGAGCATACAGCGCTGCATATCCTTCCGAGTTATTTCCACCATATCCACCAATTAAGAGAAGCGATGCGTCGTGGGCGATACTCACGGCTGAACCAAACGTAGGAACATCGGTCATTTGAATCACCGTCGGATCAATCACCCAAATTGCGCCCATCTGTGTATATACGGCGACCGATCGTGCGCCGGGTGCGCCGACAATCGCAATGTCCGATGATGCGGACAGCGCCACGGATTCACCGAACGAAAAGGACGCCCCTATTGTGTTCATAAGTTGTGTTTGAAACACCCATGAACTGCCCGTGTACTTGTACACGGCGACATATCCATAGTTCGGTGCACCAACGATGACTGATTCGTTTGTCGGTGACACGTACACCGAGAATCCAAAATTCACGGTGATTGGTAGACTGGTCGGAAGAACGGATGGCCCGGACCATGTCCCACCAGAATACCTGTACATCCCGACATATCTGGCGCCGTACGCCCCGACGGCAATGACGGTTCCGTCATCACTGATGGACACGGCATCTCCGAAATTCGGCGCGGATCCCGATGCTGTGCTTGTCAGAACCGTCTCGGAGGACCATGTTCCTCCGCTATATTGAAACACGCCGGCGTACCCGGCAAACCCATGTGCGCGTGGTGCGCCGACAACAATCGTGTTCCCGTTTCCACTGATTGCGACGGTCCACCCAAACGTATAGTCGGCCGTCGCCGTGACAAGCGTTGCACTGAGGACCCAGTCGGATCCATTGAACCGAAACACAGTGACGTTCCCGGCCCCGTTGTTTGCCGCCGCGGCTCCGACAACCACCGTGAGTCCGTCGTTTGAAATGTCAACCGAGTACCCGAAATATGAGGCGGGGCCAGTCAATGAAGCGATCGGCCCTTTGTCTGTAATCACAACACCGGTGTTTAACCCGGTTCCGGGAGCACTGATTGCGAATGAAGTTCCGGTGTCATTCATCGCGAGCGATTCACCGAAATACACAAACGACGGGAATGGGATAATTTCCTTGACAAATACGTAGAGCGGGAGAGGGGGTGCCGCCGGTGTCGGTGCAAGAACATCCGAACGTGAAACTTCGTACCCGGATTCAATTGTCGGGTAGAGTACACGACCCTGTCCTTTTTCGACAATCAGTATCGTGTAGCTGTGTGCATAGATGCGAAGCGTCCGAAAGACCGATGACGGTGCAAGCGTCAAAACGTGACGTTGGCGCGTGACGGCTGACATGTTCAAGGCTCCGTTTTCATGGTCACTTTGGGGATTGAATTCGAATGAGTAACAGTATATGGGATGAGTCGGGACTCGTGTGTGCCGATTGAATACGCGTAAATACTGACCGGACGCCCAATCGTCAGCCAGAATCGAATCCGTGTCGAATGTCAGACGCATCGAAATGAGGTCGTCTGAATAGTTGTACACATTTGACGTGTACTGGTCCGGGAGAATGACCCAAAAGAGTTCCTTTGTCATGTTGACAAAACTGGTGTCGCATACGTACTCAGACAGACCGTTTGGAATTCGGAATTCGAGACGTTGAAACGTCTGAACAGGGTATTGAAGCTGCGTCGACGCAAGGTATGCTCGTTCGGCGGCCGACACGTAGACATAATCCACATACAGGGACATGGCCACGGGGTTTGTGTATGGCTGCCCCGCAAAGTACTCTGCTGACTGAAAGACGATTCGAAGCTTCGGTGCGTCGTCGAGCACACACACTGGAAGTTTCACGGTGAATGGAAACTGAATAAAGTACGAGACCAAGTTGCTCGTCGTTTGCGTCCCGACGAGCTGAGCAAGACCAATCTGTTTCGCTTCGGGCACCGTGACTTCTCCGAGGATAAACATAGATTCACCAAAGTGACGTTCGATGACCTGGTCTTGAACTATCAGTTCGACTCGATCGATCATGGCAGTCCCTGTCGAATACTGGAGCGTGGTCGACACGAAATCGCTCGGCCAATCGACACGAAGCGTCACGGTATTTAAAATATCACCCCCGGCTTTGGCGAGGATGATCGTTGCATCATCGCCAAAGTGAACATCCTTGTCGAATTGAAGAAGTATAGTCTGGTGCGCATACTGGGCTGGTACACCCATATCTGATTTTACCCAATAAAAATTTGACCAACATAATTTATGTTCCATCGTCCGTCGACGCTCGACATGTCATGCCACTGGGGGGAATTGAAGACAAGTCCACCGAGTCCGTTCTGAATACGAAGGATGTTGAAGCTTCGTGTGTACACACGTGTAAATGTCCCCGGTTGTGTCGGGTACGTCATCTGAATTTCCCGGATTCTTGAAAAGTTTACAGTGCCCTGTGGGATCGGGGACTCTGGATCGAACGAAAACGAAAGGAGAGACACGTTTCGCTGGGGCATAGTTGTGTGATACATGAAGGGCTCCAATACCCATGTTGTGTAATCACCGGCCGATTCGTTATTGAATGCGAGACGGAGTGTCGATGATTGTGGCGTATATGCGTACGGATCCACGGTTGTTGTCGGATTTTGGTTCACGATGAACATCTCCTTCACCGGTCCACTCGAGTACGATTTGAGGATGGATGTATCACTCTGTGTCTGAGACATTGATGTTTGCATGACATAGTATTCATTCGAGAGAGGTGTGCCGCTCGGAAGTTTATCGTACTTGACAAGAAGTGATCCTTGAAACGAGACTGGATTAATGATCGGGGACGTATCGTACCGAAGGATGAATGCCGGAATGCTCGCATTGGATGTTGGATCGATCGGACTTGTCGTGAATGGAAAATAAAATATGAACCGGCCATCAAAGACCATACGTGCGAGAGACGACCCGTACCCGTACGGATTCGGGAGCAAAAAGGATTTACTCGCCGTAAACGAACTCGTTCCGGTCGTATAATTAAACCATGAATACGAGCCGGGTGATGCGAATGGCATGGTCGTATCGTACTGAAACACGACGGGGGACAGATACGATGTCAATGACACGTATCGCCCGTCAAACACCGCGTGAGCGATCGCAGGATCACCGCTCAGGATTCCCATAGCTGGGGTCAATAGGTTTGTGTACCAATCGAATGCGGTCCACACACTCGTCTGTGTGTTGTACTGAAGCCAATATCCGGTCGTTGCATACACAGGTCCACCGACGGCAAGACTTGTGGTCAGCGTCACGTCCGTAAACCAGTAGACGGACGTTCCGTCAAAGATTGAGCAGGCGATGTTGAGTTGAGGAATCCCAAGATTGGCCGAATAATCGTACGTGGACCATGTACTCGTGATCGTGTTGTACCAATACACGTTTGACGTTTGGTACTTGTCGACGTACCACATGTTTGTTCCGTCAAAGACGGGTTGGGTCGATAAGTTGACATTCGACGTCGGAAGAACCGGTGCGATATTTGAGGATGCACCCGATGCCGTGTTGTACACAAAGACGTTGTTATATTGCGGTCCGGCATAGGCGTCATTCACCGTGGATGTAATGTACAAGTGAAGACCGTCCGTACCGATCGTAAATGTTGAGACTGGGAAATAAAACCCGATAGACTTGCCGGCCGCGATGAATGGAGTGTCTTGTGGACCCGTCGGAAACACAAATGTCACGGCTGGATCAGTAACATTATATACGATCCCAACGGCACTTTGCGAAAAGTAGACCGCGAGACCGGGTGAAATACCAATTGTCGAAGTGAAGAGAATCGTGAGTGATGAGACGCTCGTGTGTGCCGGCGTAGAGGTCAATGTAGGGATTGCGAACAATGGGTTCGCGACGAGGGGCACTCGTACACCAAGTGAACTCGGAGCAGATGTGTACGGTTTGAGACCATTCATGGTTGTGAAATACACAGTTCCAGTCTCGCCGACCGCATACAAGGTTTTTCCTATGCTTACGACTGATTGGTTATATACATAGTCTCCGAATTGTTCGATCGATGTTGCCGATGTTTGTGTCACTATGTTTTGGTGTGTGTCATAGATGAGGAAATACGGAATCACCTGATTGAATGCAAGGACTGATACGCGCGTGAACATGTACAAAAACTGACCGTCCCAAATGATACTATCGGCAATGAGAGCCAGCTCCAAACCCTCTTCACTAAACGTCTTTCCCGGAATACCGGATGAATTATCCCCGGTAATGTAATTCAGATACACGAGACTGTCCGAACTTGTAAACCCAAACCCCTTTTGTTGAGATGTGTACGGTGCAATATTATAAAACGTGTCAAAGGATACAGCAATCTGAACATCCTGGCGATACAATTCTCGTATCGGAATCGGTGAGCCCTGTGTAAACGGAAGCTTTGAGTAATAGGTTCGGTCGGCGCGTATCGAGCTCGTATCGTTCTTTCCAATCAAGAGCGTCAGGGCGGCTTGATTTTCATATGAAACTTCCAAATCTCTTTGGAGTTCGATGAATTCGCCCGTGACCGTGTCTATGGTCTGACCACCGATACGGAGATCTGCCGTTCGAATAATAAACGTACCGACGCTGTCAACATATGGAACGGGTAAAGGGTACGGAATGTACCCAGAAATCCATCCTGCTTGTATGAATGTTATTGGTGACGTCTGAACGAGTGGAAAAATGTAGAGATATACATCATTTATGGGATACACCGATTGGGCTGCTGTGTAATCAAATCCAAAGAACGCAGCATCTTCTTGTCGTTGAAATCCAATGCTCACAATCGTTGGGTCATTATATGTGAATGTAAAGTTTGAAGACGTTACACCAAATGTGACGTAATTGTTACTTGATGTCGGGAGCCATGACAAGTTTGCTGTTGAGTAATATGGGACGACACCCTTCACTTGAAGCTGCTGATACGACAAATCACTAAAAAATAGATTGAATACCGGAAAATTTGCAGTTTGGGTCGGGTACACCCACGATGTTGGATTGAGAGGAACGTCGAGTTGCGGAAGAATCATCTTGATGGAAATGTCGGTGATCCGATCACCCCATCTCGGTAAGGTTGCAATGGCCGTCCCTCCGTACAACACTGGGTTATCAAAGGGGACTTCGATTGTGCTTTGGAGGTAGGTCTCTTCGGGCGTGTCTTTGGGCATGAACAGAGAATATGAGGGGTTCCCTGTGAACCAGGCGTCTTGTTCGCCTTGATGTGCAAGCCGTTGCATCCTGATATACCCGAGTGAGTTTTTTTGGAGGAAAAAAATACATCTGCACTCATCAGAAATGAATGTCCAACTCCGGAAATTCGACCCGTCAAAAATCGGCGACGACAAGGTTTGTGTGTTTATAGGAAAACGTGGAACAGGCAAATCAACGCTCGTCACAGACATCATGTACCATAAACGCCACATACCAGTCGGGATCGTCATGTCAGGAACCGAAGACGGAAATCATTATTATCGTCAGTTCATCCCAGATTTGTTCATTTACGGAGACTATAACCGTGATGCGATTGAACGAATTCTGGAGCGTCAACGTCGTCTGGTCGGTATGGGGAAAACAGCACCCGCTTTCTTGCTGATGGATGATTGCATGTACGATAAAACGTTCATGAAGGACACGTGTATTCGACAATGTTTCATGAACGGGCGACACTGGAAACTGTTTTTTATGCTGACCATGCAGTACTGCATGGACCTTTCGCCAGATTTGCGTGCAAATGTAGACTACGTGTTTGTGCTTCGCGAAAACGTGATTCAGAACCGCGAACGTCTCTATAAATCATTCTTTGGCGTTTTCCCTACATTTGATATGTTTTGTCAGGTTATGAATTCGTGTACCGAAAACTACGAGTGTTTGGTACTTGATAATACGAGCAAATCGAACCGTATCGAAGATTGTGTGTTTTATTACAAGGCACCTATCCGTAAAGGGTTTCGTATCGGGTCGGACGCAATTTGGCAGTACCATCAGCGACACTATAATCCTCGCCACGTCGCGCAGCAAACAACGACCGGAACACCCGCAAAGAAAAAGGGAGCGGCGGGAATCACTGTAAAGAAAGTGTAGAAACACTGTGGGGACATTTTTTTAAGATGAAGCCTCGGCCACGGGCTCCTCAACGGCCACGGGCTCCTCAACGGCCACGGGCTCCTCAACGGCCACGGGCTCCTCAACGGCCACGGGCTCCTCGACGGCCACGGGCTCGTCCCGAGAAGCATTCAGGGCCTCTTCTATAAGGGCCGCTGCCCGATTCACAGGGACATCATCCTCATCAATCACGACAGGCTGTTCGGCCACGGACGCCGGGACGTGAACCCATGCACCCGTCTCGTCCTGTACAATCATTAGATCCAAATGCTCAACACCACCACCCATTTATTGTCTACTCAGGTTTTTTTTTGGCGCGACAAGAAACGCAAAAAAAAAGAGTACGCGACAAAGTAACATGGAGAACCTTGACATGTCCGGAACTTCCGATATTCTCCAGTACATTCCAACCGTTCAGATTGAGGAAGTGGTACATTCGCCCGAAAAAAACTCTGATTCAATACTAGAAATGGACTTTTCCACGCCTATCTCCGACGTCATGCCATCCGCCGCTTTTGATCCGATGCCAGACAGCAGCGGAGGAGGGGCGGCGACCTACAATTCTCCGACCACTCAGCGTGTGACTGGTGTTGCTGCTGGAATGATCGGCGCCTCCTCCTCGAAAGATCAAGCGTATCCTCTGGGTCTCACATTCGAGCAGTTTTCGGCGGCGATTGCGGGCCTGGCATCCCTTGCCGCCTTTTCCTCCCCAGTCCAGGAGAAGCTTGCCGAGATGATCCCCAAGTTTCTGAGTGATGCGGGTCAGCTCACCACGACGGGAATGGCCATCACGGCCATGTTGGTCGCTGTCATCTTCTTCTTTGCGATGCGCTTCCTGAAAAACCAAAAGTAAATTTTTCCTTTTAGAGTACGATTTCGCCACCGCAATACATCTGCGGATCACCTGATGGATGAAAAATCCCGAGCGTTATACACAGTTGACGAAGATCTCTAAAACTTGCCCAATATTCTGGTGAATGATCATATTCCGGAACAGTCATGTGTGCGAGTTCATGAATCAGAACATGCATTGCTGCATCGACATTATCCCCATCGAGACAAATGTAAATTTCGTACCCTTTGTTTACATTGTACCCGATCGTCCCTTTATTCATCCGTGATGCCATGATACCCGTGATAATGGGCTGATGATCCCGAAGTATTGTAAACCGAGGATCAATCGCTGGTGTTTCCTGGAGATGTTTCCGAAGTGTCAAGTACCGTGACTTGATTTCTCTGAGAAGCGATGGTTGACCCATAAACGCCAAGACGCCAACCAATAGCATTGTTGTGGCGAAAAGTATCCACGGATAATACTTTTTCATCTAGTAATGTCTTCTGAAAATAAATATGGAATACACGTCCGAAATCAATCCGTTTGGGTGTTTCAGCATAGGGGACCATTCGATACACGTGAACCACGGAGCGAGCGAACGAACGAGCATGGATTTTGAAATCATTGGTTCTTGTCGCGCACCCTGAGCATAGAACGGACCATCGACCAATCGAACCGACACTGTTGATTCGTCAATCGGTTCAATCGTGTTTCCAAGTGCGTCAGGTGATGAAAACGTACGGATCCGATCACGGTCCGGGGTAATACCGATCAGGAGCCCCCCGGGTTTCGTCGCCTGAGCAATCGCCTGAGCAGACTCGTTGAGTGTATCAACAATGTAATGAATTGAAAAGTTGTAACAAATGACATCAAACGGGCCGAATGTTTTGCCGGTGAAAATGTCACCGACGTGGAACTGAATCGTCTGTGTGTTCATCTGGAGCGCACGATCGTGTGCCTCATTGATCGACTCTTCATCCGGGTCAACGCCTATGACCAGCGCACCCGTGGAGACCCACTTGTGTATGTCGCCACCACGCCCACACCCACAATCAAGGACGTATGACCCTTTTTGGATTGTCCGTTCGATAAGACGCCGCTTACACTGATTATGAAGACGGCGAAGTGCGTCCATGGGCTTAAACAAAAAACGCGTGTCTATTTTAAATGTCTTTGCTCGAACAGGACTTTACGACTGTTCCAGGCCAGATGTATGCGCTGATCTCGATGGTTGGACCGGATATGCCCCAGAAAAACGAAAAGCTCGGTTTGAAGATTCGGGGGTGCTTTTCCTCGAAGGATGAGGCGAGTGCACACGCCAAGCGTCTCCAGAAAGAGGATCAGTTGGTCGATATTTACGTTGTTGACATGTACAAGTGGCTGTTGGTGCCTCCTGATCGTGAGCAGATTGATGACGTACACTACCAGAACGATAAGCTCGAGGAGATTATGCAAGGCTATATGAAGAACCAGCGTGATGCAGCCGTGCACTTTGAGAAGCGTAAGAAGGACATGATGCAAAAGCCGATTGAGGGAAGCGACACACCCTATATTGACCCGACGGACGAGAACAGTAAGTTTTATACCAAGCCGGATGTTCCCCCGATTCCCCACCCGGCCGAGCTCATTGAGGACCTGCGCAAGGAGTTTCCGGCGGCAGACATGCAAGAGCTGGTCATCAAGGCGGACACCCGTATTGCCGCTGAGATTCTTCGTCGGCGCGAGGAGCTCGAGGCTCAGCGTGCAGTCGCCGAGCCGGTCAATCTCACCCCGGTCGTCGAAGAAACTTCTCAAGAGTAAGATATGTGGATCACCGTCATCCTTCTTCTTCTATGCTTGAGCGCCGTCGTGTATTTTACGACACGCCGAAGCTTCTATGCACCACCACGTGATACAACGACAATCCTTCCTTTTGTTGATCCATCCTCAAACACGGTCGATATGACAACACAGTCGAACGTGTATCAGGATATGGGTGGTTTTTTGAGCACACGTGAAAATCCAATGAGTCAATATTTTCAGGGGGGTGATCTTTTCCAGGAAGTCCAGATGACTGGAGATTCATGTATTGATCCGATTCTCGAACCGTTCGCAAACACAACATCAAATACACTCATTTATGGATACTCTTCCCAGTGTTCATATCCTTTTTCAAATCCGTCTCCAGCGGCAGCCGCTCCACTCTCATTTTCACAGACGGATGTCTTTAACGATGCAGCCGCCTGGCCAAACAAATTTGAAGCTCCTTTAAGTAATGTTGTTTCGCAAGGGTACATGTTTACCGGACTTGAATCATCCGCGGGGAACGCTCCAATGACTGTTATTCCGAGCGATGAACAGTATGCGTATACGCACCCATTCATGCAAGCGACTCAGAGTACAAATCCATCATACGTCTCAACATTGACGTCATATGACATTCCATTCATTGGCGCAAAACAATAGGCGTCAGTGACTTTCCCAAGAGAATACCTGCGATGAAAGCTACAAAAATTATAATGAGTGTCTGTTTTGATATTCCATCCATAAACTCTTCGTGTTTCTGAAATGCCGCGATCGGTTGATGGTAGTATTGTTGGTGCTGGACAACGTCTTCTTCTTCTTCATCTCGTCGAATGTCCTCGTCATTCGTCATCATCGGCTGTTCCGATATCGGAGGAGGTTTGAACATCGCTGTCTATATCACTCTCTTCGTTTTTATCTTCAACAACAAATCCGTCGAGATTTCCGTGATCATCCGCATCCGACTCGCTTGAAAGATCCTCTGGATCGATCGAAATCTCTGACGAAACATCTGACGACTCTTTCGAGTCGTATTCGTTGGTGTTATAGTCATCATCACACACTTCAACTGGAACGTAACGCTCGGGCTTTTTGACAACACGACCCGACCGTGTCGTCGTCACATTACTGCCCGTGGGATTTTGGGTCTGGGAAGTGGTCCCCGAGTGCTCGACCAGACTTGAGGTCATCTGTATGTACTTGGTCGTAATCGTTTAAGTAACGTGGGAAAAAGTACACCCCCTTCTTCTGGGACATGGTATACAGCTGATATTCGCCTTCAATCGTCAAATCTCGAGCCATAGAATCGAGGGTCGTCTGAATATCAGAATCATCGGAGCGTCTGAGATTCAGTGCAATGTTATATATGTTTTCCACGGCCGCCTTGAGTTGTTGTGCGGCGACCCCCACGTCCTCTTCCACTTCGAACGCTCGAATGTTTTCTTTGAACTGGGCCCACTCGGTTGGGTCCAGCCCCGAATATGGGTGAAGCAGGCGTTCGTACTTGATTGAGAGGGTTTTCTGGAAACCAGTGCGCGGGAACAAGGTCGCAAATAGATACACAAGTAGAGCGATCCACAGTAACATTACTGGTGAGCTCATCTACTATGCTCGGAGAAAGTATGTATTCGCGTCCGACATAGTCTTTACACGTGTCTTCGTCATGACACCGCTGGGTGATTGTGTCGTCAAACACGTAAAACCACACATGATTCGACTTGTGTTCCTTTTCGACATGTGCACAGTACTGTGAATCAGTCTGGACCCACAGAATTCGAGGACTTCTGCGAATCACACGCCTGATTCGAGTTTTTTCTTGTCCTGGAATGTACCGCTGGATATACCGCTCGAGTGGTCCGTGGTTTGTCACCTCGGTCACCTGGGACAAAGACTCCGTGTCATCCGGAGACCGGATCGAATAGTCACGGAGCGTTTCGATGGTGATGGCGCCATTCTGTGGCATGTACGGGTCACCCGCTGGTACTTTGTGCGACCCAATCATCCGAAGACCCGACCCACCATAGACGGATGAATCGATACGTGTGTTCCACTCGGGATCATCACCGAGTTCAAGGAGGATGCGCGTGCGAAACGCCAACGCCTCTGCGCGCCGAACCTTCGTGTCTGGCCAATGGATGTGAACGCCCGACTTGATTCGACCATCCGCCTCCGTTCGAACGTGTGCTCGAGCAACAAGCATGCGTCCCGGAACGACGGATGACATGGCGCGAAGTATGTCATTCAAACACGCATCTGTGATCGGTGACGTGTCTCTCCAGTCAAGATCAACAAAGAACCGAAAGACGAGCGTCTTTTGTTCAACGACAAACACCTTTTGTTTTCTGTGAAGTGCTGAGAGGTACTCGACAAAAAAAGCATCCGTGTCCGCATACGGAACATCGAGAATCCCACCATCCATGAGATAGTGTGTCCCCGGCCCTGACGTCGTGCGCCATCGTGTAAACATACATGAAATGGGGCCTCACTTCCTTAGTTTATACATGTCAATGAGAAGCAGGGGGAGAATCGTTCCGAGAAACTCTATGAGCCGTCTGTGTTTTGGTTTTTGAATAGTCAAGAAATCGCCAGGGTTGTACACGACATTGTCTCGTTGCCACTTGGCCATGAAACACCCGTCAAAATAGTACCAACATGCGGCTGCGGCTGCCAATAACACCATATGTGTATGAATGTTCGACCGACTCTGGAAGAGCACGCCAAACAGAATTGATGTAATGACACATTGGTGCAACACGATGTTCAACTTTTGTTTCAAGTCGAGAGCGTACTTTCCGTGAATCACCGAAATGTCAGTAAAACTTGTGTGTATCGTCGCGAGTGCGATGGAGCTCCACGCAATTGTGTCTGCGCTAAGCATCATATTCTTTTACGACTGAAATTTTTTTTTCACTTGGTCAGCAGAGACCCACCGATTCCGGAATCGATGGTGAAATCACGCTGCTGATTGCGGACGTAACTCTCGTCGCCGCAGAGACCCCCTGGGGTGAGGCTCTTGGTGTAATAGGCCGAGTCCTGGTTGTACCCACCGACCGTGCACTTCAGGGAATTCTTCAGGCCGAAAATGCTGCTGGGTCCGCTGGACGCGCCGCTGCCTGAGGTGATGCCCAGATCCGCCATGAAGCTGCGACCTGGGCGCATGCTCACCTGGTACAGAATCAGAAGAAGCAGGGCGATGATGACAATATGTTTCACTTTCATTTGTTATATTGAACACAGAGAAAATTTGCGTTAAAGCCTAGAACTTCCTTTCTTTAATATAGTCAGAGCTATGGACTTGACTCATGATACTGGAATGTCGCTCAACCTGAACGATGACGAGCGTCGTCTGATGGATGAGATCTCCCTGTCTGCACCGACGTCAAAGGATGTGCCTGTACGTAAACCAGCACCGTCGCGTCCCCTGTTTCGACGACCTCCTCCGATGCGAAACCACCCCGCCGCTGAGGACCCTGCTGAGATGGACATGAACATGTTTGTCAATCCGACAAAAAGCAACGTCCAGCCTCCGGTCTATGAGACATGGGACGGTGGAGACGGACCCGGCCCTGACGTCGAGGCTCCGGAGATGGGTCAGCAGCCCATGATGAACGAGCAGGCATCTGGTCCGAGCGAGGGGTACAAGACGATCGAGGATGAAAAGGCGGACCTGCTGAACAAGATTGCGCGTCTCGCGAAAAAGGGTATGCACACCTCTTCACGCCTGACGGCCTACAGCGACATTGAGGAGATTCGTACCGAGTACAAACGTCTGATTTATGCGATCGAGTCTGATCGCGCGGTTCGGTTTCAGCGTCGTATGCTTATCGCGTGTATCACCGGTCTGGAGTTTTTGAACAAGCGGTTCGATCCCTTTGATTTGCAGCTGGATGGGTGGTCCGAGAATGTGATGGAGAATGTCGAGGATTACGACTCTGTGTTTGAGGAGCTGTATGTCAAGTACAATGCCAAGGTGAATGTTGCACCGGAGGTGAAGCTCATTCTCATGATTGGTGGGTCGGCGATGATGTTCCACTTGACAAACAGCATGTTCAAATCGGCCATGCCGGACATGAACAAGGTGATGAAACAGAACCCCGAACTCCTGAGAAACATGATGGATGCGGTTCAGAAGACTGCAGCAGCAGGTGCTCCTCCTCCTCCCCCAGGACAGTCGGCAGACGGGCGTCGCGAAATGCGTGGACCACCCTCAGGGGGACTTGACATGTCAGCACTTTTCGGAATGATGGGTCCACCACCTCCCGTATCAACATCCCGCGAAACCCGGGAAGATGATGAAGTTTCGGACATTGTCTCGGTCGACATGAGCACAGAGACGCGTGAAATTGATGTTCGTACTGGCGGAAAGAAAAAGAAGGCTGCTGGTGGCCCTTCGTTCGCAAGTAAGAAGAAAGAGGTTGTTCTTTGAATTCAAAAAAAAAATTTGTAGATCTATATCAGCATGGGCATTTCATATGCACCTATACAAGAAGACGATGATCAATTAATCGTCGTTCCCCAAAAACCCCCCAGTAGCAGCAGCAGCGTCACCCGACGCTGGCTCTTCAGGGGACGCGACGACCTGAACGAGTGTCTCAGCCTTGTCCTTTTTTTTGTTCTTGGTATGACTCTTCTTACTCTCAGTGAGTAGGAACCCACGCTTGAACCCATCCTCGTCGACAGGAGGAGGAGAGGGTGGTGGGGGAGGAGGAGGAGCAAGGACCGGAAGATCGTCAGGCACCACGGGGGGAGGAGGATGCTGCTGCTGATTGAACATGGATGATATTTGTTTGATGACGACGTCTTTCTGAGCCGGGTTCAGGTTGGCCCAATTTTGCTTCGAAAGGATCTGGGCTGGAGCCATGTTCTTTCGGAGAACGTGGCGAATTTCAAGCGGTAAGTGTGCAAACTCCTTGAGTTCAAACATGGAGATGCTTGTTGATGGTTTGGTGTTTGTGTGCATCACAAAGACACATGCAATCATACACAGTGCGAGCGCGACAATCACATACGCCGCGTCTCTCATTCTATCTGTATCAAACATTTCCCTTTTTGAAAAAAACACGCGTCACGGTCTGTTTCCTTTTCGTCGGCCACGGGGACCTGAAACCCAGCCGCCTTATATATGTTCAGGCGTCGTCCATACATCGCGTTCATAACGTTCCATGTATCGACAATGTCATAGACGTCTTTTGGTCCCGAGACGCGAAGGATACGCCCGACCGCTTGACGAACATCCGAGTGGGGTGTTGCAAACACGATGGCACTGAGCGTCGGAATGTCGAGCCCCTCGTGTGCGAGTGAGAATGTCCCGACGACGACATGTTTTCGTGCGCTTTCATCCAGCTCTGCTTGTTTCATGCCGCCCATGTATACTCCGGCGTTCGGTGCGAGCTTTTGAACAAGCCAATCACAGTGACTTCGGCGATCTGACAAGACGAGTATATGTTTGTGCGTCTTCATTGCGTCTCGAATGACGGAAAGAATCAGACTGTTTCGTTCTGGAAGATCGACGAGCATGTTCACCATGGTCGCGAGACACACTTTCCCGATTCGAGACACGGGAGGTGGTTTCTTAAACTCGGGGTGCATGAATCGAATCGCATGAACCGTGACATTGGTCGATTGGGTTCGGTACTTTGCAAAGAAACACGGACCGAGAAACCAATATAAGATACGGGTCAAACCATCCTTGCGGTCCGGCGTCGCCGTCAATCCCAGTGTGTACCGGGGACACATGGTGAACATGGCTTGTGAAAACGCGGGTGCACCGACGTGGTGTGCCTCGTCAACAATGACGAGACCGACCGATTCGAATGTTGACGGGTCATGGGAACGCATACAGAGCGTCTGAATCATCGCAATTACAAACGGGTGGTCAAGATCACACTGGTCTTGTTGAACACGTCCGACCGAACACCCGGGACAAAACTGTTGAATTCGTTCGATCCATTGGTTTGCCAAAAACTCTTTGTGAACAATAATCAAGGTTCGAACACCCATACGTGCAGAGATTGCGAGCGCGCACACGGTTTTCCCGAGCCCCGTGTCGAGTGACAACACACCGGACCCTTTGTATTTGGAAAGAGCTTCCACCTGGTGATCACGGAGCTGCCCCGTGAATGGAATTGTGACACGTACCGGCTCTGATCTCGCGTCACCGTGTGCAGGACCAAACTTTTCCTCCCCAAAAAACCGAGGGATGACGAGTCGGTGTTTCGTCGTTTCTTTAAAAACCTTGAACGGTGGTGGACAAAACCCGAGTGCGTTTTCAAGAGCACGAACCGTCAGTTCCTTTTTCGTTTCCGGATGCGCATCAATGACATACCCCGTTCGGCATAACATAGAGAAATAAGGCATTTCTTCTCTATGAAGCTCTGCTTTATTCTTCCTGGCTCGGAGTTTTCTTCGTATTTTCTGATGGTATGGACCGATCTCGTCATGAAATGTGCCCAGAAGGGGCACGAGGTGATGGTCAGTCAGCGAAAGACGCGCCCAGAGTGCTTCGACATGTGCAAGGACATGACGTACGATGCATACATGTGTATCGACGCCGATGCAGTTTTCAAAACTGAGGATATTTTTAGCTTGTTTGAGAGTCCCCATGACGTGACGGGTGCGGTCATGATGACACCGGATCTCATGACGCTCACGTGTGGCCGGCCGGCCGACACGATCATTCACGAGAAGGATTACTTTCAGGCGGACAAAATTGAGCCGTCCTTTGTGCTCATTCGCCAGATTCCGGACGGATGGAATTTCACAGATTCCATTGCAGGCCACATTGATTCTCGTATCCGTATCGGTCACGAAGTTACAATCGTCGTATAGATCGTAAAACACCGTTCTGAATCATACACTCGATGAGATCTCCCGATTCAAACTGTTGAATCGGGACGATGCCTTCGACATAACACATGACTCGATTGTATCGAAAAGGAATTTTTATGTTGTACAGGATTTCATCCATCTCAATGTCAATGAACTTTCGACCCTGAACATCGTACCAGGGTGTCCGTATAACACCATATGTCATCCTAGTATAAGTTTTCAAAAAAAAAGATGTTGTGATGTACTAATGAGTAGTTTTCTCTCTAAAAAATCGACAAGTGTTATTCTCGTGATTCTGGGAGTCGCATTGTATCTTGTGTATCGTCAACAACAAGAAGATATGACGCTTCCAGCACCAACAGACTCGACATGTCCGTTCGGCTTTTATCTGACGTGTATTTCTCGTGACCTCCCCGGTTCCGAAGACGATGTTCCTTTTCTTCCCGAGAAGCTCAAAGACGTGTGTCCACGCACACACGTTCCGGCGTGTCTCCCTGACCAGGCACATCAGGTGAAACCTAAAATTTTTTAGATGAGATACAGTAGTTATGGTGGCCTTTGACTTTCAGGACGCTCCTATACTTCCGTTTCTGTTCCCAAAAGTGGAATACTTCCCACCACCCCATGACGATCTTCCCGTTGGTGAAGATATCCCCCCGAGAGACACCGCCGATGAGATAGATCCATTGCGATCTCAAGGTGAAACAGGGGCCGGTATCGATCCGGGAAATTCATCGTCCGGTGTACAGCGCCAAACAACAGCCGGTCAAAACATTTCAGGAGCTCGTATAAATTCAGGGACGAGGGACACAACAGTCACCGACGAATCTCTCGGGGGTGGAAAAGGAACAGTCGAGCCAGATGGTTCTATAGTCGACTCAACCGGAACTACTCACCAACTCGGTGATCGTGGAACAAATCCTATTTCCGCATCTTCATCCAAACCAGCACGAACTCCACCGGACACGGATCCGTCAAGTCAACACAGTCCAGAAAAGATTGAACAGGCAAAGAGCAGTATCATGGATCGCATCATGAAAGGTGCGATGCTTGTTCCATTTTTGATTCCGCTTGGTATTTTGCTCCATGCCCTCATCCAGGGCCTGATTGATTGTGATCAACTTGACAATAAAAAATTTGGAATCACTGATGCTCTGAGTGCTGCGTCACCTCAGTACCCGGACGGAACACCAGATTGGATCAAGGCAATTGCCGTCAATAAGAACAAGGTGAATATTTCGTATTCACCTTGTGCACGAATTTTAGCAACCGACACGGTCACAATCAAGGACAGTAACGTGTTTGATGGGACATATACACCGACTGGTACACCGGGTCCGTGTAAAGTACAGATTGATATCGGAAAGACGTTTACAAACAATACATGGTCAAACACGGCGACATTTGTACTTCAGACATCGTGTGAGGATCGAATGGCCTACCAGGTTGGTGATGATACAGCAACCCTTGCGAACTTTGCTGGCACAACCGCTGGTGACATTATGAATGGAATTTTCGGAAGCATTAACTGGAGTATCGTATTTCTCGTGATTTTTGCCGTTGTGGCATTTTATTTGTTTTTTCAAGTTGTAGCAGTCTTCAAAGGTCATTAAAAGCCGGCATCTGTCCAGTTCGCCGACGAAAGTGTCGTCAGGGTATAGCTGGATACGTTCGCGGTCGATGCTGTATTACTGAGATCATTCACAAACCAAGTTTGTTTCATGAAACTGTCTGTCGAAAACCCAGAGCAGTTTGATGATGACTGTCCGATACAATTGAGAGATAATGCATTCGGATCCGTAGAGTTCAGAGTGGTCCCATAACGCTGTGATACAACCGTTGCATCAAACGCGTAATCTTTTGCACTCGACACAAACCCATACTTCGGGTGAACTGCTGTTTTCTTGATGTATGTATCGACCCCTGACTGTGGAACCATGATAAGCGTCCCAAAAGAGTTCGAGACAGGGTAACAGTTTCCTGAACTGAAGATGACTCCGTTACACGAGTAATCAAGCGAACAGTTTGAGGCACATGCATTGGCTGTTGTGCTGTTCGGATCAAGAGTGTACAACGTACTGATGTTCAGTGTTGAATTTGCAGTCGGAACATACCCAGCCAATTTGTCATACGTGACGGGGCTAAAGATATTCAAAAAACTGGTGACCCACCGGGGACGTTTAGATGGGTCGTTGTACCATTGTACGATAGTGTACACGGCCCAGGCAACGAGTGCGAAAATCACAAGCGTGATTGTAAGTGTTACAGCCTGACCAAAGTCGAAACCCATATAGTTATGGCACGGAAAAAAAAAATTTGGTATTGTAGATGGGAGTAGGGTCAGAAATCACCACGACAATAATACTCACCTTTTTGTTTTTTTTGCTGGTCTTATGGCTTATACAATTGCAAAAAAGCCTACAGCCTCCGGCAACGGGTGGGGGACCAACAGTTTTAGGGTCAATTCCTCAACGTCTGAATTTAGATGAACTTTCGGCATTGTTTTATATAAAAACACAAGGGTCTCATGGGTCCGAGTTTGTGGGCTTACTTGAAATGGCATTGTTCATGCTACTAGGAGAACTCAGTGAAAAATTAAGAGAGTGGGCCGAAGAGAATGAACGGAAACTCAAAGAACTTCAAGAAAAACAGGCCGAAAATGATGAAAGACGACCACCGGAAGATGATGTCAAGAACGAGACTGATGAGTTTCGAGACCAACAAGAAAAGGGAATCAAAGAAGAGCTTGAAAGAGCATCTGAACTGGAGGAACAAACGAGAACGAATGAAATACCACCGGATGATGAGGCCAGAAACAATGCAGATGAGATTCGAGAAACACAAGAGAAAGGATTCAAAGAAACGATCGAGAAGTCATCTGAACTGGATGATATAACGAAGACGACCGAGGCGCCCGTCGTGGACGAAGTTCGCAACCGCATGAACGAGTTCAAACAGGCGACGGAAAACACGGTCAAGATCGGAGTCGAACAGGCGGACGAGACTCTCGATACGGCTCGGAC
>Ga0164296_1000095_pt1 | contig 110667 bp, 104 predicted proteins | sample GEODES057metaG_FD_113533 | JGI IMG/M metagenome (GOLD analysis project Ga0164296, IMG submission 113533) | Dystrophic lake water microbial communities from Trout Bog Lake, Wisconsin, USA - GEODES057 metaG | ecosystem: Environmental > Aquatic > Freshwater > Lake | place: USA: Trout Bog Lake...
AAAATAAGACCTCAGCGGGAGCCGAAGTCTTATTTACACCTTATGAAAAATATACCCACTACAAATGTAGAACTATTTTCGAATCTGCAAAATATTTTTTTTGTTAAAATCTCCGACCGCCGCACGACCAAAATAGGCACAAAAAAATAAGACCTCAGCGGGAGCCGAAGTCTTATTTACACCTTATGAAAAATATACCCACCACAAACGTAAAACTATTCCTGAATCTGCAAAAAATATTTTGGGAAAAAACTCTTTAAAATACTGTTAAAACGAAGCCTGCCTTTAGTTTCAGGTATGCTGTTTGCACTACTTAAGGCATGAGGACATATTTGTTGCTGACTTTCAGCCTATTAGCCATTATGCAGTGCCGCGCTCAGGATAAAACACCACCGGTTTCCGATACTGTTTATACCATTACCCCTCTTAAAGAAGTGGACGTAAAGGCCCGCTGGAAAAATGATACAGAACGCTACCACTATAACCAGATGAAATTCTACGTTACTACAATTTTACCCTACCTCAATGCGTCCACCAGGCTATTCAACGATTTGAACACCAAAGTCTCTGACCCCAACCTTTCACGCAGGGACAAAAGACAATACATCAACACCCGGGAAGACGAAATGCGCTCACAATTCGAGGATAAGGTTAAACAACTCAATGTCACGCAAGGTAAATTGCTCGTTAAGCTTATTGCACGCCAGACAAATGTCAATATCTACTCCATATTGCAAGAATTCAAAAACCCATTTACTGCTATTAAATGGCAGACATGGGCACGACTCAACGGAATGAACCTGGATAGGAAATATGATCCGAATGAAGAACCCGATCTGGAGAACATAATGGAAGAATTAGGCTATCCGCTGCCCCCATCCTATGCCGCAAAAACTAATAACGTCAACTCTGCGTACCTTTAGCCCAGTTCACACAGCTATAGGTATTCATGAAAGCCATTCTCCGGTCTACTTGCATTTGGCTCTTCACTTCCATTGCAGGCGCTGCCATACTATTGTTATTGGGAGACAACGATCCGCTCAGAGCAGGAGAGACAAGTGTCAGCATTTTCCTGATGTATTGCATCATAGCCGCAGGCTATAGCATTTTACCTGCCATTTTCTTTCATTTTTCCGCTGTATATCTCACAGGTATCAGCATAAAGAGGTGGGAAAAAAGACTGTATCTGTCCATGATACCTCCTGTGTGTTTTTATCTCTTCTTCAGTATCAGAGTATGCTTCACGGCCTTTTCAAACACCAATATCGATTACTACTACTCTTTGCTGCTGCCAACCGTAGCTTTATCTGCCCCGTTTATTATCTGCATCTGGGCAATCAATAGTACGCAACGAGAGGAGTGAAAATTCATATGCAAATTGTGATCTGCACATACCACCGTGTACACTAGCAGAGAGTTGCAGTGGTAACCACGTCGATCTTCTCCTACTGGGCGAATATAAACCTCAGTGTCAATCCTGCCTTGGTGTTACTTGTAGGATAAGACGAAGACACATATGGTATTGTCTGCTGGCGATCGAAGTAGAAATGCAGGGTCAGCTTCTGCGATACAGAATAGTCTATTGATGGCGATACACGTATTACTTTCTGCCCCCGCGATGTTACGCTGATATTGTTGGCCAGGAAGGTATTGGTATTCTTATCGTCCCTCAATCCTATATCCAGCTTGCCTATCAGCTCATTCTTCAGTTTTTGTATGCCCAGCACTTTAAATGGCAGTTTCACCCCTTTCTTCCTGAAACCAAGGCCTATGACATACTCATTGCTGGTGTTCTCACTTACCTGGTAATCTATCAGGCTCAGGCTCTCTGTCTTCGATCTGCGCACTTCGAATTTAGCCGTCAGATGATTCTTGAATGACGCATCAAACCCTATCAGCGGATTGAATTGCTGGGCAATGGTCACATTCGGCACCTGGAAGAATGGCACATAGTTATGCGAGTTGGAATCAATGAACGACGGGAAGCCCAACCCATAAAGATCAGTATAGAGCAAAGATGAATTGAAACCATTCATGGACATAGTACCAGTGTAAGAATGATTCACAATAAAATTGGAGAATATATTGCTAAAGAACGGCAGCTTACTCAATCCATTATAAGTCACCTTCCAATTAGGCAGCGGTATAAAATACTTGAACGGGTTGTCTTGTATAGTATTATGCGTATAGTCTATCAATGGCTGCGTTTTCGCATTATGTCCTGTATATGCAGCAATAAACGATGGCACCAGCACATCCTGCGAGAATTCCGTATAGCCCTTAGCATAGACAGGATTAGACGGATCAGGCAGGCCATTGGTATATGGGTTGCTCGCACCAAGCCTGTTAGATATGATCGTCCTGTTAGACAGGAACTGATTGTAGATGCTTGACCCTACGCTGCTATTCTGGAACATGCTGCTCACAGAGATATAGCTGATGTTAAATGAACCGTTCTCATAGGGATTGAAGTGTTCGAACGTACCCGTACCGGTGTCCTTATACAATTCATTATGCGACTTACTGAACGTTTTTATCAGCGACAGATCTATCCTGAAATCCTTAAAAGGAGACAAAGTAGCCGTTGCATTCAGGTTCTGGGAATACGTTTGCTGGAACTGTGCATTGAACAATGAATCGCGCGTAAGCCTGCCGTCTGCCGCCTGTTTGGCCAGCCATGCCGAAGACGGTTGATAACCATATACAAAATTATACCCCGGTGCAAGGGAGTAATTATTCACCCCCATGAATCTCGTGCTATCAAGGTAACCAGGCAGTATAGTTCCCCCTGTTTGCGTATAATTGATAGATACACGGGTCAGCATAGTAAGCAGGTGCCCACCAACCTGCTCTATTGGGGTGAGCTCTGGTAATTTGGCTCTTCTGGCCTTACGGGCTGCTTTGCGGGCCTTCTTCTTTTTTATCTTGTCTGCCTTCGCCTTCGCTTTATCCAGGTCATGTTGCACCTCCAGTAGCGAGTCCAGCTGCGCATCAGTCAGATCAGCCGTATTGATGCCTTGGAATACATTGGTCACGCCTCCACCACTTGTTCCGCCTGGGTTATTACCTCCGCCATTATTGTTCCCACCTGGTTGACCGCCGCCATTATTCCCCGTGCCGGTATTATTGCCTGCACCATTATTACCACCGGCCCCGGCATTACCACCATTAGGGTTACCACCACCTGGCTTACCCGTATTGCCTGCTGCATTAGGCCCGCCGGCATTGTTAGACCCACCGCCGGCAGGGTTATTACTACCTGCATTATTATTCCCCGCCGAATTGTTAGCGTTACCGCTATTGGTATTATTGCCGGTGTTACTGTTAGTATTGGTGTTATTACCTGCGGCACCACTATTTCCGCTGCCATTATTACCACCACCCTGCTGGTTGCCACCTTGGTTACCACCTTGCTGATTGCCGCCTGTATTTCCGCCCTGGCCATTGCCTCCTTGACCCTGTGTGCCAGCATTGCCCCCCGGGCCATTACCGCCACCGGCAGGATTCCCTCCACCGGCGGTCCCCGCATCGTCAATATCCCCACCGCCATTAGCCCCGGGTATTCTCTTTCCCTTTAAGTCAGGTTGTTTAATACCCGGTCCTGCCCCACCAGGTCCCTTGTCTGTTTCCTTGCTTGCTGGCCCTTTACTTCCGGCCGGCTTATTATTCAGAGCCCTCATCCAGCGCCACTTAGTGTACAACTGCGAAAAGTTCAGGTCCCCGGCTATCGTCTTGGTCTGAGTATTGCCTATAGTATTACCCAGGTCATAGGCTACCGGTGCAGCGCCTATCCACGAATAGTTGGCAGCATAGCTCAGCCTCAGGGTCATCCAGTCCGTTGCAGGCAATTTAGCCAGCGGCACATTATACGAGCTGTTAAACGTCTGCATGTAAGAAGTATTGTGCCCTAGTCTTGCTAATGCTTGCAGCAGGGAATCTCTTTTCTGAGCAGTGTTGATGCGACCATATGGCTCATCAATCCGGGAAATATTAGTTGCGGAATAGTCCAGTGACAGCGATTTGGTCAGCTCCCATCTCATGCTATATACCCGGTTCCAGTTAAACGTCTTGTAGAAAGTGGAAGGTATGTCATAATTACTGGCATCGCCTACATTACGCACCTTTGTTTCCTCTACCAATCTCTGAAGGTCATTACGTAGCGAGAAACTAGATGGCAAAGGATTAAAATTAAAATCCTTGATCGGCGAGAACCATTTCGACTTGGATTTTATCATTCGTTTGAATGGCTCTATCGGTTTTGCTTTAATACTATAGGTATAGCCCAGTCCAAACTTTTGTGTATTCAGGTTATCCAGCGACAATGATGGGTTGTGCCTGAACTGATCATTGTAGGAGTAGCTGAAGTCGAAGTTCTTGATACTCCAGGGCATTCTTATAGCCTTACTACCCGGAGGCGTATTCCCATTGATACGCACGTTAGTCAGGTTAATACTCGTTATCGACGTAAAATCCTGCGCAGCACTCTTCAATGAGTCTCTTTGCGCCGCAGTTTTTTGAGCGTTCAGCGCATCAGTGAGCAGTACATCCTGATCGTATGGATTATATCTAGGCGTACTTACGTTTTGCGTATAACCCACAAATAATGGCAACTGCACACCCCATGAACGAGGCATTACCTTACCAAGGTTCAGATTGCTCGATACATTGTACTGATAATAGTCGTCCTGCGAGCGTTGCTCTATCTTCTGATCTATATTTCCATATCCCTGCGTATGCATGCTTCCACTCAGGTTCATGCTACCCAGGTCCGCAAGCTGAACAGCCATTTTACCTGCCGCTGCATAACCAGCCTTATCGTGCGTACCAGCCATCCTCAACTCATCAAACCAAACCTCGAGGCACTTAGGCAAGCCATCATCTCCTGCAGTCTGGTTACTCTTCTTCGGGTTCAGCACTCCCAGCATCAGGTCTTTGGCTCCGCCTATATTAGGGTTACCTAACACCACTATGGTATTACCTTTTGAGTCGGTCTTATAGTACGGGACTGTTGTGGCTATATTCTTTGCATCACGCTCTTTTTTGGCGTCAACAAGGTCTTGCAGGGTTAGGTCCATATCGTTGCTGCCCGGCCATATTGCATCTATGTTATTGCTGCTTACATACAGCGGAGTCATTGTCAGCGGCACCCTATACTCATAATAGTTCGTGGTAAAGTCACTACCTATACGGATGAATGCATCCACATCAGCGTTGTTTACCACTGGTTGCCCGACTGCAGATTCCGCGTGCATGAACATACGCAGGTAGCTGAATTGACGCATATCCACGTTCACTTCCTTATAAACGGCACGCGCATCACCATCCTGCAGGGCACATGCCTTCAGCGATATAGATGCTTCATTCAGCGCCAGCGACTGTGTGCTGGTTGTGGCTGTAAGCTGCCTGTTTACACCCGGTGGTATTACATAAGGCACCGGAGACCGGGAGCCATTCTCTTCAATACTCACAGCAGTCACTGTAAAATCCGTCAAACCTTGATTTTGCTGCGGTACATTTTCCCCCGGAGTAGTCAGCGAGTAATTATAGGTGCGCCACTGGCTGCGGCTAAGCTCCAGAGATGCAAAACGCAGGATAGTACTGTCCTGCCAACCCGACAGGAACAGACGCATAAAGCGGATAGAACGGAAATCAGCTATACCACCCACTTTGTGGTCATAGTTTCTGATAGGCACTTTGAACTGATACCATTTTTCATCAGCAAACGCCCCATTAGGCAGCTTAACGCCTTTCGCCACCTGCACATTAATAATGTTATTGGTACCCACCTGCATGTTAGGTGTCAGGTCTATACGATATTGATAGTAATTCTCCGCTTCGTTCAGCGTATTATCTCTGTTGATATCCTCACTCTCAGGTATCGTTGTTTCAGAAGTAGCAAATGATGCATTAGGGCTGGTAACAGGTGAGTTTCCTTCCGGGTTATTATAATTCTTGTAACGAGCCAACACACCTAAGTTCTCCGCATCGTAGTCTGTCCCACGGTAGTAGTGGTAGTCGTCATTAGACGGGTCGGCTGCAGCCTTCAGGTAATGGGCGTTAGTGGCACCATACAGCAAACGCATCTTATTAAGGAACGGCGCAAACTGGACATTCTCTTTGGTGTCATCCATCTCGTCATAACCTACATCCTGCTGCGCCCTGTTACCCGGGTCATTGTCAAATGCTCTTGTTATCTGCTGCTGGAAACGAGGCACATAACCCCACACTGTTGTATCTAGCTTAGTGGCGTCAAATGGCGTAGGTATGCCATTCTCAAATGACAGCCTTGAGTCCTTCAGCACATCTTCACTTATGTCCCCCAGGTCTATATACAACGACCCTCCGGTAGAGTTTACATTGTTGATGAAAGGGTCCATCATCCAGAACTGTATGTACTGCACGTTAGAGGCTTCAAAATCTGTATTATCTATCGGGCGCGTTATACCACCCCAGCGCGTATCCGGAAATCTCAAATGCCCTGCGGTGTCAATGTTTGTAGCATCAAAGTTATAAGGCCCTCTTTCATAGGGATAATAGCCAAGGTCAAACGTGCTCAACGATGATTGTAAAGAAGCTGTTGGTCTGTTAGGGAACACATCCTGCACTTGTATCATCCTTATATAGTGCTGGTTCGAGTCATTCTTTACATACGTCGGCACACCTGTACCCGGGTCTATCAGTGTCGGCTCCAGTGTATACCATGCCAGTTTTGCCCTGTTCTTACCACTTTCCAGGTTATCACTCAGCGCCGACTCTGGGAATAGCGTTACATTATTCTTATTCACTGCTCCAAACGGTGTAGAGGATAAAGACCAGGATATAGAAGGGAAACGAAGGTCATAGCTGGTAGTTGTTCCTTCAAAGTCGTCGATATAAACAGCTCCTTCGGGGTCCAGCGAATTGATTTGCTTAGGGTGGCCAGGCAACAATGCAGCTCCCTCGGCCGATGCAGTGATAAACGATGGTGAGGTAGTAGAGTATATAGGCAACTTATCCAATGCACGGGTCAGCCATGGCGCTTCTGTCTGGTAGTTCGCGTCTACACCTAATACCGTATTCTTGATCGGGTCTTCACCAAAAGATACTTTCTGCGTAAACGGTCGCTCGTTAAGGCGCATTATGGTTGCACCCAGTGTCAGCTTGCGGTTCAGGTAGTAGTCAAAACGGGCTCCCATGAAGTTTTGCTGCTGAAAGCCAAAAGATGAGTTGTCCTCATACTGAATGTTGATGGGCACTCCTGAACTCAGAATGCCCGCATTCAATATTTTGATCCTGCCTAATCCGTACTCTATGCTATAATCAGTACCTTCCACCAGTTTGGTGCCGCCCGCGGTCACACTTACTGACCCTTGCGGAATATTGAATCCACCAAGGAAAATCTCTGACGAGGTAGATGACTTATATGTACCCTTAAGTATGTATCTGTCCAGGCTTTGCGACTGCTGCGCCACTGTCTTGGTCGAGTCATACAGCACCTGGTAGATATATTTGCGCTGTATGGTTCTATCTGCAGCGGCATTGATCGCAATAGCGAGGTCATTACCAAATGGCTCCAGCACCGGAAAGATGATCTTACCCTGCTGCACATTTACCGTTATGCCATCCACAAAGTCAAAAACCCCATCCGGCTGTGCTTCATTTTGCGAGTTCAGACGATCCAGGTTCAGCAACGAAATAAACGGCACCCCTTCTTTTACGCCTTCCGGCATATATCTTTTATCCTGTCCACCCGGATCCTGGTACATTACATTCAGCGTAAAATTCTCTTTCGATAGCCCAAGCCCACCCAGTGCATATACGTTACGCATCATCAGCTTCCACAATGGCAGTGCCGGCCTTGCCGATGTACCTTTCATCAACTTCAGGAAAAGCACTTTAGGATTGGTTGTATCGGGCGGCAGGTCTTCTGCAAACTCACCTACCTGATAGACTTTGCCTTTGTAGGTATATCTGTAAGCCACGCCCAGCACGTCATCGGGGTTCAGCTGTGTATGCAGCATTATGTAGCCCAGCTGCGGATTATAATTATACTCGGATGGTGCCAGCTGCCTTGCAGTAGTACGTTCAAAATCTTCTCCTTGTGTCAGGCCCAGCTGCACTGCGGCATTGGTCGCAGTACGCTGAAGTCTTCCATTGGGTGAGGAAACCAGTAAAGAGTACAGTCGGTTAGAGCTGTTGTCTGGTATACCATCCCTTACACCACCACCTGCATTATTCATAGCAGCATGATAGGGCTTTGCCTCGCCAAGGTCCTGAAAACCCAATATGTCCCTTACGCCTGTTACCGCACCGGTGCGATTCGTTACCCAGATTTCTATCTTATTAATGTTCACCAGTGAGTTGATCACCGGAAAATCTTTCAAGGCATTATTGTAATTATCATGGAAGTACTGTGCGAGCAGGAAGTCTTTATTTTCTTCGTAGTTATCTGCCTTTATCGAGAATTGCTGTGCCTGCGTGCCTCCTTGCAGGGTAAGGCTCTTACGCTGCGATTTTTGTTGCGACAATACACCGGTCACCCACAGCTTACCAAATTGCAATTGCGTTTTCAGACCAAAAAGGGATTGCACTCCGCTGATCAGGTTGCTCTTCAGCGGAAAGCTGATATTACCTGCTTCGATCTTCTTGATCATTTCATCTTCCTTGCCGCTGTAATCCAGCTTCTGCATGTTCTGATAGTCAAATGTGGCTTTGGTGTTGTTGCTGATGTTCAGCTTCATTTTATCACCGATAGTGGCCAGCAGATTCAGGTTCATCTGCATGTCAAAGTCAAAGATCCCATACTTCTGGGCCCGCTGCACCAGCGTCGGGTTCTTAATGTTTTGCCAGTTACCGCCAAAGGTCACATCCACATTACCCTGTGGTTTTACTGATATACCTGTTCCGCCAAATATCCTGTCAAACAAGCCGTCTTTGTACATCTGCGGTAGCTCAGGCGCTTTGTTGAAGAGCATGAGCGCATCCATTCGATGTTGCCAATAAGCATCTTCGTCCATCTTACCTCGGTACTTGATGTATTCATCAAGTGTCAGGTAGGTCGGGTTACGCAGGAAATCGGCACCTAATTTATTGCTGAATTCGTACTTGTTGCTATCCGGATTATATTCAAAACCCGAACGTAGGTTGGGAGGATCGGCAAAATCTATACTCGTAGGTCGATTATAGTCCAGTATCGGCTCTCCCGTTTTATCATGTATAGGGAATATCAGCTTATGTGCCGTGTCATCTTCCGATGTGGAGTCCGTTCCGGTCGAGTCATCACCCGGCATGTAGTACATATTCAGGGCATGGTGATTTCGGGCAGCAGCAGTCATAATAGTCACTGCCAGTGCTATAAAGAATAAAAGTTTATATCCGAAATTACTCTTCCCCTTCAACGTTTTCTTTTGGCGATTTATAGGACGCGCAACGCCTGTTTTATTAGCTCTTCTACCGTTAAAATAGATATATTATCAATTTTCTTTATAGCATTTTCGGCGACACTTCGCCCAATGCCTAGATTTACCAAAGCTATTAACGCATCTTCGGGTATTGTATTGTGCACTGTAGCAGTGCTAAGTGGAGAATCTTTTTGTTTTAAAACCTTGCCTTTCAGCTCTAAAATGATACGCTGTGCTGTCTTGTTCCCTATTCCTTTCACCTTTTCCAGGGTGCGGCTATCCTCATGCCATACCGCGCGCTCCAGTTCATCGGTCGTCAGCGATGACAATATGATCCGGGCAGTGGCTGCCCCTACTCCGTTAATGTTCAGTAGTTGGCGGAAGGTGGCCCGCTCCTCCTCATCGGCAAATCCATACAGCACCCATGCGTCTTCCCTCACTTGCAAATGCGTATATAAACGACATTTCTCAAGCCCCTGCACATGGCTATATGTTTGCAATGTAATATTTACCTCATACCCTACACCACCTACCGATAAGTATAATAACGATGGCGATTTATACACCAGATCGCCCTCTAAGAATGCATACATTGTACTACAAAAATGGTTTATTGCGCCCACAACAGGCAATAAAAAAGGGTATGATCACTCATACCGCGCGAAAGGTACAAAATTTATGTATGTCAGCTACCAATATGCCTGCAAAAAGTAATGTTTGACGCAAAATAAAGATCACATGCACTTTATCCGGCAACTATGATTTTCAATGCATATATTTCAATTAAAAAATTTACTTACTCCCCACAAAAACTACCTCACAAGGATTTAAAGCTGCTTGCGGGTACAAATGGGCAATATGCTCTTCTCTGACGGTAAACCCGCCAAGCGCCAGTCTTGCTGAATAATCCTGCCCGTATAGCCTTACATGGTCAAATTGCCCATAAGCCTTTTTGCGCTCTTCGGCAGATATAGCAGCCTTATTTTCTATGGTTTCAGCATTTGTCAGTGATATCGGCACCTGTAGGATAGCAATGCCGCCAGGCATCAGCACTCTAGCCAGCTCGCTTATCGCTTTTTGATCGTCTTCAATATGTTCCAGCACATGGTTGCACACTATCAGGTCAAAAGTAGCTGCAGGATATGAAATGGCAGTAATATCCATTTTTACGGTATCTCTGGCATACCAATACCCTTTGGTAAATTTGTCTGCCGCAGTGTAGGTAGATTCAAACTGCTTTTTCAACATTTTACGCAGACACCGCTCCGGCGCTATATGCAGCACCCTTGCATCCTTCTTCTTGAATATGTCTGTGTGACCCCTTAAGTATAGATACACCAACCTATCCCTGTCTGTAGATCCGCAACTCATGCATTTGGCATATCGCTTACCCCCGCCTGCTACCTTATTGTCAGTAAGCACTTTGTCATTGTGCCCTAGTTGCCACAGGTAGTGCGACGAATGGCCGCAAAACGGACAGGTAAACAACTCGGGTCGGCGATATAAAGGTAGTAGTGAGATACGCTGGTTTTCCTGTAAATATAAGGAACGATGATCAACCAATCGCCGGTAGGGGCATTAGCTCCCTGCATGTTCTGGCACCCTTCTTTTTTAATACACTCTTCCTGTGATTGTAAACAGTGTATTCACTTATGCAAAGTTCCATAGCTATTTGCTTCGTGCGCATACCACTGACGACATAATTTAAAACCTCTCTTTCCCTTCTGGTTAGCCTAACTCCATATAATACAGTTCTTTGTGCCATACCGATTGCGTTGTAAGCGCAAAGGTCCACTACATTTACGAGCACATACATGAGCGATAAACTGAAAAAAATACCGTCTTTTTCACATGTTTATGTGGGTATTTTTTGCTATCCCTGAGCTATCGACGATCGATCAGTTTTCTAATCTATATACCGGGTAACGCAGGTAGCCCGGCTCCATATATACCGAATGTCTATATACAAATTCGAGCTGGGCATCGGCGTTGTGCGCGAATGCTGTATCCTGCTTCCTTTTTTCTTCCAGCATATTTTCCAGTGCAGCATCTTTCTTTAATATGTCGGCCGCCATATCTTCAAATACATAATCGCTGAAATATTCCTTCTGTTGCAATATCCCGTCGAAAAAATTCCAGGCAAAAAATGCATCTGGTCCGGTCGGCTCCAGTGTTTCCACCAGATACCTTTTTGCGGGTTGTGCCGTACGTATCAGGTAGTCGCCTTTGGCACATTTCATAGCCACAACAGTTTTACTCACTTGCACATTCTTGTGCAGATAATGTTTTTCATATGGCTTAGGCACCGTTTCGTAATTATCAATATGATATGAAGTAACAGTAACAACCGTATCCCGCATAAATTGTTCTATCTCCACCCCACTCCGCCTCAGCCGGCTGATCACAGCGCTCCACGCACGCGGCACTATGTACGCTACAGGTGCCTTCACTGACTTCACGGGCACAAAATGATCAAATAGGGGCACCTTCTTGGTAAATGGCTTATCGTGATCATAGTACAACCTCGGCAACCCTGACACTTCACTCTTTTTATATCCTGGCTCATACCCCATAAAGGTGATCATATCCCATTGGGTAGTATCTGCCTTCCATTCCAGTGTAAAGTTACTTTGATTGATCAGAGCGGCCCTGTCCGCAGCACGTACAGCTGCTATTTCACGGGCATTAGCTGATGCTTCTTTTATCATGCACTGCATGAGCGCGTATGTCGCTTCAACCCTGTCTTTATATCGCTTCAGCATATGCGTTTCAGGCACATAAGCCAGTGTCTGGAAGAGAGCAGCATAACCGCTCGAAAATCTTGGTGGTTCATAGAACTCGGTCCAGCCATTAACAGGAGTACTGCTGAAATCATTCACATAAGGTACCATATCATACCCTTTTTTCTTCATGTCTTTATACAGCAGCGGCGTCAATGTCTCATACATCAGGGCACCGGTACGGCCACCAAGTTTGTCGTGCTGTGTAGCCAGCAGGGTCATCACGTGCTGATAATCTGCGCCATCACTTACATGATTGTCTATAAATAAATCCGGATCCAGCTCGGTAAACAACCGCTCCAGCGACCTCGTCTCAGCCGCATCGCACTTTATGAAATCCCTGTTGAGGTCCAGGTTTTGGCCATTACCACGAAATCCGTAAGCGTCAGGTCCATTCTGATTCGCACGGCTGGTACTGCTCCTGTTTTGTGCGCCACCTATATTATATACAGGTATCACTGCCAGCACTACATTGTCTGGTATCTTTTCCTTCCCTATAGCAATGTCCCTGAGTAGCATCATACAGGCGTCCACCCCGTCAGGCTCCCCGGGGTGTATGGCATTATTCACCAGTATCACCACCTTTCCTTCCCTGCGCCAATGTTGCACATTGAAGTCCCCGCCATTAGAGTAATACACCACATGCAGCGGATAGCCACCGTCAGCTTTACCTATTTTCACCATCTTAACCGCAGCATATGTGCTATCCAGCTTTTTATAAAAATGCACGGCTTGCCTCCATGTAGCTGTCTTAACCCCCTTAGATAGCTCAAATGGGGTAACAAAATCAGCATCTTGCCCGTATGACGCATATGCACTAAGAAGCAAAATAAGTATTCCGATATATTTCATCTCTACAACTTTATCAGGCAACAATGTTACATATTTTTAGTAGTATTGATGTGCCTTCGGTAAAGGTTAAACCGGAGTTAAACTAATATATAAGGTTAATAGTGGCTTAGCTGTTACAATACCTTTGTGGCTGAATGAAAAAAGTATTTCCATTAATTGTCGTGCTCATATCGTTATCGGTGATAGGCATTCTGTTCATTCAGATGTCGTGGATCAATAACGCCCTGAAACTCAAGCACGATGAGTTTGAAAGAGGTGTAGATAATGCGCTCAGTCAAACCAGGAAAAATATTCAAAGTAGCTTTTTATATAAGTCCCGGATCTTTTCTCCCAACGAAGAATCAGCACAAAACTTTCTGAAGTACAACTTCACCTCCGAGAATACTTTTACTGAAGATGAGATAGAAGCGATCATCGATAGCAATCTGAAACAGAACAGGGTACGCGAACCATTTGAATTCTGCATTACTAATATCTTCAAAAATGTCATCTTTCAGAGCAGCGGCTTTAACGTAACTGACATACACAATGCCCGTTCGCGGGAACTTGCACCTAAAGACTCATATAAATCCCAGGAGACGCTGTATCTATCTATCCACGAGGATAAGAACCAGATCATTCGCGAGATGGCATGGATGATCGTCGCATCTATAGTATTTACCACCATTATTATCCTCGCGTTTGCCGTTACTGTCCGAACGTTGTTCAACCAGAAAAAACTATCTGAGGTCAAGTCTGATTTCATCAACAACATGACCCATGAGCTCAAAACACCTTTGGCTACCATATCACTCGCTATCGACGCATTGACCAACGAAAAGGTCATACACGATACGGAGAAGATCAAGATATATAGCGGCATGATCAAAGAAGAGAACAAGCGCATGAACAAGCAGGTAGAAAAGATACTGCAGGCGGCTCGTCTTGAAAGGGAAGAGATTCGCCTTAACCTGCAAACTTTAGATGCGCATTCTATTATCAGCAAGGTAGTTGATAATCTCTCATTGCAGATACAGGAGAAGAATGGTGCATTACAACTCAAACTCAATGCTGCATCACATATGATCGAGGCAGATGAGGTACACTTTTCCAACATCATTTTCAACCTGCTGGATAATGCTATGAAGTATGCCAGCAGCGCACCTTACATAGAGGTGGAAACGCAGAACACCAATGGCGGCATGCTGGCTATTAAGATCAAGGATAATGGAATAGGCATGGATAAGGAAACGCAATCACGTATTTTCGAAAAATTCTATCGCGCACATACCGGCAACCTGCACAATGTCAAAGGCTTCGGTCTGGGACTGAGTTATGTAAAGGCCATAGTAGATGCACACGACGGAAGTATAAAAGTGGAAAGTGCTCCGGGTAAAGGAAGTAGTTTTACAGTTCTGCTACCGGTAAAAAAATAATGATTTAGATATTCCCTGTCGCTCCCCCGTCTGTCGATTTGTCTTTTTTCATCAGCATCTTCATCCATTTATTATCCATGAACGGGCGCTCTATGTAGTAATAAAACGCTGTTGAAAATGCGAGAATAGGGATCGCTAATAATATTATTTGTAAAAGAAGATTAGGCAAATAATAGTTGGTCATCCTGATATGTATCGTATACCTGCCCGCCACTGATATAATAGTATAGTGCAGCAAATATATCGAGTAACACATACCTCCTATAACGGGAATGGCCTTATAGCTGAAGATACTTTTTACGATATCATTCTTCATTACGATGAGGTAGAATAAACCTATCATCAACGGGAAAAATAACCTGGCAGTAAATTCCGTCTTAACAGGTAAAAGGCAAATGCCGGCCAGCAGCATAATACCCAACAATACCACCCATTTTTGACGGAGCACATCTGCCCCGGAATTACTCACGTAAAAATCAGCTAAAAGAATACCGGTTAAAAAAAACTGTATGAAATTATACAATGTCAATCTATAAGAAAATGGTTGATAATGGGCTTGAAGAAAAGTAAAACCAACAATCAAGATGACCAAAATGACTCTTCGCATAACTCTGGGCATAGATAAAATATGGAATAGCAGAGGGGCAATAATGTAGAACTGTATCTCTACTTCAAGCGACCATGCTACCACTGTAAGGATCGGAGTCATGTGATATACTACCCCATGTACATATGCCAATGACGCAAGCCAATGAGGTACCAGTATCGATGCTGGATATATGTGCTTGAGAAGTTGCAGGAGAAAAATACCTGTCATCGCCAATATATAGGGAGGCTCCAGCCTGGTCAACCTGCGCAGATAGTATTTTTTGAGTATGATCTGTTTACCCTTATTGATAAACTGGTGTGCAAAAGGAAGACAAAGAATAAAACCACTTAACACGAAGAATAGCTCAACCCCTCTGTCTCCTTTCGAGAGAAAATTGTCTATCCATTCATGACTTTGGGGTGCATCGGCATAGGTTACATGGATTTTTCTTGTAAAATATCCATGGGTATGAAAAAGTATCACCAGCAAAATCGCAAGGAACCTGATCCCATCTATTTCGGGGAAATAGAGCTGATTTGAAGTGATCCTGCGAAATTTATTATACCAGCTACCAGACATGAATGCGTACCTATAAAAGCGGTAAAGATAGTGCGAATGATGAAAATGTACATTTTAAATTACTGATACTATTTTGCTCTAAAAAAAGGAACTTTGTCATAACTTAATCCTCCATGTAGCAATACACCACGGATTTTTTGCAATTTGCAACCAAATATCATTTATGATCATTTACGGTGCCAGCGGCCACGGCAAAGTAATTCTTGAAATACTGGAGAGTAACAATGACCAGCATATCCGCATATGGGACGATGCTGACAAACCCCCTATGTGGGAATATGCCGTCGAGAAACCTACCCCCGCCGGCCAGCCGGTTCCTGATAAAATGGTCATCAGTATCGGTGTTAATGCCACCCGTAAGCGCGTTGCAGAAAGGTGGAGCACCGATGTCATTTTCGGAACTGCCATACATGCAGACGCGTTCTTATCCAAAAGGGCTGCTGTTGGCGAGGGCACAGTTATAATGGCAGGGGTCAGGGTTAATGCAGATGCACGCATCGGCAAACACTGCATTATCAATACCTGTGCCTCTATCGACCATGATTGTGTACTCGAAGACTTCGTTCATATTTCACCCAATGCCACATTAAGTGGCGATGTGCATGTTGGCGAGGGTACACACATTGGTGTGGGCGCATCCGTGATACAGGGAATAAGAATAGGTAAGTGGTGCACCATAGGTGCAGGCGCGGCTGTAATAAAGGATATACCCGACTATGCTACGGCTGTGGGGTGTCCTGCTAAGGTTATAAAAATAAAACAAGCTGATAAATGAGTCCGAAAATATGGTTATCGTCGCCTCATATGGGTGGCAGCGAACAAGGTTTTGTACAGGAGGCTTTCGATACCAATTGGGTTGCCCCGCTGGGACCTAACGTCAATGGTTTTGAGAATGATCTTTCCTTGTTCCTCGGTCAGGACAGCCACGTGGCAGCGCTTAGCTCAGGTACTGCAGGCTTGCATCTAGGTCTTGTGCTGCTAGGCGTAAAAGCGGGCGATGAGGTTATCTGTCAGAGCATGACATTCTCTGCCTCTGCCAACCCTATTGCTTATGTGGGCGCTACGCCGGTATTCGTCGATAGTGAGACAGACACCTGGAATATGTCGCCGGCACTGCTTGAAGAAGCCATTAAGGATCGTATTGCCAAAGGCAAAAAACCTAAAGCCATTATACCGGTGCACCTCTACGGAATGCCTGCTAAAATGGATGAGATCAATGCTATTGCCCGCCGTTATGAAATACCTATACTGGAGGATGCCGCTGAGGCATTAGGCTCTTCTATCAATGGGCAGCAATGCGGTACCATGGGCGATATATCGGTGCTTTCATTCAATGGCAATAAGATCATTACAACCTCTGGTGGCGGCGCCCTTGTATCCCACGACGAGTCTATTGTTAAGGAGGCGCGTTTCCTCTCTACACAGGCCCGCGACGAGGCTCCCCACTACCAGCACAGTAAGATCGGCTACAACTATCGCATCAGTAACCTGTGCGCAGGCGTAGGCCGCGGACAGATGCAGGTATTAGCAGACCGAATAAAGGCCCGCAGAGAAAACTACAATAGATACGTCAACAGATACAACGGTAAAAAAGGTATACACTTTGTTGCTGAGCCGGCAGGCTATTTCAGTAACAGGTGGTTGTCCACTATGCTCATTGACCCTGCACAGGCCGGCTTCTCCCGAGAAGACCTTCGGTTGGCACTGGAGAAAGACAATATTGAATCACGACCGTTGTGGAAACCAATGCACTTGCAACCTGTATTTGAGGGCTGTCCCTACTACGGCAATGGCACATCAGAAAAATTATTCGCTGACGGCCTGTGCCTGCCTTCCGGCTCTAACCTCACAAATGCAGACTTTGACCGTATATTCACTATAATAGATACCTTCATAAAATAACTTCAATAAACAATTGCGAAGGCGCAAAGGCAGCTCCTTTGCGCCTTTCATAATCAATACCGACCATGACACAAACAAACTGGCAGCAGAACATAGAAGCCATATACAGCAACAGGGAACTCCTGAAAGACGAGGCATACAAGCAAACCATCCGCGAGGTAATAGAAGAAGTAGACAAGGGCAGGCTGCGCGTAGCGGAACCATCTGCCCAAGGCGGCTGGGAGGTGAACGAGTGGGTAAAGAAAGCTATCCTCCTCTACTTCGGCATACAACCCATGCAGACATGGACCATCGAGCCATTTGAGTTTTACGACAAGATGCTGCTCAAGAAAGATTACGCCGGCCTCGGCGTCCGCGCAGTTCCTCACGCTGTCGCCCGTTATGGTGCTTTTATTGCCCGTAATGTAGTGCTCATGCCTTCTTACGTCAATATAGGCGCGTATGTAGATGAAGGCACCATGGTCGACACCTGGGCTACAGTCGGCTCTTGCGCGCAGATAGGCAAGGGGGTACACCTTAGTGGTGGTGTGGGCATAGGCGGTGTATTAGAGCCGCTGCAGGCATCGCCCGTTATTATAGAAGATGGTTGCTTTATCGGCTCCCGCTGCATAGTGGTGGAGGGTGTGGTAGTAGAAAAGGAAGCCGTGTTGGGCGCCAATGTTGTACTCACGCAATCTACTAAGATCATAGATGTAAGTGGCCCTGAACCTATAGAATACAAAGGCCGTGTGCCTGAGCGCAGCGTGGTGATACCGGGCAGCTATACCAAAAGTTTCCCCGCAGGCGAATACCAGGTCAGCTGTGCTCTCATTATTGGTAAACGCAAACCCTCTACTGACCTCAAGACAAGCCTCAACGACGCCCTCAGGGAGTTCAATGTTGCCGTATAATATCGCAGGCAATCACCTAATTTTACTGTGCGTATGAGATCACTGCTGCTGAATATCGATTGGGCTTTTTTTGATAAGGTGTTCTTTCATCAAAAAGTGTCTGACTACCTGCTGTTTTCGGGTATTGTACTGGCAACGCTATTGCTTAAAAAGCCAATGGCTGCCTTCGTCACGCGCATCAGCAGTGGGCTGGCTAGCAGGTACAGCTATATGAAGCATAAGGATACCATCCGCGACCTGCTCTTTAAACCGATTGAGCGGCTGCTACAAGTGGTCATGTATTTCATAGCTACTGAGCAATTGTCTAATATCCTGGACAATGTCAATCTGCACCGGGCGCTTACCAGCAAAAAGCAGCTACACATTAATCTTGGCGACCTCTCCGACCACATCTTCCTGTTGCTGTTCATCATCTGCCTCACACAGGTGATCACGCATTTTATCGATTTCCTCTACTACCTGCGTTTAGGTAAGGCGCAGGAAGAAAAGAATATCTCGAAGCAGCAGATGTTACCGCTCGTCAAGGAAATGTCTAAACTACTTACCTGGACACTCAGCGCTTTCTGGATCATGGGTGCAGTTTTCCATGTCAATGTACCTGCCCTCATTACCGGTCTGGGTATTGGTGGTGTGGCCATTGCGCTGGCCGGTAAGGAGACTGTAGAAAACTTCTTTGCCGCATTCACCATCATGTCAGACAAGCCGTTTCAGGTAGGTGACACCATCAAGCTTGGTGATATTGAGGCTGCGGTAGAGCGCATAGGTTTTCGCAGCACTCGCCTGCGCAACACAGATGGTTCTGCTTATATCATTCCTAACCAGAACCTCGTCAGTCAGAACCTCATCAACCTCTCTATGCGGGATAATCGTGTATTGAAGATAGTGGCGAACATTAAGTACGGCATCAACCACGCCGACCTGCAAAAACTAATCGGATTGCTGAAAGAGGCCATTGGCAATACCGCACCTGTAAAAGAACAGGTAGAGGTCAGCGTAGAAGGATTTGATAAAGAAACCTTTCAGATGAACATTACCTACCATCTGCCGCACCCGCTGCCTGATGATATGAAGCTCACCGCTATCAAGCGCGATATCAACATGAAAGTGTTTGAGATCATCACTGCCAATGCATCGTTAGGCACTCCCGTAGGCACAAGTTAGTTATACCACCGGCACTGCCTTATTCTGTATGATGTATTGCATCTTGATGCCCAAGGCGTGCAGCTGTGTCTTTGAGTGGGCATTACGCTCTATAAAAAAGATCGTATCCGTCAGCACCTCTATCATTTTGCCAAATGCCTCAAATGTTGTTTTGGTAGCCAGCTTCCGCACAAAGTCGGCCTCAGCTTGCGGCAATGATAGCGGCGCCTGCGGTGTATACATAGCCCTTATCGTTTGCTCTATCAGCTGTATGATGTAGTTCAGAAAATTCTTTTGCTGCTCCCTGCCCGCCTTCGACCATTCTTCGGCAAACTTCACAATGCCCACACCATTATTGGTAAACAGGTGATTGAACAGATCTCTTACCCCGGGGAACAGGTCATTATCTGCATGCCTCGAAAGTCTGAGTGCCTCGGTAAAACTCCCATTGGCGATGTGCGCTATCTGTGTTGCTTTTGCCAGGTCCGATGCGCCACGGTCCAGAAGGCCCTGAGCTATGTCTGCGGGCGATACCGGCGCCAGCCTTACCGTCTGTGTGCGCGAGCGTATGGTCATCAGTATATCTTCCGCACTCTCAGCGATAAATATCATGATGGTATCCTTCGGCGGCTCTTCTATCAGCTTCAGCAGTATGTTACCTTCCCTACCCAGATATTCAGGCCGCCATACCAGTTGCACCTTCATGCCACCTTCGTATGATTTCAGGTTCAGTGTATCTATTATCTCCCTGCACTCTTCGGCGGTTATATTCCCTTGTTTGTTCTCTGCATTTATGTGTTGCAGCCATTCATAGGTAGTGCCGTATGGCGACTGTTTGATAAACTCCCTGAACTCTTGTATATATATCCTGCTGGTTCCTTTCACTCCGGCCTTTGGTGGCACAGTCGGGAAGCTCATGTGTATATCGGCATGCTCCAGCCTCGACAGCTTGCTGCAACTTACGCACACACCGCATGAGTCGGTCTCCGTTTTATTGGTACAGAAAATAAACTGTGCCAGTGCCAGCCCCATGGGCAGCCCGCCTACCCCCTCACTACCTATCAGCAGCAATGCATGCGGAAACACATCATTGTGCCACATCTTCAACAACCCCTCTTTGGCGGCCTGCTGGCCCGGAACATCTATGAATCTCATGTACTTATTTCAGCTCAAAAATACGCAATTACTTCATCACCACTTGTAGTGTCTTACGGGTCTCTTGTTTCAGCAGTATTTGTTTGCCAGCCGTCAGGTCAGCTACTACCTCGGGAGTAAAATGCCTTACGGTCAGCAAGTGCACATTATCGTTGAGCAATACTTTGTAGTCCTGCCCCAGCGCCTCTATCAGCAGCTTTATCTTATCGGGCCTGTTATCTATGCAGGCCACAAAACTGATGGCCGCGTTCTGTATCAGGTTGATCTTCACTTTCAGGTCGTGGAATACGGCATACAGCGCGCTCAGGTTATCTTCTGTGATAAACGAGAAGTCGCGGGTCGTCACCTGGAAGAGTACCTGATTATCTTTCAGCACGATCAGGGGCGGGTAGTGCGCATCATCTACTTCTGCTGCTATTACAGTTCCGCTCAGTGCAGGGTCCAGGAAGCATTTTACAAACAGCGGTATATTGTTGTTCTGCAGCGGCTTTATCGTTTTAGGGTGTATGATCTGCGCTCCGTAAAACGCCATCTCTATCACCTCATTATACGTGATGGCTTCTATCTTCACCGTGTTGGGGAATAGCTTAGGGTCTGCATTCTTCAGCCCTTCTACATCCTTCCATATCGTCACCGATTCCAGCTGCAGCATGGCTGCGAGTATGGCTGCGGTATAGTCGGATCCTTCACGACCCAGTGTTACCGAGAGTCCTTCGGCAGTCGCACCTATAAAGCCCTGTGTTATTACCGATCTGCCTGCGGCTAATTTGCTGCCTAGTTTTTCTCTCGCCAGCTGTTGGGAAAGATCCCAGTCCACCGCAGCATCCCGATAAGTATCGTCGGTGCGCACCACGGTGCGCGCATCTACCCAGTCCACAGGCAGCCCGTGTAGTTGCAGGTAGGCCGCTATGATCAGGGTCGATAGCAGTTCACCCATACATACTACCTGGTCATATGACCTATCGTAGGCTGCTGCATCGGCATTGTGCACTGCCTGCTCCAGCTCATTAAAATAGGTGATAAGGGTATTGTTGATCGTGTCGTAGTAAATATCATCAAGCAGGGCACGTGCATAGTCCAGGTGCTGCTGCTCCAGCTGTTTGGCCATTTTTATCGCGCTGTCCCGTTTACCCGCACAAGCCTCATTCAGTATATGCTCCAGTGCATTGGTGGTCTTACCCAATGCAGAGATCACCACTACTACAGGCTCCTGTTGTTGGTTAATAATGGGCAATAATGCCGTTGCTCTTTCGGGGGTGGCTATGCTGGCGCCACCAAACTTAAATACGCGCATTGATGATAAAATGGTTGAATTGGTGATGTAAAAATATGTATTAGGTGATAACTTGTTTAAAATAAAATACCGGCCGCAATGACGCTGGTCGGTAGGTAATGTGAGGAGCTATGTGGTTTTGCTTTATCTGCCGTTGTGTTCTTTTAGTTTTTCGGCTACCGCATCCAGGGCTTCATAAAACTCCTCGCCATACTTTCGTACCAGGGCATCCTTCAGGAATTTATACACCGGTACCTTCAGCTTATTGCCAAGCTTACACGCAGGTTTACACAGGTCCTGGCGGGGCTCATAGTTCAGGGCTTCGTAGCCGGGGTGTGCTGTTACCCTTATCGGGAACAGGTGGCAGGAGATCGGCTTCTTAAAATCTATCACACCTTCTTTCCATGCTTTTTCTATGCCGCACTTCACTATGCCCAGGTCATCGGTATAGCCATACACGCATATGCCGCCATTTACGGTTGGCGTCACCAGGCCGTGTTCTTTATCGGTGGTATGTGTGCCCTGCCTTTCTATCTCAGGTATATAAGCAGGGTCCAGATACGATTTTATCTTCGGGTATATCTCAGCGATGATGTGGGTCTCTTCTTCACTCAGGGGGGCACCGCAATCACCGTCCACGCAACAGCCACCCTTGCACTTGTCAAGGTCGCAAACAAATCGTTCTTCTACAATCTCATTACTCAGCAGTACGTCGTCTATGGCTATCATTTCCTCTTACTTATTACCCTTTTACTTTTTTACCCTTTTACTTTTTTAACTTCTTAACTTAACAACCTTCGCTCTTTCGATCAATAACCCTGGAATCACATTGTCGCATTTCCCCCACATTGTCGCATTCCGCTAAAATCCACGGTCTACATGTTCAGGTAATTCATCAGCAGGTTATACTTGTCCATTACATCTTCCTGATTTTTCTGGTCACCGTACACTGCTTTCACTGTATAGTTATGTCGCTCAAATGATGACACGATGGCATCGAGCGATGTTCTGTTCGTTTTTAAGGTCACTTCCATCATCCCATCGGGTGTGGCGTGCATTTGCGAGCTGATGATCGTTACATCCTCGTTCTCGCATATGCGGGCTATCTGGTAGAGACTATAGTTATGCGGTGCTATTTCCAGCACCACTATGCCGCCTATGGCTTCCAGCCCGCTCGTCTCCGTAATGTACTTCAGCAGGGTGTCTTTGGTCACCGAGCCCAGGTATTTTTGTTCGCTATCTACCACCGGCAATACCGATAGGTCCATCTGGTTCACTATACGCAGCGCATCATATGGGTGCGCTATGTTAATGACTGCCGGCTTGAAATGGGAAAAATCTTTAGTACCTAGTTCTGTATCGGGGTCATCCCAGTCCATCACTTCATTTTCCTGTATCAATCCCTGATAATGGTCTTCTGCTACCACCGGCAGCGCTGATACCTTGCACTCCTCCATCAACTCTAAAACCTTACTACCTGTATCCGATGGGTTTAGTATAGGTACTGTCGGGCTTATCAATTGCTCTACGCTCATACTCCTCTCTTTTCATGTATGTACAGTGCAAAACGCACGCCAGATATTGTTTATTGCGGGGCAAAACTACCTAAATGGCATTTATTTTACAATTATAGCTTCGGAATGATGATAAAATAAATATAGAACGTTCCTTATTTATTCTTCGCCAGGAAGGCAGATAAGATGGCATTGAACTCATCCGGCACCTCCATCATCGGCGCATGGCCGCATTTATCTATCCAGTGCAACTCCGAATTAGGGATCAGTTTCTTAAACTCTTCCGCTACCATCGGCGGCGTTATCGTATCGTTCTTACCCCATATCAGGCAGCACGGAATCTTTATCTCATTCAGCTCATCGCCGAGGTTATGCTTGATGGCAGAGCGGGCAAGCGCTATTATTTTCAGTGCCTTCATCCTCGTGTTCACTATCTCATATACCTCGTCTACCAGTTCCTGCGTAGCCACCTTCGGATCGTAGAAAGTCAGCTCTGTTTTCTTGCGTATATATTCGCGGTCACCGCGCTTAGGATAGGTCTCGCCCATACCGTTCTCAAACAGGCCAGAACTGCCCGTAAGTGTAATGGTGCGTACCCTTTCAGGGTGTTTCAATGTATATACCAGCCCTACATGGCCACCCAGTGAGTTGCCCAGGATGTGCACATTATTCAGCTGCTTATACTCTATGAACTTATCGACATATTTAGCCAGTCCGCTAACGGTGGTTTCCAGCAGTATCAGGTCAAAAAGCGGTAGCAGCGGAATGATGACCTTATGTGTATGCTTGAAATAATCGACCAGGTCTTTAAAATTGCTTAACGCACCAAATAACCCGTGAAGTAATATGAGCGGCTCACCCGTACCCTCTTCCAGATACCTGAATTTGCCTGCTTGTTTGATTTCGTAGTCCATGTACTAATAGGTAGTATTCTGCTAAAATACTATAATGCACAGTATTGTCAAAACTTGAAAACAAAGTTATGCACAGTATATAAACGTATGTAATGCGTCAGGAAGATGTAGCTCCTCCCCGGAATTTACCTTTAAATTTGTAATAACATGAGAAAAATACTCCTGCTAATATCCATAGCCTGCATGTGTTTCAAGGCGCAGGCGCAGATCAACTATCTGTACAACCCTAGTTTCGAGCAGAACTGGGGCTGCCCAACATGGGGAGATGAAGTCAAACTTGCAAAATATTGGTCACCAATTAACGATACTTTACTAGCTCCATTAGATTCTTTAGGCCCTGGAAACTGTAGTCCAGACTTATGCAATACATGTTGCACTAATATTAATGTAAGTATTCCTGTCAATTTTCGTTTCAACCATAATACTCGTACTGGTAACGCAATGGTACAAGTACAATCCTATTTTAATGAATTTGACTCTACGTTTCTTTATAAACGCGATTACTTGCAAGGAAGGTTGAAACAGGCTCTTCAACCAGGTGTTCAATATTGTATCACTTTTTATGTTTGCTTGGATGGCGCTTCTGGTTACGGCATCAATCATATGGGAGCATATTTTGATGATGGAACAATGGATACAACTAATAATTGTGGATTCCCGCAAGTAGCACATGTTCCGCAAATTATTGAAAACGCAATCATAACAGATAAGATCAATTGGACAAAAATACAAGGTATAATAACTGGAACTGGTACCGAAAAATTTATGACGATTGGTAATTTTTATGATGCCGCACATACTGATACGATCGCAGTGGTACCAACAATTTCAGGAAGCTATTTGTCTTGGTTTTTAGTAGACGATATCAGCGTAATCGAAATAGACAGTGTTGCCAATGCTGGCCACGATACCACCATACTAGCAGGTGATACCGCATGGATAGGCAATCATGATGATTACCTGCCCTGCAAATGGTATCTGGCTGCCACAGGCGCATTGATAGACAGCAACCACGCAGGCCTTGCCGTGCACCCAAGTATGACCACCAGCTACGTAATGGAGCTCGACGTGTGCGGCACACTCAGCTACGATACTGTCACTGTTACCATCGTGCCTACATGGGCAGCCTCACCCCGCCCCGCTTCGGCGGATAGGGAAGTGTTGTTACCTAATCCCGCACGCGATATAGTTACCGTTTCAGGTATACTCGCACCAACAGACTATAAAATAGTCAACAGCATCGGCACCTCTATACAAAGCGGCACCCTCGACAAGAACAACAACACAATAGCATTATCCGATATCCCATCAGGCATGTACATCATACAACTCACCCACCTCTCCGGCACACGTAACAACATGCGCCTGATAAAAGAATAATTGATCACTGAGAAATCCTAATAAAATGTCACCCTGCCAGTCCCGTAGTATTACGGGAAGCCCCGTCGAAGCGCGACATTTTTCAACACACGAGCAACTCCCCTCTTGCCAAAGAGGGGCGCTCCTGATAAAGCGACCGCTTTATCAGGACGGGGTGATCCCAACTCGACATAGTCTCCAACAGAAGAACACAACTGAAGGCTGAAAATTGAACGCTGAAAACTGAAAAAAATTTATCCACTTTAAGTAACCTCCACAACCCACTGAGCCTTCGCAAGAACCGTAATAGACAGCCATTTTTCGTGGATATCTCTTTTTGTTCAGAATCAAAACCCACCACAACTTTGTGCTCAAATAAGCCTTAAAAAGGCTTATAAAAGTTCTTTGATAGGCGGCAAATAAATGGTTACACCTACAGTAGAGACGCAATGCTTGCGTCTCCTCACATACAGGTCGATATCTTTAGGATAAATAACATGAGGGCTGCACAATTGCAGCACATTTGTGCAGAAATCGGAAGCATTGTGCAATCATGCGCAATGTCCAGCAATTGATTATCAATTACTTGATCTCCAAAACTGCAGCTTTGCACACAATTCAAAAAACCTGCACTTGCAAGTCAACCAAAATCAGGATTATAATTTCCCGATTGCCCGATCCGTCGGGCATAATCAGGCAATGTGAAAAATGCAAGACAATGAAAATCAATTGATTGACAAAATTCATTGCCCGATTCCGGTATTACCGGGCAATCGGGCATTCAGTCCGAAAGCCAGGAAAATGGAAGAGAATCTGTTTGATGATCACCTCCCCCTCGTTCCTCGGGTACTCCTCTTTGGCAAGAGGAGAGTCCTCGTGCCATTACTGAAAAGCGTCAGGCAAGAATGGCAAGGTCAACTGCCCTCTTGCCAAACCTGTCTGCCGACAGGCAGGGAGGGGCGCTCTTGATAAAGCGACGGCTTTATCAAGACGGGGTGATCGGGTCAACCAAAATCAGGATTATCATTGCCCGATGAAAATAAAAAACTTAAAAAACTTGCGCAGTCAAATAACTGCATTATATTTGCAGTCAAATAACTGCATAAAAATGGAAATTCGCAGAGACGTATTTCAGGCCATAGCCGACCCTACCCGAAGAGCCATATTGGGCCTTGTGGCGCTAGGCGCTATGACACCGGGCGCTATAGCGGCCAATTTCGATTCATCGAGGCAAACCATATCTAAGCACATACAAATACTACAGGAGTGTGAGCTGCTTACACAGCAACAATCGGGCAGGGAAATTCACTACCACTTCAACGCGCAAAAAATGAAAGAGATAGCCGACTGGGTAGAGCCTTACCGCAGGATGTGGGAAGGCAGAATGGATGCAATAGATGAGCTGCTTACTGACATGCAAACAAAAAAAAATCAAAAAATAACTAACAATCTTAAAACTAACAGAGATGAACAAACAAATTTATCCTTGCTTATGGTTTGACGGTCAGGCCAGGGCCGCAGCAGATTTTTACTGCACTATTTTCCCCAACTCGAGGATCACCAATGATATAGGCATGGTGGTGAATTTTGAGCTCAATGGCCAGTTATATATGGGCCTGAATGGTGGCGACAGATTCAAATTCAACGAGGCTGTATCCTTTGTGATCCCTTGCGAAGATCAGGCAGAAATAGATCATTACTGGTACAAGCTCATTGCAGACGGCGGACAGGAAAGCATGTGCGGATGGTGTAAAGATAAGTTTGGCGTATCATGGCAGGTGGTGCCGGCTGTACTGGGCCAGCTGATGTCGGATCCTGCAAGGAGCCAACGCGTTATGCAGGCATTCCTGAAGATGCGCAAATTTGACATTCAGGCATTGCTGGATGCTTAAACTCATTAACCAAGCAATTTTATAAAGCAAAAAACTAAACAGAGATGGCCAAGCAAATAGAAGTGACCCGGACATTTAATGCACCTGTAGCTATGGTGTGGCAGATATGGACAGATGCAGAGCTGGTGAAGCGCTGGTGGGGTCCCCAGTACTTTACATCACCCATGGCCATCATCGATTTTCGCATCGGCGGCCGATCGATAGTGAGTATGAAAGCCCCGGCCGAAATGGGTGGACAGGAATTTTATTCGCTATGGGAGTATGTGCAGATCAGCCCGCTACAAACCATAGAATTCATTCAGAACCTGTGCGACGAAAGTGGTAACAAAATAGCACCAGTGAGTGTGGGCATGCCGGCTGACTTTCCGCTTGACATAAGGACAATCGTCACTTTCAAAGTAGTGGCAGAGAGCCAAACAGAAATGACCGTAAACGAATATGCTGAGTTTGGCTCTATGAGTAATTTTGCACAGCTGGGCCTGGAACAAAGTATGAACAAGATGGTGGCTATCTTCAGTAGTTTAGTTTAACCGCGGAGGCGCAGAGCAGAGATGAGTTGAATATGATGAGCGCGCTCAAAGGCAGGCCTCTTGACAACTAGTTTTTGCCTACTACGAACACGAATGGTTCGGGAGCGCGGTTGCTGAGTATGGAGCGCACCTTATTGGCTTTTTTGATGACCTTGTATTTTTGCAGGTCTATCACCTCCAGTGCTGATGCGTAGCGCTTGTTGTAGTTGTTGTGCCGCAGAAAAGTGGCCAGAAATACAGCTGACGACACGTCAGCCGCTATGATGTTCTTCACGTAATGGAGCCATGTATTTTCACCCTGCCACATAATGTATCGTTTTATCTTCTTCGTGCTCTTTTATACTTGTAGTTTCTGCTGAGGTCGGCACCGCATCCGCATTTTTTACTAGCGCTTACGCAACCCTCTGCCAATACTGCTACCGAAACCCCTAAAAAAATATAAATAAATATTCTGCCTGCCTTTTTTCTCATAACGTATACTTTTGTAAAAATAGCAATTATTGGTAATAAACAATCCTAAGCGAATGCTAATAGCCCCACTGGACTGGGGGCTAGGCCACACCACCCGCTGCATACCCCTGATACGCTGTATGCAGCGCCTGGGGCATCATGTAGTGTTTGCAGGTAATGAATGGCAGCGTTCCTTTATTGAACAGACCTTTCCTGCTATAGAAAATATTCATCTGGAAGGCTACAATGTTACCTACGGTGCTACCAGCGGACTGGAAAAGGCATCACTCCTTAGCCAAGTGCCGCGGCTGCGGCTGGCTATCAAAAAAGAACATGAGTGGCTACAGCAGCATATAGCCAGTATACGCCCCGATGCTATTATATCCGACAATCGGTATGGTATGTACCATTCGTCCATACCATCGGTGATCATGACCCACCAATTACAGATACAAACGGGCATGGGCAATGCTGTGAACCGTGCCGTGCAGAAAATGCACTATAAATTTCTGGAGCGATTTGATAGCGTATGGGTGCCGGATACAAGGGAAGTTGATAATCTGGCCGGTGCACTGTCGCATACAAGTCCACTGCCTAAAAACACCAGTTATCTGGGCCTCTTGTCGCAGTTTGATGCCGGTGAAGCCAATACTGACGAGCATTTGCTGGTATTGCTATCGGGCCCTGAGCCGCAGCGCACTATGCTGGCAGCTATATTGTGGCAACAGGTAATGCAGCACAAAGGCAAGGTAGTATTTGTGGCAGGTACAGAGCAAGCCGCAATGCCGCAGCAAATTCCGGAGCACATTACCTATTATGCACGCCTATCGGGCGATGTGCTTAAAACCGCCATACAAAAAGCATCTATGGTCATTTGCCGCAGCGGCTACTCTACCCTTATGGATCTGGTTCGGCTCTCTAAGAAGGCCATACTGATACCTACACCCGGCCAAACAGAGCAAGAGTACCTGGCCAGGCACCTACAGCAACAGGGTGTATTCCCGTATGCACCGCAAAAGCGCTTTGATCTGGATAAATTATTAGCAGCCGCAGCTGGTTTCCCGTACAACCCGCCCAAAAACCGCACACATTTTTACGATCATGAGCCTATTCTGGAGCAATGGATAGCATCCATTTAACCTTTCCCTTGCGATAATTTACCCTATGAAACCCTACGCTGACAGTAGTTTCTGATTTACCCTCACCCTAAAGCCCGCCCGCCCAAGCCATTCGAACGGGCGACGAGGGAGATCAATGTCTGCGCAGCCGCGCAGGAATGTTTTAGAAATAATGATATGTACTGAATTCAGATGTCTTATTTACAATAAAACCCAACACTGGCGACACTTTCTCCGTCTTAGTATGCAGGAATCGTTAAAGAAAACACGACAGCATGTTAAAAATAAATTTGGCTATGTCGTAAAAATTAACTTTTTTAGCATAATAATTACTCACATTAAACTTTCTCTATAGCGGATAAATTTCTACTTAAACCAACTTTTTGACGAATGGCGTAACTGTTTACGTAACGTTTAAACAAGTAGAATTTATGCAGCTTTCCCACTTCTCTGATGCCGAATTGGCACACGCGTTATCTAATGGCCAGGAACAGGCCCTTGAAGTCCTTATCAATCGTTATAAGGACAAAATATATACGTCTATTTATATGCTCGTAAAGGACAAGTACCTAGCCGAGGATATCTTTCAGGATACCTTTCTGAAGATCATAAAGACCATTAAGAGCGGTAAATACAACGAACAGGGCAAATTCCTACCCTGGGCCGTAAGAGTGGGCCACAACCTGTGTATGGACCATTTCCGCCGCTCGCGCCAGCAAATACCTGTCACCCTGCCAGACGGTCAGGACATATCCAGCCTATTCGGCGCGGGAGATATGGCCTCTGATGGTATTGAGAAGCGCCAGGTGCACGATTCTGTGCGCCGCCTGATAGAAGAACTGCCGGAGGAGCAGTGTGAAGTGATAGTTCTGCGCATATATGCAGACCTCAGTTTCAAAGAGATATCTGAGCTGACAGGGGTAAGCATTAACACTGCCCTGGGCAGAATGCGTTACGCTTTATTGAATTTAAGAAAAATGATTATGGATAAGCAATTAGTTTTGCGTTAAAATATTTTATTATTTTTGCAGCATGTCGCAACTACACAGATTTTATTACAATGGACCCCTTATCGAAAATAGCGTAGTTTCTCTGGACGATGCATCTGCAAAACACATATGGCAAGTACTGCGTATGCAGTCTGATGATAAGATCAGTATTACCGACGGTAAGGGCAATACCGCAGAAGGAATTATAAAGACCGTAGAAAGGCATCAATGTGATGTGATACTCGGCGAAGTAATATACCACCCACGCAAGCAGCATATGCTGCACCTGTGTGTGGGATTTACCAAAAACAACAGCCGTAATGAGTGGCTGCTGGAGAAAGCCACAGAGCTCGGCGTTACGTCTATCACACCTCTTGCTGCGTCGCGCTCGGAGAAAGTACACTTCAGGCATGACAGGTGGGAGAAGCTGCTGACATCGGCCCTGCTGCAGAGCCAGCAACAATATATGCCAACACTCATGGAGACCACCCCACTGGCTGAGGCACTTAAAAAACATTGCCACATTCCGCACAGGTACCTGGCTCACTGCATAGATGATGTTCAAAAGAAAACTCTAGCAGAATTGTTAATCCCTGGTGTTGAAACTGTTATTTTTATAGGCCCTGAGGGCGATTTCAGGTATGATGAAGTAAGTTTGTGTGTGTCGTATGGTTACAAGCCTGTGTCGCTGGGTTCGCAGCGTTTGCGCACCGAGACAGCTGCTATTGCAGCCTGCGCCTATTTTAATATGATCAATGATGGCAAGGATTAAAACGTTATTCCTTTTTTTATCAATTGCAATACTCACTTATAGTGCCGACGCGCAGAACATAAAGCTTGCGCTGCTGGTATATAATGGTGGTGGTGACTGGTATGCCAATCCTACTTCACTGAAAAACCTGGCCTTGTTCTGCAATGAACAATTACATACCAACTTCGACCCGATTGAAGCGCATGTAGAAGTGGGCAGCCCCGACATCTTCAACTACCCCTTTATACACATGACGGGCCACGGCCGCTGGGCACTGAGCGATGGTGAAGCACAGAACCTGCGTAAATACCTGGAAGCGGGTGGCTTCCTGCATATAGACGACAACTACGGACTGGACCCATATGTGCGCCCTGCACTGAAAAAAGTTTTTCCTGAGCTAGACCTTGTGGAACTACCGTTTGACTACCCGATATACCACCAAAAATATAACTTCCCTAACGGGCTACCTAAGATACACGAGCATGATGGTAAACCGCCCAAGGGGTATGGCCTGATATACAAGGGCAGGCTGGTATGCTTCTATAGCTACGAAACAGATCTGGGTGATGGCTGGGAAGATTTTGATGTGCACCGTGACCCACCTGAAAAACACCAGGCTGCACTGCAAATGGGCGCTAACCTGATACAGTACATCTTTCTTAACAGCGATAGCAAGACCCCATCGGTTACCCCTTAATTTATTGCTTATGGCACGCAACATTACACTCACGATAGCTGCAGTATCTATTGCTGTGCTTACGTTATCTTATATTGCCCCAAAAGGCTGGCATACGTCGGGCTCAGCAGAATCGAAGTATGATATGGGCACTATACGCTATGGCGGCCACGACAGCAGCAAAAGCTGCGGCACCATTAAAGCCACCAAGGGCCGCTATTTCCACGATGATTACGGGTTACTGCTGCAATCATTCTCTGCCAAAGCCTACCTGGGCAAGCGTATCAGGATGACGGGATATATGCGCACCCGTGGCGTGGAAAGCTGGGCCGGCTTTATGCTGCGTGTAGATAAAAATGGTAAGAAAGAACCATTGTATTTCGACAATATGGCTGAGCGCAAGATAACAGGCAATACCAACTGGCTGGAATACAGAGTAGAGGCAGATGTGCCGAATGATGCAACCGGTATATCTTTCGGAGCATTGCTGAATGGCTCCGGACAAATCTGGTTTGATGACTTCCACTTTGAAGTGATCGGCAATTATGCATCGACGGCTGATACCAGCGCTGAAGATGCATCGTTACCTAAGGGGCCTACCAATCTTGATTTTGAGCTGTGATCATTATTAACCGCAGAGACACGAACGTGCAGCATACTCCTGTGCTGAGATAATCATCCTTCGACAAGACTCAGGACCACATCCTCTCACTTTGATATTTATATTTCACTTACATACAAAAGGGCCGAAGCAAGCTTCGACCCTTTGAAGAATATTTTTGAGTTCTTACTCAGCGATCGTGATCTTAGCTGTGTAGTGCGCTGTTGGCGTAGTGGCAGATAAGATATAAATACCGTCGGGCGCGTTCAGCTCAATCGCAGTTTGTTTATTGGTGGTAGTCGTCAATTCCTTTACTAAACGGCCAGTAATATCCGTGATATTCACTTTCACCTGCTCAGTGGCAGCTGACGGCAATAGCAGCCTGAATGAGCCGCCTGATGGGTTGGGAGCGACAATTGCAGCTTTGCTAATTGCAGGTATGTTGCTAACACCCGTTGGCGTATTGTAGTAAGTCTTTTGCATGCAGGAATTGTGCTCTGTCATCACCCAGTAGTGCTTGTTGATAAAATCAGGGGCACTGTTCAGATAGCTCTGATTGGTCTCACCTGTGAGGATCGTAGAGTCGAGTGTTATTGCGTCGTCATACCCCCACTGGTAAGTGTAGTCATTGCTCTGCAAGCAAGTGAATGCATTTCCGAAATAGACAACTGTTGCCGTATCTGCGTAGCCGCTGTTAACATATGCTGCAAATGAATCGCGGCTAGGACAATGACTTCCTGCTACTGCCACATCTACATACACTTTTGCTAAACCCGGCGCATTAAAATTTACCAGACAATATTGCTTATCCAGCCCCTTTGCCCAAACAGCGGCACCACCCACTGTAGACCATGTGTAGGAAACACCTGCCGCAGGTGGTGTTGCACAACCAAAGTTCTGGTACAATGTATTGGTGCATACCACCGATGGAGAATGAGTGGTGATCTGCGTGCCTGCAGCAAATGGAGTAATACTTAAACTAACCGCCTGAGTATCGGTGCAACCAGCTGCTGTAATAACATACTTATAAGCGACAGTAGTAAACGAAGCAACAGAGCTGTATAGGGTTTCGTTAACTCCACCCACACCGCTATCCGAAACGGGCGTAACACCTGTTACCGCAGCGCGTGTCCAAGTGAAGGATGAACCACCCACTGTGCTACCGGGTACATATACAAAAGGTTGTCCGTTGCAAACGGTATCGCTTATGCCACTGGTAAAATGCGGTGTTGGTTTTACGGCCACAACTACATTTTGAGTATCAGTGCAACCACCAGCTGTTGCAGCAACTATGTATGTCACGCTGATCGTGCTTGCAGTAGTATCGTGCAGTATCTCATCTATGATACCTGTGCCTGATTGAGCTGCATTACCGATACCTAATGTAGTATCTCTTGACCAGCTAAAAGACGCACCCGAAACACTAGCAGGCACATAATGAAAATCAGTGCCGTCGCAAATAGAAGCCGGAGTAAGCGTGCCGGTCAATGATGGTGAAGCGAGTACAGTAATGGTATCATAAGCCTGACCAATACCACAACTGTTAGTCACGCTATAAGTAATAACAGCTGTGCCTGCAGTGATTCCCGTCACTACAGCACTGTCAGGACCCGCGGAGGTAACAGTGGCTATGCCTGCTGCACCACTAACCCATGAGCCACTATCTACCGAAGATGAGATAATGACCGATGCACCTGTACATACACTAAGGGGACCGCTAAAGGTGCCGCTAAGCAACTGACCCACCAATATCTGCCTCTGCGTGCTACCTATGCAACCAGCCACATTAACCGTATACACTACCGTGTCTATTCCGTTGGCAATGCCAGTAATAACACCGGAGGAAGTAATCGTTGCATTGGCGTTAGTGCAATGCCATGTTCCGCCGGAAACGGTATCAGCAAGTGTAGTGGAACTACCGATACAAACACTGGACATGCCAGTGATAGTACCTGCATCGGGAGCAGCAGATATTGTGACATGTATGGTAGTTGTATCCTTTTTATATCCGTCTGATATGGTGACACTAAATGAGTCTGCACCTGAGTAACCTGACGCAGGTGTATACGTGAGCCCGGACGTGTATAGCGTGCCGCCTGTAGAAACCGCAGTGTAAGACGCTACTACAGAGCCATGAACCGGCGCCACCAGTGTTGCCCAGGTCATTACCTGGACCGTATCTGAGTCGACGACCTGCATATATGCATCAATAGGTGTTGCAGCAGCATTCTGACAGATCGTCATCATTTGCTCCGCGCCACCTATAAACACAGGGGCATGATCAACCGCACTCACCTTTCGAACCCTATTGTTATTAAAGTCAGCAATGTATACATTACCTGAGCGATCTACGGCAACACCATTGGGGTTGTATAGCTGAGCCGTCAGCGGATTGCCACCATCGCCACCGAAACCACCAACACCGCTACCGGCAATGGTTTTAATGATACCCGAAACGTCAACTCTACGAATACGGTGGTTGTTATCATCAGCAATATAGATATTGCCGGACATATCGATCTTCACATCCGTTGGTGAATCTAACATAGCGACATTTGCCATCCCGCCATCACCTGAAAAACCTACTACGCCTGTACCTGCAACTGTAGTTATGATGCCAACGGTGCTTATCTTGCGAATACAATTAGCACCTTTATCAGCAAAATAAACATTACCCGCAGCATCAACAGACATGCCTGACGGCTCCTTAACTGTGGCGGCTGTAGCCGGACCACCATCACCTGTGTAGCCTGATGTGCCGTTACCCGAAATAGTAGTGATAGTGCCGAGGGGATCTATCTTACGAATACGATGATTTCCCCTGTCGGCGATATATACATTACCTGCATGATCTACAGCCACACCATTAGGGTGATAGATACCGGCAGCAGTAGCAGCTCCCATGTCGCCACCATAATATCCTGTACCTGAGCCTGCGTAGGTAGTGATCACCCCTAAAGTATTTACTTTGCGGATCCTGCTGTTACCAAAGTCTGCAATATAGAGGTTGCCTGTATCATCAAGCGTCACATTGGCAGGGAAATTCAATTGTGCCAAAGTTGCCGCTGTACCGTCGCCGCTATACCCATATGAACCTGTGCCTGCAACTGTGCTGATTATGCCGGCTGCGTTCACCTTGCGAATGATGTGGTTACTGAACTCAGCGATGTACACATTCCCCAATGTGTCAGCGACAATACCAATAGGCAGATACAGTTCAGCCGCTGTAGCCGGTCCCCCATCACCCGAATAACCCGAAAAGGTACCCGCGAAGGTGGTGATGACCTGCCCAAATGAATTAGCAGAAAAGAAGCAAGATAGCAAGGTAAGTAAGTGAAATAGGATTCTTTTTTTCATGTGACAATTTCTCGTGCGAAGGTATTACATATTGCAGATACAGCCAATTACCGACTGGTTAATTGGCTGTATAAGGTGATGCAAATCAATATATTAGTTTATCATTTTACCAGAATGATCTTTGCTGTGTATTGTGCGTCAGATGTCCTTGCTGTAACAAAATAAACACCGGCAGATTCATCCAGTGTTATAGCTGTTTTGCCATTGGCAGGGATAGTTAATTCTTTCACTTTTGCCCCTACAGTATTGGTAATTATAATATCTGCTAACTCATTTGCAGGTGAAGTGATATCTATTGTGATATCGCCGGTAGATGGATTAGGAAAAACTGCTACCGAACCGGCTGCCTGTGCAACGCCGGGGACGCCGGAAGGACAAACCTCTACAGTTACGGGGAATTCTGCAGTTGAGGTTCCGCAAGCATTGACAAGTGTATAAATGATATTGGCGGTATTAGGCAGCAGACCCAAAAAAGCGCCCGGTGTGCCGGGAACCGGAAAGGCAGCAAACGGATTATCGATACTCCATGTGCCACCGGGAACGGGGTCGAAGAAAACGCCTATGGCAGCCTGGCAAATGATATCAGAACCGATAATGGGCTGAGCAGTAATATCAACATTAAAATGAAGGCTGTCGCTGGCTGTGCCGCAAGCATTGGTATAAGTGTAGGCAATCACCGTGGCACCATGCAATAAACCATTTACGACGCCTGATGACGTAATAGTAGCAAAAACAGGCAAGGTGCTGCTCCATGTGCCGCCAGCGGGCGTGCAATGCAAGGTGGTGGTAGAGCCGAGACAGACCGCTGTATCGGGAGTGATAGGACTTAACACAGGCACATGGTGAATATCGATGAAATGCCATACTGTTGCTGTACCGCAACCATTGGTCATAGCGTAAAAGATGGTATCACCGCCGCCGCTCAGCAGGCTTACAAGGCCAGTGTCATTTACAGTAGCACGCACAATATTATTGCTGCTCCATACGCCACCTATTACTGCATCGTGAAGTTCAACAGTAGTACCTACACAAAGTGTAGGTGTACCCGTAACTGTAATAGCCGGCAACACAGGTAATGCAGTATCTATAGAAACAACAAAACCTGAATGATTGGTGCCACATGCATTGGTAACCGTGTAGAAAATAGTATCTATACCCGCGGCAACTCCTGTAACGACGGCTGATGCCACTGTGGCATTGCCGTTGGCTGCACTCCACACACCACCGCTAACTGCATCTGTAAGGGTGATCGATGAACCGGCACAAACCGAAGGCAGACCGAAGATGGCACCTGCGATGACTGGGGTGTCGACGGTTACCGGATAAGAAGCGGTAACAGGACCGCAACCATTGGTGACGGTATAGAACACCGTGTCAACACCCGGAGCAGTGCCAGTCGCAACGCCACCGGTAACAGATACACCTGCTGTACCACTCCATATGCCGCCAATAGCCGTATCGGTGAGCGTTGTCGCTACACCAACACACAAAGACGAGCTACCAGTAATGGTACCCGCGTCGGGGAGGGTGCTATCGACAGTGAACACCAGAAATATCTCACCATAATAGGTAGTGTCGGGCATCACCCCATGAACTACGTAAGCACTTTTTACGGTGTCGCCATTGTGCAGACCGCTTACGACAAAAGAATCGGACGTACCTGAAACAGAATCTGAAGTAATAATGGTGCTATTGACCTTCCACGTATAACGAGATGGCCCGACAGCAGGAAATGTGATATGAAGCGTAGCCGATGACCCCAAACATATATGGGTACCGGGATCGGCCGCCATAAATGCTTCCTGAGCAAAAGAGTTGTTATTTCCTAATAGCAGGATACTGATAAGGCAACAGATGAATAGTATTTGTTTTTTCATAGCAGATATTTGATGGGCAAATTTATCGTAATAAAAATAAATATAACAAAATATCTAAGACACTTATTGATATTTACCGAGAGCGCCTCCGACATTACAATGAAATAAGTCTGAGCCATTTTATACTTTGCAGTATCATACCTACAACTATTGGCAGCAGAAGATAAAAACAAATTAGAGAAAGGGCTATCACTTACCCAAGCCACCGCTATCAATATGATAGACATGGTGGGAATAGGGCCTTTTGTGACGCTATCCATAATAGTAGGGGCGATGCATGGACCAGCGAGCATACTGGCATGGCTGCTAGGCGCGTTGCTGGCCTATATGGATGGATTTGTGTGGGCAGAGCTGGGAGCCAAATGGCCGGAGGCAGGGGGAAGCTATGTTTTCCTGCAGAAGCTATATGGCCGAATAAAACTGGGCAGGCTTATGGCCTTCCTGTTCATCTGGCAGACTACGATACAGGCACCTCTTGTCATTGCCAGCGGAGCCATAGGGTTTTCCAAGTATTTCTCCTTCCTGGTGCCGCTAACTGAAATGCAAAAGAAAATGGTAAGCGGCGCACTGGTGATATTACTCATCGTACTGCTCTACCGAAACATCAAGAGCATAGGCAAGATATCGGTTGTGCTGTGGATCATAACAGGTGGCACTATATTATGGATGATCTTTTCCGCCTTCGGTCACTTTAATGCCGCACAGGCTTTTGATCTGCATATGGACAGCTTCCCTACCAAACCGTTGCTGTTTGCAGCATTGGGGCAGGCATCACTGAAAGCCGTGTACTCTTACCTGGGTTACTATAACGTATGCCACCTGGGTGCTGAGATCAAAGACCCGGTAAAAAATATCCCGCGTAGTATCATTATTTCTATTACCGGCATTGCCATACTTTACCTATGCATGCAAACAGTGGTAGTAGGTGTGCTGCCCTGGCAGACAGTAAAAGCATCAGAATTTGTGGCCAGCCTATACTTTGAGACTATATACCACAGTCACCTTGTGGGGCAGGTAGCTACCGTGCTTATCCTTATTATAGCAGGGGCATCACTATTCTCAGCTATACTAGGCTATTCGCGTATACCCTATGCCGCGGCAAAGAATGGTGATTTTTTTGCCCTGTTCGCTAAAGTGCATCCGCGACATAAGTTCCCACATGTGTCGCTACTGGCCATAGGTGCGGTAGGTTTTGTTTTCAGCTTATTGTTTAAGCTTACCGATGTTATTGCCATGATCATTACCATGCGCATACTTATTCAGTTCGTATCGCAGGCGGTGGGCCTTATTATGTGGCGATACAAGGAAAAAACGGATAACATGCCTTATAAGATGCCGTTCTTCCCTATTCCCGCCATTCTAAGCATCATCATCTGGATGTTCATATTCTCTTCCAATGAGCGGAGGTTCATTCTTGGTGCGCTAGGTATTATAGTGAGTGGAGTTGCGGCGTTTTATGTGAGGGAGTATTTAACGAATGATGATTTAACCTCAAAGCCACAAAGACGCAAAGTTTAGAGCACATCTCACTGGCTGCTGACGATATGACCTGGTCAACGACTACTATACATTGAAATACATCTCAGCGGTCATTACCGGTATTTCAGATTTTTTGTAGTCTTTAAGATCTCTGGTAATGATCACCGGTATTTTATTTTTAATGGCGGTATGGTATTGAATGGCATCTTCAAAATCAGGGAATGGAGAGATCAATGCTTCATCAATTATTTTATCATCTACAGCCAGAACGGTGACGAGTTTTTTGAACTGTACTAATAGCTTCCTGCTACCAGTGCGATCATATTGTTTTGCCAGTAAATAATTAAGGTCATTAAAGTAAACTGCAGAGATGCAGATATTTATCTTTCCATTATCGGCCAGTGTAAAAAGGCGGGCAGCATGTATGTAAAAAGGATGACGCTGCATCAGCAGGTCGAGTACTATATCAGTGTCCACAAAGACTTTGTCCATCACTTATATTTCATTACAAGGTGATCGCTCCTATCTTTTTTATAGTCAAAGTTTTCAGGCAGTTCTAACACGCCGGATAAATTTTTCACGGCAACGGATATTTCATCCTTTTCGAGGGACTTATCCTTTTGGGTGAGTTTCAGGAAATAGTCTTCGATCATTTGAGATAAAGACGTGTGGTTTTTTTTAGCAAACTCCTTTGCATTTTTTATCACACGTTCATCCATTGACAATGTCAGCTTCGTTTCCATATAAATGTCTTACGTACAAAATTAAGAAAAATATACGTATTGCTGACAATCATTTTATAAATCCTGACAAACAAGAAGCCCCCGAAATTTTCGGGGGCTTCTGCTATTTCATTTTCGTTTTGTTTAGTTGCGTGTCAGTACTAGTTTGTAAGTAGCCGAATAACCTTCTTGATCTTTCAGCACCACATAATAGTTACCATCGGGATAGCCGGACAGGTCCAATGTGCTGTGTGATGATTGCTTGCTGATCTCAGCATGCTTAATGCTCTGACCCATGATGTTGTATACGTCAAGTTTCATGTCTGCACTGAGTGTACCCAAATCAACATTTAATAAACCAGATGTAGGGTTTGGATATATTCTTACATCAGACTTGTTGATATCGTTAATGCCCAACAGGGAAATATAGATGATGTTTGACGTATCGGAATTACAGTTAGAGCTGTCTTTGATTGCGTAGTAATAGCCTAACACTAATGGGTGATAGACAGGTCCTGTAGCACCAGGGATCAGACCATCGGGGCCGTACCATGTATAGGTGCCTGTGCTATTAGATACGAGCTGGGTGCCGATGAGGGAGATAAGCGGTGTAACCGGGTGCGGGTCGCGAACCATGATCTCGGGAGGAGTGATGATGCTGTCGTGACTGTAGCAGCCACCATCAGTAGCTACGATCTTGAAATTGACCGTGTCCAGATTATTAAATGTTGATGTAAATGTGCTTGAACCTACAGACAACGGACCTACACCATTTACGTACCAAGCCAGATAAGGTGCAACACCAAAAGTATCATAAAGTGCAGTGAAGGTAACAGGAGAATCAAGGCAGCCCGGGTTGTTGCCAGCGGTAATGCCTATACTTGCATATGTGCCAAACGTGTGCAGCACAGTCATGTATAGTATGTTGGATTGTGTTACCGGATTCAGTACACACGTATCGTTTGAGGTAATAACACAGAAAACACTATCGCCATTTTTCAAAGTATCTGTTATGAACATAGGGCCAATAGCACCAGTTACGGCTACGCTATCCAGATACCACTGATAAGAAGCAGAGGTACCATAGTCTATAGCGTTAGCGATGAATGTATCAGGTCGACCCTGACAAACGATCGGATATAATGTTGATATGGATATAGATTCAGTAAGGTGCGTGTGTATAATGGGTACACCCGCAGAAACGACTGTATCGAACGGAGCACAAGATGAATTAGATACCATCATACAGCTCACGGTATCTGCACCACCAAAATACCTGTTGATAGAAATACTATCCTCACCTACCAGCGCTACCCCGTTTACCATCCATTGGTATAGAGGATTAGTGCCCCCATTAATAGGATAAGCTGTGAATGTTAGCGGATGACCGCTGCAATCAGGATTGCTGCCCGATGTGATAGATATGATCACATTAGGAGGTATGCTGGCAGCATGGTGTACAATAATAGCATTAGAACGGAAACTATCCAGTGTACCCAAACTGTTGACAAACACGATAGTACAGTAAACACTATCGCCTTCCAACAGTGCCGTAGTTGTAAATGTATCGATGGCGACAGTCTGCAGCAGATTATCTACATACCAATGAAAAACTACAGGCGTAGTTACAAAGGTATCGCTGGTCTGAACAACGTTGAACGTGAGCTGCGTGCCCAGACAACTAGTATCAGTATATGGTTGTATAAAAACAGTAGCCGAATCTCTGCCCTGTGCGTGGGCGATCGATTGGAAACCGATAAACAATAAAAAGACCAGCGTAAGTTTACGTATCATAATTATAAAAGATTTGCACCTGCCCGATGTGGGCAGGGATAGATTAACACGGGTAAAAATAAGCATTCATTTAATAATGCAGAAACAATTTTCACATGTTTTTATTTTTATTGCCAGCCGTTAAGGCCTACCTTCGCCTTCAATATATTTTACAGGATATCGAGATAGGTGTGAAAATATTTGTGTATTTCCACATTTTCTTTTACCTTTGCACTCCTTTTAGTAAAAATTGTATTAAAAAGTAAAGTATGAAACGTACATATCAACCGAGTCGTCGTCGTCGTAAATCAGTTCATGGATATCGTCAGCGTATGCAAACGGCAAACGGACGCAAAGTATTGGCTTCACGCCGTAAGAAGGGCCGTCATAAGCTCACAGTATCAGATGAAAGCCGCCTGAAATAATTTCTAAATTTATTTAGCCATTCGTTATACTTTCAGAGTATATGAGCGGCTCAAACGAGAGCAGCATATTCATACGCTTTTCCTTAAGGGGAAAGCGTTTTCTGTTTTTCCGTTAAGGGTAGTTTATATTACTGTTCCCCGTATCAATGCCAAAGACAGCCCTGTATTAACCGGCTTCTCTGTTCCGAAGAAAAAATTCAAGCATTCTGTAGACCGGCACAGGGTTCGCAGGCTTATTGTAGAAGCATGGCGGCTACATAAGCACCTGTTTTACCCTATCGTACCCGCAGACGTCCAGGTTCACCTCTTCTTTATTTATACCGACGCCAAGCTTCCAGACTACCCAATGGTGGAGAAGAGCACGATAAAGGGGATAGAAAAATTATGTAGTGTCTTCAGCTTACAGGCAGACGAGGCGCCTCAAGAAAAAGACAATAAGCCTGATCTATAAGTAGCAAACCCTTATATGAAAAAAGCATTTTCTATTTTATTTACCCTGCTTATCCGCTTTTACCAGGGGGCTATTTCGCCATTCTTTGGTGTTAAGTGCCGGTTTACCCCCACCTGCAGTGCATATGGAATAGAAGCAATTAAAAAATATGGCCCATTTAAAGGAGGCTTGATGGCTTTCAAGCGTTTTTTATCTTGCCATCCATGGGGAAAAAGCGGATATGACCCTGTTCCTTGAACGCTAAATTTTCTTAATAAATATACTTTTGACAAAAAATGATCATTATCATTGTAGTAAAAAAATTAATTTCTATTAACTAGAAGTTACAAATATAATTTTATGATTATTTTAGCATTTTATAGATGATGTTAAATTAATATACTTATAAGGATGCGTATTTATCTTTGTTTACCGGCTTTAATTTTTGTAAAATAAATATATGTTTTATTCGTTTAAGGGATTCGTGCCAGTGGTTCATCCATCATCTTTTGTACATCCACAAGCTGCGGTGACAGGCAATGTGATAATTGGTAAAGATGTATATATAGGACCCGGGGCGGCTATCAGGGGTGACTGGGGTGGCATCATCATAGAGGACGGATGTAATGTGCAAGAAAATTGCACGATACACATGTTTCCGGGCACTACATTGACACTAAAAGCCGGCGCACACATAGGTCATGGCGCTATAATACATGGAGCTAATATAGGGCGTAATGTGCTCGTGGGAATGAATACCGTGATCATGGATGATGCAGAGATAGGTGATGAGTGCATCATAGGTGCAATGGCCTTTATTAATGCGAATACGAAGATCCCGGCCCGCTCTCTTGTTGTAGGCAATCCCGGTAAGATAATCAAGCAGGTGAGTGACGAAATGATAGACTGGAAATCCCGCGGCACGAGACTGTACCAAATGTTACCTAAGGACTGTCAGGACTCGCTCAGAGCCTGCGAACCGCTGCAGGAGGTACCGAAGGACAGGCCGAGCCAGGAGTCGCTTTACAGCACCTGGGAACAGATCAAGAATCAATGATCATCTTAGACTTATATGTATAAAAAAAGCCCCGTAATAACGGGGCTTTTTTTATACCGATTATCAGTAGGAATTAGTTAGCTGAATCGTCAGAATGAACCAGTTCGTTAACGAACTTAGCAACTGAAGCGATGCGAGCATGGTTCAGTGCATAGTGGATGAACTTACCGTCACGCTCAGTGATCACGATGTTAGCACGACGCAGTATAGCCAGATGCTGAGAAGCTACTGACTGCTCCAAACGAAGCTTAACGTAGATGTCAGTTACATTCATACGCTTGTTTTCTTCAAGCAGTTTAACTATTTGCTGACGTAATTTGTGATTAATTGCCCTCAAGGTCATAGCTGCATTCTTAACCGCTACGTAGTCCAATTTGATGTGTTCGCTAGAACCTTCGTTTTTCCGAATTACCAGAGTGTTTGCTGATACCGTCGTTTCCATTAATTAAAATTTACGATGTTAAATGATAAAAAGTTAATCTTTATATTAAAAAGATGATATTTTGTAATAATAATATTCTGCAAACATACGCAATTGCCAAGATATGTGAACGCATGATATTTCAAAAAACTGTTAATTCACAGTTAAAGTGTGGGGAAATTTATTTTTTGAAAATTCTAAACAATTAACAATCAACTACTTATGAGTGTAAACTTGTTTAAGATAAAAAGGTTCGGCTGTGGATAAATTGACAGTTTTATTACACTGATATTGCTCAAAAGCGTAAGAAACCCACAAATTCAAGTCAATTTCACTCATTGTGCTTATATTCAGATTTTCACCTATTTCTAAGCTGTTCGCGACAAACGAAGCATCAACACTCATGTGTATTTTTTTGTGATCTAAGACTATCGTCCGCAATTCGTTTTCCTGTATATGTTGCGCGGGAAATATGTTATTGAATTCATTATCAAAGACACTTATAAAATATTCCTTTTCTCTGGCAGTGAGCAAGGCGGCATAATACTTATACGTTTTACCCTCACGAGCATGAGCCTGGTTGGCCAAAAGTGTAAGCTTGTTGTCCATTAATAAGGGCAGATCGGCAGCGTAACAGAGTCCCTTAGCTGTCGACAGGCCAATTCTCAGGCCCGTATAAGAACCAGGACCGGCGCAAACTACGATACCCGAAAGGTCCTTGATAGAGATGCCGACCTCGCCGATGATATCCTGTATCATAATATTGATACTACCTGCATGGTTTCTGGCTTCTGTGTTGATCTGATGAGCTAATAACTTTCCATCACCTGCCAGGGCAACACAGCCACTATCGCCTGACGTATCTATATGTAAGAGGTATTTCATGATTCTGATGTGCAAATGTAAGGATGGTATTACATTTGTGACCATGGAAAAGAAAATCATTCGCACAGATCATGCACCGGCACCTATAGGCCCTTATAATCAGGCCGTGGCCTTTGGCAACCTCCTCTTTGTATCGGGCCAGATAGCTCTGGACCCCTCAACAGGCAACCTGGTAATGGATGACATACAAACAGAAACCCAACTGGTAATGAACAATCTGAAAGCCATTCTTCATGAAGCCGGAATGGACTTTAGCCATGTGCTCAAATCAACCATCTTTCTGATGGACATGGGACAATTTGCCAAAGTAAATGAAGTATATGGCAGCTACTTTCCAGCAAACGCACCGGCACGTGAAACCATACAAGTAGCAGGCCTGCCCAAAGGAGTAAATGTGGAAATAAGCGTAGTAGCGGGGAAATAATTTGAAAACCCGGACAAATGACGTATTTTTGTGGACAAATGACCAAAAATGAAGAACATAAAAAAATCTTCAAGAGCATATACCACAAACGAAGAAACTACTGCAGAAGCTCAAGAACCGGTAGTGGTCTACGGAGTTATTGCCACGGCTAACTCCAACAAAACCATAGGAATGATGGGGCTTTCAGGCAAAAAAGAATTTGACACTATTAAGAATGACAGTGACTTCATAACCATGATACGCACTGGCATACCTAAGCAAGCCATGACACACCTTATGCAAGTTGCCGACCTATCACTGCTGGAAATGGCCTCTATAACCCATACCTCAGATAGAACACTAAGGCGTTATAAGCCGCAACAAAAGCTATCGCAAGAACAAAGCGAGAGAATGATAGAACTTGCAAAGCTGTATACAAGAGGGGAAGAAGTATTTGGTACTATGGGTGCTTTCAGGCAATGGATGAATACCATTTTGTTGCCACTAGGCAACAAAAGACCTAAAGAATTCCTTGACACGTCGATAGGCATAAAAATGCTTATGGATGAACTGGGTCGTATACAACATGGAATATTTGCCTGATGCTGACCTACAGAATCGCGGATTGCAGGTATATCAATGACCTATCGGGCAAGTGTGCAGCGCTGTATGGAGGACGCTGGAACAGCATTGATACCTATATAGTCTACACTGCACAGACACATGCGCTGGCATTGCTGGAAACGATAGTGCACATAGGAAGGATACCCGATAACGGCTGCTGCATGATATCTATAGATATACCGGATAACAGCATACAGACCTATGACTCCAAGCTATTGCCCGCTGACTGGTACAAAAGTCCGGCACCTGACCATCTGAAAATAATTGGTGACCAGTTCGTAGAAGCTGGGGAATCCCTGGTACTGAAAGTACCGTCGGCAGTAATGCCGGAAGAACACAACTATTTAATAAATCCCCGCCACAAAGACTTTAAAAAGATAAAGATCGTTGGTGGCAGGGATCTAAATATTGATGGCAGGCTATTGCATCATTAAATGGATAAACCTTTACTTCTTTAATTCTTTGGCCCAGGCGTCCTTGAGTGTAACGGTGCGGTTGAATACCAAGTTACCCGGCTTACTGTCGGTATCTACGCAGAAATAGCCCTTCCTCATGAACTGAAATCTTTGTCCCGGCCCGGCAGTAGCTAATGAAGGTTCGAGATATACTGAAGGTAAAACAGCCAGTGCATCGGGATTAATGTAGTCTTTAAAATCGCCCTCTTCATTTGACGGATCTTCGACCTTAAATAACCTGTCGTAAAGCCTTACCTCTGCAGTAATGGCATGGGCGATGCTTACCCAGTGAATAGTACCTTTTACTGTAAGACCACTGGTGTCATTGCCACTTTTGCTTTCGGGCAGATAAGAGCAGTGCACTTCAGTGACATTACCATTTTCATCTTTTTTGAAGCCCTCGCACTTTACAATATAAGCACCTTTCAGTCTTACCATATTGCCAACAGCAAGACGGAAGAATTTTTTCGGAGGTTCTTCCATAAAGTCTTCGCGCTCGATCCACAATTCGCTGCTGAACGGCACCTTGCGGGAACCATTTGGTGTTTCAGGATTATTCTCTACGTCAAAGACATCTTCGGCACCTGCAGGATAGTTAGTGATGATCAACTTCAATGGATCAAGCACCGCCATGACCCTGTCAGCAGTCTTATTGAGGTGATCGCGCACGCAAAACTCCAGCAAGCCGAGATCGATCATGTTTTCCCTTTTGGCGATGCCTACGGTCTCGCAGAAATTGCGGATAGCCTCAGGGGTATAGCCACGTCTGCGCATGCCACTTAGCGTAGGCATACGTGGGTCGTCCCAACCGGATACATAATTCTCGTTCACGAGCTTGAGCAATTTTCGCTTGCTCATAACTGTATAGTTAAGATTCAATCGGGCAAACTCATATTGCCGGGACTGAAAAATACCTAACTGCTCAATGAACCAATTATATAAGGGCCTGTGGTGAATAAACTCCAGCGTGCATATAGAATGCGTTATCTCCTCGATGCTGTCGCTCTGGCCATGTGCAAAATCGTATAGCGGATACAGACACCACTTATCGCCGGTGCGATGGTGATGCGCATGTTTAATACGGTATATCACCGGGTCGCGAAGCAACAAATTAGGGTGTGCCATATCAATTTTGGCACGAAGTACCTTTTCTCCATCGGCATATTTACCAGCCCTCATCTCTTCAAACAACCGGAGGTTTTCCTCTATATCCCTGGTGCGGTAAGGGCTATTCTTACCCGGCTCGACAGTTGAGCCTTTTGTTGCTGCAATTTCCTCTGCCGTGCTATCATCGACGTAGGCGACACCATTACTGATCAATTTGACAGCAAAACCATATATTTTCTCGAAGTAATCGGAAGCATAAAATTCATTGTCCCATTGAAAACCTAACCACTGAATGTCCTTTTTAATACTTTCTACATATTCTGTCTCTTCGGTGGTCGGGTTGGTGTCATCAAATCTCAGGTTACACTTACCATTGTATTTTTTTGCCAGCCCGAAGTTGAGACAAATAGACTTAGCGTGGCCTATGTGGAGATAGCCATTCGGCTCCGGCGGGAACCGGGTGTGCAAACGTCCTCCGTGAGTCCCTGCTTCAAGGTCATTTTCTACTATCTCTTCAATAAAATTCAGTGATCTTTCTTCGGTCATTTTGTTTTGCTTGTGCGTGCAAATGTACGATTGGTTTGATAAAACTATATAATAGCCCACTGGCGTGTAATCTCATGTGTATTTTCAACAACTAGCTGTCTATCAACCCATTTTGTTGTTAATTTATATTTATTAAAATATGATAGCTTTGAGGTTAGATGCTATAACCGTATTTTTGCACGAATTTCAGGCAACCCTACGATAACAAAACTTTCAAAACACACCGCATGATCAAAAAAATACTATTCTGCCTGCTCTTCTTGTTACCGACAATACTATGCGGTGCGCAGGAAAGCTATAATGACAGGGTACAAAAATATGTTGATCAATATTACGCATTGGCCATTGCCGAGCAAGTGAGGGCCGGTGTACCGGCAGCGGTGACGCTGGGACAGGGCATACTGGAAACAGAAGCCGGTAACAGCGAACTGATGACACAGGCTAATAATCATTTTGGCATCAAATGCAGGAATGACTGGACCGGTGAATATTTCCTTCATGACGATGACCGCCCCCAGGAACGCTTCAAGAAGTACAGTTGTGCCGGAGAATCGTACAAAGATCATTCAGACCACCTGATAAGGAATCAGCGTTATGCTAGCTTATTTACTATACCGCCAACAGACTACGCCAGCTGGGCAAAAGGATTAAAAAAATGCGGATATGCGACTAATCCGCAGTATGCCCAAAGGCTGATAAAGATCATAGAAGATTTCAACCTCCAAAATTACACGCTGGCGGCACTGGATAGCGCAAAGCATGCACCATCCATAAATAGTGTAGCAAAAACGGGCATGACAAAACAGGATAGCGCCCGCAAAATAAGCACGCAGCCGGTAGCATCAATGGCCAAAATGCCCCTTTATGAGCGTCAATCTATAGTTGATGACACCAATAAGAAAACACCCGTTGCCAGGCAAGAACCCATAAAACCGGCTACTGCGTCATTTGACCAGATGAAAAATATGGCTGACAGCGCAAAACATCACATCGTTGTTACAGAGGAACCTGCGCCACAACCTGTGCTCGCGGCAAGACTTGCACCTAAAACCGATAGCCCTAAAAAAGCACAGCCGGTAGCTGCCCCTATAAGCGACATTAAATACGATAGCAGCAAAATAATAACAGTGAATGGCCTTAAGGCCTTCTATGCGCACAAAGGTGAGATGCTGCTGCAGTATGCCGTGAAATACAACATTCGCTATCCAAAGTTGCTGGAGATCAATGAACTACCCGATTCGCCGCTGGCATGCGACCTGCTGATATATACAGAACGTAAGCTAACTAATGGAACGCATGCCAAGCACACTGTAAAAGAGGGCGAAACTATGCAGCTTATAGCACAAGAGGAGGGCATGCAACTAAAAAGACTGATGACGCTGAACAAGCTGGAGGCCGGCGATGAGCCTGCGGCAGGAACAATTTTAGAGCTGCAAACCGAGGCAGGAGAAAGGCCCAAAGTACGTAAGGTAGCAGTCGCACCGCCCAAAGAACCTACAGTAGCACGCCCTCAATCATCTGGAGACTACATTACAGTAACCCATCTTACACACGATGATAGTATAAAGGCTAAGGAACTGGCGGTGGCTAATGCAGCCAGGGTGGCAGCCTATGATGCTAAAATAAAAGCTGCTGAAGCCAGCAAGACCTCACCGGTAGTAACTGATCCTGTGACAGCCCCCGCGGCAATTACCCCCTCACCCATTGCAGCTGCACCTCAACCAACGATGACTGTACAGAAAGCTGTGGTAGCCGATACGGTAAAACGTATGGCTGATACAGCCAAAGTGGTACAAGAAGAGCCAAAGGATACGACACCTGTGATAAAGCCGGTGTTGACGATGGATACTACTGCACCTGAGACAGCAGGACACGAATTGCATACAGACACATCGGGCGACGACCTTACAGCACTGAAAGCAGAACTGGACAAAGTAGTGTATGCAGATGACAGCAAACTGCCGGCAACGCCAGCCAATAAAACAGCAGACCCTAAAAAAACAGACGCTAAAAAACCAGCTGCGAAGCCTGAGCCTAAAGCAAAAGCAGAAGATAAGGCCGGCGGTAAGTATTATACCGTAAAGAAAGGCGATACTCTATCAGGCATTGCCAAAAAGAACAAGGTGACCCTACGCCAACTGCAAAAGTGGAATGATGATATAGACCCGGATGATCTGAGTCTTGGTCAGAAGCTGCGGGTAAAACCATAATCATTCAGTTACTACATAAAATGACCCGTGTAATGGAGATCAAGATCCACGATAAAGTATTTGTACCCTTTATTTCGAAAGAAAAAATAGCTGAACGTATTGCCGATATGGCTGCCAAGATCAATGCTGACTATGCCGGCAAGAACCCGCTGGTAATAGGTATACTGAACGGCTCGTTCATATTTGCGGCTGACCTTTTTCGTGCGCTGACCATTGATGCAGAAATATCCTTCATCAAGCTAGCCTCGTATAAAGGCACCTCATCTACAGGCAATGTAGTAACGGCTATAGGCATGGAAGAAAGCCTGAACAACCGCCACGTGATCATTGTAGAGGATATAGTAGATACAGGAAAAACCCTGAGTTCATTTCTACCGGAGATACACATGCGCCAGCCCGCATCAGTAAAAATAGCTGCCTTCCTTACCAAGCCCGAAGCGCTGAAACATGATGTAACTACCAGCTACACCGCGTTTGAGATACAAAATCAATTTGTAGTAGGCTACGGACTGGATTATGATGGCTTGGGCAGGAACTTACCTGAACTTTACATTCTTAAGGACTAATAGAAAATACTTTCCGGAAGTGCACCTTTGAGCAATCCCCCTTCTTTGGCTTTATCAAATAAGGTATTGATGGCTTTTCTACCTGTTTCGCCAAGATCGGTACTATAGTCGTTTACATAGAGTTGTATGTGCTTGCGCATTACTTCCTCTTCCATCTCCTGCGCATTGTCGGTGACAAAGGTGGTGAGCTCGGGGTACTGCGCCCATGAATAGGCAAGACTTGCTTTGATGATGCCATCTACTGTTGCACAAAGCTTTTTATCCAGATTGCGGCGTATGACTATACCACCTAACGGTATGGCAGCCTGTGTGGTCTGCTCCCACCAATCGCCAAGATCTATTATTTTAGAAAGGCCTTTGCTCTGGTAAGTGAAACGCCCCTCATGTATCATCAGGCCTGCATCAAATTCGCCGCTCAGCACTGCACCTTCTATCTCGTTGAATACTTTTTCTGTTTTGTTCTTAGCCTGCGGGAAAGCAAGTGATAACAACAGATTTGCCGTGGTATTAAAACCAGGGATAGCGATCTTAAGATCATTTACCTCATTCTGACCTATTGGGCGCTTAGACACCAATAATGGTCCTACGCCCATACCCAGCGCACTACCACTATGCAAGAGTGCATATTGGTTGACCGTATGCAGAAATGTATTGTAGCTAAGTTTAGTAATATCCAGCTTACCCTGATCGGCCCAAACATTCAGTGTTTCCACATCCTCCATCACATAATCAAAAGTGATACCGTGCGTATCGATCTTACCATTGACCATGGCATCAAAAATAAAGGTATCGTTGGGGCAGGGGCTGAATCCGAGAGTGAGTTTCATAAGATGCAAAGGTAGGTATGTGTTGTTTTATAAGGAACTGACAAATTCTATAAGCCAATTGTTGAGGTTAATAACAGCCTCCTTCATTTTCCACTGGCTCCTGTCGCGGGGAATAACATAGTTGGATATGGCACGTACCTGTGCAAACACGACCTCCTCCTGCAGACATACATAGTGAAATGCAGCTCCCTCCATGCTTTCTACTGCGCAATTATACCTATTACGCCTATGGGCAATGGAACGCTCGTTGCCACTTACCTGGCTCACACTCAGGCCGCTAACCTTACGCAGCTTTATAGTGTCGTGCATGGGATGTATAGGGTTTACCAGTTGACTGCCGGTGTGCGGGTGCGTGTCAGCTTCCATAAGGCCCATATCAAAGATATCGATGTAGTTATCATGGTCTTCAGCACCCAGATCGCCGTAACGCTCGGTGGTGATGAACACTACCTCACCCAGCGGCATATCAGCATCAAAGCTGCCACCCACGCCTGCCTGCAATACCAGATCATACTTATCCTGCTGCAAGGCGGCTGTTACAGCATAAGCAGTGGCTATGGGGCCTACACCCGTCACCAGCAAATCTATAAAATTGTTGGTCTGGTTGTCTTGCAGGTATTTCCTGAAAAGGTCGGTTTCCATCTCGGTAGCAGATACGATGAGCAGCTTCATACTGCAAATAACCGTTTTTTTGCCTAAACGCCACTTTATAGTAATGGCACTGTTAAAATAGCGTCACAAAATGTTGTTTGGGCGATATATGAGTAAGGTTACTTAATTTTGCACCAAATTAAAGAAATGATTTATTTGACTCGTGTTGAGCATTTTAATGCCGCGCACAAACTGGTGAACCCGAACTGGTCAGCAGAGAAGAACAAAGAGGTTTTCGGTAAGTGCAATAATGAGAACTGGCATGGGCACAACTATGAGCTGCATGTAACTGTGAAGGGCGAACCTAATAGTGAAACAGGATTTGTATACAATGCTAAAACACTTGGCGACCTGATAAAAGACGTAGTAGTAGAAAAAGTAGACCACAAGAACCTGAACCTGGATGTACCGTTCATGCAGGGTAAATTTACCAGCGCTGAGAACCTGGCCATAGGCATATGGAATGAGCTGAAACCACACATAGAAACAGATACAGTGAAGCTGCACTGCGTAAAACTGATAGAGACCCGCAACATTTTTGTAGAATACTTCGGGTAACAGCTATTGTTTTTATCTATACGGCCGCAAGTAATCTTTACCGCAGCCATAGATGAATATGTTGCTTTAGCTATTACTTTCGTTCATTCACTTTACTGAAAACTTCGACACAATTGGGATACAAGAAAGTAGAAACATACGATGAGGCAGCTATCAATAGTCTTAAAGATAGTTACAGAGGTATAATTACCGCGATAGGTGAAGACCCTGAACGAGAAGGGCTGCAAAAAACGCCTGAGCGTATGGCCAAGGCCATGCAGTTCCTGACACAAGGGTATGAGCTGGATGCCAAAGCAATACTCGACTCAGCAAAATTTGCAGAGGACTATAATGAAATGGTGATCGTAAAGGACATAGAGCTCTACTCGATGTGCGAGCACCATCTGCTGCCTTTCTTTGGCAAGGCACACATAGCCTACATACCCAATGGCTACATAACCGGCCTAAGCAAACTGGCACGTGTGGTAGACACGTTTGCGCGCAGGCTGCAAGTGCAAGAGCGCCTGACCCACCAGATACTGGATGTGATACAGGAAACCCTAAACCCACTGGGCGTAGGTGTAGTGATAGAAGCACAGCACCTGTGCATGATGATGCGCGGCGTGCAAAAACAAAATAGCGTAACCACTACATCGGCTTTCAGCGGCCAGTTTATGAAGAATGAAACACGCAGCGAATTTTTAAGATTGATAGCTGCGGATCTGTCATAGAGAATTTCATTTTCCCATTGAACCGAAGGCTTTTTTGCAAAAAGTGATATTCTGCGAAATCAAGTTAGTTAAGTATACTTCTGAATTCACACAGAGAATTAGCATCCTCTGTGTCACCGCTAATGCGTTTAAGCCACCGCTGAGCTGACACCTGCACTGAGCACGGCCCATAAGTGAAGACTTTGATTATCTTCCTTTTTGAGCGTTTTTTCAATGCGTTCAGCACATCGTCCATCATTTTGCCTTGAAAAGGTGTGTACATAAAGAAAACAGTGCCTTTGCTGTAGTCCGCTATCTGTGCTTCACTATTTATCAACTCAACTTCGGGTAAGTTTAACTGATCGGCACAGGCAACTGCGTAGTTGCAATAAGCAGGTTCATACTCTACCCCCTTTGCCAAGGCATTGCTGATCAGGTTGGTCAGTATTACCACCTGACCGAGGCCGGAGCCAATATCAAAAAAAACATCGCCGGGTCGCAGCTCTGCTTTATCTGCCATGTCAAATACCACCCTTGCAGGTGTCTTTTGATAAAATACCATTTCTGGCTGAAGCGGTTTTGTTGGTTCGGGCAGTGGTTGATGGTAAAGAATACCATTAATGAAAATATCCAGGTTATCATACCCGGCAGACTGCAATGACGGATCATCGCTGATGTAATGACCAAGGTATCTTTGTACGATCTTTCTGAAGGCCGCCCCCCTCAATGCACCAGACCTTATTTTTTCGCGGATGTGCTCAAAAAGCGTGTGGTCAATCTCTTCCAATGCGGCCTTTACCTTCTGTGCATGCACCTTCAGGTCTTCGAGATCCTTTTGATGTTCTGCTGCCGCTACCAGGGTCTCTATCCTGTCGATAACGTGAAATTCAATAAAATCGATCGCATATGCCCGTCGGTCAAAATTCGTCTCCTTATACAGGGACTCATCATCTTCGATGATCTTTATGTCAGACAGTATTTCGGTAATAAGTGTTGTAGATTTTTCGCTCACTTATATAAAAGATATCAAACGAAGATAATACATTAACCGAAAATTAATGCATTATTTACATACAAATACGTGAATCTTATTTTACTTGCTCGCGTTCCACAATGGATTTGCCTTTAACACCTTTTTATGGATAGGGCAGGTTGGTATGTGGGCACCGGGCAAATGCCCGATACTCATCAGAAATTCATTGACGATCTCACCACCCGTGAAGCGGAATGTCTTTTTAAACAGCTTCACCCACTCCTCTTTTGTTTTAGGGTGGTGATGCGCCAGCCATAGCTCAAACGACCCGTATTCCTTTTGCAACTCCAGTATCGTTTTTGCATTCTCTATTGCAGCATTAATTTTTAGCCGGTTACGTATAATGCCCGGGTCTGCCATGAGCCGTTCCCTATCAGTATCAGTATAGGCAGCCACCAGCTTAATATTGAAATTGTTATAGGCCTTTCTGAACGTCGCTTCTTTTTTCAGAATTGTTTCCCAACTTAGCCCCGCCTGATTGATCTCCATCACCAGCCGGCAGAACAGTTCGTTGTCGTTATGAATAGGGAAACCATAATGACCATCATGATAAGCCTTATGGATAGCCTTTTTATCATCAGACATATTGTCTATAGCACTGCAGTAGGACATGTGAAAGTTTGGAATGAAATTAGCAATAAATAGGTACAATCATTTTAAAGATTTTATTATGCTTATATTCATTAATTTGCGGTATGCGAATCAATAAAGTACTCTACACGGCCTTTGCGCTGCTGCTTATTTGTCAGCAACTACTTGCACAGGAAGCCCAAAGCAACCTGAAATGGTATACTGATATCAATCAGGCCTATGAATTATCGAACAAAACCCATAAGCCTATATTTGCCTTCTTCACCGGCAGCGACTGGTGCGGCTGGTGCCACAAATTAGAAGCCGATGTGCTGAGTAAACCCGGCTTCGAAACATGGGCCAATAAAAACGTGATACTACTTGAGCTGGATTTCCCGCGACAGAAAAAGCTGCCTGAAGAATTGGCGAAACAAAACAACAGCCTGCAACAATTCTTCAGGGTACAGGGGTATCCTACCATATGGATCTTCAATATGACCAAAACAGACACCACCAATCAGTTCAATATAGTACCGCTAGGCAGTTTGGGCTACCTGAGATCGGAGCCGGGCAAGGAAGTGACCACTTTTATTGATAGTGCCAACACTATATTGAAAACAATGAAGCCGAACAAAACAGCGCAGGCTTCCAAAGCCAAAAAATCCGGTAAAAAATAGCTTCATGCTTAAAAAAATATTCGTAGGTTGGCCCAAGAGAGACGACACGGCCGTGTGACGAATGGCAAGAACGCGCAACTGGCAGATAACGAAAATGATACGTGACGATCATTAGCCAGATAAGCTTGCAGTATACCAGTGAAAATAACCCAGCGAAGGCATGAAACATGCTGTATAACATGTAAAATCATCCATACGTACAGGGCGTTATCAAAACTTTAAGGCTTGATTACTGGATAGTATGCAGGAATAACTATATTTTTGCAGCAACAAAAAATAATACAATGAAAAAAGGATTCCTCTTTTTGGCTGGCAGTGCGCTGATCCTGGCATCTTGCGGCAGCAACAACAACAACGAAGGCCAATCAAAGGCCCAGATAGATTCTACCGTTAATGCTCAGGTAGCAGCTAAAGAAGCAGCTATGAAGAATGCTAACGATTCTACTATCGCAGCACAGGCTAAAGCTAAGGCTGACTCTGAAATGATAGCCAAGAATGCTGTGGAGCAAGAAAAGAGCAAAGAACATCATAGCGGTGGCGGCCACCACAGTTCTACTGAGGCAGCTTCGCCAGCAGCAGCAGCTCCTGCTACACCGGCTCCGGCACCAGCTCCAGGTGGATTAAGAGGCCATGCTGACAATGCTACTCAGAATCCTACCAGCCCTAAACCTTCCGGCGGCGGATTGAGAGGTCATGCAGACCAGAACCAAGGTCATTAATTAATTCAATTTCAACTATAAAAAATAAGGCAGCCTCTAAAAAGTGGCTGTCTTATTTTTTGCACCCCAATTGGCAATAAAGAAACAAAAAAACCGCGCATTAGCGCGGTTTTCCAATATTGCATATTTAAATTTTATTGCTTCACCATGTTAGAGAAAGTGTAACTGGTTGCAGATCCTCCACCTACTGGTGTCTCAACCAGATTCATAGAGGCTACAGTACCGCTTACTGTACCATTACCTGTGTAAGTATAACCACCGCCGGTAGTTGACTCAATAGTAAACGTAGAACCTGTCGACGTATTATTAGCCAAATCTACAACCATAATAGGAATAACGCCTGTGCCGGTCGCATCCTGCAATTGCAACGACATTTTTGTAAGGTCTGTACCTGTTGCAGTAAATACCATTCTGTAATTGGTAAAGCTCAATGTATCTGCTGTACCATTGCCCTTGTATGTATTAGTATAACCAGTCCTGTAAATCGTTTCGCAATTTGTACCGCCAATACCTGAAGGGCAAGTACATGTACCGCCACTGCAAGTACCTGAATTCTGGCAAGTAACACCGCTACATGCATCCTTAGAGCAAGAAGTGTATACTACTGCGCTGAAAGCGCCAACTGTTAATAATGCGCCAAGCGCAACGAGACGAAGTGATTTCATAGATTTCAATTTTACTTTTTATGATTACAAATATTGGGCCAAAGATACCACCAAAATGGCAATCTGTACCAACAAAATACCAAACAAGCCGTTAATAAAAAGCTGGATAGCCCGTGAAAAACACCCTGAAACAAATCCGTTTCACTATCTGTTTACAACAAAATGCACGAGAACAACGCCTGGTCCGGAAGCAACCCGTACCATGTAGCTACCATTGGCCAACATATCGCCTGTGTCCATCTGCTCATATATATAACCCTGCTTAGCAGTGACATATTTACTGTATACCACTTTTCCCGGCACGTCCAGCAACAGCCCTTCGGTTTAAAAATTTAAAGAGGTATTTACCCTTTACTGCGCATATTTTTGGCTTTCAATTATGCCTATTAACCGTTTTTTGTTAATATTACACTTACAAAACGTGTAATTCCTGCTCAGGGCGGGGAGTTGCATCTATAGACATCAATGAGTTATTTGCACATTAATACACGCATAGGCAGGCACTTGCTCTTCATCGCTATTGCTTTGCTGTGCTCTGTGGCTGCCCGCAGCCAGTCGAAAGAGGCACAGGAATCGCTGAAGATTGCGCCGGTGACAGAGGACGATGACGACGATACTGATCGCCACGACACGGCATGCAGCAAACATTGCTGTACGGTGCTGCATCCCATTACCGCATCTCTGGCAGCTGACTTCGGTGGGTCAGATGTATTGAGCCATGTCAGTACCAATCGCTATACTTCACTCGGACTTACATGGGCAGCTAACGCAAATGTTGACTTCAGGCTGCCGTGCCGCAACAATGATAACAAGGCTTTCATATGCCTGGGCCTTGAGGTGCGCAACTACAACACTGTAGCTGCCGGCCCCGACAGGCTAGGCGGTACATCCTACGATAACCTGCACTATTGGTATGCAGGCATACCTATCATGTACCAGTTCCTCACCAAACATAATAATGACGATAAGACCAAGCCCACAGGCATTTACGGGCAAGTTGGCGTCACGTTAGGTGCTATGCTGCATGTCAACAATTATTACAGTGTGCAAGGCGAGAATACCAACTACGACCTTACTAAGCAGTATACCACATTTATGGTGCAGCCTTTTGTGAGCGGTGGTGTTACTTACCAGTCACATCATTGTACTTATCTTTTAGGCCCATACCTCGGGTACGTAGCTACCAATATGCTGCATACCGATGGAGCATCGGAACACATATTGAGTTTCGGACTCAGGCTTACCACTTTGTTTTTGAAAAATTAATTATAGTTGACGCTCTATGAGAAAACTGATCTCCTCGCTGTTTGTATTGTCTGTAACTGCTACTATGTCGGTATTTACAGCCTGCAATAAACTGAGCAAGTCGACCACCGCACCCGACATCAGCCCCATCATTGTAAAAAACAATGTGGTGGTGATAGATACAACACAATACACGCTTATCTCTACCGCCAGCCAGCTGACGCAGGGCACTTATGTATTCCTTGGCAAGTCTGCTACGCTTGCTGATATCCGCCACAATGGCGATTTGGCCACCGGCAATATCATAGTAGGTTATACCGGAGAGGGTTATCTGCGCAAGATAACAGCTGCCAGTAATGATGCCCAAACCATTACGCTAACTACAGATCAGGCAAGGCTGGAAGATATTTTTCAACAGGGATTGATCACCTTCAACACCGGCACACCTGACAACAGTATATTTCAGTATCCCTTCAGCAATACAGAATTGTATAATGCCGCAGGTACCAAAGTGCAACTCACAGGCGGCAGCCTGCTCCTGAACACCTTGCAGACGTTCACACTGCAGTTTGCAGATGGCAAGCTCTCCAGCCTCAGTGCAAACGGTGTGAACGGTAGCCTTGCAGCCAACATGCAGCTGATCGTGAATGCGGCCAATGCATCCAGCTTTAACAGCTCTAATACGCTGCAGACCTTTACAACCACGTCCACGATATGGGCAGGGAAGATCCCATTGGTTATCACGACAGAGATCGATCTGGTGGCCAATCTCTCCGGTACGGCAAGCGGTGCTGTAAATGACACATTGACCATCAACAACAACGAAGCGTACAGCCTCAATACCGCATACAATGCCGGAGCATGGGCAAATACCAATAACTTCCTACCAGCTACCATTCTCAGTGGCAATGTAACACCGGGTGCTTCCGGCATCGCTGCTACCTGCGATATCATTCCCCAGGTCAATATTAAGTTTTACGGCGTTACCGGCTCTTCATTGGCATTCCCTTATAAGAGCAGCATTACCGGCAACAAGTCTGCTACCACTGCCGACTGGGATTTCTCAGCCGGGCTATACCTGCAACCTACTATCAACGAGGTAGCGGGCATTCTGGGCTATTCTCTGCCTGATTACAATACATCATGGAGCACAGAAAGCGCTATTTATGTTAGCCCGTATCAGCTGATAAAACTCTCCGGCGACCACCAGACAGGCGCAGCAGGCAACTACCTTCCGCAACCTGTAGAAGTAAGGGTCATTGACAACAGAGGTATTAAGCAACCTGGTGTTTTGGTCACCTTTGCGGTAACATCCGGTGGCGGATCAATGTCCTACTACACAGCTACGAGCGACGCCAACGGCATAGTAGTAGGCTACTGGCAGCTGGGCACGGGGACGGGCGCTCAGACACTTTCTGCATCAGCTAAGAAAGCCGATGGCACCAGTATTGCCGGATCTCCTGTCGTATTTACCGCTAACTAGTCACCGATAAGTCGATCATTTCATTTAGCTTGTGCACCTCCAGTATAGTGGTGCTGCCGTCTTCACTCTCCCGGTACATGGGTATGAATTTTGCGTTCATCTTCATCTCCTTATAGGTATATGATGTGCGCTGTAATACCGGCCCTGAATACACCTCATCAAAAGCCGTGATCAGTATATACAGCTCCACATCTGCGGTCACCAGGTCATCGTAGGTAAATCCCTGTATAGGGCTTTTATCATCTATTGGGTGCACAACTGTCCAGTTCATAGGCAGGTTATCTACCTTGCTGCGCTCCAGCGTCAGGTCGTAAAATTTGTAAGTTGGCGCTCCACCTTCGTCTACGCGCAAAGCTATATTCACCTTTATCTCTACATTGGTGAGTGTATGATTGTCTTTATAGCTCACAAACCTGAAGGTGAGCGCAGTGATGCCCTGATAGGGGCTGATGAGGGCATAGTCACTGAATGCCAGATAGGAGCGCGGCTTGGCAAAGCGTCCATAGATAAGACCGGTAGCAATGGCGAAGGACAGGAACCCCGTTAGCGCTTCAATAGATGATAGTATATTGGCGGCATCACCCCGGGGATTCACCCTGCCATAGCCCACGGTGGTAAATGTTTGCGTACTGAAATAGAATATCTCCTTTATCCTGCACCATTCTGTAGTGGCTTGTATGCCCTGTAGCCCATCGACGCCAGCAAGCAGGTAACAGATTGTAAACAGCACATTCATCGCAAAGAAAAAAATGACCACCACCATAATGAATTTCCACCGCGGCAGGCTGATCATCTTCTGATAAATGCTGATCCTGTTCACAAAAGAGACACCCTCGCGGCGCAGGTTGAACGTTCCATCTTTATTAATGAAACGCCCGCCATAGCTATTGGCATTAGTGCCAAAGCCTGTATCGTTATTTGTTTTAAGAAAAGGGTTGAATTTTGCCATGGAGATATATTAGATCAGGTTTTCCGAACAAAACAAGTTGATTTTAGATAAAATTACCCCACCAGTTCCCCATTCAACCTCAGTAACATTTGCTGCGGGTCAGTACATAGGCCGGGATGTACTTTCGATGTCTGCACAACAGTGCTGCGTGTAGCTGTAAGCCAGCGAAACCGCTCTGCTACAGACAGCTTGCCTATCGGTCCTGTATTTTCTCCACCCTTACATATACGTTCAAAGGCATGCAGGTATTTACTCACTTCGTGCACGTCCATCACATTACAGAACACCTTCAGGCGCTCTTCATCAAAAGAAATAACCGCACTCAGAAATTTCAGTTGAGCACAATACAGCACTACCCCCACATTGAGGAATTCTTCACGCTCCACACGGGGCATGACTCGTATCACGGCGTACTCAAATAAGTATTGCTCTTGCATGGTGCGCTTCTTTTACAAATATTTCAGAATGGGCGAGACGGGTCTCGAGAAATTGCACATATGCTTTTCGATGCTCTTCCGCCGTTGCAAACGGCGCATCAATGGTCAGCCATTCAGCCGGTATAATAGACACTATATCTGTTATCTTTTCATTGGTCAATAATTGGCGAAACTCTGCATCTACCTCATCCAGCATTGACGCCTGGGGCAACAACACGTGATCTTTTATCAGGGTAAATGGCAGCTTTGCCTTCTCTTCCCAGTTATGCCATGAGTGATGAAAATACAGCGACGCACCATGGTCTATCAGCCACAGCTCCTTATGCCATAGCAGCATATTGGTATTGCGGGCTGTACGATCGACGTTGGTAAGAAAACAATCCAACCACACTATTTGTGAGGCCAGCTTTGCCGGTATCACAGTAACAGTAGGGTCAAAAGTAATAGCACCTGACAGGTAGTGCAGTGCGAGGTTAAGCCCAACACTTGCTTTCAGCAGGTCTTGTATCTCTTCATCAGGCTCTGTGCGGCCAAACGATGCATCCAGCATGGCAAATACCAGCTCCGGCATCCGCAGGCCCAGCGCGCGTGCCACCTCACCGCCTATCAGCTCAGCTATAAGTGCTTTAGGCCCCTGCCCTGCTCCACGAAACTTGATCACATACATAAACCCATCATCCGCCTCTGCGATCGCGGGCATAGAGCCGCCCTCACGCAGCGGGGTTATGTAGCGTGTCACGTTCACGGTTCTCAATTGCAATTCACTGGCTTTCATGGTATCTTATTAGCTCTGGTGATCTGTTGTACCCTACAAAAATAGCATTATCTGCCACTTTTCAACGAAACGGCCTGCACAAAGGCAGGCCGCATCGACAACTGAAATATCATTTGCAATAAAATAAACCTAATGGTCTGTAGACGTTTTTGCCTGCTTGCGGCAATCATTTTATGTTTATTCTAAAGCACTGCATTCATATCCAAACTGGTTCATCCATTCAGCGATCTTAGCTGCACATACATTGTCGCCCGCCACCCTAAGTATCCTGTCGCAGTCCTCCAGATCAAAGGTTATCCGGCATAAAGGAAACCTGGAACACAAACTGTCCTCGACATAGAATAGCACAGCTTCAGTAACATTCGTTTTAAATACTTCTACCATTATTGTTGATGCTGCGCCATCATCGTCATCCTTTTGTGATAAAGGAAATAGCTGGCAAAAAGAAATGCATAAAATATAATAAAGAGCGCCTCTTTAGGATCCGGATTGACTTTAAAACCCGAATATGCCGCACCCGTCAGGTCAAAGAATAATCCTGCATAAGCCCATTCTTTAAGCCTTGGGAAACCAGGCACAAGTATAGCAATACAACCGAGTACCTTAGCCACACCTAAAAAAGGCACCAGATATGCCGGGTAGCCAAGATCGTGCGATACAATCTTCACTGCATCCGGACTGCTGATCACATCTGGAAGCGCGCCCAATAACATAAATGCGGCAAATAAGCCTGTAATTATCCATTAGAGTATGTTGATACGTTTCATACAGTTCTTTTTTATGATCGTTAAAAAATATGGTCCTTGTGTCCTTCATACAAAAACTTCGTGCCTTTAGGGGTAAAACCCGCTACCATGCAGCGGTAAAACGAAAATTACTTCTGCATCTCTGCAAGATATGCGTCAAGCTGCATGAATGTACCCGCAAATCCCTGTTCCATATTGTGGTGATTCTCGTCAAATGTTTTCTGCTCTTCCTCAGTTGCATTATAAGCACTTCCGGTCAAAGTAAGCGTGGTCTTGTTTCCGTTTTCCTTCAGCGTAAGCACACTCAGCTGTTCCAGCGGCCAGGTAGGAGCCCACGGATGGCGCACATTATTGGCATCTTTATCGGAGAAAGATACGATCATCTCTATGCGCTCCGGTGCGACTATGTCACGATACACAAATTTGCCCCACATTTCTTGGCCATCCGGCGATCGCATACAGTAATGAAACATACCACCCGGGCGCAGGTCCAGCTTGCTCGTGACAAAGGTGAAACCCGCAGGCCCCCACCATTTGGCCAGGTGTTCAGGGTCGGTCCATACTTTGTACACCAGCTCGCGTGGTGCATCCAGCTCTCTTGTGATCGTAAAACTCTTTTCTTGTGTCATAGTTGTTATGTATTTATTTAGTTTTGTCAGGTTTTGCTCCAATCCTTCATCTGCCTTAAATACGTGGATCACATTGTCCAGTTGCTCCACAGACTCAAAGATCATTTTTATTTTCAATAAAGTTCTACCATCCATCGGAATAAAGTCTGCCTCCATATCATGCTTAGGGTACGATACGTGCGTGTACACTATTCTTGAATTAGGCACTATCTCTTTGAACACGTGTTCATTTCGGTAGTCTGTTCCATCAGGCCCGTGTAGCACATGTTCCCACTTACCGCCCGGCCTGAAGTCCATTATCTTAATGGTGTTGGTAAAACCTGTAGGTCCCCACCATTGGGATATATGCTCGGGCGATGACCAAGCCTTGTATACCAGTTCCACTGGTGCGTCAAACACACGGCTGATGAACAACTCTTTACCCTCTCGTTTGGCTTTCCCGTTGTGTTGAGTATCCATTGCTTTACTTTTTACGGTCATTTCTTCTCCGTTTGGGTATCGATTTTTTTTTCGTTTCTTCTGCCTGCAATTCGCTCAGGTAGTTTTCCAACGCATCAAAGCGCGTGTTCCACATTTGCTTGTATTGATCTACCCAGGTAGACACCTCACTTAACTGATCCAGTTTGGCTTCGCAATACCGCTCCCGCCCCCTCTGCTGCACAACGATCAACCCACATTCGGTCAATATCTTGATATGCTTGGATATTGCCGGCCGGCTCACATCAAACTGCTCTGCGACTGAATTAAGGTTAAGCGACTGGTGCGCTACCATATTGATGATGGCTCTGCGTGTAGGGTCTGCTATAGCCTGAAATACATCTCTTCTCATATACCGTATACTACTGGCCACATAGGTAACCATTCGGTAGCAAATATATATGTAACCATTCGGTTTCACAAAATATTCAGACACTTTTTTGGAAAAAAATAGCTGATCGATTAAAACCAGCTGATAAATATTGAGTTAGACGTGGGGGGGGATGATAAAGGGGATATTTCTACGCCGTGTTTTTAGTTGCTTTGTACTATAATACGATATCTGCTATTGTTATGCGGCATTGTGCTTACGGCAAATACGCATGCGCAAAACAAAGAAAGTGCGCCATTTACACTGGGTACAACAGACAAAATAGAATCAGAAATACTGTCAGAAACAAGATTGCTCAACATATACTTGCCCTCCGGTTACAATGACAGTAATGCGCGCTATCCGGCCATCTACTTGCTCGATGGCTCTGCCGATGAGGACTTCATTCACGTGGTAGGCCTTACCCAGTTCCTCACCATGATCAATGTATTACCACCGTCAATTGTCGTAGGTATTGCCAATGTGGACAGGCGCAGGGATTTTGTCTTCCCGCTGAAACTGGAGAAAGACAAAAAGCTGATGCCTACAGCCGGCGGGTCTGCAAAATTCATTGCTTACCTGGAACTTGAAGTTCAGCCCTACATACAACAGCATTATAGAACCACTCCCCGTAAAACCATCATCGGCCAATCGCTTGGTGGGTTACTGGCAACGGAGATACTGCTGAAAAAGCCTGAGCTGTTTACCGACTACATTATTGTTAGCCCCAGCCTGTGGGCTGATGATGAAACGATGCTTGTAAACGCAAAGCAGCAAGTAGCTGCGGGTGCTAAAAACGCAAAGAACGTGTACATAACAGTGGGTAGCGAGGGCAAGCAAATGATAGGTGATGCTAAAAAACTGGCGGAGATAGTAGAAAAGAACGGCAAGAGCAAATATAAGGTGCATTACGTGTATATGCCCAAGGAGAACCACCTCACCATATTGCATAATGCCCTTTATAAGGCTTTTGAGACCTTGAATAAAAAATGATAGGGATTTGTTAGATTTGTTTGAAATCGAGTACAATGGCAAAAGGCACTAAAGAGGATCCGTGGAAGTTAAAAACACCACCACTTACCTCGGAATACGAAATGTATAAAGACACTAAAGATGGTAAAGACATCATAGTGTGTACCGTAGGCAAGACAGTTTTGCATTACGACTATCGCTGCATTAAAGACCTGCAGGCTATGCTGAAAAAGCATGGCGACTGGATGGAACTGGGCAGTGCCGATGAACAAAAGCCTGCTAAAGAGGGAACAGTGGAGGCCTGGGGGCGATCTGAAAGCAACCCGGTAGGTGGCTGGTATGAACTGAAGAAGGGTCTCCGTGGCCGCTTCGGTATGTATGTGCCACCATTGATGGAAGAGCTGGGCCTGGCCGAAGTAGAGCACAACGCAAAGAACAACAGGATGAAAGCGAAATAATCTAGCACTTCACCTATAAATGAAAATGCCTCGGCTGTAAACCGAGGCATTTCTATAAAATTACGTCGCGCTTTATTTACCATCTATGATCATAGGGGTATTGCCCTTGCCCATAATGATGATCTTGGAGTTATTAGATTGCGCCAGTTCTTTCATGGTCTTTATCTGCTCATACTGCAACTGCTTGTCAGTAAGGCTTTCGCTGATGATGCGCTGGTAGTCGGCTATACCCTGTGCCTCCACGCGTTTCCTGTCCGCTTCCTGGCGCTCCTTCTGCAATACAAATTGCATTTTCTGAGCCTCCTGCTCTGCATTTATTTTAGATTCTATCGCATTCTTTACAGAGGTAGGCAGCGCTATATTTCTGATCAGCAGATTCTCCAGCAGCAGCCCACGTTTCTTAAAATCATCTTCTATCGCCTGATAGATCCTTGTCTGAAATTCATCACGCTTGGTAGAGTAAAGTGATACAGCATCATAGTACACGGCATTGTCTCTTATCTTGGTACGAGATATTGGCCTTACTATCTTGTCCTTGTAATCAAGCCCCGTTTGTTTAAAAAGGTCTGGCGCATTCTGCGGCACCACGCGATAAAGGACCGTCAGGTCTATGGTCACTTCCAGACCGTCAGCACTCAGCACGCGAATAGCATCATCGCCTACTTTGTCGCCCTCATTATGCACACCACTCATGGTATAGTTCTGTGTTCTTGTTTCTATACGCTCCACATCTATCAGTGGGTTGATAAGGTGCAGGCCACTGTACAGCACATCGGGCTGCACACTACCATACAATTTCTTTACACCCACATGCCCGGCATCTATCTGCACTATCGATGCGAATAAAATACCCAGAACGATAACCACCCCGCCGACACCCATAACAGGTTTGCCGAAAATATTTACCCTGTCATTGATCTTTGACAACACATAACCCACGATAAGGATTACGATACCAATAGCCGAAAAGCCCATAAATAATGTTTGAGCTACAAAAGTAGCAAGTAATTACACAAGCCTGCCAAAACAATCGGAATTATAATAAAACGACAAAGCCCCTGAATTTCTCAGGGGCTTTGCTATTCATTGAAGCAAGAGTAATTTTTACTTTTTGCTTTTTAAGTTTTACTTTTTGAGTTAAGACTAGTAGTCCATACCCATTCCGCCCGGCATTCCGCCGCCTGCTGGTGCAGATGACTTAGGCTCTGGCTTGTCGGCTATAACACACTCGGTAGTCAACAGCATGCTAGCTATAGACGCTGCATTTTCCAGCGCTACGCGGCTCACCTTAGTTGGGTCGATAACACCCGCAGCCAGCATATTTTCATATACTTCTGTACGAGCATTGAAACCGTAGTCACCCTTGCCTTCACGTACTTTCTGTACGATGATAGAACCTTCCAGACCCGCATTAGCTACGATCTGGCGCAGTGGCTCTTCCAGAGAACGGCGAACGATAGCAACACCGGTCTTCTCATCAGGATTTTCTGTTTTCACAGCGTCCAGAGATTCGATAGCGCGGATGTAAGCTACACCACCACCAGGTACGATACCTTCTTCTACAGCAGCACGTGTTGCGTGCAGTGCATCGTCTATGCGGTCCTTCTTCTCTTTCATTTCCACTTCGCTCGCAGCACCTACATACAGTACAGCTACACCACCGCTCAGCTTAGCAAGACGCTCCTGCAGTTTTTCACGGTCGTAGTCGCTGGTAGTATTCTCTACCTGTGTCTTGATCTGGTTCACGCGGGCACTGATGTTTTCTTTTTCACCCTTACCACCTACGATAGTAGTGTTGTCCTTATCGATGGTAATGCTTTCTGCCTGACCGAGGTAAGCAATAGTAGCATTCTCCAGTTTGTAACCCTGATCTTCGCTGATAACTGTACCACCTGTGAGGGCAGCCAGATCCTGCAGCATTTCCTTACGGCGATCACCAAATCCCGGAGCCTTAACAGCTGCGATCTTCAATGAACCACGCAATTTATTTACCACCAGGGTAGACAATGCTTCACCATCTACGTCTTCAGCAATGATCAGCAACGGACGACCGCTCTGCACCACGCTTTCCAGGATAGGGAGGATATCTTTCAAGGTGCTTACTTTCTTCTCATAGATAAGGATGTAAGGGTTCTGTAATTCCACCTGCATCTTCTCTGTATTAGTTACGAAGTATGCACTCAGGTATCCGCGGTCAAACTGCATACCTTCTACTACTTCTACAGTAGTTTCAGTACCCTTTGCTTCTTCCACGGTGATAACACCTTCGTTACCTACTTTTGCCATAGCCTGTGCTATCAGCGCACCTATAGCATTATCGTTGTTGGCAGAGATAGAAGCTACCTGCTCTATCTTCTTATTATCATTACCTACTTTCTCTGATTGTTTCTTCAGATTCTCAACAATAGCAGTTACTGCTTTGTCTATACCGCGCTTCAGGTCCATTGGGTTAGCACCTGCAGCCACGTTCTTCAGGCCTTCGCTGATGATAGACTGTGCCAGAACGGTTGCGGTAGTAGTACCGTCACCCGCCAGGTCAGCAGTTTTAGAAGCTACTTCTTTCACCATCTGCGCACCCATGTTCTCGATCGCGTCTTCCAGTTCTATTTCCTTAGCTACTGATACACCATCCTTAGTTACCTGTGGTGCACCGAATTTCTTTTCAATAACCACATTACGGCCTTTAGGACCCAGGGTTACCTTTACTGCATCAGCAAGAATGTCTACGCCACGCTTCATCCTGTTGCGGGCTTCAATGTTGAAGAAAAGTTGTTTTGACATATTTTTAAATTTTTACAACCTGCCTACCGGCAGGTTTGGCAATTAGTGAATGATTGTTTTGTTCTTATTGATTTCTTTAAGGAGACATTGCCGAATTGGCAAATTATCTCATTGTCGAATTTAGATAACAGCGAGTATATCACTTTCGCGCATGATCAGGTAGTCTTCACCTTCCAGTGTTATCTCAGTACCTGCATACTTACCATAAAGGATGGTATCACCTGTCTTTACGGTCATTGGCTCGTCTTTCTTACCCGGGCCTGCAGCTACTACAGCGCCGCGTTGTGGTTTTTCTTTTGCAGTATCCGGGATAATGATGCCACCGGCAGTTTTTTCTTCAGCTGGTGCTGGTTTCACTATTACCCTGTCGTGGAGGGGGGTAATGTTTACTTTGTTAGCCATTGTCTATAAATTTTATTTTAGTTAACGATTTATTGTATTCTACTTTGAGCATCTTTTATGCCAAAGCCTATAAGGCAGTAAATGTGCGACATTTTTGCAGAAAATAGCCTTTTCTATATATATGGATGCATTTTCAGTCGGTCATTTTATCACCGCACTGTTTATACAACGCACTATCTGTCAGGGCATACATAGCCAAATAGCCCATGTAACAATTAAATAAAAAACTATTTTTAATGTTTTTTTGTTATACCCATATATTCTGCATATCTTTGTGCTTTATTAATCTTTTTATTTAAAAACAATGCAAGAAGGTACAGTTAAATTTTTCAATGAAACTAAAGGATTTGGTTTCATCACTCCATCTAACGGTGGTCCGGACATCTTCGTACACGTTTCTGGTCTTTATGACGAGATTCGTGAGAACAACAAGGTTTCTTACGAAGTACAAAATGGTAAAAAGGGTTTGAATGCAGTTAACGTAAAAGTTATCTAATCATATTCATAATGATCATTGAAAAAAGCCCCCGAATTTTCGGGGGCTTTTTTTGTCTGGTCACTACCAGTATAAAAACTAGCTCTTAGGCACAAATATTGCTTCGTCTACGGGTTTGTTCACCTCTACCGATGTCAGCTTTATCAGTCCACCGCCATCGTCTATCGACATCGGGAATACTATCCCTTCCGGAAGTTTTTTAAAATCATTATAAACAGATACCTGGTCCTGACCCTCTCCATTACCTTTCTTTACTGTTCGTACATGGTAGTAAGTAATAGCATCTATATACATAGTTTCCACGTGTCCGTCAGCAGCTGTAATGGTTAGCTTATAACAATCCTTTTCGTCTACTTTCTCTTTACCGGCAAGAGCTATTTTTACCTTTTTCTCCCTAAAGGTCAGCAGTTCATCCTTCAATTCCAGCCCGTCCTGAGCGCCTTTCAGCATTTCCTCCGGCAGAGGTGCGGCCTTCGTTTCTCCAGGGTTACATGTCCACCCCGCTTTGGGCGTTACTATCTGGTAACCCGTCATTCCGTTTACCGAGTATTCCATGCGCTGCCCTTTATTCTCCACTGTAGTTATTACTACCGCAACATCCATTCCGCTTACGTTCATGCTGCCGGTCATACGCAGTGTTTTCACTTTACCCCAGTTGGCAGCCCCGCCTACCGCAGCTATGTGTTTAGTTACTATTTCATCTGCAGTTTGTGCCTTTGCAGTTATTATGCCTGCCAGCAGCATTGCTGCAGTTATTATCGAAGATTTTATCTTGTTCATTGTATATAGTTTTACGAAATCAGTTAAATTGCTCAATGAAAATACCGACCACCAAAGGCAGTGCTAATCTGGAAACCAAGATAATAAATACCAATAGTACAAGATGACCTGCATAAAAAACCCAAAGCTTAGAAGTGCGTATTTGGGCCATTCCATTTTTTTGTTGCTCTGCAGCATCCACAATACCATTAGCAATGTACCGAAATTCATATACAGGCTCTGCTGCAGATGCACGTAAGAGCCGCATGTCAGCCATATCGCGTTAGCAACCAGAAAAACATACAGATAGTGCCATCGCTTATATTCCTTTTTCGGATGCATTACCCGATATAAGAATGGTAGAAAAAAAGAGGTCGCAAACACATATCGACTTGTTCCAAACAATAATGTTCGGTTCTCGCCCCATGTCGGATTGTAAAAAACGGTCTTATATCCAGTCACGATCATAAATACAAGCGACAATATGAAAAGCTTGTCGGTCTCCTGTATATCTTTCTTCAGCCATAACACTGCCTTTCTGATCACTTGCAGCAACGCTACGAATGTGCAGCAGAGCGCCAGCGCATTGATCCACAGCATCCGCTGCCCGGTAAAATTCGCAAATGGCAGCGTGGGTCCGCCGAATACATGCCCCTGATCTGTCTGCTGATACGTAAAATAGCCAAACCAAATATGCGTACAATAATACTTATACCAAATAAAGAAGCCAAGACCAAGGCCGAGGGGTAGTGCATAGTCGATGAGATATCGACGCAGACACCGATACCAATCTTTTCGCGGATTACTCAGCAACTCCATGGCCAGCAGGGCTGCAAAAAGAAATATAGCATTAGCTCGTGTCAGCGCCAGTAGAAAGAGGCCTGACCATATCAGCCATCTTATCCTATAGGCTATGCCAAACATAGCCATAGCACCAAACAGAAAGAAAAGAGCCTCACTGTAAGGAGTCATCATAATAAACAATGCAGGGAGCGACATCCACAGCAGTTTCTCAGTCACCGTCAGTTTGTATATCCCGCACACCAGCGAAAAACCGGCAGCAAAGAAAACATAGTTAACTACACTAATGCCAGTAACACTTACATGCAGTAGCTTCCATACCCACGGAAACAGGAAATACCACCCCACAAGGTGCGGAGGCGCCGGCGGCGCGTAGCCCTTATCCATTATCTCCTTGTATATCCCTGCATCCCATCGCAACAGCGTTAAGTCGTCCGGCAACACACTTACCATGGTAATTTTATACAAAAACAAGTAGAAAGCAAGGAAGAATAGCCCATAACCGATAACTAACCAAAAGGTCTGAAAAATATCCTTCTTGTCGGGCCTTACAAGCTGCATAGTGGCGTGTTTAGATACATATTTCGTGTAAGATAATGACAATTTCGATTATAAGCGGCGAAGCATCAACCCATAAGACCTTTATACTGTGCCGCTAATACGCTTACTTTCCTATTATTTGTTATAAATACCCAAACGGGTGAATAAATATGATAGCATTTTGTACTTTTCATTTATAATTCCCGTTTTCATGATCAGCATCCGGAACATTGTAAAGCAATATGCAGGCCATCGCGCACTCGATGATGTAAGTATAGAAATAGAACAGGGTAAGGTGTTCGGTTTGCTTGGCCCCAACGGCGCCGGCAAAACATCACTCATCCGCATCATCAACCAGATCACTGGTCCCGATAGCGGCGAGATCTTGTTTAATGGCCAGAAACTCGACCAATCTCATATTGGTCGCATAGGCTATCTGCCGGAAGAGCGGGGCCTGTATAAAAAAATGGAGATCGGCGAGCAGGTTGTCTATCTTGCCCAGCTCAAGGGTTTGACCAAACAGGAAGCGGTGTCCCGCGCCAAACAATGGTTCCGTAAACTGGAAATAGAAAGCTGGTGGAATAAAAAGATCGAGGAACTGTCAAAGGGTATGCAGCAAAAGGCCCAGTTCGTGGCGACGGTCATCCATAAACCGGATTTGCTCATTCTTGACGAACCATTCAGTGGCTTCGACCCTGTAAACGCTGAGCTTATTAAGAATGAGATATTGGAACTCAACCGCAATGGTGCTACCATTATCTTCTCTACCCACCGCATGGAGAGTGTAGAGGAATTATGTGACTCTATTGCCCTGCTCAACCTGTCGCACAAGATACTGGATGGCAAGGTGAAGGACATTCGCAATGCCTATCGCTCAGGCACCTATGTTCTTGAGTATGAAGGAGCTAAAATTGCTGCCGGCAATAGTGCACTCTTCACAACTGTATCAGAATCTGCTACCAGCAACGGCCAGCAGATAACACTCAAACTCAATGATGGTATCAAGGTCAATGATGTACTCACCCACATGCTGCCACTAGCCAACATTACCCGCCTCGAAGAAATGATCCCGAGCATGAACGATATATTTATTCAAACAGTCAGTAAACAGAAATAGATCATGAATAAGATATTACTTATCATACAGCGTGAGTACCTGTCAAGGGTCAAGAAGAAGTCATTCCTCGTTGCCACATTCTTAGTTCCCATAGCCATTATGCTCATTACGTCGTCAGTCATCTATCTGGCTGTAACTCAAGGCAATGATCAGAAAAATGTGGAGGTGGTTGATGCCAGTGGCTGGTTCAATAACAAACTGACGACCACAAAGAGCATCAAATACACCTTTGCCAGTGATATTACAGAGGCTAAGAAAACATTTCTAGACAAAAAATTTGATTACCTGCTCTACATCCCTGCAGATACAAAAGCGATTCAGCTTTTTGGTGAAAAGACCCCGGGAATGATGAGTGCCAATTCAATTGAGAACGACCTTTCACGTATAGCGCAGGCCCGAAAACTACGCGAGGCTAATATCGACTCTGCCACTCTGGCTAAGGCTCAGCAGGAGATCCATGTTACCCCGCTTACCGTAAGCGGAAATGTAGAGACCGATAGCAATGTGGCTGTAGCTATGGGTGTAGGGTTCATCTCTGCATTCCTTATTTATTTTGCATTGCTGCTCTATGGCTCGCAGGTAATGCGTGGCGTGGTAGAAGAGAAAGTAAGCCGCATCATTGAGGTGATCATTTCCTCGGTAAAACCATTTCAGCTGATGATAGGCAAGATCGTGGGAGTAGGGTTAGTGGGTCTCACACAGTTTGTCCTTTGGATCACATTAACCATTACACTATCCTCCACCGTAGGCACCGCTATCATGGGCAATAAAGCTAAAACGATCAGCCAGGTAACCCAGGCAGCCAACGCACAGGGTGGCGGGCAGGCCGTCGATAATGGCATGACGCAGATGATGCACTCTGTAGGTACGCTTCCGGTAGCCACTATTCTGGGGTGCTTTTTATTTTACTTCCTGTTTGGCTACTTGCTGTATAGCGCCTTATTTGCTGCCGTAGGTTCTGCTGTAGACAGCGAAACAGAGACACAGCAATTCGTCGTCCCGCTTACGCTCCCGCTCATTCTCACCATGGCCATTGCTCAAAGCGTCATCATCAATAATCCCGATGGCCCGGTGGCTGTATGGCTATCTATGATACCGTTTACGGCACCCATCGCTATGATGATGCGTATACCATTTCATGTACCGTGGCAGCAACTGGCGTGCTCTATGGCACTTATGGTGCTGGGTTTCCTGTTCACCACATGGATAGCGGGCCGCATCTATAGGGTAGGTATACTCATGTACGGCAAGAAAGCCAGCTACAAGGAACTGGTAAAATGGTTCCGTTACAAGGAGTAGGAAAATAACACTTTCATTAAAAATGCCGAACTAGGTAGTTCGGCATTTTTTTATGTTCGTAAATAACAGCGATCTGCAAAGTCTTTTAATCCAATAATCTGCGCCTGTCCGGAAGAACAGACGGGATTCAGGCACATCTTTACGTCCTTACGCAATATCTGCGTCAAACACGTCCCCCGTGCCTTCGCGTCTTTGCAGTAAAACCCCACTCGCTACTCATTAAAATCTACAATATCCTGCTTTACAGGTCAATCCCATTGCGCATTTGTACCTCAGCGGTAAAATTATCATTTCCGTCATCATGCCTTTTTCTCCCCTTCCCTGGCGCGGCTTTCAGAAATAAATTTGGAAACCCCTTGTCGATATTCTTATCTTGCCTCGTAGAAGTTGCACCCGCCGTGCCGGCATATGGAGTACCGTACAGCGTGCGCAAGGTTGGTTTATCTACCTACTTCCGCTTCCGCTTTTTATTTCCACTTTTAGGAAGTTTTAGCATAAGCAATTGATAACAAAGCAACTATCACTTCCGCCCCATTTCCGTTTCGGAAAAAGCGGAAGAAAGAAAAAGCAGAAATACATCTTTTATCCTAACTTTAATTACCATTACATGTACATACATCTATTATCCTGAAAACGCTGCTATATGTTCAACCATGAAATAGAAACACTACCTCTTGAAAAAATGCGGGCCCTCCAGAGTGAGCGCTTGCGCGAGCAGGTGAAACACGTGTATCAGAACGTTCCTTTCTACAAACGAAAATTAGATGAGGCTGGCATCGATCCATCACGGATCAAGAGTATACACGACATTCATCTTCTACCCTTCACCAAAAAGACCGATCTGCGGGACAATTATCCTTTTGGTCTGTTTGCGGTACCGCAGTCAGAGATATCGCGCATTCATGGTTCCAGTGGCACTACCGGCAAGCCTACTGTTGTAGGCTATACACGGGGCGACGTGGATATTTTCTCCGAGGTCGTAGCCCGCTCTTTATACGCTGCAGGCTGCAGGCCGGGCATGATCATGCAGAATGCATATGGCTACGGCCTGTTTACAGGTGGGTTAGGTATACACTATGGTGCAGAAAAATTAGGCATGGCTGTGGTGCCTGTATCAGGAGGCATGACGGAACGCCAGGTCATGCTCATGCAGGACTTCGGTTCCGATGTTATTTGCTGTACACCCTCCTATGCCATGACGCTCGCCGAAGAAATAAGAAAACAGGGCGCTGATAAAAGCAAACTGAAATTGCGGTACGCAGTATTGGGCGCTGAGCCATGGACAGAAAGTATACGTGCGGCTGTGGAATCAGGCCTGGGTGTCAGCGCTACTAATATTTACGGCTTATCAGAGATCATAGGGCCCGGTGTATCTCAGGAAGATGTTGAAGAAAAAGGCACCGGCAGTTATATATGGGAAGATCATTTTTACCCTGAGGTAGTAGATAAAGACTCAGGCGAACCATTGCCCGAGGGCGCAAATGGGGTGCTTGTCTTTACCACGCTTACCAAAAAGGGCATGCCCATGCTCCGCTACTGGACCAACGACATCACAAGTATCTATTACGACAAATCAGGCAAACGCACCCACATAAAGATGGGCCAGATACTGGGCCGATCAGATGATATGCTCATCATTCGTGGTGTCAACCTTTTCCATACCCAGGTAGAGGCTGTACTCGAACACTTCCCCGAACTATCTACCAATTATCAGCTTACCATCCGCAATGATAAGGCAATGGACGAGGTGCATGTGAACGTGGAAATAAACCAGTCGGTGTACGATACATTAAACCTTTCCGGCACTACTGCACTGGAAACACATGATCGGTTTTTGCCCGTACATCGTACTTTGCAGAAGAAGATCAAAGATAATGTAGGACTGACCATGCACATTACCTTCAACGCTCCCGGCACAATACCTCGCAGTGAGGGGGGCAAACTTAACCGCATTATAGACCAACGAAAGAAATAACCAATGGCAGGAATATCAAAAACACCGCAGGAAGTAGTCGATATCATGTTAGCCCGCGATAAGTTCACAGAGTGGCTGGGGCTGGTAGTAGACGAAGTAGGATTAGGCTATTGCAGGCTGCATTATACCGTGAAAGAAGAAATGCTCAATGGCTTCCGCAACATGCACGGGGGCGTATTGTTCTCCGCATCAGATTCCGCATTTGCTTTTGCCTGCAACTCTCATGGCCGCTTCACTGTAGCGCTCGATGTATCTATCTCCTTCACTAAACCCGGCAAACTGGGTGACGTATTGACCGTAGATGCTAAAGAAGTATCGTTGGGCAATAAGATAGGCGTATACGACATACGCACCACCAACGAGCAGGGCGAGCTGGTATGTATGTTCAAAGGCACAGCATACCGCACCTCTACTGAAGTGCAGTAATTATTTACCCGTGAACACCGGCTTGCGTTTTTCCAGGAAAGCTTTTACACCTTCCTTAAAGTCTTCGCTGCTGCCGGCTTGCATCTGAACATGCTTTTCCATATCCAGCTGTTCTTCAAGTGTGTTGTCGTAAGTAGCGTTCAGTAGTCGTTTGGTCAGGCCCAAGCCTTTAGTAGGCATTTGTGCCAGTGTAGTAGCCATTTTCTTGCTCTCTGGTTCAAACATGTCGTCAGCATAACACTTGAAGATCATACCCATGGCCACCGCATCAGCACCGCTTACTTTTTCAGCGGTCATCATCAGTGCAGCTGCGCGCTGCATACCTACCAGCCTTGGCAGGAAGTAAGTGCCACCACTATCCGGTATCAATGCTATCTTGCTGAAGGCCTGTATAAATGAGGAGCTTTGGCTGCCCAGCACTATATCGCATGCCAGCGCCAGGTTGGCACCAGCACCCGCAGCTACACCATTCACAGCTGCTATCACGGGTTTCTCCATGTTGCGTATACGCAGGATGGTGGCATTATAATGCTCGCGTACCATGCGTTCAAAATCCTCCTGAGTAGGGCTCATTGCTTCCGAAAGATCCTGGCCTGAGCAGAACCCCTTGCCCGCACCCGTAAGGTACACACACCTTACCTCCGGGTCTTGTGCACAATCATCCAGATGAGCTTGCAGGGTAATAGCCATATCACGGTTATAGCTATTGTAAGTTTCAGGGCGGTTCAGCGTTATATAGCCAACACCATTTTCTTTATGCAGCAATACGGTACTCATACAGCAAATGTAAACAGTGTTATCGCAAAAGTCAAAAACCCGCCAATAAACCATGACATCTTGAATAAAACAAAGACGCTATCCCCCCCCAACAGAGGATAGCGCCCGCCAAATAAGTTTACTATTGTTTTATATAGAGGAGTAGGTTCGTTTACCGGTAGCCAGGTCAAATGCCTGCAGGTAGTTGCCATTAGTTTCATTACCCTCCATCAGTATGCTGTTCTTATAGATGCTCAGGTACACTGTATTTTGTGCGGCTGTAGGTTTCTTTACATCGGCCACCCACAATACTTTACCTGTCTTTGCATTAAATGCAGCAAGGCTTACGCCGGGAGACCCTTTATAATATCTGGCCATTACCAGCACACTGTCATTAAGTACCGTCTCACCCATTACTTTGCCAAGGTTTGGTTCTTTTAGCGCCCATTTGCCTGCCTGGCTGGTCACACTTAATGTTTTGGTCTTCTCATCGCGCATCAGATAACCGGATATGCCCTTATCCGCGGCGTCACGTATCAGGCCACATACTGTCGACTCTAGTGGTACTGCTTTACCGTCTTTTAGGTCCACAATAATGGTCTTATGTATATCATGTGATGCCAGCGAAGTAAATACTACGAAACGATCGGTGTATGCGAGGTAGCTGAGATATGGTTGCTTGAACTCAGTGCCGGCTTTGGTAACTACCAAGGTATGCGGGAAAGCCTGTTTCATCCTTACCTTTCCAAATTCATCGTACCTGGTAACACGATAGCCTGTTTTTACATCATAACGCTGTATCAATACGATACCGTCAGGCAGTGGCAGCATAAAGTTATTACCCGGTGTTTCGTCCAATTCATTTTCGGCTGAGCTGCAAGGCACTACCACTTCGTGAGCCACGCCGTTAGTCTTTATACCCAGATGGGTATCATCAACCAATCTAAAGGTACGGTCTTTCACCGTTGCGGTTTTAGGGGCGTCGTTAATGGAAGCCGGCATGGCAAATCTGCAGGAATACTTGCTTGATTTTTTGAAGTCATTTTCAGGTGTAGCTGCTGAGTCAGCCTTCTTGAAGTTATCCAGATTCAGCCACGTATTGTTCACACAATAGAGGTTCTGCGCATTAGCAGAAACAATACCTGAGATAAACAGCATGTTCAATATAGTACAGAATTTCTTCATAAAAATCTTTTTAACAAATTTATAAAAAAGACCTTTAAGTAGGTAGTAAATCAAGGATTTATTCTTGAAGTTCATTTAAATATCACATAATTAGCTGTAATCCAGCTGCTATATCATGAATAGTGATGAATGACCACCTATTCCGATCAGGAATAAGCAATCGTTAAGATATTATGCTATTTATTAAACATAGACCTAAGTAAGACGTTTACAAACGTGTCCCAGGAGTATTTGCTCTTCTCCTTCAGGATATTTTCCTGCAACCGGGGAATAGTCGGTCCTTGATAGAATTTCAGGATAGCGTCTGCGATAGATTTCGCGTCAGGCTCGGCCACATAGCCTACTTTGTTATCCGGTACTATTTCCGCAAGACCACCTACATTGGTCACTATCATTGGCTTTTCAAACTGATAAGCCACCAGGGTAATGCCGCTTTGCGTAGCATGCTTATAGGGCTGCACGATAAGGCTAGCTGCGCTGAAATAATACTTCACCTGGCTGTCGGGAATGAAGTCAGTAAGCATATGCACATAATCAGATAGTTGATGCTGCTCCATCAATTGCTTACAGGTTTCGGCCAGTGTTTTGTCGTAATACTCACCTGCCACCAGCAGGTGCACGCCCGACTTGCGTATGCGCTCATCAGCCATTGCCTGCAGTAAAATATCAAGTCCTTTATAATCGCGGATAAACCCAAAGAACAGCATGTAGTCTTTTGATGGGTCCAGCTTCAAGAACGCGCATGCTTCCTCCTTACTCACCGGCGCTCCGTAAGTATCATAAACAGGGTGCGGGGAGAATACGGCTGGCTTATTCGTCATTGTGCCCACATCCCTAAGCACATCACGACTCATGGTAATGAAGGTATCTACCGGCTTTATGAAGTAATTGGTAAATGGTTTATCACCAGGTCGCTTCTCATGCGGAATAATGTTATCTGCAATGCACAATACTTTAGTGTGTCCATTTTTTTTTGCAAGACGTAATATCGTACCTAATGCGGGTCCCATAAATGGTATCCAGAACCTGACAATAATGAGATCATACTTCTGCTTGTTCATCATGCGCCCTGTGCTCAGCCAGTTCAGCGGGTTCACAGAGTTGATGATGGTGCGTATGTCCAACCCCGGAGGAGCCGGTTCGCTGGAATATTGGGTGGTACCGGGGAAAAGGAAAGACGGGTATTGCAGAGAGAAGGAATAGATGACCACTTCATGTCCTTTATGCTGCAACTCTTCTGCAAGCCGCTGGTCGTAGGTAGCCAGTCCGCCACGCAGCGGGTGCGCAGGGCCAATGATCGCTATCTTCATACAAAGAGTGTTTTAAAATCTTCCTGCGCCTTAGCGTAATCAGTAGGTATACCAATATCAATAAAATAACTGTCGCTGCTATAGGCATAGAACTTGCGCTCAGCCGTATATTTCTCCAGGTATTCCTTTTCAAATGAGAATTTCTCCGGCAGGCCTTTCTTCAGAAATGCTTCTTTGTTGATAATGTATATACCGGCATTGATCATTCCCTTTTCGGTAGGCTTCTTCTCTGCAAACTCAGTAATAACACCCGAGGGGTCAGCATGAACAATACCATACCTGTCGAAGTTATGCATCTCTTTCAAAGCGATGGTCGTCTGTGCCTTTTTCTCGATATGGTATTTCATCATCTCCCGAAGGTTGATGTTGAACATCGTATCGCCGTTAAGCACGATCACATCGTCGGTAGCGGCATCCTCAATAGCAGCCTGTATGCCGCCGCCGGTACCCAGTGGCTCCGACTCTATCACATAATCCAGCTCAAAGTATAGGTCTTGTTCTTCCATCCAGTCGATCACCACATTTTTCTTATAGCCCAGTGACATGATGACGCGTGTAGCCTTCTGCCTGTCCAGGTATTCAAAAAGGTACGACAGAAAAGGTGCGCCGTTTACGGGCGCCATACATTTAGGCTGCTCGCCTATCACCCCTTGCAGCCTTGTACCAAATCCTCCTGCTAATACTATTACTTCCATTATATCTTGTTATAAAGTTGTTGATACATTTTCTAATTGACCCTCACAGCTGCCAGGTAAATAAACCCTTCTCCGTAAACTGATAGGAGCTGAACTGCCCGCCCAGGTGCTGCAGGGCTTTCTTAACGGCATGGCGTGTATTGCCGGGGCAATAGAACATCATGAAACCGCCGCCACCCGCACCAGATATCTTGCCACCTGTAGCACCGGCGGTAAGCGCGGCCGCATAGGTCTCATCCAGTTTATCGTTGGAAATATCTTTAGCCATTTGCTTTTTATACCTGAACCCGAAATCGAGTATCTCACCTACCTCATGTATGTTTCCTTTGAGCAGAGCGTCCTTCATCATTTGCGACTGCTCCTTCAGGTGGTGCATAGCGTCTATCGATACCTGGTTATTATCGGTCACGTTCTTGCTCTGCGCCTCTATAATGGTAGATGATAATCGGCTGGTAGCAGTAAAATATAATAACAAATTATTCTCCAGCTCGCGAATATACTCGGGTTTTATGCGCAGCGGGTTCACGATTACCTTGTTATCGTGGAAGAACTCCATAAAGTTAAAGCCGCCGAATGTTGCTGCATACTGGTCCTGCTTACCACCGGCCATTGCCAGGTCTACACGCTCTATCTCGTAACCCATCTGTGCTATGTCATACTCGCCCAGCGGCAGGTTCAGCCATTCGGCAAAAACGCCTATGATGGCGACTACCAGTGTAGAAGAGCTGCCCAGGCCCGACCCGGCAGGAGCATCCACTATGGTAGACAATTTAAACCCAGACGGTACAGGTCCGTATTTCCTCACGATGTAATTGTATACCCCTGATGCCAGGTCCAGTATACCATCTACCGGCAGCACATCTGCTTTATGGTAGGTGATACACTCATTACGGTCATACGCCTCTATGATGATCTGGGGTGTTTCCAGCAACTCGAGCGATGCATAAGCGTAGAGGGAAATAGTAGCATTCAGAATAGCCCCGCCATGCAGGTCGCAATACGGACTTACATCAGTTCCCCCGCCTGCGAGGCCTATGCGCAATGGTGCTTTGCTACGGTATATCATATACAGGTAGCTAAATTAGTAAATTAAAACAATGGGCTGTTTTTATGCACAAAAAAGAATATATCTGTCGCCTTTAGCCAATATCATGTGCCGATACCAATAATAGCTTTAAATTGCAGTTTCTATTAAGGACATACTACTATGGGTGCGATCATACAGGTAAAGAACCTGGTCAAAAAATACGATGATTTTGAGGCGGTAAAGGGGATCAGCTTTGAGGTGCAGGAGGGCGAGATATTCGGCCTGCTGGGCCCTAATGGTGCCGGCAAAACAACAACGCTGGAGATCATCGAGACCCTGCGTCCAAAAACATCGGGAGAGGTGATCGTAGATGGTATGGACCTGGACAAAAACCCGCAAGGCATTAAAAACATAATAGGTGTGCAGCTGCAGGCCGCAGGCTACTACCCCGGCCTGAACCTGAAGCAGATAATGGCGCTATTTGCGGGGCTATATAACCGCGAGGTAGATACTATGGCCCTGCTGGATACCGTGAACCTGAGAGACAAGGCCAAGAGCAAATTCAAAAGTTTATCGGGCGGACAGAAGCAACGTTTTTCTATCGCGACTACGCTTATCAACGAACCTAAGATCATATTCCTTGACGAGCCTACTACCGGGCTGGACCCGCAAGCCCGCCGCAACCTGTGGGAACTCATTAAACAATTGCGCAACCGTGGTGCAACCGTAGTGATCACCACCCACTACATGGATGAAGCCGAAGAACTATGCGAACGAGTGGCTATCGTAGACAGTGGCAAGATCATAGCGCTGAGCACACCTGCAGAGTTGATTGACAACCTTATCGCCTCAGGATTCAAGCGAACAAAGGAAGTAAAAGCGGCTAACCTCGAAGATGTGTTCCTGAACATGACCGGGAAGGAATGGAGGGAGGGGTAACCAACACCAAGAGATTACACATTTTACTGCAATAACAGTATAACCAACATCATATTTCCTCACTGCTGCATGAGCTAATTTTGCGGTCTGACACTACGTACACATGGAAACACTCGACCTCAAAAAAAAGTTCAAACAATTATATTCCCTGCCTAAGAACCAGGTGATGATCGTTGATGTACCCGAGTTTAACTACATCATGATCGACGGCATTGGCGATCCTAATCATTCTGTAGCCTTTCAGGAGGCTGTCAGTGCTCTGTATCCCGTTTCCTATACCCTTAAGTTCATGTTCAAAAAAGGACCGCAGGAAATTGACTATGCTGTGATGCCATTAGAAGGCCTGTGGTGGATGGACGACATGACCCAGTTCACCATTGAAAATAAAGCCAAGTGGAAATGGACGATGATGATCATGCAGCCCGATTTCGTTACCAAAGCTATTTTCCAGGAAGCCTGTATTGCAGCCGGCAAAAAGAAAGAACTGCCGGCACTCCCGAAACTGAGGCTTGAAAAAATGAAAGAAGGTCCCGCAGCGCAGACTTTATACTTTGGCCCTTATAGCGGGGAAGGACCTACTATTATGAAATTACATGATTTCGTAAAAGAGAATGGTTACCAACTGAGTGGCAAGCACCGCGAGATATATCTGAACGATATGCGCAAAACTGCACCTGAAAAACTAAAGACTGTCATCAGGCAGCCGATAACTAAATAGGTTATTTAATGTCTTTAAAAAAGCGAGGACCAGCCTCGCTTTTTATTATTGATTCTCTTTTTCGCTTTCCGCTTGTTTCTGCTTCCGTTCGTTCTCGTCCACTGTTTTCAATTCATCTTCAGCGGCAGCCAGTTTTTCGTGCAGGCGCTTTATTTTAACCCTTGCATCAGATATCAGGGCTTCTAGATGAGTCCTGAGCTCCTCTGCTTTTTTACCGGGTGTTATATTCTCCAGTGCATTATTAAAGTCAAGCAACTTTTCTTCTTCATCCACTATCTCCTGCTTCATCTTCTTCACCAGGCTGTGGGCCTGTTCCACACGCGCAGTGCGGTTGGCTATGGCATGCTCCTTCCGCTGCTCACGCCCCTCATCCTTACGATTAAAGAAGTGTTTGCGTGCAGCCAGGAAGGCCTCCCATATAGACACATTGTGCTCTTTGGGCACCGGCCCTATTTTCTTCCAGTCGTCCAGCAACTGATTCATTTCTGCGGTCACTTCACCCCACCGGCTGGAGTTTTTGAGTTGCTCTGCGCGGCGCAGCAATGCTGACTTCTGTTCGAAATTATTTTCCTGTTCTACCCGTATCTTTTCGGTATGCTCGCGGCGCGCATCAAAGAATTGTTCCTGCGCGCTGGTAAATCTCTTCCACAGCTCCTCACCCTTTTCATGCTGTGTGCGGCCAGTCTTTTTCCACTCTTCCATCAGCTCGGCATAGGCCTTGGCTGTCTGGTTCCAGTCCTTACTTTCACGCATTGCCTCGGCGCGCTCTACGAGTGCCAGCTTCAGCGTGTAGTTGGTCTCATGCTCCGCCTGCACCTTATTGTAATGCTCTTTCTTTCGGTCGAAGAAGGTATTCTTGGCAGTCATAATGCGCTGCCACAATTCTTCATTCTTCTTAGGTAGTGTTCGACCTATGGTCTTCCATTTTTCCACTATCTGCAGAAAAGCTTCTGTAGAGGACTTCCAGTTCTCAGACATTGCCATGGCTTCAGCCTGCTCAGCGAGCTCTATCTTCAGGTCCAGGGCCAGCATCAGATCTCGTTCCGTGTCATCCTGATGCGCACGTTTGCGATCCTGAAATGCTTTACGCGCCGCTTCTATCCTGTTCCAAAGGGCATCGTTGCGACGGCGGTCTACATAGCCCACCTGCTTGTATTTATCAGCTATGTCTTTAAAAATGTTTCCCGCTTCTTTCCAGTCCATGCTTTCGGCAAGTGCCTCAGCCATCTCTGTGAGCTTCAGTTTTTCGGCGTAGTGCTCTTCGGTAAGTTCACTGATCGCTTTCTCCCAACCCAGCACCACTTCCATAGGTTTGTCCAGATCACCCAGTGCATTCACATGCAGCAAGTAGTCTTTCAGATGTTCTACCTTATCGGCCATCTTCAGTTTATCTTCCTGGGCCAGCCAATCTACTTCTGTTTCGCTCACCCGCGATTGCACAGCATCAAATTTTTCTACAAGGTTCTTTACTACATTATCCCTGTTCTCATCTGCTACGCTACCTATGGTACGCTCGCTCATATTCGGTCGCGCAATGAGTACGATATTACCTGCATCATCCAGTTTGAATAATTCCTTGCCATTAAAATTTTGTGTGTCCCACCATGCGTTAATGTCAATAGCTAGTTCCGGATTCATATCACCTGTTTAATTATTACTATATCAGTAGTTAAAGAATGCAATGTTAAAACTAATACTTTATTTGCTTGTAACGATGCCATAAGACTTAACATTGAGGAAACAGACGCCTGTTTACCCACGCGGGCCTAGGCTGCTTTTGCCCCATCAACAGCCTTTTTCACTGAATAATAAAAGGTCGTTCCCTTTTGCAACTCACTTTCCGCCCATATATCACCATCATTTTTTAAAGCAAATTCCTTGCACAGCATCAATCCTATGCCTGTTCCTTTTTCTGCAGCCGTGCCGTCCTTGCTGTTAAATGGCTCAAAAATTTTTGCAAGCCGTTCGGGATCAATACCAATTCCATTATCCTTTACATAAAAGACAGCATACCCCGCCTTCATTGCTTCATCTACCCCTACTTCTATATGCCCCTTAATGCCGGTAAATTTTATTGCATTAGCCAATAGGTTGCGCATGATAAAATCGAAATGTGTAGGATCAGCAAATACCTCCAGCAGTGGTGGCACTTTATCCACTACTGTGATCTCTTTATCATCAGCTGATATCTTCTTCAGATCTATACTATCCTCTATGAATATGCCGGGCTTGAACTTAACCTGTTTCAGGTTAACCCCCTTCATCAGCGACTGACCCCAGTAGAGTAGTTTGTCCAGCGTTTCGACAGTTGCAGTAGTATGTTCTTTAAGACTTTCCATCAGGTAAGTGCGTTCTTCTGCCGATGTACTCGGATCGTCGCACATCACCAGCACCTGCGGTATACGTGCCACCGGCCACCGTAGGTCATGGCCAATGATCGAGAATAGCTTATTCTTGGTATTGTTCAGGTCATTGAGTTCTTTTTCATGCTTGATCAGCCTGTCATTCAGGTTCCTTGTTTTCAGGTAAAGGACAATAATGACAGCTGTGATAGAGGCACCTAATAAGGAAGCAAGAATAATAAGGTTACGCTGACGGTCCTTTTTCTTATTGATGATCTCGAGGTTCTTGATCTTAGCGTTCGACCTGCGTAGTTCATTAGTAGCGCCGAGGTTAGCCACCTCTATGGCTTTGTTGGCATACACAATGCTATCTTCTATAGCCTGCTTACTTTTGAATGCGCGTAGCGCTTCTTTATACCTGCCCTCGCGTTCATATATTTCGCTCATCTGCTTGTACAGCTTCACCAGCATGCCGCTGCTATGCGTGTTATCGCATATCACCATGGCATCTTCCAGATAGTTCATCGCCAGATCTGGCTTACTTGTTTTGTAAATAGCAGATAACTCCAGCAATATATTGGCTTCAGGCTCAGACAGGTTATTCTGCCTGGCTACTTTTAGTCCTTCGTTAAAACAAACAATAGCACTCTCCACATCGCCCATGTCGTTATAGAAACTGCCCAGGTATAAAAGGCTCTGTGCATGTGCATTCATAAACCGCGGATTATCGCTGAGCTTCACATCATTCTGAAAATATTGCAGTGCCCCTTGCTTGTCTCCCCTTGCGGCATGCAGTATCCCTATATAATTATACAGGGATATCGTTGCGTCGCTTACCGGTTGTTTCTTACTTATCTGTTCCGCAAGGGTAAGGTACTTAGCTGCATTGGCAGTATCCTGGTGCTGCATGTATAGCGCACCAAGATTGGTATAGCTCAAAAGCAGCCCTTCATCATCTGCAATTTTTTCGTGCAGTTCCACCGCAGCAATAAAGTACCTTATTGCGATGTCATAATTGCCCTTCCCTGCCTCCAGAGAACCCAGGCTATTGTCCATTGCAGCCACGCCTGCCAGATAGTTTTGCTCTCTGAATATCTGCATCGCATACCCAAGGCGTTGTTTTGCCAGAGTGGACCTGCCCTGCCCTTCATCCAGCTGCCCTAGCTGCGACATCATAATACCTTGCCCCATCAGGTACTTTTTGTTAATGGCATATTGCAACCCTTGTTCGGCATAATAAATAGCCGAGTCTACGTTCACATATTTATAGTAGGTAAGCAGGTGGTTGTACGCATTTATTTTTTGAGAGTCCGTTTTAGCACGAGCCAGGCTGCTATGCAAGTCCAATCCACGCTCCTGTGCACCGGCATGCAATTGCATGAGGAGAAAGCAAAATACGAAGGATAATATGTCCCGGGTTATTTTCTTCAATCTGATGTTTTTACAAAATGATGGCGGTCCACCCGATAACTCATTATCTGATAGATACTTTGACACAAGATAGCAAAATCGCCCCATAAATAACTTTACAACGCCCGCCAACCGACACACATACCTTAATATTCAATTTGTTAGAGCGCCCTAATTTTTAAATTGTGCCGAAAATCAGATAGTTTCGCATTTCTAAACATACATACATGGCCGATATTCGTCATAACTGGACAAGAGAAGAGATCAAGGAAATATACGAGCGTCCATTACTATCGCTGGTACTGGATGCTGCGATAGTGCACAAGCAAAACCATGTTTTTGGTGAAGTGCAGATCAGCAGCCTGCTGTCTATTAAAACAGGCGGATGCAGTGAAGATTGTGCTTATTGCCCGCAAGCTGCACGCTACCACACAGGTGTAAAAGTGCAGGCGCTGATGAAAACCGACGAAGTGCTGGAAGCCGCATCTGCTGCAAAAGCAGGCGGTGCATCACGTTTCTGCATGGGCGCTGCGTGGCGCGAGGTACGCGACAACAGCGACTTTGACCGCGTAATAGACATGGTAAAGGCCGTGAACTCGCTGGACATGGAGGTGTGCTGCACACTGGGCATGATCACCGACAAACAAGCCGAACGCCTGGCAGAAGCAGGGCTGTATGCGTACAACCACAACGTAGACACATCTGAAGAGCATTATAGCGAAGTGATCACCACCCGCACCTACGACGACCGCCTGAATACGTTGTCTAACGTACGTAAAGCAGGGATATCGGTATGCAGTGGTGGCATCATAGGCCTGGGTGAAACAGACAATGACCGTATAGGCATGCTGCAAACTCTTGCCAATCTGCCGCAACATCCTGAATCGGTGCCTATCAATACACTGGTACCTGTAGCAGGCACACCGTTGGGAGATAACAGCAGGGTACCATTCGATCAGCTGGTGCGCATGATCGCTACTGCGCGTGTCGTGATGCCACATTCTGCGGTACGCCTTTCTGCAGGACGTCTGGAGCTGTCTGTATCAGAACAGGCGATGTGCTTTATGGCTGGTGCTAACTCTATTTTTGCAGGCGACAAGTTGCTCACAACACCTAACCCTGAGTTCAACAGCGATATGCAGATGTTTGACCTGCTGGGTCTCAAGCCTAAGGCCGCTTTTGCCGATGGCCTGCCAGTGGGCAAACAGAAAGCAATAGAACATGAGCCGGCTTAACCAATATCTGGCAAGTAAGCTTGAGGAAAGGAAACAGGCCGGAAACCTCCGCAGTCTGAAAACAGGAAGGAAAGCTACAGACTTCTTTTCCAATGACTACTTAGGCCTGGCCACCACAGGGTTATTAGACGATATTATTACAACAACATATAAGCATAACGGGACTACGGGATCTACCGGGTCCCGTTTGCTTTCAGGCAATACGTTGCTGGCTACCGAGCTGGAAGATACCATCGCGCAGTTTCACAAAGCCGAGGCTGCACTTTTGTTCAACTCCGGCTATGATGCCAATACAGGCCTTATTTCAGCCATATCCGACAGGCACACCACCATACTCTATGACGAATTGTGCCATGCCAGCATTATAGACGGTATACGCCTGAGCCTGCATGCCAATAAATACAAGTTCCGTCACAACGACGTGGCCGACCTCGCCGAAAAACTGCAACAGCATAAGGATAAAGGTACAATACTGGTAATAACAGAATCTGTGTTTTCTATGGATGGCGACATGGCACCACTGGGAGCTATGGCCCAACTGTGTGCCGAAAATGAGGCCAACCTTATCGTAGATGAAGCGCACGCCACAGGCGTATTTGGCAGTAATGGACAGGGGCTGGTATGTCATCTGGGGCTGGAAAGTAAAGTTTTTGTCAGGGTACATACTTTTGGTAAGGCACTGGGCTGCCATGGCGCTGCAGTCGCGGGTAGCGCTTTATTGAAGGACTTTTTGATCAATTTTTCCCGTCAGTTTATATACACCACGGCTTTGCCGCCGCATTCCCTGCAGGCTATCGCCTGTGCCTACCAATATCTGAGCAACAGTACATTCACCCACCAACCGCTGCATGATCTGATCGCCTACTTCCGTGAGCAGGTAGCACAGACCAGCTGTAAAGGATGGATGGATAGCCCCAGCCCTTTACAGGCGCTGGTAGTTGGCGACAATGAACGCAGTAAGGAACTTGCCTCCCGGCTACAGTCGGCCGGACTGCAGATCAATGCCATACTCAGCCCCACAGTGCCTAAGGGTATGGAGCGCCTGAGGGTATGCTTGCATACATTCAACACCCGGCAAGAAATAGACAGGCTTATACATGAAGTGAAAAGATAATATTCCATGTATTTTATGCCCCGTTTGGGTGAAAGTGAACCATATTTTTGTATTATTGTACATTATATTCCTGAAATCAGGGCAACCATGTTGCTTTGAAGATTGTTTTTTTTAATTTTAAGGCCGTGTTATTCAAATAATATGGCGGCTTGATGCCATAATACAAACAGTACAGTATGAAACTGAATTTAGGATCAGAAAGTCAGCAGGCACAGGAGCAGGATACGATGGATATGCCATCGCGTCGCCGTTTTCTGGCACTTGCAGGTGGTATTGCAGGCGTTGGTGTGCTTGTGGCTTCATGTCACAAAACCCCTGCCAGCACTGTCTTCATAGGCAGTGACGACAGAGCGTTGCTCAATTACCTGCTTATCATAGAAGAGCTACAGACCAATTTCTATACACAGGCAAGCATCACCGACTACTATGGTGCATCGCAGATGGAGCTTGATTTCATTGCCGATATGCGCGACCAGCAGATAGCACGTAAAGGCTTGCTGAAAAACATTTTAGGCTCAGGAGCGATACCGGATATTGTTACCGATCTGTCTGCAGTTACTTTTGCCGACCGTACCAGCACCTTGCAACATGCTGCATTGTTTGAAGACCTGGCAGTAGCAGCTTATAACGGTGTGATACAGTATTTTGCAGATACATCTTATGCATTGATGGTGGCTAAAATGGCCTCTGTAAATGGCAGGCGCTCGGCTTATGCAAGAGACATACTGAATGCCAACACTTTCTCTGATGCGGCAGTGGTAAATACTAACGGACTGGATCAGGCATTGACCCCTAAAACGGTGATGGTGGCTATTGCTCCGTATATTCAGACAACATTTAACTATGCCCTTTTACCGGCATAATAGTATACCTAAGTTTTTAACAGGATCAGGTAATAAATGTAGAACCCGGTCTTAACAAGCAACAACAAGGAACATGGACTTTAAAAATATTCTGCAGGAAATAGAGAAGGCTGACCCTGAAGTGTATGAAAAGCTGAGCGGTCGCCGCCATATACTCAAAAGCTTTGGCAGCAAGGTAGCCCTGGCTGCTCTGCCACTGGCTATTGGCTCTATGTTCAAAAAAGCCTACGGAAAGACTACCGACGCTTCTTCAGTAATAGCGGCACTCAACTTTGCATTGGAGCTCGAATATTTTGAATTCAATTTTTACCATACCGCCAACAACACCGGTGGACTCATACCTGCCGGCGACCAGCCAGGCTTTGCTATGGTGGAGGCGCAGGAAAGAGAGCACGTCAACTTCCTGACCACTACCATTACAGCTTTGGGAGGTACTCCATATGTGCCCGGCAACTACAACTACTCTACAAATAATCCCTACGTACCTACCTCTTACGACTTTACCGCAGGAGGCACTTACCATGCATTTGAAAGCTATAGCACATTCCTGATACTTGCACAAACATTTGAAGATACCGGCGTTCGTGCATACAACGGACAGATCCCTTCATTGATCGGCAACAGTGCTATTACACAGGCCATGCAGATCAGCACGGTAGAGGGGCGCCACGCATCTTTTGTCAGGCTGATACGACGCCAGGCTGGCGCCAGCGAGCAGCCTCGCCCATGGATCACCAACAATATTCCTCCATACATTCCCCTGCAGGCAGCTTATGTAGGTGAAGACAATGTTATACAGCGCGGACTTGACCTGACTACTATAGTTGGATTTAACGGCGTCAATGTTAGTGAGGCTTCTGCTTCAGCAGCATTTGATGAACCAATGGATATGGCGACCGTAAAATCGCTCATCGCTCCATTCATGCTATAAGATCAACCATAATTTATTATTTAAAATGCCGTCCCACATTGCTGTTGGACGGCATTTTTAGTTCATGAGTTTATGCTCTTTTACTTCCTCAGGTTGATCTGGCACCCTATCGACCTTGTCTCTCGGGCTGCCACCTCTTTACCCGCAAGCAGCGCGTCAACTGCATCTGCTACGTAGTGATGATTTACTTTGGCAGGATCAGCACCATTATCGTCTATCGCACCATTATACTTCACCAGCCATTTGCTATTTTCCTTCCATACTACAAAGGCATGCGGTGTCTTCTGCGCACCAAAATTGCGTACAGCTACCTGTTTGTTGTCGTACAGATAAGGGAAGTCAAAATGCTCTGCCCTGGCTTTTTCCACCATTTTGGGATAACTATCCTCGTCATAGAGCACCGTGTCGCTTGAGCTTATCGCTATCACCGGCACACCCAGTTTTTTGTATTGCGCATTAAGTGCATTAAGCCTTGGCGGGTATAGCTTGGCAAACGGACAATGATTGCAGGTAAAAACAATGATAAATCCTTTCGCCTCGGGAAAGTCCTTCAGCGACACCATCTTACCATCTACATTCTTTAACTTAAAGTCACTGACAACTTTGTTTTCTGTCACTGTAAATGAAGATGCGATTACTACTACCACGGCAAGAACGACTGCGCATACACTCCGAAATATCCCTTTGTTCATATAGCTTATATTTACTCCTTCACAAATTTCTTGATCATCGATTGTTTGGTCTTTTCATCCGTCAGTTGCAGGAAGTAGACACCCGGTGTGTAAGCGCTGATATCTATGCCATTGCCCAGTTGCGGACGCGGCAGCATGCACATGGTGCGCCCCTGCGAATTGGTGATGGTAATATAATACACCTGCATGGTCGGATCGGTAAGTGATATATTCAGTCTATTACCTGCGGGATTAGGATAGAGGTTAAAATCGCCCGTTGGCTTTTCGGTGTTACCTACGCCTGTCGCATCAACTACCACAAACTGCTGCATCATGCCCCCATCCTCATGCGGTGCAAAGTGACAATGGTACATAAACGGATGAATAGGATCCGCATAGTCGTTGAACTTGGCAACAAAGGTCACCGTATCATTTACCTGCAAATAAAAAACATCTTTCCAGCCGCTCTCATAATTACCAACAGGGTGGGAGCTGCGGGAAAGTATCTTGAACTCCACATCATGAATATGGAAGGCATGACCAAACACATTATTATTGATAACGGTCCACTTTTCGGTAGTACCCAATACTACTGTTTTATTGATAGAGTCAAAACTGTACAACGTATGATCAAACTCGAAAGGCAGGCTGCCCGGACCCGGTGCACCATCAGTTACATTGAGTGTGCGGCTCACAGTAGCATCTGCGGCAGTGAGGTAGGTGTTGCTGGCCAGCGTAGCAGGTACCGAAGTGATAGCACCGGCAATCGTTGCCCCCACATTGATGTGCAGCACGTTAAAATTACGGTTGTTCAGCAGGCTGCCGAAGTTACCGGTTGACGATGGCTCTCCGCCACCAAAACCAAACTCCTGGCCCGCATTATAGGCCACAAGATCTATGCTGCTGCCCACTGCGTCGCTGCCCAGGTCCACCATTATTTCGGCCCGCTCACCTACCAGCAGCTTGATGCGCGTAGCAGATACCGGCGCATTCAATAGCCCGCCGTCATTACCTATTATATAAAAGGTTCTGTTGTCGCTGAAGCCAAGATTATAACCTCTTTCCATTTCGGCATTCAGTATTCTCAGCCTTACATATTGCTTGGGCAGGGTCACCTGCGGGTGCAGGGTGCCATTTACCATACCTGTATCGCCATAGGCACGGGTACAGCAAAGAAAGGCATTGGTCGCATCAAAATTGCGGCTGGTCAGCGCCAGCGGTAGGTCATCAACACCATAGGTGCGAGGCAGGGCCAGCGCAGCCTCTTCCGCATCCCTTACTATGATAAAACCACCCAATCCGGAGGTCATTTGCAGCTCCGCCATCTGGTGCAGGTGCGGGTGGTACCAGTAAGTAGCGGCCTGATTGGTCACCAGCCAGTAGGGCTGCCACACAGTACCCGCAGGTATGATCTGGTGAGGACCACCGTCCATTACTGCTGGCAAGTGCATGCCATGCCAGTGTACTGTGGTGCTGTCATTCATGTAGCTGTGCACATTCATGTGCACGGTATCCCCCTTATTAAAGAATAAAGTAGGTCCCCAAAAATCGCTGTTGATACTTCCCGTTACCGTCTGGTTACCCGGCAGGAACTGTTTAAAGGTATCCTTAAGGTTCAGGTTGAACGTCGTTCCCGATATAGTATCCGGGATAACAAGGTTATTGTATTGCGCAAAGCTTTTGCCAAATGGCATCAGGAACAACACGATGGTTAGGAGGTGTCTCAATTTCATAAAAAAACCGGTTATAATAGTTTAGACGTCCAATTTGTCGATTCCCTTCGGTTGAAAAATTATTTTTTTACAAATGTTAAAAAACATACTGACGGTGCTACGGGAGGCTTAAACACTATGTTTTACTATAAAAAGTATCTACCTTGATTAGCTAAACCATTAGTATTTATGGATAATAACCCCGATCCGGTAGTCATAAAGATAGCCTCGCAGCAGGACTATGATCAGATACATAAGCTCAACCACTCCATTTTTGTCGAAGAGATACCCCAGCACGAACACCGACAAGACAACCGACTTGTAGACAGTTTTCACGAACGCAATACCTACGTAATAGCATCAACCGGAGACGAGATCATTGGTATGGTATGCTACAATGCAGTCAGGCCATTTTCGCTGGATAAGAAATTAAATGACCTAGATTCTTACCTACCCGAACATGAAAAACTGGTGGAGGTGAGGCTATTTGCCGTAAAAAAAGAATGGCGGAAACATGGCGTCGGCATCGGTATGCTCAAAGTGCTCATTCCCGATCTTATAAAACAGGGTTATGACCTTGGCGTAATATCGGGAACACCCAAAGAAGCCGAATTGTATAGAAATATCGGGGCTGTGTCGTTTGGCCCGCTAGTGGGCACTGCGGAAGTTCCGTATCAGCCTATGTATTTTTCTCTTTCAGGTCTAAAAGGGGCGTTCAAGGTATGATCAACTTCACTACCGGGCCGGTAACCATCTTACCTGCGGTGGCCAAGGCACTCGCATCTGAACCCTTGTCTCATCGCTCACGGCAGTTCAAAGACCTCTACCATAACACTACCGCTGCTATTTGCACAAAGCTTAACGCAAACTGCGCTTATATAATGACGGGCAGTGGCACCCTGGCTAACGAAATGATGATAGCACAGATATCATTGCTTAAAACCCATGGATTGATATTGGCAAATGGTGAGTTTGGCAACAGATTGATAGAACAGGCTCGCAGGCAACAATTAAACTTTGATATAATAAATGTAAAATCCGGCGGGCATTTCGATATAGATAGCATCGCCTCCGTCCTTAAAACAGGAAAGATAAAGTGGCTTTTGTTTTGCCACTGCGAATCATCCACGGGTGTAGTCAATCCACTGCTGCATATTACTGAACTATGCAACCAATTTGGCTGTGAAGTTTATGCAGATTGTATGAGTACGTTCGGCGCTGTGCCGTTAGACTTGCAGCGTGTATCTATGGCTACAGCATCATCGGGTAAGGGCATAGGTTCATACGCAGGCCTTGCACTTATCTTTTGCAATAAAAAAATTACACCTTTTTCTTCTCTACCTTTTTATCTGGACCTTGGTCACTTTCAGAAAACATCGGGAATACCCTTTACCCTGTCATCCAATTTGCTTGTCGCACTTGAAACCGCGGTCGCACTAAATCTTACTGAGGACAAATGGGCGCAGCTCGACCTTCTTTCCCGATCAGCTTACAAAATATTGTGTGAGTCTGTCGACATACCCTTTGCCACACCCGCAAGCAGGATATTTACCATCACCGGGCTTACAACAAGTACCACAGAAGTAGGGGCATTGCTGAGCAAAGATGGTATAGAGCTCTCGCATCAAAGTAGTTATCTTATCCGCAGCAACAATATGCAGCTAGCCCTTCTCGGTTCATACGATCATGATAATGCCATAAGAGCCATAAAACATTGTGCGGCAACATTCTCGCATGCAAATGTCATAAAATGACGTGCGTAGCACTTTCTCAAGTATAACCCAGTGATAACTCGCGTCTTTCAATTAAGAAAATTTGTTTTCCACCTGAAAATCATTACCTTAATCTGCTAAATATTTTACAGCCTATGAAAATACTGGATATAAAAGTGATGAGCGGACCAAATTACTGGTCTGCATCAAGACATAAGCTGATCGTTATGCTCCTCGATCTGGAGGAAATGGAACAACGCCCAACCGATAAGATACCTGGCTTCCTCGAGCGTCTGACCGCCCTTATGCCATCGTTGTTCGAGCATCGCTGCTCTGAAGGGGTTCCCGGTGGTTTCTTTACACGTATAAAAGAAGGCACATGGATGGGCCATGTGATAGAGCATATAGCGCTGGAATTGCAGACACTGGCGGGAATGGATACCGGTTTCGGACGCACCCGCGAAACATCTGAACCGGGGGTGTACCATGTAGTATTCTCTTATCAGGAAGCCAAGGCAGGTATATATACCGCCAGGGCCGCTGTTAAGATAGCAGAAGCGCTGATCGATGGCACAGAGTATACCCTGGACGAAGACATACAGAATCTGCGTGAGATACGCGAGGACGAGCGCCTGGGGCCCAGCACCGGATCAATAGTGGAAGAGGCTATCCGCAGGAAGATACCTTATATCAGGCTCAATAGCAGCTCACTGGTGCAACTGGGTTATGGTGTCAACCAGCACCGTGTAAGGGCCACCATTGCCAGCACCACATCCAGCATTGCTGTAGAACTGGCCTGCGATAAGGAGGAAACAAAGAGCCTGCTTGAAGCATCTGAGATACCTGTGCCGCGCGGCAGCATCGTGTATACCGAAGAGGGGCTGGCTGAAGCGATAAAGAAAATAGGCTACCCTATAGTTACCAAGCCGGTGAACGGCAATCATGGTAAGGGAGCTACTACCAATATTCGCAACTGGGAAGACGCTGTAGCAGGCCTGGAAGCAGCGAAGAAATACGGTAAGGCTGTCATCGCAGAGCGTTTCATTACAGGTCGCGATTTCCGTGTACTGGTCATCAACTACAAATTTGTAGCTGCAGCATTACGCACACCCGCTGCAGTAACAGGCGATGGTAAGCACACCATACAGGAACTGATAGATATTGTAAATAAAGATCCGCGCCGCGGCTATGGCCACGAAAAAGTTTTGACCGCCATCAAAGTCGATGATTTCACCATGGACATGCTGGCCAAGAAAAACTACACGCTGGATACCGTACTGGCCGATAAGGAAGAGATGTGGCTGAAACCAACAGCCAACCTCAGCACAGGCGGCACAGCCACCGATGTGACTGACTATGTGCACCCCACCAATATATTTCTCGCTGAGCGCATAGCCCGCGTCATAGGGCTGGATATCTGCGGTATCGACATCATGGCCGAGGACCTCTCTACTCCGATAACCGAAAATGGAGGCAGTGTACTGGAGGTAAATGCAGCGCCGGGTTTCCGTATGCACCTGGACCCCACCGAGGGGCTGCCACGTAACGTTGCAGAACCCGTGATAGACATGCTGTACCCCACAGGCACATCAGCGCGCATACCGATTATTGCCATTTCGGGCACCAATGGTAAAACAACGACAACCCGCCTTATAGCACACATCGTAAAGCAACAGGGCTATAAAGTAGGCTACACCACTACAGATGGAGTGTACATACAGAACCAGCTGATGATGAGCGGTGATTGTACGGGCCCTAAGTCAGCAGAGTTTGTGCTGCGCGACCCCACGGTAGACTATGCTGTGCTGGAATGCGCACGTGGCGGTATATTGCGTGCTGGCCTAGGCTTTCACAATTGCGATGTAGCTGTGGTCACCAACGTAGCCGAAGACCACCTGGGCCTTGGAGGTATAGATACAATAGAAAAACTGGCTAAGGTAAAAGCTGTAGCTGCACATACCGTTTTCCCTAAAGGATATGCGATACTCAATGCCGATGATGACCTGGTATATGCCATACACAAAGATCTGGATTGCAAGGTTGCATTCTTTTCGCTCGATGAAAATAATAAACGTATCAAAGCTCATTGCACCAAGGGGGGAATAGCAGCTATATACGAGAATGGCTACATTACCATCTTGAAGGGCACCTGGAAAATACGCGTGGAAAAAGTGACCAATGTGCCGCTCACATTCAGCGGTATGGCGGAGTTCAATATTGCCAATGTGCTGGCGGCCACACTGGCGGCCTATGTGCAGGACTTTAAGACCGAAGATATACGCCAGGCATTGCAAACATTCGTGCCATCACCTGCATTGACACCCGGCCGTATGAACATGTTCCACTTCCGCAACTTCTCGGTAATGCTCGACTATGCGCACAATACGCATGGCCTGCAGGCTATAGGTAAATTTGTAAGTACTGTAGATGCATCTGTAAAGGTGGGCATCATAGCCGGCGTGGGCGACCGCCGCGACGAGGACATTATTTCTTTAGGCGAGACCGCTGCGAAAATATTTGATGAGATCATCATCCGCCAGGACAAAAACCTGCGCGGCCGCACAGAGCAGGAGATCATAGACCTGATGACTCAGGGCATACATAATATTGATCCGGCCAAAAAGATCACTGTTATCCGTAAAGAGACCGAAGCGATCGATTATGCATTCAGCACTGCTCAGAAAGATAGCTTTATCATCATCACCAGCGATGTGATACCTGATGCGCTGGAGCAGGTAAAACAATACAAGGCCAAAGAAGACGGTGCTTTTATCAGCTAAGATTACAAATGGTTTATAATGCACAGGTCCCGGGCAATTGTCCGGGACCTTTTTATTATTCAAGTAGCCGTTAGCTCGTTAAAAAATCACTGCTTTAATCTGGCACCAACACTATCATAAAAGGCGGCATAGGACTTATCCCAGTCCTTCATGAGCAACAGACTATCGGAACGCAAGAGATAGTCAGACGCATAACTTTTAGCGGCACAGGCCTTAGCTGCGTTGATCTGGTGAAAGAAGAGCCGGTTGGCAAGCGTTATGTTCTCAGAATAGGCCTCATTGTCTAGTACATACACCACATGGTCATAGTCTGTTCCATGCAACACCGTTTGAAGGGCTGCATAATCATAGCTATTCGATATCAGCACAAGTCGCAGACCACGACCTGCTTCTTTTTTTGCAAAATTTATATACTGTTGCAGGTTAGTGCAACTTTCGCTGGTACACCACGGCGAAAAAAAGTGGATCCAAACACAGTTATATCTTTTTGAAAGGAGGGCAATATCCCTATAACTGATCTTTTGCAACACACAGCTGTCTTTATAACTATACACCTTCTGGGCGTCATCTTGCGAAAACGGGTGTATAGAATCCAACTCTTTTGCTGTAAGCTTGTAGTAATTGGTATTGTTGATTTTCACTACACCACACGAAAAAAAAGTCAGCATTGATACTAAACAAATAATCTTACTCATCCCCATTAAATTTCCAGCCAAAAAGCACATGACTACGCAACAAAATTAGTGCACCCGGAACGATCCCCCAACACTCCATTAAATAAACCATCCGGAGACATTACGACAAAAGGCATCTTTTTTCGCCTTGGCGTGTTAGTGGTTAAAAAATGGCATAAATATTGCATTATGCTATCTTTCTAAACACCTGCTATGCGTTATCTCCTTACTCTTCTCACAATAGCCGTAATGTGTTCGCCCGCTTATGCAGGCCGCAGCCACTATAAACCTTACTGCCCGCCGGGATATAAACATAAAAGAATACGCAGGTACGAACCTGAGACTTATGCCGTATTTGCCCTCAGTGGCGAATTCATGAAAGACAACTCCCTTATTGGCGCAGAGCTGGAAATAGGCCACACCCTTTGCAGAGGCGTATTCATCGGCGGCGACTATGCCCGTGAGCAATGCGAGACGGCTAAAAACTACGGCTTCTCTTCCACCAGTACACCATTTCACATCACCAATACCGTCTTAGGCGCAAGCCTCAATCTGCGGCTCATCAACACCCGCAGTTTTGCTATGCTCATTGGCTGCTACGGTAATATGGAAGATATGGTACTCGGTAATGACCACTTGCTGTATACCTCCAGGAACTTTGGCTACATCAACACCTATCAGTCCGTCACCGGTAACCTCTACTTTATGGCCCGCCCATGCATGACCATGCTCATGGGCCGCAACCTGTCATTCGAGATGGGATATAATTATATACTCGCCGGCGTTACTTCATTCGGCAATGCCGCTGACTTTCAGGGTTTCCAGGCTGTACTGGATGTTCGCTACGACTCTAGGAAAGGAGAAAGCAGGTCCGCCTTCCTCAGGTACAGGTAACCTTACGACATATTGGTCAGGCAGCAGAAAATCAGAACCTGTTTCTTTGCCTCTCTCTTTTCCCTATCCGCAAGGAGAACTTCTTCGCGCCTTCGTGTCTTTGCAGTGAAATCAATAACTTGCCTTTACAATTCTGCTTATGATCCGTAATATCATGATACTGCTTTTCGCCGCAACATGTTTGGGCCTCTCGCTTCATGCACAAACCAGCGGCTCTGCAAAAGTAGAGGCCCGGCTAAAAGCCTGCCTCGACAGCACCGAGAATCAAACCACCTACGGCATGTGCAACTGCAACGTTATTGCCCAGAAGCGATACGATGATCTCCTCAATGCCGACTACAGGGTCATCTTATCTAAGCTCAATAAAACTGAAAAGGCCAAAATGATAGAATCACAGCGGCAGTGGGTAAAATTCAAGGAAGCAGAGACCGCATTCCTGGTTGAGCACTACGGCAATATAGACGGCACCATGTGGCGCATTGTGCTGGCCGATAAGATCACAGAACTTACTAGGCAACGACTGCTTGTTCTGGAGGAATTCCTTACCGATTACGATGAGCATTAACTGCCTACCGCAGTGATGAATTTGTGCCCTTCACGCGTCTGACCATACGTCTCCTGTGCATTTTAATGATGAACATGACCGTTGCGAATACCAGCATCAACACTTGGATATTAAGAATGCCACCAGCAATATGGTACCGGCAATAGCCAAAATAACCGCAGAAACGACGATAAGAAATGAAATAACACCGCTGAAATGCCTGACCATGTTCTTTATGTTTTAAGTATAACACAAAGGTGGTCTCTTGCATTCCTCCGCCTATAACTACAATTAGTAGTTTTCTTAATCGCTATGTTAACGGATAATGGATCGGGGCTGCATTTTGCGCAGACAATCTACCGATGGCTAATAGTCTCTGAGGTACGTCAACCCCTGTTATGAACAGCATTAAACACATTAAATATTTCAACAAATAAGTATTGAGCTATTGCGTCATTGAGTCATTAAACCATTCATTCCCTACCTTTGCATTATGTCTTTTTTTAAAACGGCGAAACCTTTTGTGATAGCAGGGCCCTGTAGCGCTGAGACAAGGGAACAAATACTGGAAACAGCCGCATTATTGGCACCACTGAACATACAATTGTTCCGGGCAGGAGTATGGAAACCGCGCACACGCCCGGGCTCCTTCGAGGGCAATGGCGCCCCTGCGCTGGAATGGCTGCGGGAAGCAAAGCAGACACACAATATAAAGTATACTATAGAGGTAGCTGAGCCAGCACATATCGATCTGGCACTGCAGTATGGTGCTGATGCAATATGGATAGGTGCACGCACAACGGTCAATCCTTTCCAGGTGCAGCACCTGGCAGATGCACTCAAGGGTACTAACATCCCGGTAATGGTCAAAAACCCCGTCAATCCCGATGTCAATCTGTGGCTGGGCGCCATAGAGCGTTTGGAGCAGGCGGGCATTACCGATGTTGCTGCTATTCACCGCGGCTTTTCAGGCTACAGCTCTGCTGCCGGCTATCGCAACCAGCCCAATTGGCCGGTGCCTATCGAACTGAAACGACGCAGACCCGAGTTGGCCATCATCTGCGACCCCAGCCACATCACAGGCCGCCGCGACCGTATTGCCGAGGTAAGCCAGAAGGCCATGGATATGCACTTCGACGGGCTGATGATAGAAACGCACCCTAGTCCGGATGAGGCGTGGAGTGATGCCGCACAACAGGTAACTCCCGCGGTGCTGCAGGAAATATTAAGCAACCTTATCGTTCGCGACGAGTTTACCGAAGATATGAGCAGCATGGTGCAGCTGGAATACCTGCGCCAGCTCATGGATAGCCTCGATGCCGAGATCATAGACCTCATAGGCAAGCGTATGGAACTAAGCCTGCAGATAGGCGAGGTAAAGAAAATAAGCAACATGACCGCCTATCAGCCTGCACGCTGGCGCGAAATAGTGGAAACACGCGCTGAGCGTGGCTTACCGCACCAGTTATCCCGTGAGTTCATCACCGAGCTCTACGAAAAGATACACCACGAGAGTATACGCAGGCAGTTATCCATACTGCAGGACACGCGGAAAGAAATAAAAAAGTAAATTTACCGTATTAAACATAGTTCCATTGGCGCTCAAACAGCACTTAAACGATAAAATACGTTACGACCAGCAGGTAGAAAATTCAGGATCTTACGTACTCCCTTTTATAGAAGAGACCAAGAAAATAACTCCGGGCACCCGTGTGCTGGAGGTAGGCACCGCAGAGGGTGGCGTGCTTATTCCATTTGCTGAGCGTGGTTGCGTTTGTGTCGGTGTTGACCTCAACCCGCAGCGCATAGAGCTGGCCAAAGAATTTAATGCCAAGGAAGTGGCCGATGGTAAGATCACTTTCCTTTACCAGAATATTTATGAAGACGCATTCCTCCATAAATACAAGAACGACTTCGATGTCATTATCCTTAAGGATGTTATAGAGCACGTGCCTGAGCAGGAAAAATTCATCGCATTCCTGAAAAATTTTCTGCGCCCCGACGGCCAGATATTCTTTGGCTTCCCCCCTTGGTACATGCCCTTTGGCGGCCATCAGCAGGTATGCACCCACAAGCTCACCAGCATGATGCCTTACTACCATATCCTGCCCCGTTTTATATACAAAGGCATACTCAAAATGGCGGGAGAACCCGAACATGCCATCACCGAATTGATGGAGATCAAGGATACACAGATCACAATGGAACGTTTTGAGCGCATCACCAGGCGCGCAGGTTTCAAGATACTCAACAAAACTCCTTACCTCATCAACCCGATATACAAGTACAAGTTTGGCCTTAAACCGCGCAAGCAGTGGGCGCCGCTCATGTGGATCCCCTACTTCAGGGATTTTGTAACCACCTGTGCCTATTATACTATCGGGTAGATTGCACCCATGCAGGCGTTTAGTTGGTACAGCACCCCACGTTAGCTATTCGATTAAAAAGAAAATCCTCCGCAAGGAGGATTAATATTTTATACACCAACTAATGGAAAACTTGAAAACTTTAGGGAGCGGACATTTCTAAGTAGTCATACTGGGCACCATACCTGCCTGCCGGTAGGCAGTTTATCACATTAGCATTGAGCATTTATACGCCCCATATCTCTCTACAAGCGTCGGCCTGTAGCACCAGCATTTCCATTCCGTTTTTGATCTGTGCTCCCTGTGCTTTGCCTTGCGCCAGAAATTTTGTTTCCATTGGGTTGTAGATCAGGTCATAAAGCAGGTGTTTGTCTGTAAGTGCTTCGTAAGGCAGCGGCGGAAAAGCATCTATATTAGGATACATGCCCGATGGTGTAGTATTAATAACCATAGTATGCTCGGCCATTATTGTCGGTGTCAGGTCTCTATAAGTGAGTAGCTCTAGTGCACTGCTACGCGATACTTCGGTATGCGCTATGCCCAGCTTGCGCAGCACGTAGATCACAGCCTTGGCTGCTCCACCCGTGCCCAGCACCAGGGCCCTGGTATGGTGCGGTTGCAATAAGGGTATCAGGCTTTTTTCAAATCCTACCACATCTGTGTTATACCCTGTTGTCACGCCGTCCCTTATGTCTATGCAGTTCACCGCACCGGTTACCCTTGCTATAGAGTCTATGTCGTTCAGGTAGGGCATCACAGCCTCTTTGTAAGGGATGGTTACATTAAGTCCCTTCAACCGTGGGTTGGCAGTCAGCAGTGTAGGATATTCCTTTATTGTAAGTATCGGGAACGAACGGTATTCAGCATAAATATCCTCATCCCTGAAGATGGCATTAAAGTGATCGGGAGAAAAACTATGTGTAAGCGGGTATCCTATAAGTCCGTACAGTTTAGGCATCTATATGCTGTTATCTTATGAAGCTGATCTACTAAGTTAATAAATTTCTGCTCCTTTGATGAACTGTTACTTTAAAAATAATGAGAGAGTGCCTCTCAGCACTCTCTCACATCATCCGGGCTAGAAAACCAGGATATCTTACCCCTTGTTGAAACGATTTTCTGAACCTCTTTGCAGATGCTCAGTTATTTCAACAACAAAAATATAAAGTTATTTGACATTTAACCCCTGATTAACAAAAAAAGCTAGCTGATTTGACGGGAAAAAAGCCCGGCCCAGATAGACTATTGCTCAAGTACTTTTATAATTTATGTACACCATGTTAATAACAACCGCCGGCAGCGTACCCCTTCCCGCTTCCAATTCCTTAAATTTGCGGTATGCAGAATTATTTAGAGGGCCTTAACGATCGCCAGCGCGAAGCGGTGGAACATATAGTAGGCCCGGTGATGATAGTAGCAGGTGCAGGCAGCGGTAAGACAAAGGTATTGACCACGCGCATAGCTCACCTCATGAACAATGGCGTAGACTCTTTCAATATACTGGCACTTACGTTCACCAATAAGGCTGCGGCCGAGATGAAGGAGCGTGTAGAGAAGATACTGGGCAATATGGAAGCCCGTAACCTGTACATAGGCACCTTTCACTCTGTGTTTGCCCGCATATTGCGCGCAGAAGCTACCAAACTGGGCTACCCCAGCAATTTTACTATCTACGATTCTGACGATGCTAAAAGTGTTATCAAGGGCATCATATCAGAAATGCATCTTGACGATAAGCACTATAAACCGTCATACGTATACGGCCGCATCAGCGCTGCCAAAAATAGCCTGGTCGATCCTGTACGCTACCGGCAGGACAGCCAGATACAGCAGGAAGACGCCCGAAGCAACAGGCCGGTAATGGCAGATATATACGAGGCATATGCAAAGCGCTGCTTTAAGAACGGCGCTATGGACTTTGATGACCTGCTGTTCAACATGTATGTACTGCTTACCCGCTTTCCCGATGTGCTGGCTAAATACCAGCACAGGTTCAAGTACATCCTTATCGATGAGTACCAGGATACCAACGTCGCGCAATATGCCATCATCAAGATGCTGGGTGCAGTACATGAAAATATTTGCGTAGTAGGCGATGATGCTCAAAGTATTTATTCCTTCCGTGGTGCTACAGTGCAAAACATATTGCAGTTTCAGGATGATTATGAGGATGTAAAAGTGGTGAAGCTGGAGCAGAACTACCGCAGCACGCAAAGTATACTGAATGTAGCCAACAACGTAATAGGCAACAACCAGAACCAGATACCTAAGGAACTGTGGACCAGCAATGTGCTTGGCGAAAAGATCATGCTGGCACGCACTATGACCGATAATGATGAGGGTCGCTTTGTGGCCGACGCCATTAAAGAACAGCAGATGCGCAATCATTACGGCAATAAAGATTTCGCTATCCTTTACCGTACCAATGCACAGAGCCGCTCGTTTGAGGAAAGCCTGCGCCGCATGAACATACCCTATAAGCTATACGGTGGTGTATCCTTCTATCAGCGTAAGGAAGTGAAGGACTTCCTTTCTTATCTGCGCCTGGTGGTCAATACTCAGGACGAAGAAAACCTGAAACGCATCATCAACTATCCGGCACGCGGCATAGGCAAGACGTCTGTCGATAAGATCATAGTCACCGCCAACGAACATAACAAGACCTGCTGGGAAGTGATAGAGCATGGCAGCGGTAATGCTAAGATCGATGGGTTCGTGATGATGATCAAGAGCTTCCAGGCTATATTGCAAACCAAGAATGCCTATGATGTAGCTTTTGCGGTAGGCAAGCATTCAGGTTTGGTACAGGACCTGTACAACGATAAAACACCCGAAGGTCTTGCACGCTACGAGAACGTACAAGAGCTCCTCAACTCCATAAAAGAATTTACAGAAACGCCTGACGAAGAAGGCGAATTGCTGGATAAGAGCCTGGGCAGCTACCTGCAACAGATAACCTTGCTGACAGATGCTGATCAGAATAAAGATGAGAACGCGGATGTAGTGAAGCTGATGACCATCCACGCCGCCAAAGGACTCGAGTTCCCTTGTGTATTTGTGGTAGGCCTGGAAGAGAACCTTTTCCCAAGCTCTATGAGTCTGTATGACCGCAGCGGTCTGGAAGAGGAACGTCGCTTATTCTATGTGGCTATTACCCGCGCCAAGGAACGCCTTTGGGTCACTTATGCCAATAGCCGATATCGCTTCGGCAGTCTTGTACAGAATGATGCCAGTCGCTTTATCACCGAGATCCCGCCCGCTTACCTGGACAAAACATTCACCGGTATCAGCAACAGGCCGGAGAGTACAAACAGAAGTACCGGTTCCGGTGGCTTTGGCAATATGCTCAATCAGAATTTCGAAAAGGTGCCATCACTCAAAAAGCTGGCCGATAAATTGGCTACCTCTGCTGCTACGCCACCGGTGCATGCACCATCAGCCGATTTTGCACCAGACAACGCCGCCGATATGGCCGTGGGCATGAAAGTAGAGCATCAGAAATTCGGCTTTGGCAATATTCTCACGCTCGAGGGTGGCCCCAATAACCGCATTGCAGGTATTGATTTCGGCACTGGTCATGGTGTAAAGAAGATCATGCTCAACTACGCCAAACTAAGGATTATAAAATAACGACGAGATATCAGTGATGCATGATAAAGGGCTACCGTACGGTAGCCCTTTATCGTATATATCCGAAATTTATTTGCACTAAAACTGATGATCGTCACTATTTGTTCAGCCTGCTTGTTGCACATTTGTGGTCATTTTTGTTGTTATCACCAGTTAGGGCAATCCGTAATTTCAATTCTTTATGGTCATTTTTAAACAGTTCACATTCGACTCCGCTCATTTTCTGCCACGCGTACCCGAAACCCACAAATGCAGGCACATACACGGGCACACTTATAAACTCACCATTTTCATGAAAGGTCCTGTCAGCAAAGAACTAGGCTGGATAATAGATTTCGCCGACCTGAAGCACAGTCTGAAACCTGTTTTGGAGTTGATCGATCACAAAATGCTCAACGATGTTGATGGCCTCGAAAACCCAACCTGCGAGATACTCACGATGTGGCTGTGGCAAAAGATAAAACCAATTGTACCACAATTGTGCAAAATAGAATTGTATGAAACACCAACATCAGGCGCTGTGTATGAGGGCGACTAAGGCAGATCCAATATCGTTGATCTGAGTTTTAGTCATCAATACCCTTCATCCGCGGCGCGGCCTCTATCTTCTTTTTGATCAGGTATATCTTCAGCTGATTGTCTACGTTCGATATATTCAATGGCTCAGAGTATATGCCGTTCACCTTATTTTCCTCGTCTATGGTTAGCTGTTTACCATCCTCAGCAAAAGGGCCTATTATACCCAGCATAGTCTTGTTTTCTGCCGTATCGGTGTTATCGCCCTTCAGCTTAAACAGGTAAAACAATTGCTTTTTACCGTTATAGGTTTCTTTCCTCATCCCTAAAGGCTCTATGTGGCCATAAGCAGCGTCCTCATCTTCATAATTCGACATGTACGCTTCTGCAAATGCCGCTTGTGTAAGGTATCTCACCGGGAAAAGTGCCTTGTCTTTTGGAGACAACAGGTTATAGACTTCCACACGGTAATTACTATGTGCCGCCATACTGTCAATAGCGATAGCATCCGGCGATATATTGCTGTCACACAACATCTTTATTGCCTGATACCTCAGGTTTACGTTTGCACTATATTGATATTTCCTGATCTCTTCCCACAATGGCTCACCACCTATTTTTGCTAGTATTTTCAGCATAGTTCCGTCACCAAAGGCATGTTTATCTTCCCTGATGATCTTGCTTTGCGCCAGTATCACAGGCAGCTGAGCGCGCAGCGCATTCACGTCCAGCAGATTGCTGTCGAGCAATGCAGAGGTTCGCCACATCACCATCGAGCCACATACACTATCACCCAGCAATTGTAACAACTCAGGATACATCGTCAGCGTCATGTAAGGGTGCTTCTTCATTTCATAACTCAGCGGATATATATATCCTTTCGTAGGCCGAGAAGATATCAACAGCTGCTTGATCATTTTATAGGCAGTAACGCTGTCTTTCTGCGCTGCCATCATCCCCAGCACCTTTATCTGCTGCCCTCTTTTACGCACATTCTCATTATTATAAAGCTGTTCCAGCTGTGCAGGCGTTACTTCGTCAGCATATCCTTTCAACGCATCCATCAGGTAGCCCCCTGTGCTCATCCCGAATATTGTACCAGCGGCAGTGTCATCTTTAAAATAGCTGCCTGCCTCCTTCAGCAACACAGGTATATCTGCTGTAGAAAAAAAGACCTCTTCGGTCTGCTTTAACGCTTCTTTTCTTTTTGCAGTATCATCACTACGCAGATCAGCAAAGAGTTGCGCACTGCTGCCCTGCAAGCCTTCAGTTTCCTTTTTCAGTATGTTAAACGAGCTGAAGAATCCTCCGATCGTCTTGCTATCTTTAATGCTCATAGGATAAACACAATCCAGCACGTAGCAGGTGCGCCCATCATTCACTACTTTCACTTTATGTACCTGATCGGCATGCTTTTTTCTGCTTACCGTTTCGCCGCATATAAACCCCTTCTCTTTGTAATAGGTATACACCGGAGCAGAATCACTTGGCTCCATACCTTTTTTCAGCCAGTTCTTCAGCATTTGTGTATCTATACTTTTCCAGTAATACTTGCTTAGTTTTTTTACCGATACCGAATACGTAATTATTGCTGAATCGTCAAAACTTTGCAGGATATGCTGGTCTGACAGGGTATCATCGTTCTTTATTTTCTTGTGCTTCACTACAGCCGTTAGCGGCTCAGGTACGTCTACACTAAACGCACCATCAAACCCTGTCTCTGCATGCAGCGTGCGTACTGGCACTGGCAATAAATGTATGCTTCTCATGAAGGAATCCGCATCCGCAATACCCGTTGCATTGTTGGGATATTGCACCATTAATTTATATATTCTGTTACCGCGGTATACAAGCATACCCTTTATCTTCATCCCGCTAAATTCAGATGTTTCAAACTCCTGTGCATAGGATCCTGATACACTGGTATCCCTGCTCATTACGGTTGCCCCACTCTCGCTAAACCTCTTTTTTACACCATCCATCCATATGGTATCATTCACATAATTATACCCCTTGCCGGTCTGGTTGCACACTACAAAATAATAAGCGCCTATGGCAGGGTCTGCTATCGTGTACATGTGCTGCACCTGACTTGAATCTTCAGAGTATGTTATGGCCGTCGTAGCCTTATACTCGGGCACAGCTACTGATATATAGGCATTGTCAAACACCTTCTGCTTAAGGAGCGTCTTTGACTTCGATATCAATTTAAAAGAGTGAAAAAATGAATCAGCGTTCTTTATCGCCGCAGACTTAGCGTAAGCCATCAACATATACACGTCGGCCTTGCCGGCAATAAGCTGCAGGTTATAGTACATTCCGTCTTTATCTTTGAACAGGTATTGATTGCCTTTGACTTCACCCATCGTTATTTCCCTGGTTTCCACATTGTCCGACTTACTGGTCATGGCTTCTGCCATCTTGTCCAGTAGCTCATTGGTAGGTACCGCCGAGCCTTCGGGTAGTGGCACGTGGCAGGAGATATAATACCTGCCGGCTGCCAGATCTATATACATCTTCATCTTTACCGTACCTCCATAAGCATCTACATCGCTGGGCACTCCCGGCATTTTTATACTGTATCCATCCTTCTCGCTCGTCATGGTCACCCAGCTATCTTCTGCCCTGGTAAATTTATAGTCTGCACCATTCGTATAGCTTTTGCATATCACAGGCTCTACGGTATATCCCTTCTCCCTTAGCAGATTAATAAGACCTAACTTACCCGGCAAATGCAAAGTGCCTACCGCACAAAATAAGCTGTGGTGGGCCATAATACTATCCATCCCGCGCAGCATTATCTTATTCCGGTTACTTAGGAATATCTTCTCCTGCTTCTCCGGCAGTATGTCCTGCAGCTTTTGCAACTCCTCCAGATCACGTTGCATATATAGGTCTATCAGTTTGTCTTCCGCACTCTCACTATTTCTGTAAAATGCCACTACTTTTTCGGGATCTGCTTCGCTAAAGTCCAGTTGGTCCAGCAGTTTCAGCTGGTCTTCCAGGCGCTCCAGTCCAGCCATCATCTTTCCTTTATCCCTTGCTATTTTGTATAGGTAAGCATCCATAAAGGTGGGCATGTCATCCTTTCTAGCTTTGTGTTTGCCTATCTTATCCTTCATCAGGTACAGCTGTTTCATGGTCAGGTCATCAGGATTCACGTTGTTGTTGTCATCCATGTGCTCACGCAGTGTTTGCAGCTCCTCTTTAGTGAGTATATCTTTCAGCTTTTTTTCTTTCTTCTTTGTTTTATTTTCTTTTTCGTCTCTTGCGGCTTCATCTATTATTTTGCCCATGTATTCCGATAACCCCACGTTCATACTGTCGGGATTTATCTCCAGCGAAAAGACTTCTGTATTATCTATAGCAGCATACAGGGAATCAGGGAAATTGAATAGCTTCCTGGCCTGTAGATGAATGGTGCCATACAGGTAAGACGAGTGATTCATACCCTTTCCTGATATGCGCCACAGTAAACTCTTAGCCATTGGCTGCTGGCCCATAGCAGTAATGCAAAGCAACACCGGCAAACAGGCAAATAATAGTCGGGTAATCGGTCTTTTCATGATCAGAAAGCAATTAGCCATTAAAAGTCGTATTTTATCTGTAATGATAATAGTACGTCTATGAAATACAGGTTAGTTTATTTGATAACCATCAGTTATACTAAAACGGAATGGTTGCCGCGTGGCAACCATTCCGTTTTTCATAGAGATGGGGTTTAACTATCTTATCAGGGTTACTGTACCCGTGTATACTTTTTGCGTGCCATCTGGGTGCGCCACTATGATCTGGTAGTTGTAGACACCCATGTCCTGTGGCGTGCCGTTCAGGGTACCATCCCAGCCTATCTCAGGATTAGCCGTCTGGAACACTTCATGACCCCAACGGTCGAACACCCTGAAGTATACCAGCTTGTGGTATTTCAGATTCGATACCCTGAACTTATCATTCAGTCCGTCATTGTTCGGTGTAAAGGCCATCGGGATGAACTCGTCTGTGCCATAATCCAGATGGATCGTGATCGATGC